>JADMIO010830150.1_pt1 | contig 72079 bp, 69 predicted proteins | sample 8958161 | NCBI WGS metagenome assembly JADMIO01 (sample SAMN16585339, study PRJNA669376) | soil metagenome | isolation source: Crop rotation soil | place: USA: Cullars Rotation, Alabama | collected 2011 | reverse complement strand
GCCGCGACTTCAAGTCACGTGAATTCCAAGCTTCGGATCCCACTGTGCTGGAAAGCCACTTCCATTCGTCCATTAGGCCCTTTGGTGCGCACCACGCGCCCCGTTTCCAAATCATGCACACGCACGCGCGGCGGGTTATCGCTGATCGCAAGGATTCTGTTCCCGTCGATCACCAACTGATCCGGTAATGACGCGTTTGTATACAACGCCATTCCCGGAGCTTGCCCGGGAACTTCCCAGCTCGAAGGGGCGTTGGGCTCGTTCAGATTTTTTCCGCAAATACGGTCCATCAGCGTGTAAACGAGCGTTCCGTCCGACGCCAGCGCCATATTAATTGGGGACTGATCCGGCTGGTTGTTGAAATTCCAGCGTTTGATTAATTGGCCGCTGTAGGAATCAAACGCCGCGATCTGCACCAGGGACTCATCGGAGAGCTTAACGACGGCGTAGTCTTCGTTGGCGAGCAGGCGCTCGATGGGCTTGCTGTCCGTCAACCGGCACTGCCAGACGAGATGGCCTTCGTTGGCGTCGATAGCGAAGACCCGCCCTGTGGATGTCGCGACGATCACGCGGTCGCCCGCGGGCCGCGCGTGCACAATCGCCTCGGGGGCCCCTGCGACTGCGGGGGGATTGGGCGGCAGCGGTTGCTGCGGCACCGCCGCCTGTTGCAGCAATGGAAACCGAACGACCCGACCGTTGCGCACCACGATTCCCCGATTTCGAAGCTGAAGCCGGCCGTTGATAATCACTTGCGCATCTGCGTCGTCGGCTAATTGCGCGTCCTGCGCCATCTCTTCTGCACCGCCCGCGACGGCAATCACTTCCGCGGTTGGCAATTTCTTTACCGGGCTATTCCAGATCGTGGAGAGCTTTTCACCTTTGAGGAGAAAGATTTCGCTGTCCGTCCAGACGAGTAAATTTCCGTCGACCCACGCCAGTTCCCGGGGTGCGTCCTTGATGGCGTTATTCGCCGCCGGCGTGGTCTCTCCCACGGGATAAACCGCGAGCCCCGTGCCCGGCGACCAGGTCACCACGCGATCGTTGCGCGAAAATCCGCGCTGTTGCGGGACCAGCACATGGACGCCTTCGATGGGCGCTGACTCGGCGGCAAAAGCAGGCCCGGGTTTCTGGCGGGGGGCGGGGGAAACCAGATGAAAGTCCGGCAGCTCCTTTGCGACCTGCGCCAACTGGTATTGCCTTACCGCCGACGCCGCCTCGGCGAACGTCACCTTTTCGATCACGTTTCCGCCGGGCAGCTTCAATGCTCCCGAAAGTTTCGGTGGCTCGCCGGGTGTTTTCGCCGCCTGCATCAGGCGTGCGATAGCCACGTCGAGATGATTGGGAATCGCAAGGTAGTTACGTGCCAGCGCCTCGAGCACCTGCGCCTTGTCCTTGCTCTCGGGATATTTCGTGTAAATCTGCCGGAGAATCTGGGTCGATTGCCGGTAGTTCCCCGCCGCTTCAAACGATTCGGCCGCCAGAAGCATCGCCTGGAGCGCCTGCGCGGAATTGGGGTAGCGCTGCGCGATCGCCTGAAATTCTCCGGCGTCGCGCTTGGCTTTGGCAAAATCCATGGCCTCGCGGGCCGCTTTTTCGTACGGTTCGTACGCGAGCGGATCGGCCTTCATCGCAATTGCGATCTGCGATTCGGCGAGCATCGCCGCCGGCAGCGGGCCCTGATTTTCCTCGTCCGTCACGCTCACCATTCGGAGCTGTTCGTCGCCGAGAATTTCCTGCTGCAACTTGATTTCCGCTGTGTACTCGTGGCGCGTATGGAGGAACTTGGCCCGGCCGATGCGATAGTTCACCTGCTGCTGGGCCGAGCTTGCCGCGGTCGCGGCGCGATCAAAGAGTTTGTTGATGATCTCGACCGAATCCGGCGTTCCGGTCTTCGGATCGGAAAGCTTTTGCGCAAAGGTCATTGCCGTATTAAAGACGCGATCGCGTGCCGGGCCCGGCCGCATCGCGCCGCCATTGCCGCCGAGCAATCCAATCGCTTCATCCAGTTTTCCCAGCGCTGCCGTCGCGTCACCCGAGATGAAAAGCACATCCGCATACCGCAAGCGCGGGTCCGGATCGCTCGGCGCATTCGCGATTTCCTTGTTGAGCTTCGCGGTCGCGACGGCCATGTCGGTGTACACATTCACGCGCCGCGCTCCGGCGATCACCACCTTGTCGCCGGTCACCAGCACGTTCCCCGGCCCCTCGTCCTCGTCCCATCCCACGCGCCCGCTGGTCGGGTACGTGTCGGCGATTTTTCCGGTCGCCATGTCGATCCGATAAAGGCGCTCGCGCGTCGGCACAAAAACCGAATCCGCGGTCATAAAGGCTCTACCGCGAATCGGCGTTTTCGCCGGCATTTTCTGAGGCCAGACGATGGCATCCGAATTTTTGGGATTGAAATTCATTGCGTCGTACTTGGTCCAGTCGACGCAGTAAACGCTGTAATCGCCGGCGAGAACCATTCGATTTCCGTTGACGCCGACCAGCGTATCAGGATTCACGAAATCGATTAGATTCAGCCGCTTGATCTCCGCGCCACTGCCGGCGTTGTAGACCAGCACGTGCTTGCCATCCGTCGGCAGCACGAAGACTTTCCCGTCCTGAACCATCACGGGATTTCCCGCCCATGGCCGGTTCTGGGTCGGTGCTCCGCCGCGCCACACGCGTGCACGAACGTTGCCCGGATCGGCGTCGACATCGCGGGGATATATATTCAGCCACGCGATCGATCCGCCGTACGCATCAACCGCCGCCACCGCGCCGAGATTCGTCAGGACAAACAATCGGCCGCTCGCGTAGGCAAGATGCGAAACCGTATCGGACGAGTACGACGGCGTGTCGCCGCCCATCATCGCGAGGTTTCCCGTGTTGGCGCTGGCGATGTAGCACGACCATTTGTATTTGCCGTTGTGCAGATCGAAGCAGATCACGTAGCAATCTTCGAACTGCACGCCTTTTCCCCCGCGCCCGATTACATAGACATTATCTCCAACGACGAGCGGCGAGCCGCTCAGCGAAAGCGACCGCAGCGTTCCCTCTTTGGGCAAACTGGTGCGCGCCGTCGCCACCCATTTTTCTTTGCCGCTGACGCGATCCAGGCAAACCAATCGCGTCTCTCGATCCGGCGGAACCATCGCCTCGGCCACTCCCCCACCGGCGCGGGGCTGAACGAAACCCATCTGCCCAAGCTGCGCCGCCAGCGCCGCATTCACCGGCTGCCCCATGACCGCCAGCACCTCCTCATCCGTCAACGTCACGGTTGTCTGTCCTCCGCGCGGCAGCGCGGCACTGGCCAGATACCGTCCATTCTTTTCCCCCGGATACGTCGTCAGCCACCCGGGCAGTGCGAGCCCGCTCTCCAAACTCACCGCATACACCCGCTGTCCATCCTGAAAAAACAGCTCATTGCGATCGACCGCCGGCATAGTCCCCATGAGTCCCGTCGCATCGGCTAAACCGGTGTTTGCGCTTCGCTCCCCATTTTCCATCAGCAGCCCGCCGCCTAGATTTTCCGGGCGCACTGCTGCGCTGGCGCCCCGCCGCGACGGAACCTTCGCCATTTCGATGCTCACAAACGCCCGCGCCCCCGGCCGGCCCATCCCCGTCGACACCCGGCTGCGACTGGCGTCCCCCATAAACACCGGCCACGAATCCGCGCCTCCGCCGGCGGCGCGCGCCGGAGGCGCCGCCGAAAGCTCCTTCTCGAGCGATTCCGCCAGGACCGCGTCCACGCCACGCACCTTGCCGGTCGCCTGGGCAAATTTCCCTTTCAGCTCGTCGAGTTTCTCCTTTGCCTTGGCTGCTTCCCCGCTCAGGTGATACGCCAGCGCCGCCCGATACAGCACACCCGGCCGCTCGACAATTAAATCCGGCTGCCATTGCAAGAGCCGATCCCCCAGCCATGCTGCAGCGCTAAACTCTCCGTTCTCGAGGTACAGATCGATCAGTCGCATCCCCGCCACTTTTCCCGATTCCGTTGCAAAGTAGAGCGAAAACACTTTGTGTAGCGCCCCGTAATCATCGCGCTTGGCCTGTTCCAGGATCCCCTGCGCCGCCGGCTCGTAGCGCGCTTTGTAAACATTCAGTCCATCCGTTGGCCATTTCGCGATTCGCTCCTGCACCGCGACGATCACGCTCTTGTACTGAAAAACATTGTTTTCGGTGTCGGTCTTGGACTGCACGACCCGATCGGGATACTTCTCCAGAATCTCTTGGAAGACATCGGCCGCCTTGTTCCACTCTTTCAGCCGCTCCATTCGTTGCCCCAGCGCGAACTTCTCCAGAGCAATCGCGGAGTCGCGCACATAAACCCCCTGGGTGCTTTCACTTCCCCCCGATCCCTCCGGCAGCTGCTCCTGCTGCGCGTACGCCAGCGCGGAAATCATCAGCGCGAGCAGCAACCATCGTTTCGAACTCGCCAACATCGCAAGCTCCCTCATTTAGTGACTGCTTTTCTCAAAATACCTCATCCACAGTGGCGCAAGCCGTTGCACCTCTTCCTGCGGAATGCGAGCCTTATCCGACCAGACGGCCAGTTCCAGGGCATTGCGCGCGGGGCATTGTTCCAAGCTTTCCTTCTCGGCACTCATCCTCCCCACCGCCGCCCGCATCAGCGCAATCGCATTTTCACTGGCGGCTTCCACATTCCCAATGATCTCCTGCAGCAGCGAAAACCGATCCGGCTTCTTCTCTTCCTTGTTTTCTCCGCCAGCCGGCGGTTTCTGTCTCCAGCAATCATAATCCGTGACCAAGGCAATCAGCGCGTACGAAATCTCCGCTTCTTTGGCCAATTTCGCCTCGGGCATCGCCGTCATCCCGATGAGATCGCCGCCCCACAGTCGGTGCATGAGGCTTTCTGCGCGGGTCGAGAAGGCCGGGCCTTCCATGCAGACATAGCAACCTCGGTCATGCACCTTAGACAGTTGTTCTCGAGTCCCTTCGGTACTCGCGCGCACCTCCGCGGTGGCCGATTCCAACAGAATCCGACGCAGCACCGGGCAAAAAGGTTCCGCGAACTCCACGTGGACGGCCGCGTTTTCATAAAACGTTGAAGTGCGCTTGCTCGTCCGATCGATCACCTGATCCGCGATCACCAAGTCGCGCGGGCGAAACTCCTCGCGCAGCGACCCCACCGCCCCCGACGCCAGGATGTGTGTTACCCCCAGCGCTTTCAGCGCAAAAATATTCGCCCGATACGGCACCTGCGACGGATTGAGCAAATGGCCGTCTCCATGGCGCGAGATCGCAAACACCGGGACGCCCGCCCATGTCGTTTCGATAATGGCATCGCTCGTCTTCCCAAAGGGCGTCTCGATCTCATGTCGCGTCCCCACTTCCGCCCCAAGCGCTTCCCCAAGCCCCGTTCCTCCGATCAGGCCGACCTTTATATCCATAACTCGCCAAGGTACGCCCAAACCTCACAGCGGGAAAGAGTTCAACGAATTCCCTATCCAACCGTCCTGATCCGTGTCCTCTGGACATACTGCTATGGAGATATTTGATATGAAGATTTCACGCCTCGTTCTGGCACTACCCCTTCTGGCTCTCACCGGCTGCCTCGTCATGAGCAACAACGAGGAGCACCGCTCCGGCAAATACGTTGCCGATTCCACCTTTACTCAAATCGAGCCTGGCAAAACAACCGGAACCTGGGTCTTGGCGACGCTTGGCGAACCTTCCACCAAAACCAAGGCCGAAAAGTCCGAAGTCTGGAAATACGACTACTCGGAGGTCAAAGAATCCGGTAACGCGATTCTCTTCATCTTCCTCAGCAAGAACACCAGGCAATCCTCCGGCACTGCATTCATCGAAATCAAAGACGGCGTCGTCGCCAACGCCTGGCGCGGATGATTCACGGTCTTGGAACGAAATACAATTGGTAGCCCTGCCCCTTGGGTAAATTCCCTTCGTACACCAGCCGTCCGTCCTGCATCGCCCGTTCCCAATCCAGGTTCAGCCAGAACTTTTCATCCTCTTCGATTGGACCGCTATAGATCACCCGGCCGCTGGTTGTGTTCACAACATAAATCGTCCCGTCTTCCTGGGTCTGAAAATACAACCCTTCATCGGTCCGCCCCTGCCGGTTTTTGAAGGTCCGGCGCTCCCCCACGCGGATCGCCTCCATCGGCAGCCGCTCCTCCACGCGCGCAATCCCGATTTCATTCGGTGTGGATTCGCACCCCGCGCCGGCAATCAGCTGAGCCCCCACAATGCCCGACAAAACCAACGCAAACCACCGCATGACGCACCTCCGTCGAGGCCACACTCGGTGTATGCAATTGGTAGACCGCCGCCCCTTGAGCGAACCCAGCTATCCGCCAACGACGGCGACTTTCGCCTCGACCCGTTGCACGAGTTCAAAGGTAGCTCCCGGCATTATCGTCGCATTCACGATCGAACCCATGGCGATCGCGCCGTGTGCCAAGTCAAATGCCGAATCGCTCGCCGGCAACTGCACGGTAAAGTCGGTTCCGGCGTGGAGCACCAAACTATCGTGGCTCAAAAACCGCACCCGCCCCTGCACGATCCGCGGCGGCCCGAAAATGGGCGTAACGAAATTCCCGCCGCTGGGTACGGTCATGACTTTCCGAGCAGTCATGCGCACGATCGCCTCGATGGGCTTGTTGATTGCGCCCGTGAAATGTCCCCCCACGACCTTCAACTGCATTTCATAGCTCGTCCCCGTCGGCACAAATACAACCGTGTCCCCGTTTACGCTGGTTACTTTCCCCTTCGCCGGAAAATCCAATTCACTGGCCATTCGATCTCCTCAAGAAACTCTCGTTCGGCATGTCATCTTACTCCCTCTCCCCGCATGCGGGGAGAGGGGTCTTCGGAGGTATCGAGGTTCTCAGTCCCGCGCATGAACTTCGAGAACCATTCATCCCTTTCCAAAAGCTCCTCTACTGTTCCGCTGCTCCTAACTTTCCCCTCCTCCATCACATACACCACATCCGCCTGCCGGATCAAACTCGGCCGATGACTCGTCACCACGGTCGTTCGCCCTTTCATCAGCCGATCCAGCGCCACAATGATCGACGCCTCCAGGTCCGGCTCCACACTGCTCGTCGGCTCATCCAGCAGCAGGATCGTGGGATTTGCCAGGAATGCGCGAGCGATGCTGATTCGCTGCTTCTGCCCGCCGCTCAAGCGCACGCCGCGCTCGCCAACTTTTGTGTCGTACCCATTGGGGAGCTTGGAAATAAACTCGTGCGCGTTGGCGGCCTTGGCTGCGGCGACGACTTGCTCCATCGACGCTTCGCCATGACCGTACCGGATGTTGTCCACGATGGAATCGTTGAACAAAAACGTCTCCTGCTGCACCAGCGCAAAGTGCTTCCTTAAACTCTCTCGCGAAATCGACCTTAAGTCCTTTCCATCAAGAGTTACAACGCCACTCGTCGGATCATAAAACCGCACGAGCAAATTCAGCACCGTGCTCTTCCCCGCCCCGCTCGGCCCGCAAACCGCCACTGTCTTCCCCGACTCGATCCTCAAATTCACATCGTGCAAAACCGTAGCACGGGCGTCTCGCCCGTGGCTCAGCGACCCGGCCACGGGCGAGACGCCCGTGCTACGTTCCACCGGATACGCGAACGAAACCCGCTTCAATTCCATCTCACCCACAACACGTTCCATGGGCTGCGCATCGGCCGCATCCGGCAACTCCTCCGGCGCATCCAGCACTTCAAAAATCCGCCGCGCCGCCGCTGTCGCACGCTGCACCATGTCGTTCACGCGCGCCAGCGTCGTAATTGGGCCGAACAGCCGCCACCAATACGCGCGAAATGTCACCAGCATCCCCGGCGTGAAACTCCCATCCTTCAGCATGTAATAACCACCTAGCCCGATCATAAACACGTTGCTGAAAAAACCCACCACGCGCGTAAACGGGAAAAACAAACTCCGTGCATTAATCGCCTTGATCTGCTGCTCGTAATAGGCACGGGTCGAACTCTCAAAACGCCTGGCTTCCTGCTTCTCCCTCGAAAAGATCTTGATGACGACGACGCCATTGAGATTTTCCTGCAAGCGCGTCGCCACATCCCCCAGCCGCTCGCGCGCAGCGCTATAAATCGGCTTCACCCGCGCGTTGAAAACCCGCAGGAGCACATACACCACAATCAGTGGCGCCAGCGACGCGCTGGCCACCCGCCAATCCAGGTACATCACGATCGCCACCGTCGCGATCCACAAGAGCCCCTCGCTCACAATCTGATCGATGCCATTGACGATAAACCCCTGAAGCTCGTCCACATCCCCCATCGCCCGGCTCATCAAATCTCCCGTGCGCTGACGCTGCAAATACCCGAGACTTTGCGATTGCAGCTTGTGATAAACCTGGTTGCGAAATCCAAGGATGAACCGCTGTGCCACGCGGTTTAGGACCCAATTCTCCAACGTCTCAAACGTCTCGCCGATCAGGTACACCACAAACATCCACGCCACCGCCGACAGCAGCAGCTCAAATCGATTGGTGATTGTTCCCCCAAACGAAAACCACCACCGCAGCAGCGGCGCCCTGGGCTTATCCAGCACGATGTCATCGGTAATAAACCCCCACGCGATCGCCGGAAACAGTTCACACGGCGCCGCGATCAACAGAAAAACAATCGCCAGAGCTATTTTCCCCCGATACGGCCGCAATAACCCCAGCAGCCTGCGAAACACCCTGGACTGATCCGGCCCGTCCGCCATGGGAGCGGATTGTAGCCGCATCACATGTTGGCCGCGTACTGCGCCAGGAATTCCGGCACCGGGTAGTGCTTCATGAGAAATTCCCTCAGCTGCTTCCGTTCCGCGATCAGCAGATAGACCGGCTCATCGATGCCGCGCGTGGAAAAGTTGACCGCCCTCACCAGATCTTCCGCACTGGTCGCCATCTGCACTTCAGAATCTTCCCGCCGTAGCGGCAGCAAATGAAACTGCCACGCCTGCCGCCGGCTCAGGAGTCGCAAGCACTCCATCTCCACTTGCACATCATTCAAATCCACCACGCCCGAAATCCGCAAATACTGCTCCACCCACGCATCTTCGATCGCCTTGGGATCGATTCCATACAGCCGCTCGGCGAGGTCCCCGAATGGCCGGCTGGAGCGTTTCTGTTCCGACAGAATCCCCGCCACCTGCCGCTCGCTCAGCACGCCCTGTTCGACCAATAATTCACCGATTCGTATGCCTCGCACAGCCGTTCTCCTTCGCTAGCGAAATCTATCTAACCATCTATCGGCTAGATTCGGGTCGCTTTGTAGCACGTACCGTCTCACCCGCGGCTCAGTTCTTGGGCCCCGGCCAAGGCGGTGCGTGCTACTAGCCGTTCCAACTTGCCGCTCTTATCATGCTGCCCATGCCCCTCTCCACCATCGAGCGCGTCGGCCGGCGCGCCAACGACAGTCTCGCCGCCTTCGGAGACTTCTGCCGCTTCGTTGCCCGCACGTTCATGTGGCTTTCGGCCGGCTTCCGCTGGAAACACCTGCGTCTACTCTTCCCCCAGCTCTATGAAATCGGCGTCCGCTCCGTTCCCGTCATAGCCATTACCGGCGCTTTTATCGGCATGGTGATGGCCATCGAAACGCACACGCAGTTCAAGACCCTCGGGCAGGAAGAGCGAATGGGGACCGTTATTAACCTCTCGGTGGTTAAACAAATCGGCCCCGTTCTCGCCGCCGTCATGCTCGCCGGCCGGATTGGCGGCGCCCTCACCGCCGAACTCGGCACCATGAACGTCACCGAGCAACTCGACGCCATGCGCGTCATGGGCGCCGACCCGATTCGTTATCTCGTTGTACCCCGTTTCATCGCGTGCGTCTTGCTCACGCCCATTCTCACCATTTACTCCGATCTCCTCGGCGTGCTGGGCGGCTGGCTCGTGGCCGTCCGTGGCCTCAACGTCCCCAACGTCCCTTACTGGCAATACTCCGCCCAAGGCGTCGACACCTGGCAAATCATGGAAGGCATCATCAAATCCATCTTCTTCGGCGCCACCATCGGCCTTGTCTCCTGCTACAAAGGCTTCACCTGCGGCAGCGGCGCCTCCGGAGTCGGTCGCGCCTGCACCGAATCATTCGTCGCGAGCTTTATCGCCATCATCATCGAGAATTTCTTCTTCGCCCAATTGCTAAAAGACCTGTACATCCGGATCTACGGACTCAAGGGAATCTTCAGCTAGCCGGAGGGCCGGCCTCCGTGCCGGCCGCTGCTTGCCAATGGCATTGATCGAATTAAGACATCTCCGCAAATCCTTCGGCTTCCAACGCGTTCTCAACGACGTCAACCTGCAAGTCGAGAAGGGACAATCCCTCGTCATCCTCGGCGTCTCCGGCTCCGGCAAATCCGTCATTCTCAAGCACATGGTCGGCCTGATGAAACCCGACCGCGGCCAGGTCTTTTTCGACGGCCGACAGATCGACAATCTCCCCGAACGCCAGCTCGTTCCCATCCGCCAGCGATTTGGCTTCCTTTTCCAGATGGGCGCGCTCTTCGATTCGATCACCGTCGCAGACAACATCGCTTTCCCCCTGCACGAGCACACGACCAAGCCCGAGGATGAAATCCAGGAGATCGTGCAACAGAAACTGCGCCTCGTCGGCCTCCCTGAAGTGGGAAAAAAAATGCCCGCTGAACTTTCCGGCGGCCAGCGCAAACGCGTCGCGCTGGCCCGCGCTATCGCGCTCAATCCGGAAGTCATTCTTTACGACGAACCCACCACCGGTCTGGACCCAATCCGCTCCGACGTCATCAACGAATTGATCCTCAAGCTGCGCGAAGAGCTTCACGTCACCAGCATCGTCGTCACGCACGACATGCAAAGCGCTTTCAAAGTCGGCCAGCGTTTCGTCATGCTCCACGAAGGCAAATTCATCTTTGACGGCAATCTCGAGGAAATCCAAAACTCCCAGGATGCCACGGTCAAACGCTTCATCTCCGGCGAAGCCAGTCCCGCCGAACTGGCGACTCTCAAGGAGTGATGGTTACCCCGCCCATTTTCTTTCCCAATTCGATAGCCTGCTCCAACAACGAAACCGGCAACCATTCCTCGTTCTTCATCTTCAAGCTTTTTTCCCGTATTGCTTTTTCCAATTCCTCTCCGCTCTCAATACGCTGTCCCGCTCTCTTGGCCCGTTCAACAAATGCTTTTACCGTCTCCGTCGCCACCCGCTGATACAGTTCCCGTGCTGGCTGGTTTGGCAGCTGAGCCCACCACTTCTCCCACTCCACATTTTCCTCCAACTTCCCCCCCTTGATCAGTTCATCCAGGACTTCAGGCTTCTCCCTCATCAAATACTCCACCAGCGCCCACGCCTGGTCATAATTCCTCTGCGAAATCCTCTTTCCCCACTCTGCTTTGTTCATTCCCGTCAGCTTCGATAGCGACGCGAACGCTTTGTTCTCTACGCCCCCCTTGACCCTCTCGACTCGCCACGGCGGCATGATGCCACTCACATATCCGTCGCCGGTAAATAAACTTTCCCCAAAGTGTTCCGCCAATCCCTCCTCCAGCCACACCGGCAATCGCTCTCCAATCGCCGACCGTACGAACTGATGAAATCCCTCATGCTGAACAATCTGCCACGTCCGCAGATTCGCATGCTCTCCCGCCACAGCCATCAAACGCCCGCCAGTGAACATCCCCCCACTTCCCGGCGCCCCGCCCGCCGCCAGATAATCCTTCTCGTCGCGATACAAATAAAACGGCAATCGCTCTCTCCCCGCCTCGAACCACTCCTGCGTCCCCCGCCTATACTCCTCCCCCATCTTCAGCATCCGAACCCTCGCCTCCCGCGCATCGTCCTCCACCAAATCCGTATAGATCGTAAACATCCCCGCCTCGTACTTACGCAACTCTCCCGCGAACACCCCGCGCACCGTCAACATTATTACAACGACTACACCCAACCGCATTGACTCATTCTAACGCCCGTCCGTTGTTCTCAAGCATATCGACTCGCGCCCTTGACTTTCCCGCAGGTCTATACCAAAATGGTATAATGCGGCTCATTGGCCAGGACGTGTTGTCCAAGGCATTGAAAAAGCACGCCGACGCCCGGCAGTGGATCGCAGCGTGGGTAGCTACGGTTGATGACGCAGCTTGGCAGAACCTGGCTGACGTCCGCGAAGATTATCCTTCCGCTGATGGTGTCAAATTGAAAAGCCAGTTGGTCGTCACCGTTTTTAATGTGAAAGGTAACGAGTCTCGACTGCTGACCCAGATAAACTATTCGGCGCAACTCGTCGTGGTGCTGGAATTGCTCACACACGCCGAGTACGACAAAGAGCAATGGAAGCAAAGGTATTGACTCATGCGTTCCACCACCAGGTCCACAGTAGTTGACAACACCTACCTGAAGCTCGTGCGCGCTTTCCCCTTGCGACGCATCACTTCGGCCACGCAGCACGCTCGCGCCAAGCAAGTAATCTTGAACCTCTCGCGCTCCCATTCCGACTCTGGCACGCGCGATTACGTAGACGTCCTGGTCGACCTGATCGCCGACTACGAGAAACGCTCTTCCCAATCCTTCGACACCTCCAGCGTCACCGCCGCCCAGCTTGTACGCCATCGCCTCGAAGAACGTGCCATGACCGTCAGTGCTCTGGCCAAACAGATCGGCATCCCGCAACCCCACCTTTCCGCCATGCTCAACGCCCGTCGCGACTGGAGCAAATCCGCCATCCGCGCCCTGTCCAAAATGTTCAATATTCGCGCTGAACGCTTTTTGGTTTGATTGGCTTCTGGCGGCCTGAGACTTTGGACGCCTCCGATCGAGCGAGCCGCGTACTTCCCAAATTTGCCCCCAGCCCTTACTCTTCCCGCAAAATGTCCGCCTACCAAAAGAACCTCGCCGTCGGCATCACTGTTCTGGCCGCGATGATCATGCTCGGCTGGATGATCCTGAAATTCGGCGGCAACGCCGCCTCCATCTTTGTCGAAGAGCAGATGCCCATCCATCTCATCACCGATCGCGCCGACGGCATCTCGGAAGGCTCGGCCATCCTCTTCCGCGGCGTCACCGTCGGGCACGTCACCAAGACCCGCCGCTCGGACGACAACCGCCAAGTCCATATCGCTGCGCTGGTCGACAAGAAACCGCCGCTCCCCGGCAACGTCGTTGGCATGATTAAAAACGTCGGCCTCATCGGTTCAGGCGCCAACATCACGCTCACCCCCACCGATGCCAACCCCAATCCGCCCGCTCTTAGCTCCACTCAGGAAATTCCAACCAAGTGGCTTGGCCTGGACGTGCTCCCACCCGAATTCGCTGATCTTGCCAAGGAACTCAAACTCACCACCGCCAAGTTCCGCGAAGCGAACTTAATTGAGCACCTCGACCAGGCGGTCGTCAAAGCCACGCAGTCGATCGATTCCATCCAGAAGCTCGTCGGCGACGAAAAAATGCAGGCCGATCTCCGTCAATCGATCTCCGACTTCCGCATTGCGATGGAAAAAACCAAGTCCATCACCACCAACCTCGATACGGCTTCCGCCAACGCTTCGACGTCTCTCCAGAAAACCACCGCCCACATTGACGATCTGGCCAATTCCATGGGCGATCGCCTGCTGCAAATCGCCAAGATCCTTGACAACATGCAATCCATCACCGCCAAGGTAAACGACGGCAAAGGCACGGCCGGCCTGATGATCAACGATCCCAAGCTTTATGAATCGCTCGTCGACACCTCGCGCGAGCTCAACGCCACCATCAAAGATCTCAAGCGCCTGGCCGAACAATGGGAACAGGAAGGCGTGAGCTTCCGATTGAAGTAGCACGGGCGCAGGTATGTCTGCTATCCCCCAACTCCTTCAATCCGCTATCGACCACCACCGCGCCGGCCGTCTCTCCCCAGCCGAGCAACTCTACCGCCAAATCCTGAGCCAAAACCCCAACCATCCCGACGCGCTGCATCTCTTCGGCCTGCTCGCCCTGCAAACCAATCACATACCCGAATCCATCCAACTCATCGAAAAAGCGGTCTCGATCAAACCCAACTACCCCGAAGCCATCTACAACCTCGGCAATGCCTACCGCTCCGCCGGCCATCCCGACCGCGCGGTCTCTCTCTTCCAGCGCGCCCTGGCGCTTCACCCGAATGACCCGCAAATCCTCCAGCGCCTCGCTGAATCCCACGCCGATCTCGGCCAGTTCCAACCTGCTATCCAATACTTCCAACAAGCCCTCACCCGAAATCCCAACGATTTTTCGCTCCTCAACGAACTCGCCCTTGTCCTGGCCAGCGTCAATCGCAACGACGAAGCTTTCACCTATTTCAATCGCGCCCTCGCCATCAATCCCAACTCCTTCGAGGTCTACAACAACCTCGCCAACGTCCACAAGGTGCTCCGCCAATACCCAGAGGCCATCGCCGCCTACCAGCGCGCCCTCTCCCTGAATGACAACGCCGACACCCACTGGAATTACGCGCTGCTCTCCCTCTCGCTCGGCAACTATCAGGCCGGCTGGCGCGAATTCGAGTACCGTCTCTCCGCCCCCTACATGCGCAAAATCTGGCGGCACTTCGACCAGCCCATCTGGCATCGACAGGACCTCACTGGCAAAACCCTCCTCCTTCACCACGAAGGCGGCTTCGGCGACTCCCTCTTCTTCATTCGCTACCTCCCCTTGATCCACGCCAGCTCCGGCGCCTCCCAAGTTTACATCGAGTGCCCCGCGCCTCTGCTCTCCCTCTTCCGCAACCTCCCCGGCCCCCATCAGCTCATCCGCGCCGGCGACGCTTTGCCCGCATTCGATTACCACTGCCCCCTGCCATCCCTTCCGTTCAACTTCAACACGACTCTGGACACCATTCCAAAGCAGGTCCCTTATCTCTCCGTCTCTCCCGATTTAGTCGCGCATTGGAGTAAGCGCATGCGCGACGCCGCAGCGCAGGGGACTCCCGGTGCTGACCAATTCTTAAAAGTAGGACTCGCCTGGTCCGGTTCCATGGTCCAAGCCGACATCCGCACGCGCTCCCTCTCCACTTTCGCGCCGCTGGCATCAATCCCCAACATCACCTTCTTTTCCTTGCAACTCGGCCCCGAATCCGCCGACTCCAAATCCCCTCCGCCCGGAATGAACCTCATCGACCTGACTCCCGATATCAAAGACTTCTCCGATACCGGCGCCCTCGTCACCCATCTCGATCTGATCATCTCCGTCGATACTTCCGTTGCCCACCTCGCCGGCGCTCTTGCCAAACCAACATGGACCCTCATCCCCCACATCTCCGATTTCCGCTGGCTGCTCGACCGCAGCGACTCCCCCTGGTACCCCACCATGACGCTTTTCCGCCAGGATCACCCCACCGACTGGACCTCGACCATCGCCCGGCTTAAACAAGCCTTAGAAGCTTTTGCACAAGGCCAATCCGATGCCCCCCGTTGATCCCACCCTTCTTCCCCGCGCCCTCGAACTCCATAAATCCGGCGACCTCTCCCAGGCCCGATCCCTTTACCATCAAATCCTTTCCTCCGATCCCAACAACCCCGACGCCCTCCACCTCCTCGGCCTGCTCCACTCTCAACTCAATCAGTTCGATCAGGCCATTCCCCTGCTACAAAAATCCGTCTCCATCAAACCCAACTATTTCGAAGCCCACACAAACCTCGGCAACGCCTTGCGCTCCGCCGGCCGACTCCCCGAATCCATCGCCAGCTACCACGCCGCCCTCTCCCTTCAACCCAACGCCTCCGAAGCCAACTACAACCTCGCCTCCGCTCTCCTCGACGCCGGCGATCCGCAAGCCGCTATCCCGCTTCTGCTCCGCGCCCTCGAGATCAATCCCGATCTTCTCGACGCCCACAACAACCTCGCCAACGCCTACCGCGAAACTCGCCAGTTCGACCACGCCCTCTCCCATTACCAGCGCGCTCTCGCGCTCAACCCTGATCACCCGCTAACTCACAACAATCTCGCCGCCCTCCTCGAAGACCTCGGGCGATTCGACGATGCCCTCTCCCACTACACCCGCTCTACCGAGCTTGCTCCCAGCTTCTCCACCGCCCAATGGAACCGGGCCTGTTCCCTCCTCCTCCACGGCGACTACATCGAAGGCTTCCGCGCCTACGAATCCCGCTGGCAACGCCCCAACTTCCCTTCCCCCAAACGCAATTTCCCCCAACCTCAGTGGAATGGAAACCCTCTCCCTCAACACCAATCCCTTTTGATCCACACCGAGCAAGGCCTCGGCGACGCGATCCAATTTATCCGTTATCTCCCCCTCGTCGCGGAGCGGGCCGGCGCGAGCGCGCGCATTCTGCTCGAATCCCCTCCCGAGCTCCTCTCCCTCTTCCAGCACTCTTTCCCCGATGTCACCCACATCCTCCGCGGTTCTCCGTTACCTGCCTTCGATTGCCATTGTCCTCTGCTCACCCTTCCCCTGATCCTTCAAACAACTTTGGAAACGGTTCCCAATCAAGTCCCCTACCTCCGCCCCTCCCCAGCACTCGTCGATGAATGGCGCCACCGCCTGCGCCGCGCCTGGGATCCTGCTTGCGGGAGGTGCACGGAGGATACTCCCGGAGCTGCCGGAACTGCTTCGCGCATCGGATTGATCTATTCAGGACGTCCCATCCCCGACCCCAACCGCTCCGTCGACCCGTCCTTCCTGGCACCTTTTGGGCAGCTCTCCAACACCCTCTTCTTCTCCCTCCAAAAACCCGACCCCGAGTTTCCCAATCTAAAGCCGCTGCCCTTCCCCGTGATCGACCTCTCGCCTCACCTTACCGACTTTTCTCAAACCGCCGCCGCGATGCTTAATCTTGACGCCGTCGTCACCATCGACTCCGCCCCGGCGCATCTCGCCGGCGCCCTTGCGCGCCCCACGTTCGCTCTTATTCCCTTCAAACCTGACTGGCGCTGGCTTCTCCATCGCACGGATTCCCCTTGGTACCCCACCATCAAACTCTTCCGTCAACCCAAATCCACCGACTGGCAAACGCCCATCGAACACCTCGTTCGCTCACTCCATCCCCTTCACCCGTAAAAGAAAGCAGCTTCGCGCCCTGCGGCGCGAAGCTGTTCCTCAAGTAATGTTCAATTCAACTTTTAAGCCGCTTGCGGCTTAGCGATATGCGGCCTGCACTTCTCCACAATCGCATCAAACGCACCCGGATCACTGATCGCCAGCTCGCTGAGCACCTTGCGATTCAGCTCAATCCCCGCCGCCACCAGCGCCGGGATGAAACGGTTGTACGAAATCCCCCGCTGCCGAAGCGCGGCGCCCAGTCGCGTGATCCACAGCGACCGGAAATGCCGCTTCTTCTGCCGGCGATCCCGATACGCATACACGTCGGCCTTGCGCGTAAACTCCAGCGCCTGCCGGTACTGTGTCCCTGGCGAAGCGACGAATCCGCTCGCCCTTTTCAAAATACGTTTGCGCTTGCGCGCATGTTTCGGCCCGATCTTAATGCGTGGCATGTGCCACTCCTTTCAATATGAAACTCCGTAGCCAGAGGCACTTTCCCTGTTAAGGATGGCTTGGCTGCCCGAACAACGCGTTCGAGCTTTCGTGATGTCCCCGCTAGTTTTTCGCGGCTTCTTTCTTTTCCGCCAGCGCCCGCTCATGTGCGATCTTGGCCGGATGCTTATTGATCCCCATCATCCGACGCATGTTTTTCGCATGCCCTTCAAATAGCACCTCTGCCCGCCGCAGATGTCGTCGCTTCTTCGCCGGCCGCGCGCTCATCAAATGCGATGTCAATGAATGATGCCGCTTAAGCTTCCCGGTCTTGGTCACCTTAAACCGTTTGGCGATGCTCTTGTTCGGCTTAAACTTATATCCCATAGTCTCGCTCGCTCTCTCTATCAATTTTCGTCGGTCTCCCACGAAGGGGGCGGGGATACTATCAATACCCCACCTCATGAGCAAGCCTCCTCCGAAACCCCCTCGCCGCATTACAGTGCGTTATATTCAAACTTTCCCACAATTGGTATAATTTTACCCATATTAACATTTGGCCACTGAGGGAATGACAAACTTCTCCGTTTTGTATACCAGCTTCCCCCGCCATTTTGGGATTTCAACACCCTCGGTCTACGAGGCGACCCCTTCGTTGCCCCTCAGTTATCCGGACCAGCCCGCCCTCGGTCTTCGCACGCGCTAATTTGTATAAGTCTTTTTATAAGAAGTATTTAGCGATGAATCGATCTCGCCTAATCGCGGATGTAGTCGGGTTGTGGGAGTTGGGTGCGGAAAAGGACCATTAAATTACGGAGTTTGTAACAGAATTTCCTTGCAAATAGCCGAGTACGCAGTAAACTCGGCTTGCGAAATAAAAATAGTGCTTGCAGTTGCGGGTACATGGTGTATGCTTCGGCGGCAAGTGGTATTTTTTACTTGCATAGTAAATGGTGTGGGGTAGAGTAGGACAGCCCGGCGGGTAGCTGGGTCGAACGAGGAGAGATAAATGTCACATCTTCTGAGCGATCGTCGATTCAAGGTATTGGCTGGTGCAGTGGTGGCAGCTACGGCTGCGAGCCAGTGGTCGGCCAGCACCGCCGAAGCAGCCCCGCTGTTCAACTTGCAGCTGTTGGGCCGCGATGCGACAACCAATCCGGGTGGTGCATTCACCGCAACGGTGACGGTAGCCAACGCCGGCGACGTCATCGAATATCAGTTGGTTGGAAACATGAGCCCGGTCGGTACGGTTTACACCGGCACGACGGGTGCGGTTGCAATCACAATCACCAGCCTGACCGCCGGCCCGGACGGAGCACAGTCCGTGCGTCTGGATGCGTTTGAACTGGTGTCCGATCAGATCCAAGTCAACATTACTAACAACGAAACTTTCCAGAACGGCTGGAACAGCATCGTGGACTTCAGTGCTGGCCAGAACGTTCCGCGTGGCAACGGCAATACCGACGTGACCGGCATTCGTCCGGGCAAGGCCTCGGGCGTGTTCGGCGCGATCAACCCGGAAGTGATCATGACCGGCGCGATGAACGTGACGGCCACGGGAACGGGAGCCGATTCGCTGGTTCGCGTGCGGTGGTCGAGCGGTTCGGGCGGTATGCATGTCAACGGCAACGGCCTTGGCCGCTTCCCGTCACTGACGACCGAGAACGGCACGGCTCCGTTGATCAGCTATGCTCCCTTGACGCTGGTCGCTCCTGAGCCGGGAAGCCTGAGCCTCCTGAGTCTTGCGGGTCTGGGCCTCCTCGCCCGCCGTCGCAAGGACTAAGTTCGACGGTTCTACTTACTTCAAAAACCCCAGAGGCCGCTCGATGATTCGAGCGGCCTCTTTCTTTCCATAGTTCCAGAGGGGGCAGGCCGCAGGGATCGTCACACCGATACCGCAATTTCAAATCACGCCGTTTGGGCAACACCCCTTTCGCCTGGCTTCGCAGCTTTGGGATGGTCGGGATAGAATGCGGCACGATGTCTTCCAATGCGTCGACTGCCTTAATGGAACTGGGACTGGCGCACCACGGCGCGGGAAGGCTGGATGAGGCGCAGGCGATTTACCAGAAAATTATCCACGCCGACGATCGGCATGCCGATGCCCTGCACCACTTGGGGCTGATCCTGATGAGCAAAGGGGATCTGGCAGGGGCAATCGAACAGATGGCCCGCTCCGCAGAAATAGCGCCAGGGGAGGCGTTTTACTGGGTAAACCTCGGGGCAGCGTATCGCAAAATGGGGCGGCTGGACGAAGCGCGGGGGTGTTACGAAAGGGCGCAGTCGATCGAGCCGGACAATGCGGCCGCACTAACCAACCTCGGGAACGTCCTCGGAGAACAGGGAAGCTGGGAGAAAGCGCTGGAAGCGTATCGAAAAGCGGCGAGTTCGCGCGGCGGATTGAGCGAGGCGTGGACGGGGATGGGACGGGCGCTTTTTGCGCTGGGGAAACTGGAAGAAGCCGAGAGTGCACTGCTCCGCGCGCGGGAGAGGGCGCCGGGCGCTTTTGAGGTGCATGACCTGCTGGGGGATGTGCTGCGCGACCAGGAGAAGCTGCCGCAGGCGATCGAGAGTTACCATAATGCGATTCGGATCCGGCCAGGCAGCGCCGGAACGTGGTTAAACCTGGGGGTGACGTTGAACATGGCCGGGCGAATTCCCGACGCTCGCGCGGCGTTGGAACGGGCGCGAGAAATCGACGGACGGATCGGGCAGGTGGCCATGGCGAATCTGTTGAAGGACCAAGGCCAGCTCGATCAGGCCATCCAGCTGTTTCGGGCTGCGCTGGACGTCGAGCCGGACGCGCGTGTGCACAGCAATCTGATTTACACGATTCACTATGATCCACGATACGACGGTTGCGCCACACTGAAAGAACAATTGGAGTGGGCGCGGCGCTACGCCGAACCCTTGTCGGCGGAAGAGGGGAAGCGGACCTTCGAGAACCCTCGCATGCCGGATCGGCGGCTGCGAATCGGATATGTTTCGCCGGACTTTCGGGGGCATCCGGTGGGACGGTTTCTCAAGCCGCTGCTGGCCAACCATGATCGCGAGCGGTTTGAAATCATTTGTTTTTCGAATGTGCAGAGGGGAGATGCGTTTACAGATGACTTGAAAGGATTCGTGGATGGATGGCATGAGACGAGGCAATTGAATCAGCGCGAACTGGCGGAATTCATCGCCGGGCAGCGAATCGACATCCTGGTGGATTTGTCGCTGCACACCTCGGGAAATCGACTCCTAACGTTCGCACGAAAGCCGGCGCCGATTCAGGTGACCTACCTCGGATACGCAGGAACCAGCGGGATGACCGCGATGGACTATCGCATCACTGATCCATACCTGGACCCGCCGAACGCGCAGCGACCATTCTATACCGAGCGGCTGGCGTATCTGAACAGGAGTTATTGGTGTTACGCGCCAATTCCCGGAACACCGGAAGTGGGAGAATTGCCGGCAAAGACGGCGGGACGTGTGACGTTTGGCTGCTTGAACAACTTCTGCAAAGTGAGTGAGACGGCGCAGGAAACCTGGGGCGAAATTCTGCGGCGAAACGAGAGGTCGCGACTGATTCTGGTTGCACTGGAGGGGACGCATCGCCGAGACTTGCTTGAACGCTTCGAGCGATGGGGAATCGAGCCGTCGAGAATCGAATTGATCTCTTCGCAGCCGCCGCTGGAATATTTGAAGACCTACAACCGGATCGACATCGCGCTGGACCCATTCCCGTACCCGGGGGCCACCACGACATGCGACGCCTTGTGGATGGGGGCCCCCACGATAACGCTGGCCGGCGAAACGGCTGTCCAGCGTGCTGGAGTCTCGATCTTGAGCAATGTGGGAATGAGCGAATGGATTGCAAAGGATCGGCAGGAGTATGTGGAAATTGCGTGCCGATGGGCCAGTGACTTGAATCAGTTGGCGGAGGTGCGGCGTGGCCTGCGGCACAGGATGACCAATTCGCCTTTGATGGACGCGCACGCTCTGGCGCGCGATATGGAGCGGTTGTACCGCGGGATGTGGAAGGAATGGTGCAAGACTGCGCCCGCATAAGGCGCGGTCGTTGCCGGTTGAGTACTCAGTGAGCGATGCGTTTGAGGAAGCCGTTCATGCACCAGGTGAGGTTGCGGCCCCAGAAGTCGCAATAGGCAGCGTCGACACGATAGGCGCCGGGGTGGGCGGCGTGAAAATCATCAAGAGCTTGACGGACGGAGAGGACGACGGCGCTGTCTTCGACGGCGAAAAAGTCGCCGGGGAGGAGGTAAGGGTGAAAATATTCCAGGACAGCGCGGGTGGTGGCGTAGGTGTGGTCGGCGTCTTCGATCACAAGCCAGGGGCGCGGCGCGCGAGCGAGAAGATCGGCGGTGAAAACTTCGGCGAGGTTTTTGTTGCCGCCTCCGGGGGAGGACGCATCAAGGAAAGAAATGCGCGCATGCGATACGGTGGTTACCGGAATGACGTCGGCGGAATAGATGTGAGCCTCGGTGGGAGCACGGTGGTTGTCGAGCATGTCGGCCAGCCAAAGTGCACTGCCGCCGGAGAATGAGCCGACCTCGAAAATAGTCCCGGGTTTGAGGTCCCAGAGAAGAATGGGATAGATTGCCAGATCGAAGGGGTTTTTGAGGAGCGGAACGCCGCGGTAGTGATAGCGGTGGGACGCGGCCTGGATGGACTTGAGCTGATCGATGTTGAGATCCATCTCCCATGTGCGAGGCTGGTGCGCTGCCTGCTCCCGGGCGATGACGCTCTCGCGGATTTTCTGCTGAACGATGGCGGCCTCGGCATGGGGCTTTGGTAAGGCTAATTCTTTGGAAATGGCGGCTTGGGCATCGGAGAGGCGTCCGATTTGAAAATAGCAGGCCGCCAGCAGGCAATGCAGGCCGGGGAGTGGAATATTCAGCCGCGCCGATTCTTCCGCGTGCAGCAGTGCGGGCAGATGTCGGCCGGCGTTGTATTCGGTCGATGCGCGGATAAGGAGCTCGCGGGCGCGGGAAATTGGGTCGGAAGTCACGCGGTCATTACATCCGAGGCGCGGAGGATTGAAAAGGCCCGGTGATGCAATACAGTCGTCGCCATGTGGAGCACCGATCCCGCACGGCTATATCCGATTCCGTCGCAGACAACACCGAAGGATCGCTTTTGGCTGATTCAGTTGACGGAGCTGGTGCGCGGTCGGGGAAAGTATCGTTATCTGGAGGTCGGGCCGTGCATGGGGGGGACGCTGACGCCGGCGCTGATGGACGAACAGTGTGAGAGCGTGCTTGCGATCGATCTAAGACCGGGTGTGACCGCCGACTCGCGTGGAGCAAACTACGACTATAGCGCATACAGCACCGAGGCGATGATGACGCGGCTGCGGAGCCAGCCATCGCTGGACCTGACTAAGCTGCGGACATTCGACGGGACCGCGGCGCAATGCGATTACAGAAATGAAAAATTCGAGCTGGCCTTTATCGATGCCGAGCACACGGACGAGGCGGTTTTCGCGGATTTTCTGGCTATTTATGATCATCTGAAGCAAGATGCGATCTGCGCTTTCCACGACACGGGATTCATGACCACTGGGATTGAGAACATCATCAGTTTTCTAAAATATCACAAGCGGCCGTTCGAGTTTTTGCCGTTTGGAGGGTCGTCAGTTTCAGCACTGCTCCTCGACCAGGCGGGAGGCGCGTTCCCGGGGCAGCTTCGCGGCGACGTCAGGAACTGGGAGGAATATAAAGATCTGAGCCGAGATTCGCTGCTGGCTGAGGCGTTGAAGAATCGGATTACTGTGAGCTATACACTCAAGCCCAAGCCTGTGATTCCCATTCGAGGATGATGCAAGCTGTCTGGCTAGGCCGGGGACGAATACGTCGATAAAATCGAGCGTCTGTGCAGTCGGCATCGTTGCAACATCTGATGGAGAGCGGACTGGCGCATCATGGCGCGGGGAGGCTGAGCACAGCGGCGGACATTTATCGCCAGATCATCGCAGTTGATGCGACTTACGCTGATGCGCTTCATCATCTGGGTCTGATCGAGATGAGCCAGGGGAATCTGGCGGCGGCGATCGAGAGGATGCGGCAGTCGGTGGAACTTGCGCCGCGCGATACGTTTTACCTGGTAAACCTGGGTGCGGCGTATCGAAAGGACGGGAAGCTGGACGAAGCGGCAAAGTGCTACGAGATGGCGCTGGCGATTGAGCCGCTGCACGCCGGAGCGCTCACGAACTTGGGGAATGTACGGGCGCTCAAGGGGCAATTGGATGAGGCGGTCTCGGCTTATCGGAAGGCGCTGAGTGCGCGCGGGGACATGATCGAAGCGTGGTCGGGACTGGCCAAGGCGCTGCTTCGATTGGGAAACGCGCAGGAAGCGGAAGCAGCCGCCCGGCGGGCATTAGAGCTGGGGCCGAGCACGTTTGAGATTCACGAGGTGTTGGGGGACGTTCTGAGCGATTTGCGAAAGACGGACGAAGCGATTGAAAGCTATCGCCGGGCAGTGGCGATTCGCGGTGATCATGCGTCAACGCTGATGCATCTGGGCCGGGAATTGAATCGACGCAACAGGGTTGAAGAAGCGCGCGCGGTTCTCGAGCGGGCGCTGAAGGTGGATCCAACGCTGGCCGAGGCGTACTTGCACCTGGGCAACGCGATGAAGGATCAGGGGCAGGTAAAAGAGGCGATCGAGACGTTCAAGCGCGCAATCGAGCTCGACCCGACACAGGCGTGGTTTGGGCACAACCTGCTGTACACGATGCACTTCGATGGCGATTACGACGGACCGGCACTGCTGAAGGAACACGTGAAATGGGCCGATGCGCACGAGCGGCCGCTCGAGGTGTACGTTCGAGGGCATGAAAATGAGCGATCACGGGACAGGCGGCTGCGCGTTGGGTATGTGTCGGCGGATTTTCGCGGCCATGCGGTGGGGCGATTTCTATATCCGCTGATGGCCAGCCACGATCGTAAACAATTTGAGATTGTCTGTTTTTCGGATGTGGCGCGGGAGGACAATGTCACGGCGGAACTGCGCAAGCACACAGACGAATGGCACGAGACGCGGCAAATGAGTTTTGAAGAGCAGGCGGAATTCATTCAGTCCAGGCGCATCGATGTGCTGGTTGATCTGGCGTTGCACATGAGTGGCAACCGGCTGCTGACGTTCGCGCGCAAACCCGCGCCGGTCCAGGTGACATACCTCGCGTACGCCGGCACAAGCGGGATGCGGCAGATGGAGTATCGCATTACCGATCCGTATCTTGATCCGCCGGGCGAGGAGAGACCCTTTTACACGGAGAAGCCGGTTTACCTGGAGAAGAGTTATTGGTGCTACGCGCCGGTGGCGGGAGCGCCGGAGGTTGGGGAACTGCCGGCGAGGCGCAATGGGTTTGTCACGTTTGGTTGTTTGAACAACTTCTGCAAACTGTCGCAACAGATTTTGAAGCCCTGGGGTGAAATACTGAATCGGGTGAGCGGCTCACGATTGATTGTTCATGCGCAGGAAGGAAAACATCGCGCGGACTTTGTCAGGCGGCTTGGAACGGCCGCAGGCGACCCGGCGGCGATGGAAGGGCGCGTGGAGTTTGTCGGGAGCCAATCGCCGCTGGAATACTTGCGGACATATAACCGGATCGACATCGCGCTCGACCCGTTTCCCTATCCCGGCGGAACGACTTCATGCGACGCGCTGTGGATGGGGGTCCCGGTAGTGACACTCGCCGGCCAAACGGCGGTTCAGCGCGCGGGGGTTTCCATCCTGAGTAACATCGGGATGAAGCAATTTATTGCCGGCGGTGTGTCGGAATACATCGAGCTCGCGCATCGATGGGCGAGCGATCTGGAACGTCTGGCGGCAATGCGGAAGGAGCTGCGGGGCACGATGAGGCAATCGCCGCTGACAGATGCGCGGACCTTCGCCGCTGCGATGGAGACCGCATACCGAGAGATGTGGAGACGGTGGTGCCAGACTCAGGCGTAGGACGAATGGAGTACCTGCCATAAGTGTTTTGGAAATCAGCAGTTACACGGGTGGCGGCAAGAGGGGAAAATCCCAACAATGGTTTCGATTTAGCGGAAAATGGGATTATAATTGGTCGTTTGGCGGTTAGCTAACGAATGGGCCACTGCAGCAAGGATAGGCAGAACAAGCGGGGCCGCGGGGGCGTAACCTCAGTGGGTGATGGCGGCGGAGAACGATGCACCACTCCACCTCGTTTTAGGACGAAGGCGGGGATGAACTGTGAAGGTGGAACCGAGTGTCGAATTTCACGCGAAGAAAACTGAAGATGGCGGCGATGGGGATTGTGGCGATCGGCGCCAGCGAGGGCGGACCGGCCGCGATGGCGGCGTATGAGCCCCCGAATCCGATCTATGCTGCGCCGGGGACGTATTACAACGCCGCGACGGGAACGGGGCCGACGCTTAAGGCCAATCTGAAGACGATCATCAGCACGGGGTTCATCGCACGGACCTATGAGGACAGCAAATATGCGGACTCGCTGCTGGACCAGGACCCGGCCAATCCATCGAACATTTTAACAGTCTACAGCCGCACGTCCGTGTCGGGTTTGTGGGATGCGGGGAGCACATGGGATCGTGAACACCTGTGGCCCAAGTCGCGGCTGCCGGCGGGCGATCCAAATTCGGGGACAAAGAGCCAGGCGACGGATTTATTTGAGCTTCGGCCGTGCGTGCCGATGATCAACAGCACACGGAGCAATTCCAATTACGGGACGCCAGCCAGCAGCGGAAGTTACGGATACGATGGTACCAACACCTATTGGTATCCGAGTGATGCGGATGCGGGGGACGCCGCGCGCTCGATGTTTTACATGGCGACGCGATATGGGGACGGGGCAAGCCCCAACAATCTCGTGCTCGTGAATGGTGATACCGCTATCGACGGCCAGATGGGAGACAAAGCGGCGCTGTTGAAATTCCATTACACCGATGGCGTCGACAACTTCGAGCGGCGGCGGAATCACCTGATTTACACGGCGGACAACGGGGTGAACGGCTGGAACACGAGCGGGCGGGCGGCGCCGTTCAATGCTGCGCCGTACAACTCGAATTACCACCAGGGAAATCGCAATCCGTACATCGATCATCCGGAGTACGTGTGGGCGATTTTTGGTACGCACATTGTCAGCGGGAACATCGTCAACGATTCGCAATTGTCCGTGGCGACGCCGGGGAGCAATGGGGCCTCTTCGACAACGGTGACCATGAAGGTAATCCGTAATGCGACGATGCCAACGGGTAACGTGACTCTGACCAACGGTGGCACGGACCCCACGACCTACGATGTGACGACGACGGGACTGGCCGACGCGACGTACGCGGGGGCGGGGCAGGGCATCTGGGGAACGGCGTCGGGCTCGATCACCAAATCACTCACGCTAAACCTGACGGGTGGAACGGCAACAACCGGGCTCAAGACGGGGACATACACGATCCACAACACCGATCTGACGACGTCGGGAACCGGGCGTGGATCCGCGGATGCGGATGATGTGATCACGGTGAACACGACGGTTGTGGATCACGCCAATGGGTCGTTTGATTCGCCGGCGGACACGAATGCACAGACGTTTGATTACGGATATGTCCCGGTTGGTTTCGCCGCACGTACGAATGGGTACAACATCTTTAATTTGCAGGCGGCTTCAGGATTCACCGCGAACCTGCGTTGCACCGCGCTGGTGAACGCCAATGGGGGCGCGGTCATGTCCGGAGGCGGCTCGACGTTCACCGCTTTGGCCGGCGGGGCGTCCAATTCGTATACCGCGAGCATGAATCCCGTTTCGGTCGGGACGATCAGCAATGCCACCAGCACATTCACAATGGCCGATGAAATAATCAATGGCGCGACAAGCAATACGTCGCTGGTGCTGACGCAGAAAGTCGTTGTGCTGCCGCTGAGCAATCCGACGATTGCGAGCACGAATTACATGGACCTACGCACGGGAGAAACCTATAGCCCCAGCGGGACGTGGACGGTCAACAGTGGCGTGACTCTCACGCGCATGGGGCCGGGAACACTGAACATCGGTACGCAGTCGAATCAGGCCAACACCACTCTGGCGCTGACCGGAGGCGCGACGACCTTCAACGCCGACGCGGGATCGGCGGGCGCTTTCCCGTTAACGGTCACCGCGGCCAACAGCGGGACGGCGCTGCATTTGAATTCCACGCAACACTTGGCGGCGCTGACGCTGGGGACGGGAACCAGCGCAGACTTGACCGCGGGCAATGACAAAACGCTCGTGACTAAATCTCTATCGCTGACCGGCAGCGGGACGCTGGATCTGAATGACAATAAGCTTGTGGTGATGTACGGCACGACACCGACGCCGATCAATGCAATTAAGACGGCCGTTCAAGCTGGTCGAGGGGGGACGGATTTTGCCAACGCGCCTTGGAATGGTGCGGGAATCAATTCCACCAGCGCCAGTGCCGCTGGTGGCGGAGACGGAATTTCTTTCGCGATTGGCTATGTGGATAACTCATTCCTTCCCAACGTTGGCCTCGCTTCCTTTACAAGCTTTGGGGGGCAGACGGTCGACTCTGCATCCGTTCTCGTTCGCTACACGCGCGGCGCCGACGCCAATCTCGATGGTCTTGTCAATGGCGACGACGTCACCATCGTCGGCACGGATTTCAACGCCGGCGGCACGGGAGAATGGTTCCTGGGCGACTTCGATTACGACGGCATCTGCGACGGGGATGACGTGACTGTCCTTGGCGCGTTATACGATCCGACCGCCCCGCCGCTTTCGGGCGCGGAGCTTACGGCGCAGTATGGAAGTGGATTCGCTACCGCGTTTGAGCGGGGGCGCCAGCTTGGTCCGGCCAATGTGCCCGAACCTTCATCGCTGATGGTGCTGGGGATTGGGGCAGCGGCGCTGCTGAAGCGATCCAGACGTGGGCGCTCCTGAGGTTCATTCTCGTCTAAAGGTTTAGAAGCTTGTTGACGGCCGCTCGAGCGGGCAAGGAGGGTTGCGCGCCGAAGCTCTGGCAGGCCAGCGCGCCGGCGGCGTTGGCGAATCGAACCGCATCGGTGAGTGGCATCCCTTCGGCATGACCGACCGCCAGGGCAGCGGTGAACGCATCGCCAGCGGCGGTGGTGTCGACGACCTTGATTCGGTGAGCGCGGACGGTGGTCATTTCACCATCGCGGGTGATCACCAAAGCGCCGCGGGGGCCGAGTTTCAGAACGACGGCGCGCGGGCCACGAGATAGAAGGTCGGCGGCAATTTGGCGGGCATCCATTACCTTTTTGCGCCGGGTGCGATGCGTGTTCGGCTGCTGCAAAAGCCCCTCGGCCTCACTCTGGTTCGGAGTGAAAACATCCACGCCAAACAGCGACCGGGGAAGTTGCTGCGGGGGCGCTGGCGCCGGGTCAAGCACCGTGTAGATCTTTCGGCGCTGACACATTGCGATGGCGTGTCGAACGGTTTCAATGGGGATTTCCAGTTGCAGGATTACCGCCGAGGCCGAGGCGATCAGGTCCTCGGCCTTGTCGATGTCGCGCGGCGTCAGCCGATGATTTGCGCCGGGCGCGAGGATGATGGAATTTTCGCCTTTGCGATCGACAAGGATGGTGGCGGTGCCGGATGAAACGCCTTCGGTGATGGTGACGTGCTTGGTGTGGACGTTGTGGTGGGAAAGACCGGTGAGAAGGCGCTGGCCGAAGTCATCGTCGCCGACGCGAGCGACCATGTGAACATCAGCCCCGAGTTTTGCGGCGGCGACGGCTTGGTTGGCGCCCTTGCCGCCGGGGATGGTGCGAAAATCCGAGCCGGTGATCGTCTGCCCGGGAAGAGGCATGCGCGGGGTGCGGCAGACCAAGTCCATGTTGATCGAGCCGATGACGACGATGGGAGAAGGCATGGGGATTTTTGATTTTCGACTTTTGATTTTGTATTGCAATCACGCGGCGCGCTGGAGGCGGGTTTCGAGGGCGGCCTTGGGTTGCAGGCCGACGATTCGGTCGATGAGCTGGCCATCTTTAAACAGCAGCATCGTTGGGATGGATGAGATCTGGTAGCGCGATGCAACCTCGGGGTTTGCGTCCACATCCAGCTTGGCAACCACGTAGCGGCCATTGGATTCTTTGGCGAGTTGATCGATCGTCGGCGCGATCATGCGGCATGGCCCGCACCATGCCGCCCAGCAGTCAATGAGGATCGGCTTTCCCCCAGCCTGTTGGAGAAATGATTGAAAGTTCGCGTCGGTAAGTTCGACTGGATGATCGGTCGATGCATCCGAATTCGGAAGGGGCGCATGGCATCGTCCGCAGACGGGCTGGACTGAAGAACCTTTGTCTTGCACACGATTTTTCGCGCCACACTTTGGACAGGTGATGATCGCCATAAGCTGCCAAATTTGCAGCAATCACCGGACCAGTTTCGCCTTTGGCAGTAGCCGCCGGCATTCGCCTTTTTGAATATCTATAACCCCAGCGTCCACAAGCATTTATTGCCGCAAGATTTGGCCTGAGTTTTGCCTTGGCGAGGTAAGGAAGATCGGAGCACCAATTATGAGATTCGATAAATTCACTGTTAAGGCACAAGAAGCGGTCATGCGGGCGCAGGAATTGGCTCAGCAGAAGGATCATGCGGAGATTCTCCCCCTGCATGTCCTGGGCGCCCTGCTGGGTGAAGAAGAGGGCGTCGTGCGGCCGCTGCTTCAGAAGCTCGGCGCCAATACCGAACAGATTTCACAGATCGTCAATGGAGAACTGGAACGACTTCCCAAGGCGACCGGCACGCAAACGGGGATGAGTCGTTCGGCGCAGGATGTCTTCAACGACGCGCAGAAGGAGGCAGATCGGCTGAAGGACGAATACGTTTCGACGGAGCATCTGCTTCTCGCGCTGTCGAAGGTGAAGAGCGAAGCGCGGGAGATACTGAAAACGAATGCGGTTGATCACGATGCGATACTCAATGCACTGAAGGACGTTCGCGGCGGGCAGCGCGTGACCGATCAGAATCCAGAGGAGAAGTATCAGGCGCTGCAAAAGTATGGCCGCGACCTGGTTGAAGCGGCGCGGCAGGGAAAAATCGATCCTGTCATCGGGCGGGACGAAGAGATCCGGCGGACGATGCAAGTCCTGTCGCGGCGGACAAAAAACAATCCGGTATTGATCGGTGAGCCCGGCGTGGGGAAGACGGCGATCGTTGAAGGGCTTGCGATTCGGATTCTAAACGGTGATGTGCCGGCAGTGCTTCAGGGCAAGCGGATTGTGGCGCTGGATATGGGTGCGCTCATTGCTGGAGCGAAATACCGGGGTGAGTTTGAGGATCGGCTTAAAGCGGTGATCAAGGAAGTCACCGGAAGCGACGGACAGATCATTTTATTCATCGACGAGCTGCATACTGTCGTGGGCGCCGGAAAGGCAGAGGGGGCGATGGATGCCGGGAATCTGCTTAAACCGGCCCTTGCACGTGGGGAACTGCGCACCATCGGGGCGACGACGCTGGATGAATATCGGAAGCACATTGAGAAGGATGCGGCTCTGGAACGGCGGTTTCAGCCCATTCTCGTGGGTGAGCCAAGCGTGGAAGACACCATCGCGATTCTGCGCGGACTCAAGCAGCGCTACGAAGCGCACCACGGCGTCCGCATTACCGATAGCTCGCTGGTGGCGGCGGCGACGCTGAGTGATCGCTATATCCAGGATCGGTTCCTGCCGGACAAAGCAATCGACCTGATCGACGAAGCGGCGTCGCGGCTTCGCATTGAAAACGATTCAATGCCGGCGGAATTGGACGAAATCCGGCGGCGGATGATGCAGCTGCAAATCGAGATCGAAGCGCTCAAGCGTGAAAAAGATCCGGCCAGCAAGCAACAACTGGCCAAAGCGGAGAAGGAGTTGGCGGAGTTGCAGGAGAAGAACACGCAGCTCACCAGCCGGTGGGAAAATGAAGTCGGGGTGCTCCGGGCGATCAAAAAGCTGCAGGAGGAACTGGATCACAAGCAGCTCGAGCTCGAGCAGGCGCAGCGCCAGGGGAACTGGGAAGTGGCGGCTCGGATTCAGTATGGGGAGATGCGGGATTTAAAGGCAAAGCTCGCGGAAGCGGAGAAGAAGGCGCACGACCAGGCCAACGACGGAAAAGCGATGGTGCGCGACGAGGTGACGCCGGATGAGATTGCGGAAGTCGTGTCGCGCTGGACGGGCGTGCCGGTGAGCCGAATGCTCGAAGGTGAGCGGGAGAAACTGATGAAGATGGAAGATCGATTGGCGCACCGTGTGATCGGGCAGGAGGACGCGGTACGGGCGGTGTCGGACGCGGTCCGCCGCAATCGCGCGGGGCTCGGCGATCCGAATCGACCAATCGGGAGCTTCATGTTCCTCGGTCCAACGGGTGTTGGAAAGACGGAGCTGTGCAAAGCGCTGGCGGAGTTTTTGTTTGACGACGAGAACGCGATGGTCCGCATCGATATGAGCGAGTTCATGGAGCAGCACTCCGTCGCACGACTCATTGGCGCGCCTCCAGGCTACGTCGGATACGAAGAAGGTGGGCGCCTCACGGAAGCCGTGCGCCGACGCCCCTACTCGGTAATCCTGTTCGATGAAATCGAAAAGGCCCATCGCGATGTTTTCAACGTGCTGCTTCAGGTGCTCGACGACGGACGGCTGACCGATGGCCAGGGACGCACCGTGGATTTCAAGAACGCCGTCATCGTAATGACGAGCAATATCGGTTCGCAGCAGATTCAGGAATTAACAAGCAAGGGTGCTGAAGAATGGGAGATTGAAGCGGCGGTGCGCGACATGCTCAAAGGGCATTTCCGGCCGGAGTTTCTCAACCGCGTGGATGAGATCATCGTCTTCCATCCGCTGAGCAAGCAGCAGCTCACGCGCATCGTGGACGTGCAATTGGAGCATCTGCGCAAACGCCTGGCATCGCGGAACCTCAAGCTGGTGCTCAGCGAGGCGGCCAAGACCCTCCTGGCGGACGAGGGGTACGATCCGCAGTATGGTGCGCGGCCACTGCGACGCGTCATTCAACAGCGAATTGAAAATCCACTGGCGTCGCGAATTCTAAGCGGCGAGTTCGCCGAAGGCGACACGATCCACGTGGACGTCGATCAGCGCAGGAAGGAGTTTACCTTTAATAAAGGCGCTGATGTTGTCCAAGGGGAACTGGTGGAGGAACGGGCCTAACCTCCCCAAGGCATGCCGGTTTCGATAAGCTTGCATTGTGAATCCGCAGCAGCAGCAAATGATTCATCGGATGATGCAGGAGGGAGTTGCGCATCATCAGGCGGGGCGATTCGCCGAGGCGGAGCGAGTTTATCGACAAGTCATTACCCGGGATCCGCGCAATGCCGATGCGATGCATTTGCTGGGGCTTATTGCGCATCAGCAGGGAGATACGGAGTCCGCGCTTAAGTTGATTCAGTCGGCGATCGCGATTCGGCCGGTCGCGGATTTTTATGTGAACGCGGGGGTGGTGCTGCGAAAACTCGGGAGGACCGAGGAGGCGATCGCTGCGTATCACAGCGCGGTGCGATTTGGGCCGCGGGTCCCGGAGGCGCACAACGGGCTGGGGCTGGCTCTGAATGATGCGGGAAAGAGCGACGAGGCGCTACGGTCGATTGAACAGGCGCTACGCCTCCGGCCGAACTGGGCGGAAGGACTCAATGCGCTAGGAAATGTTTACATGGCGCAGGAGAAGTGGGAACAAGCGGAGAACGCGCTAACCCGGGCGTTGCAGCTGGTTCCAAATTACGCCGAGGCGCTGGCAAATCTGGGGAATGCGCTGGAGAAGCAGGGAAAACTAAGTGGCGCCGTGGCGACGGGTCAGCGCGCGGTGGCGATCAACCCGCGGTTGTTCCAAGCCTTCAACAACCTGGGAAACGCGCTGAGGCAGCAGGGGCAATTGGGGGCCGCGATCGATGCATATCGTCGAGCCCTGGCAATCGATCCGGACAATCGAATCGCGCGGAAGAACCTGGTGACGGTTCTCAACTTCGTTCCCCGGCTCGAACCGGAAGCACGTTTTCGCGGGCATCGTGAGTGGGGACAGCGGTTTGCTGATCCTCTGAAACCCGCGACGCCGCCGCCAGTGCGGCAGCGGGCAAGCGGCGATCGCTTGCGCATCGGTTATGTTTCGGCCGACCTGCGGGCGTCGGTGGTCGCGACCTTTCTGGAACCGATCGTCGCGCGTCATCATCGCGATCGCGTGGAGGTGTTTGCTTATTCCGATGTCGCCCGCGGCGATAATGTGACCGAGAGAATCCGTAACAGCGTCCAACATTGGCGCGAGATCGTCGGCGTGTCCGATGAGCGCGTTGCGGAGATGGTGCGAGCGGATGGAATCGATGTGCTGGTGGATCTGATGGGGCACATCGATGGAAACCGCCTGACGATGTTCGCGCGCAAGCCAGCGCCGGTGCAGGTCACCTATCTGGGGTATCCGAATACTACGGGCATGGAGGCGATGGATTTTCGATTGACCGATGCGTACGCCGATCCGCCGGGAATGACGGAGGCGCTTCATACGGAGAAGCTAGTGAGATTGCCGAAGTCGGCGTGGTGCTATGGGGCGCCGGATGGTGCGCCGGAAGTTACGGAGTTACCGGCGATTAAAAATGGATTTGTGTCGTTCGGATGTTTCAATGATTTTCAGAAGGTCAATGAGGATGTGGTGCGCGTTTGGGCGGCGTTGCTGCAGCGCGTAACGGGATCAAGGCTGGTCCTGAAGGCGAAGAGTTTGCGTGATCCGGGGACCCAGCAACTGCTGCTGGCGCAGCTGGCACAACATGGAATCGGCCGCGAGCGCGTGGAATTCATCGGCTGGCAATCGACACTCGCAGGGCATCTGGGTTCTTACGCAAAAGTCGACATCGGTCTCGATCCCTGGCCATACCATGGAACCACAACCACCTGTGAGGCGATGTGGATGGGCGTGCCCGTGATTACGCTGGCCGGAAAGACGCACGTCTCCCGGGTGGGTGTTTCGCTACTGAGCAACGTAGGGCTGGAGGATTGGGTGGCCAACAGCGAGGAAGAGTATGTGGCAATTGGTGAGAAAATGGCCGCGGACATTGCGAAGTTGAAAATGCTGCGCGCGGGGATGCGAGAGAGGATGAAAGCGTCGCCGCTGATGGATGCGGAGGGGTTTGCAACAAATCTGGAAGATTCGTTTGAGGCGATGGTTCGAGCAAAAAGCTAGGCGGGTTCCTCTTCGATCGGAGTCTGCGCGAAAACGGGAGGAAGTGAATCGACGAGGATCTGCCGGCGGCGGGAGGACTGCCAAAGGCGCACCACGTTGGCAGCGGTGCCCGAAAGAAGAGGGGCGACGTTAGTGATGGAGGATTCCAAATCCCGCGGGCCGTCGCAGATGGCGAAGTACGCGGCCATCCCTTCGTGGGTAATGGCGTCGGCGCCTTCGCCGACGGAGCCGACCAAAGCGACGCAGGGGACGTTGGCGGATTTGCACAACCGCGCAACCCCAAAGGTGGTCTTGCCGGACAGACTGGTCGAATCGAGGCACCCTTCGCCGGTGATGCACAGGTCCGTGTTGGTCAGGCGATCGCGCAGGCGTGTGGCCTCCATGACCAGTTCAATGCCCGGGCACAGGGCGGCGCCGAACAGAGTGAGCATCATGAAACCAAGCCCCCCTGCCGCTCCGGCGCCGGGCGTTTTGGCTTGCTGGTCAGCAGCGAGTCGTCCGGCGAGTTGGCGCATCGCATGGTCGATCTGCTCAATCTGTTCCTCGGTAGCGCCCTTTTGCGGGCCGAAAACGCGGGCAGCGCCGTTCGCGCCGTAGAGCGGATTGGCCACATCGGAAGCGACGAGAATCTCCACCGAATCGATCGGGCTGCCCCGGCCGGTTTTAATGAGGACGACTTTACCGACGTCGGCGGTGGTGAGCGGTTCGGTGGCAGCGACGGTGTCGCCGTCTTCGAGAATGACGGGCAGGCCGCACGCCTGCGCGCAGCCGATGCCGGCGTCCATGGTGGCGCTGCCGCCGATGCCGAGGATGATGCGCTTGGCGCCCATTTCCGCCGCCGCCATCAAAAGCTCGCCGGTGCCGAAAGTGGTTGTGTTTAATGGATTGCGCTGCTCGGTGGGTAGCAGCGCGATTCCGCTGGCGGACGACATTTCGATGACAGCGGTGGTGCCGTCGCCAAGAATGCCAAATGTGGCCTCGACTTTCATGTCAGGCAACGGGCCGGTGACATTGCGCGCGATCAACTGTCCTCCGGTCGCGACAACCAGCGCGTCGACGATCCCTTCGCCGCCGTCGGCCATCGGGCAGGAGTCGATGTCTATCGAAGGGTCGATGCGGTGAATGCCCTCGGCGATGGCGACGCAGACTTCTGCAGCGGATAAGCAACCCTTGAATTTGTCGGGGGCAAGTACGATGCGCATCAGACGGTCATTTTGAGCACTCGTCCTCGAAGAATCCAGAGTGGTGCCTGTAGCACGGGCGTCTCACCAATGCCGTCCGGTACTTTAGATTATTCAGGAAGACTGGTGAAGGATCGTGCGTGAACAGGCTCCCATTTCGCTTTCCAAGGCGTTGAGCCAGGCCGAGTCGGCGCATGCAGCGGCATCGCGCGATCCCGCGCGACAATCCAGCTGGTTGAACTCACGCCGGCTTTTGCGTGAGTTGTTTCTTTTGACGCCGGGCCTTGGCCAAGTCACGTTCACGTTGACGGCGAGCAAGCACCTCCTGCATGGTGGCCACGCTCATCACGCCGCGTGCGACCCAGCAGAGGCAGTTGAACTCGTAGACGCCGGGACGCTGGCCGGTGCGCAAATAGCTCAAGAGCACCGCGATCACCGCGACGTAGAGCTGAATGGTGATGCCGTTGGCGTTGTGGCTGATCAGGTGCTGCATCTTGGCGACGCACTTGAGCCAGCGGAAAAACAGCTCGATCATCCAGCGGTGGCGATACAATTGCCCAATGGTGCAGGCCGGGATGTCCAGCAGCGTGCTGAGCAGGCGGACCTCTTTTTTGTTCTTCTCATCCCAGACGATCACCTCGCGAAACAGCCGCTGGCCAAACCCGGGAGAGCTTCTGGAGCCGGGCACCTGCCCGATGCGGTCGCTGAGGATGTTGGCCAGGCGGTCGGGCTCGGCCAGCGAGCGGGTCTGGGTGGGAACAAAGACGCTGTCGCTCCTCAGACGCACGACAAAGTCCGAGTTCTTGTCCAGCACCGCGTGCAGAAAGACAAAATCGACGAAGTTGCGGTCAAAAAGATAAATCGCATCACTTGCCAGCGAGCGGGCAAAGGCGGCCGATTCCGAGCCGTCGCCGGCTCCCGAGAGATCAAAGCTCACCGGGACGAACTGCAGCACGTCCAGTTGCAGGTTCAAGCGGATCTGCCGGCCGGGTTTGCCGTTGGAGCGATTCAGTGCAATGGCCCACAGCACATCGGCGGGAACCGTGAACAGCGAACCGTCGGCGGCGATGATGCGTTTGAGCAAGGCGTGCAGATCGCTGTCGGTGCGCTTGAGCGCCGGCAGACGCTTCAAAAGCGAAGCCACGATCGGCTCCAGGGCCGCAGGATCAAACTGGTGGAGGGCATCGGACATCGTCGAGCGTGGCGTGCGTCCGCCGGGCAAATAGGCGTTGGCCTGATCGCTGGCCGAGAGATCGTCGATGCATCGCAGCGAGCGGTCGGCCGGCTGGTAGAATCCCAGCAGCAGCGTGGTGAGCAGGGTGTCGTAATGCAGGGTGCGGTTGGGATGAGAGCGATGGGGATGCAGGCGATGCAGATGCTCTTGCAGGAGCGGAACAAACTCAGCGCCGACCAATCGCTCATCCACCCGCGCCTCGGCCTTGGCCGAAGCGATGTTGTCCGCAGAGCAGTGGTTGTTCGTCGATCGGATCACGCGCGCAGTAAACCACAGCGCAGGCGAAAGCGCAAGTTAAGATTGTGTTAATTTTTTAAGAGTCATGGGTGCCGGACAGGATTGGCGTCTCACCCGTGGCTCAAGCAACTGTGCCACGGGCGAGACGCCCGTGCTACGTAAGCTTTAGAAAATGAGAACGCCGTAGCCGACTTGGTTGTCGCGGATGACGCCGATGCGCACTCTCCCGGATTTGGGAAGGTGTTGAACCAGCGTCGCGAGGTCGTCCAAATTCGAAACGGGATATGGCCCTAGCTGAAAAATTACGTCCCCGGGTTGGACTCCCGCCTTTGCCGCAACCGACTTGCGGGCGACCTCCGTCACAAACAATCCATCGCGCATATTCAGACCGATGCGATCGGCGATCTCCGGCGTCAACGGCTCAACCGTAATGCCTAATTTCTCACGCGCCTGATTGACTGGATTGGGACGCTCAACCGCCTTGGCCACAAGCGATTTGCTGGCGCCTTTATCCAGCTCGAGGTTGAGCTTCTCGCCAGGTTTGATTTTCAAGAGCAATGAATAAGCGTCAACGATGTCGCGCGGCTTGTGGCCGTTGATCGCGACGATGGGCGTCTTGTCATCCTTGATCATCACCGTCGACTGAATGGTCGACGGCGGCACGACCTTTCTCTGCTCAGAGAGTTTCACGGGCACATCGACCTTCGAGACGGCCGATGGGTTCATCAAGGCGGGGATGATGTCGCGCAGCTTGTTGACCTGGATAGCAAACCCGATGTTTTGCGCATCTCCGCGGATAGCGGTGTTGATGCCGATGACCTGCCCGTACGCGTTGAGGAGTGGTCCGCCGGAGTTGCCAGGGTTAATCGCAGCGTCGGTTTGGATCAGATCGCCGAGAGTCGTCCCATTTGGACCCTTGAGGTCGCGATGAATCGCCGAGACGATGCCCGTGGAAACGCTGTGGCTATAGCCGAGCGGATTACCCACTGCAATCACCGGTTCACCAATCATCAGATCGCTGGAATCGCCAAGCTCCAGCGAGGGAAATGGCTTGTCCGTTACGATTTTGAGCACCGCAAGATCGGCTTCGGCATCGGCGCTGAGCAGCGTGGCGGGGAGCTTACGTCCGTCGGCCAGCTCCACACTGATCTGCCGGGCGCGGTCCACAACGTGATTGTTCGTAACCAGGTAACCATCGGCGTGAATGAGAAAGCCGCTGCCCAGCGAATTGGCCGGCGTGTTGATGATCTGCCCGAAGTCGAATTGCTGAAAAAATGGATCGTTCCCAAAGGGATTGGCCCGCTGCTGGATCATCCGCGTGGCGGCAATGTAGACCACCGCGTCTTTGGTCTTCTGGACCACATCGACGGTCACGGTTTTCCGGAGATTGATCGCTTCGGGTGGATCGGCCCACGCCAGGGAACCTAGACACGCGAGCACAAGTGCGCCGATGACATGTAACTTATTCATCATGCAGCCAGCAACATAACAGTAGGCCGGGCCTGGTCAATCCGACGATTCCACATTGCGGTCACGGCGATAAATGTAGCACGGGCGTCTCGCCCGTGGCTCAGCACCTGTGCCACGGGCGAGACGCCCGTGCTACGAAACACGCCCAGGGGTATCATCAATGAAGATGTTACCGGGATCCACACACGCTCCATTGGGTCTAATCGCTGGCGAAGGCGCATTTCCCCTGCTTGTTGCACGCGGAGCAAAGGCCGCCGGGAGAAAAGTTGTTTGCGCGGGACTTACAGGCAGCGCGTCAGACGAATTGATCAAGGAATGCGACGCCTTCAAATGGGTCGGTGTCCTGCGGCTTGGGCAATGGATTCGGCATTTGCGCTCCGCCGGTTGCAAAGAGGCGATCATGGTCGGCCGCGTCAGGAAAGCGGAGATGTACTCCGCGTGGCGTTGGGTAAGATACATTCCGGACTTTCGCGCGATTCGGGTGTACGTCACGAAGATTCGGCACGACAAGCGCGATCATGCGGTGCTGCTGGCGGTGAATGAGGAATTGGCCCGCGAAGGAATCACCTTGATCGACTCGACGACATACTGTGCCGACCAGCTCGCTACCGTCGGCGTCATGACGCAGCGCCAGCCCACGCCAAAGCAATCCGCCGACATCGATTTCGGCTGGGAACTCTGCCGCACCGTCAGCCGCCTCGACATCGGCCAGTCGATCGCGGTGATGGACAAAGACGTCCTCGCTGTCGAAGCGATCGAAGGCACCAACGCCATGATCGAACGCGCCGGCCAATTCTGCAAAAACGGTTCATGGACCTTGATCAAAGTCGCCAACGCCCAGCAGGACATGCGCATGGACGTTCCCACCGTCGGAACCACGACCATCGAAAAGCTCTACGCCGCCGGCGCCGGCTGCCTCGTCCTCGAAGCCGGCAAAACCATGATGCTCGAAAAACAAAAGGTGCTCGAACTAGCCGATCGCTATAAGATCGCCGTTGTCGGAAAGTAGCACGGGCGTCTCGCCCGTGGCTCAGCGACTTAAGGACACGGGCCACTCACCCGTGCGACAAATGAACATTCCACATTCCGTTCTAACACACATCGACGAACTCGACCGCCTGCGCACGCGCGACGACGCCTGGCAAATCCCGCGCATCGAAGGCGAGCTCCTTCATCACATCGCCGTCACCAGCAACGCAAAACTCATCGTCGAGATCGGCACCAGCTACGGCTTCTCCGGCCTCTTCTGGGGATCAGCCATGCAGCGAACCAACGGCCACCTCCACACCATCGACAACAATCCCAAGAAGTACGACTCCGCCAAACTCACCTTCGCGCAGGCCGGCCTCAATACGGTCATCACCAACCACCTCGGCGATTCACGAAAGATCATTCCCGTCCTCCCCTCCCCTATCGACATCGCCTTCATCGACGCCGACAAACCCTCCTGCCAGGCCTATTTTGAGCTGGTTTGGCCAAAGATTCGCATCGGCGGCTCGGTTATCACGGACAACGCTCTGACGCATAAGCAGGAATTGGCGCCATACATCGAATTTTTAAGGGGTTTGCAGGATGCCAGCAGCACCGAGGTGGCTGTCGGAAACGGGATCGAATGGACGGTAAAACTGCGTTGATGTGGTAGAATTAGCAGCATCATGCTGATCACGGTGCGGCTGTTCGCGATGCTCAAGGACAAGGCCGGCGCTTCGGAAATGAAGCTGGAGCTGCCGGAAGGGGCCACCGTCGCGAATGTGATCGAAGCAATCAAGGAACGCGCCCCTGCCATCGGCGAGCACGCCCGCGCAGCGGCATTTGCAGTTAACAAAGAGTACGCACAGGCCGGAACCATTCTCAAAAACGGCGATGAAGTGGCGGTGATACCACCCGTAAGTGGAGGATAACATCCATGCACGACTGGGTAGAAATTCATCATTACGCACTGCGGATTGATCCGGTAATGGAATTCGTCAGCGACAAGGACGCCGGCGGAATCGCCGTCTTCCTCGGCACCACCCGCGCCGAAGAGGGACCAGGCGGAAAACATATTTCTGCGCTGGATTACGAAGCCTACGACGAGATGGCCATCAAGCAGATGCACGAACTGGCCAATCAGGCGCGGCAACGCTGGCCCATTCTGCGCCTTGTAATCCTCCATCGCACCGGCCGGGTTCATCTGGGCGAAGCCTCCGTCGTGATCGCAGTTTCGACTCCTCATCGCGCCGCCGCCTTCGACGCCTGCAAGTGGCTGATCGACAGCCTCAAGAAAGACGTCGCGATCTGGAAAAAAGAAGTCTGGTCCGATGGCAGCGCCAGCTGGGTCCATCCCCCCGTGCAGCCGGCCAATGCGTAACGGCGCAGCTTCGCCTATACTCCGCTGCCGATGGCGTTTCAGCTCGTGATGATCGTGTACTGGCTCGCGCTTTCCACGTGGTTTGGAGGCGTGCTTTTCATCGCACTGGCCGCGCCAATCATTTTTCGCACAGTTCGGCAAGCCAATCCCGTCATGACCGACGTGCTGTCGGTGAATCTTGAAGGCCAGCATGGCACATTGCTCGCCGGCTCCATCGTGGGCAACCTGCTCCAGCGCCTCTCGCAAGTTGAGCTCATTTGTGCCGGCGCGATTCTGCTCGCACTAATCGCTCAAAGCTTCGTCATCGACATTACCCCGGAGATTTCGGATCCAAACCTGCGCGCCGCGATCCTTCGATGGATCCTCTTTCTGGTCTGCATTGCCATCGTCGCCTACGACCACTTCGTCCTGTGGCCGCGGATTTCGCGGTTCAAGCAGGAATATCTTGATCACGCCGACGATCCGGAAGTGGCAAATCCCGCCAAGGAACGATTCGACGAAGAACACCGCCGCAGCGTCACCCTCCTCAGCGCCGTCCTCTTCCTTCTCCTCGGCCTGGTCCTGTTCAGCGCCAACATAACCCCACGCCCTTCCGCCCGTCCCGTCCCAAGCTCCGCTTCATCCAACGCCAAATGACTCGTCGCTCCAAGCCATCTTCTGGAGGGCCGGCCTCCGTGCCGGCAGCGATCGCAAGTGCGCCCCCGACTCCCCCTCCCTCTAAAAAATTCCAACGACGCATCGACCGCGTCCGCGCCATCCTCCCCATCCTCAAAGCCACCTATCCCCACGCCAAATGCAGCCTGAATTTCCTCAACCCCCTTCAGCTTCTCGTCGCCACCATTCTCTCCGCCCAGTGCACCGACGAGCGCGTTAACCTCGTCACCAAGACCCTTTTCCGCAAGTACAAATCCGCCGCCGATTACGCCAAAGTGCCGCAGGAGGAGCTGGAAAAAGACATCCAGTCCACCGGCTTTTACCGCAACAAAGCCAAGAGCATTCGCGCGATGGCCGCCGCCTTGGTCGAGCAACACCAAGGCAAAGTCCCCGACACCATGGACGAGCTTGTCGACCTCGCCGGCGTCGGCCGCAAAACCGCCAACGTCGTTCTGGGCAACGCCTTCGATAAAAGCGAAGGCGTCGTCGTCGACACCCACGTCACGCGCGTCTCCAATCGCCTCGGCCTCACCGATCACGCCATCGACGCCGTCAAAATCGAACAAGACCTTATGCAAATCATCCCGCGCGACGAGTGGACCCTCTGGTCCCACCTCCTCATCCATCACGGCCGCGCCATCTGCCAGGCCCGCAAACCAAAGTGCGAAATCTGCCCGCTGCTTCCGTATTGCCCGCACGGGCAGAAGCTGATGAAAGCCAACCCTCCGAAATAAGAACAATCTTCTCGACTTACGAATCGCGATCCGCTAATTTCTCGCCCCCATGTCCGAACTTCACCTGCTTTCGCCCCAAGGGTTTCGCGCTGGCGCCGTGTACGCGGGAATTAAATCGAAACAAACCCCCGACGTTGCGCTCCTGCTTTGCGATCACCCGGCCAGCGCGGCCGCCGCGTTTACCACCAACCAGGTTGTCTCCCCTGCCGTCGTTGTTGGTCGTGAACATATGAGGTCAGGCGCACTCCGCGGCGTTGTCGTCAACGCTGGCAACGCCAATGCCTGCACCGGCGCCCAAGGCAAAAAGGACGCTTCGCGCATGTGCCAGCTCGCTGCATCTGTAGCCGATTGCAAATCCAGGGAAATTCTCCCCTCCTCCACGGGAATCATCGGTCACCTCTTACCCATGGAAAAACTCGAGCGCGGCATCGTCGAAGCCGGCCAATACCTGGGCAATTCCCTCGAGCACGCCCAGCTCTTCGGCGCCGCGATCATGACCACGGATACGAAGCGCAAGCAGGCGGCCGTTGAATTCAAAGTCGGCCGCCAAACCGTCACGCTCGCCGGCGTCTGCAAAGGAAGCGGAATGATCGGCCCGCGACTCTCCGTTGGCAGCGCCAAGCACGCGACCATGCTCGCCTATCTAACTACCGACGCAAAAATCGCTTCGCCGCTCCTGAAAAAACTCCTCCAGCGAGCCTGTGACGCCAGCTTCAACTCCGTCACTGTCGACGATCACGCCAGCACCAACGACACCGCGGTCATCCTCGCCTCCGGCGATTCCCGCGTCGCCATCAACAGCCCGCGCACGACCCAACTTTTCCAAGCCGCCCTCCAGGAAGTCACCCAATCCCTCGCCTACCAGATCGCCGCCGACGGCGAAGGCGCCACTAAAGTCGTCGCTATCACCGTCAGTTCCGCCAAGACCGAAGCGATCGCGCAAACACTCGCTCGCACAATCGCCAATTCCCCCCTGGTCAAATGCGCTATGAACGGCAACGACCCCAACTGGGGCCGCATCGTCTCCGCGGCCGGCTATGCGCCCGTCCCCTTCAACCCCGATAAGTGCGTTCTCAAACTCCAGGACACGATCGTCTTCCGCGCCGGAAAGCCCATTGCCTTCGACGCCGCCGCCGTCAGCAAATCGCTCAGTGCCTCTGAAGTGAAAGTCGATCTCGCGTGCAACGCTGGAAAAGCGTCGGCCACCGTCTGGACCTGCGACTTCAGCAAAGAATACATCACCATCAACGCCGACTATCACACATAGTCCGCATGGTCTCTCTCGCCGATATCCTCTATTTATTGCTCGTCGCTGGATCCGCAGTTGCGCTGGTGCTCATCCTCCGCTGGCGACGGCGCGGCCATGCACGTCATCTCCACGATCTTGCAGCCGACCGCGTCTGTCCCCACCTTCGTCCCGTGCTCGAGCACCTGCTCGCGCAAGGCCATCGCGTCCGTCGCGTCGGCCAGCGGAATCCCGACCTGCCCCTGGAAATTCACCTGACGCCCCCCTTCGATCCCCAAGCCGTTTTCGACCAGCTAAAGCTCGCCGAGCCCGTGTTTCTCTCCGAGCGCCACGTGCTGTACTGCAAAGAAGACTGGTGCGAAATCCATCCGGTCAGCAGCTAAGCGCTTCGCCGGGAGGCGCGGTTTTAGTCCGCCAGATCATCCAGCAGCCGGTCGCAGGCGACATTGAGCTTGTCGTCACTCTCATACGTCCCGGAATCGATCTGCGCCTTGATCGCCGCGATCTTGTCGGCGCGGACGTCATTGGTCTTCAGCGCCCCCAGCAGATGCGACATTCCGGACAGCTCCAGCTTGTCCATCAACGGATTCTGCTTGGGCGCATCCACCGGCGTCTCGCGCATGACCGGCTGATTGAGGATCTTCTGGATGGGAGAATTGCTTCCTACGCCGTTAATATTCATGACCGGTCTCCGGGGCCCCTGCGGGGTGCTACGAGGAATACTCTTAAATCCGTTCCAATCGACACAGGCGATCCGTCGCTCCAACCTCCAACCATCAACACCCTTCGTATCGACCGGATTTTGCCGCTTCCTTGAAGGCTTGAATGATTGTCGAATTTCGCGCAAGTATATTACAGGTCACCACTTATGAGTTGGTCAAGAACGCGCTCGCAGTTTTTTCCTTTGACACACGCGATTTTTCACGCGTTAAAGTTTACCTATTTTACCCATTTTAACTCAATTTCCTAATCGGAATAAGCCTTAATCGCGCCGCCAAGGCTTTTATAGGACAATCGCGTTTATCGGACCACGCTCTTGCCCATGAGGATCGATTCGCTCAGCCGGGCGGTCATGACCTGATTCCGATACACCAACGGGAGTAAGAATCGCAGGTTTTGCTGGGGTCCGCGCAGGTAATCGCCCAAGGTCGTCCGCCAGGCAAAGCGGTATCCATTGAGCGCATCCTGAAGGTGCTTCTCCTCCAACGCTTTTTTCATCGCTTCAGCCGCGAAGACCGCCGACCAGCAGTTGGGATAGACATCTTCCGAGCACGCCGAATAAAACCCCCCCGCCGGCCCGACGAGCAACGTGCGATTGGCGACGCCTTCATGGGCTAACGCGCCCGCAAGCGGTAAATCAATCGACCGGATTTCATCCCCCGCAATCGTCACCTTATCTTTAATAACCGCATGACTGTGCAGCACATTTGCCCAGTGTTGAAGCATTGGGAGCGGCGGCAGCTTTGCAATCTCTTCCAGGGGTTGGGAGATTGAAACCTGCACCTGGGTCTGCGACTGGAGCATCCAGCCCCAGGAGAGCGTTCCTTTTAAATCGAGCGACATGGGAATGGTGGAGCGGGAATCGCCGGCGCCTTTGGGCATTTTGAGCAGGGCAAAGGTATGGCGATGCAGGACGCCTTCGCCCCAGCTTTCGGGCATTCCGATCATCTTTTGCTGATCGGCGGCCAAGTGCCCCGCGATCACCAGCGCTTTGGCTCGTACTTTGGTCTTGCCTAGCCGTACATCCACTCCGGATTCGTCGAGGTGCTGAATCTCCACCTCGTCGCACGGGACGTGTTTGACGCCTTCTTTTTCTGCGACATCGGTGAGCGCGCGTCGCACGTCCTTGTAGCTGGCGACGTGCCCGACGATGGACTTGTTTCGGTATTCACTTGATGTTCCCGCATCGTCGGCAAGGAATCGCAGACCATACACGGGCGTCGCATCGAGCTTGCGCGCCAGTCCGGACACGAGCTTATCCAAGGAATAAAAGGAGTTATTGATCAGCACCAGTCGATCGGGGTGCGGTTCGTGCGGGAGGTCGGCCTGCCAGACCTTCAAGGGTTGCTGCTTGCCGCGCATTAGAGCGGCGGCGAAATACGCGCAAGGATGTCCTCCGAGAACAAGTACATCAGGCTGGGAATCCGCGGACTTGGGCATGCTGACTCTGAAATGATACCCCCGCCGGATGTTTCCCGAAATGGACACTTCGACCGACCTGTACATCAATGCCCGGGTTTAGAGCGCCCCACCCATCTTTTCGCAAAATCTCCATTTTCGCAGATATTCCGCCATTTTTCGGTAATCGTGCTTACGGAGTGGAGTAGGCACAGCAGTTGCTCGTTGTCTTTCGTTCGCGTGCATCAATCTTTAATGATGCGCGCTCTTAAACGCCCGCCAGTCGGGCAAGGAGATTATATGAAGCGAGTGATTTTTAGCGTGCTGATGCTGAGCATGTTTGCCTGCGCGATGGTTGGATGCCGCGCTTCGGGTGAAATCGGCGACAGCGCCTCGGTCAGCGTTGCACAGTAAGCAACTCTGTTGTCTTTGTCGGTTGTGAGACGATTTGCGACGTCTTACTTGCTAACACCCAGCACCACCGCTAGCTTTTCCCGCTACCATGCGGAAATGGCCGGCGGCGGTGCTGTTTGATTTTGATGGCGTGATTGTGAACTCCGAGCCGCTGCACCTGCACGCCTTCATCGAAGTGCTGAAGACTGAACATATCACGCTCACCGAGGACGAATATTTCGGCGAAATGATCGGCTTCGATGACAAAGGCGCCTTCAAATACATCTTTGAAAAACGGGGCAAAGAACTCGATTCCAAGACGGCGCTGCGCGTGATGGCCAACAAAAGCACCATCATGATGGACCTGATCCACCGTCGACAATTCAAAGCACTGCCCGGGGTGGAGGAGTTTGTTCGAGGGCTTTGGCGCAATTATCCGCTGGCGATTTGTTCGGGTGGGCTGCGGGAAGAAATCGAAGCGATGCTTGAAGGGGTGAGTTTGCGGGACTGCTTCCCGACAATCGTTGCCGCCGAGGATGTGACGGTCGGGAAGCCCGATCCCCAGGGCTACCTGCTTGCCATGAAACAAGTGAGTGATCGTGTCAAAAAACGGCTTGAGCCCGGCGAATGCCTGATCGTCGAAGACGCCCCAACGGTGATCGCGAACGTTCGCAAAGCGGGCTTCCCGGTGCTTGGGCTTGCAACCACTTATCCGCCGGAGAAACTAAATGAAGCCAACTGGGCCACCAAGACCCTCTGGCCGGACGAAGTGCAGAAGCTGATCCCGGGATTGCAGATGGGAATTGGCCTGTGAAACAATCTCAGATCTTGAAGGCAACCATGAAACTTTCGATTGCAATTATTGTCTTGTTGACGAGCGGCCCGTTTTTGCTCGCGCAGCATGAAGCCGATTCACATGCCGCTCCAGCGGGTGCATCTCATGAAAATGCAATCGACACATCGCCGCATCCTGTCCTCCCGGCGAATGCCGACTGGACTGGGAAATTGGTGTTCTTGATTGCGGCCATGTTTGTGCTGGCCATGATCATTGGCCCGATTGTCCGCGCGAGCACGCCGGAAGAAGTACCGCCGGCGCATTCGCACGATGAGCCGCCGGGGACATCGGGGCATCATGGGCATTCGGGGACGGTGGACACGCATCCGCCGGAAGAGAAGCACGGGCACGGACATTAGGTTCTGAAGGCCGCCACCCGAGCGATCGCTATAACGGCGGCAGCGCCGCGGTACCCTTCCGCGTCGTATCCACCATCAACCAGAGCGCATCTGCCCCCAGCTCCGGATTCCTCCAGACCAAATCCGGCTTCGTATCCCCATCAAAATCGGCCGCTGCGCACAACCTCCACCCCGGACTCCCGTTCGAAGGCAACGGCGCCGCGCTGATCCGGCTCGTCCCATTCATATACCAAACCGCATTCGCATTCGTCCCCGTGTTATGCCAAACAATGTCCGGCTTCTTATCCCCATTAAAATCCGCCACTCCCCCGACCTGCCAACGGACGTCCGCCGTGACTGGAATCGCCACCGGCCCGATGCGCGTTGTCTTATCCATCAACCAAATTGTGTTCGCACCCGTTGCGTAATTCCTCCAGAGAATGTCCGCCTTCGTATCCCCATCAAAATCCGCAACGCCGGCAATGCTCCAGTTCAAATCCAAGGTCGTTGGGAAGATCTGAGCACCACCGATTCGGCTAATTCCAATCATAAACCATACGGCGTTTACACCGGTGGCTAAGTTATGAAAAAGAATGTCCGCGCTCCCATCTCCATTGAAATCTCCGATCCCTCCAACCCGCCAACGTGTATCCGATGTCGTCGTTAACGGCGTCGATATGAATGACGAACCATTCGTCAACCAGACGAAGTTCTCTCCGGTAATATTATTCCTCCAAAGCAAGTCAGGCTTCGTGTCGGCATTAAAATCCGCGGCGCCTACGATGGTCGCCGCCGATGGCCCGGCTTCCTGGAGGCGCGCGCGTGTTCCCAGTTGGTTAACGAATTCGAGTTGGACAGGAATAACCGTGTTCTCGTCGTCGCTCGCCTGAACCGTAAGCACAGCTTCGTATTCTGGGTCGGAGTATCCGAATTCACCGGGAAACGCCCACGAACCCGTCAGCGCTCCCCCGTCGATTTCATCACGTCTCCAAGGCTCACTCATGGCTGTGAACCGCTCAAAACCCAGAGTGCGACTCACATCACCCGCCGTCCCATTGGCGTTTCGATGCAAAATCTCCTTGTACAAATGCTTTGCATGGCTGTGGCTCGAAGAGTCAGACCAGTTGTCCCCAAGCGTATCAACCATGAAGGTTACATCAGCCGTTACGACCGAATCGCCGGAGCCAAACTGACTTGTCAGAAATCCCCATGAATAATCAGAGTGCGCTGCAAAATTCACGGACTCGGTGTCGTAACCGATATCGGATGGATGATTGTTGGCTGGATCCAGCGCAATGATTCCGTGGACACCACCGAACCGATCCGCCAGTTCCCCACTCATTACGGCACCATAGCTTTGGCCGAGAAGACTTAACTTCGCCGAGGCAAATCCGGCTACCTTCAACGCATCCGCCGCCCACTGAGCTACAGGTTGAATCCAATCCTCAGCCGATCCATCCCCCACGTTTAGTCGGGATGCCCCCTCCACCCAATCAAGCGTTAGAAGTTGCATCCCCATTTTACTTGCGCTTTCGAACGCCGCATGCGCAAGGTCGTACATCGTGGTGTCGTTGTCCTCCGTTTTCTCGGGGTAAAACGAATCTGTCCACCCGTGAATGACGATCCACGTGGGTTTGGAGGGATCGATGTTAATGCCATCTTCGAATCTTCGGTCCAAAATCACTTCTATCTCACCCTCCACATCCGGGAGCAAATCCCAGTCATGCGAAAGCCAAGTCTTGAACTCGTTTCCTGGTACCCAAGGTGTCTGCACGACCTGGAAATGACCCGTATTGGCGCTCCCGGAAAACTGGTTACTCACGGGGTAGTAAAGATAGTAGCTGTTCTGCGGATCATCAGCGTCCAAGCTTTGCCAGGAGACCGTCCATGAAGCAACACCGGACCCCGATTCACCGATGGTGATCGACTTGGTTACAATCAGGTCGTCTCCAATCCCGTCATCTTCCCATAGTTGGACTTGAATGGTTTGGCTGTTCATTCCTGTCGTGTCAGCGCGAAGATAGACAGTTTGGCCCGCGGTAGCGCTTGAGAGGGGATTACCCAGCGCATCCCGAAAGCTCAGCGATGTGAGCACATCGGGCTCCGGGTCATATTTCACCGTTTGAGTCACTCCCACTGGCGGTGAATTGAATTCCATGATCCCCCAATGCGGTTCCGGATTGCCCTGTGAGAAGATGTTGACCCCGCCGTCAACCCCGTTCAGTGGTTCGTCATTCCAATCGCCAAGCGAGCCGAATCGGTGCACGTAGTTCCAATTGACCGATACATAGTCCTCACCCCAAAGATCATTGGGTTCGCCAAATTTCCAGTTATCGTAGCTCACTGCGTCGCCATTCGACCAGCGGAAAACCCCCTCTTCTGCGCTGTCTGTCAGCCCCGTCCAAAAAACATACGAGCTGTTGGGCGATACAAATTCCGAGTTAATGAAATCCTGTTCCGCCTGGCTGGTGATGCTCACAAGATGGCCGCCGTGGCTTACCGCTTCCTGTTCTACCTGTTCCCACGTGCCGCTCGTTGAGGTAAATGCGTAATAGTGCGTCGACAGCAAACAGCGGCGCTCCAGAGCCTCGCCGCAAGCTCTTGCACGCCCCGCCGGATGACGATGTGTTTTCTTGTTTAACCGGAACCAACCCACAGCCCGTCCAACCATCGCCCGATACATGTATGACGCTCCTCCCGCCCGTTCCGCGCTTTCGAGATGACGACACCAAGGCTACATCTTGCAAAGGGCGTGTCAAGAAATCACGCACCTGGCAACACGCGCGCCTCCCCTCACGAAGTTCCGCCCGGATTTTCCTTGACTCCAATCTAAGTGCTCGATATACTATTAACCGAACACCCATTTCACGAAAAAGGGGGCCTTTCATGTCCATTCCGTCGTCCGCCCAGCGCATTCTCAGTGCCGCTGTCCAAAGTCACCGTTTATCTCCCAATGTCACCGAAAGTCACCTTTTGCCACCAAAATCAAAAAGTGACAAAACAAAGCCACGCACGCAGCCAACTTCAAGCCCGACAACAACTTGCGATTGCCAAACCCCTGCCCATAACCCACCGCCCAGCCACGCCGCTACCTCCCCCCTCCGCCCTCGCCAGCTCGCCTAATGGTCAGCGGCCAACCCCTTCACGCCATCGCCTCGCAGCTTTCCCTCCATCGCCGCACCCTCTGGCGCTGGTCCAAGCTTCCTGCCTTCCAAGCCGAACTCTCCCGCCTCCACGCTCTCCTCACCATCCCCGCCCCTGCTCCATCTCCTTCTTCACGCATCACGCGTCACGCATCATCTCCTCCTCCCTCCACCCCACGAACTCTTCTCCACGAACTCCCCGAGAACGCCGACGCCATGGTCGATGAAATCCTTCGTCGCTGTCACGCCGCCGGCTATCCACCCAGCCACAAACCACGCTAAGAAAGGAGATTCTCGCGCCCGTGCTGCGGCGCGCAAGAAAAACGCCCACAGATAGTATCCGTGGGCGTCAGAAAACTCAGTTGGGTCTCGTCCAGAGCCCCGCGTCACTGATCCCGCGTCCCCGCATCCAGCACCTGCGGATTAGTCGGGGCGCCGCTCGGCGCAGTACGCGCACCGGCGGGTTGCGCCTTGGAGGAAGCGGACGGATTACTCGTTTGCGGGCCCAGGTCCGGCAGGGGGCCGCGTGGGAGAAGCGGCTGCGCCAGCTCGCGTTGCTCCTTTACGCCGGGACCGGGGACAACGCCCAATCGGCGAAGCGCTAGCGCTACTTCTTGATCGTGACTGTTCAGCGAATAGGCACGACGCAGCGTCGACTCGGCCTTGGCGGTCTGACCCAGCTCCGCGAGATAAAGGCCATACTCACGGGTCATCAGGTCGTTGTTTGGATCAAGCAGGATCGCACGGTTGTAATTTTCAATGGACGAATCGGGATCCTGGCTCCATCGATAGACCTTGGCGAGGACGAAATATCCCTCGGCCGTTGCATTGGCTTTGTTCTTCTGCTCGTACTGATCGAGCTCGACATGCCGCGTTGGACTGTTGGCGATGGCGAAGGCCAGGCCATCAAAGATCTTGTAGCGTGTTTCGGTATCGCGGCGGCCGTCGTTGCTGAGGGGCATGACGTCGAGCGCCGACTTGTACGATGTGATCGCCTGCTCGTAGGACTTCATCGCCTGGTAGCTGGCGCCCATCCAGTAGTAGGCTTTGTAATCCCGCGGCTCGGAGCGAGCGGCGGCTTTGAAGCTGCCGGCGGCCGAGGCGTAGTTGCCTTCGGAATATTCCTTCAGGCCGGTCTTACGAGCGTCTTTCTCGTAATTCACAACTTCCGGACGAACGCTGCACGCCGTCACCGAAAGAAGCACCGCACCGGTAAAAATTGTCTTGGCCCCGAGCCCCATCAATCGCGCGATCAAAGAAGTCACAGCTACCTCCATGTAGTAAGCGGCGAGTTTTCCAAAACACCCGAAGACTTTGTCAGTCTCTCAAATTACTCTGTCTGCCCGCATTAAAAGTAGCGAGAATTTGGGGTTTTGCAAGGGGTATGTGATGAAACTTCCGGACGACAGGCCGATTCTATAGTTGATAGGATCGCCCCTTTGGATCAACAAACCTCCCCAATTCCGGCGCCCCTGGCGTATGAATCGCGCGCCCGCGACGTGACCGAGGCGCATCCCGCAGCCGCAATGGCGTTGTGCTTCCCTGGCCTGGTTTGCTGGTGCTGGTTTGCCGCTTTGCTCTTGGGACAAGGAGTCTTTTTCTCAGCACTGCCCTCAGAAGCTTTAATACCCTGCTGGGCGTTCGCGATACTGACGGCGGTCTTTTCGCTGTACCGGTATCGCCACCATCCGCGGCCGTGGTTTGTGTGGGTCAATCTGCTGATCAACGTTAGCGGCCTGGTGTTCACCGCAATCGTATTCGTCCTCATTGTTTTTTCGCGGTGAGAGCCGCTTGTCGAGGCGCTAGTCTCCTTGCTCGAGAATTGCCATAAACGCTTCCTGTGGGATGTCGACGCTGCCGACGCGCTTCATGCGCTTTTTGCCTTCCTTCTGTTTCTCGAGCAGCTTGCGCTTGCGCGTCACGTCGCCGCCGTAGCACTTGGCGGTGACATTTTTGCCGACGGATTTGATGGTTTCGCGGGCGATGATTTTGCCGCCGATGGCGGCTTGGAGGGGAATCTCGAAGAGGTGACGGTCGATTTCTTCCTTGAGGCGGACCAGTAGCTTTCGGCCGCGCGATTCGGCTTTTTCGCGGTGGACGATCACGGACAAAGCGTCGACGCGATCGGCGTTGACAAGAATGTCCATCTTTACGAGATCGCCGGAGCGGAAGCCGATGAAGTCGTAGTCCATCGTGCCGTAGCCCTTGGTGGCGCTTTTGAGCTTGTCGTAGAAATCGTAAATTACTTCCGCGAGAGGCATCTCGTAGGCGATGATCACGCGGGTCGCGCCGATGTATTCGGTTTTCTTGTAAATCCCGCGGCGATCTTCGCACAGCGTCATGATCGCACCGACACTATCGGCCGGGACGATGATGTTCATCAGGATATACGGCTCGCGAATCTCGGCGACGTTGGTGAGATTGGGCAATTCGCTGGGGGCGTCGATGCGGATCGTGCTGCCGTCGGTCATCGCGACTTCGTAGGTGACCGTGGGCGCGGTTTGCACGACTTCGATGTTGAATTCGCGCTCAAGGCGTTCCTGGATGATTTCCATGTGGAGCAGGCCAAGGAACCCGCAGCGGAAGCCGAAGCCGAGTGCGTCGGACGATTCGGGGGCAAAGGTGAAGGAGCTGTCGTTGAGCTGGAGACGGTCCATCGCGTCGCGGAGTTCGTCATACTGGGTTTTGCCGCCGGGGTAGAAATCGCAGAAGACCATCTGCTGAATCGGCTTGTAACCGGGCAGCGCTTCGGGAGCGGGGTTCACGGCGTCAGTGACAGTATCGCCGATGCGGATGTCGTGCAGATCTTTGATGGCGGCGACGATGTAACCCACCTCGCCGGTGCCGATGCGCTCAACCTGTTTGGGACGCGGCATGAGCTTGCCGAGGTCGGTGATTTGGTATTCCTTGGATGCGCCCATGAGGCGAATCTTCTGGCCCTTTTTCAATTCGCCGTCGACGACGCGGACGTAAACGATGACGCCGCGGTAGTCGTCGTAGATGGAATCGAAGATCAGGGCGCGCGTGGGTTGGTCACCGAGTCCGCGCGGCGGTGGAAGCTGATCGCAGAGCTTGGTGATCAGCTCATCGATGCCCTGGCCGGTCTTGGCAGAGACGAGAATTGCGTCTTCGGCCTTGAAGCCGAGCACCTGCTCGATTTCCTCCGCGACGCGATCGGGATCGGCGCTGGGAAGATCGATCTTGTTGATGACCGGGATTATCTCCAGGCCTACTTCGAGAGCTGCATACGCGTTGGCGACTGTTTGCGCCTGCACGCCTTGCGTTGCGTCGACAACAAGGATGGCGCCTTCGCACGCCTGAAGAGCCTTCTGCACTTCGTAATGAAAATCGACATGCCCGGGCGTATCGATGAAATTGAGCATGAATTGCTCGCCGTTGTGATCGTGGAAGACCGTCACGGCCGACGCTTTGATTGTGATGCCGCGTTCGCGCTCAAGGTCCATGTCGTCGAGCATCTGGTTTTGAAACTCGCGCTCGGTGATGGCCCCGGCCCGCATCAGCAGGCGATCGGAAAGCGTGGACTTGCCATGGTCGATGTGGGCGATGATGGAAAAATTGCGAATCTGCACGGTTGATAACTGCTTCTGTAAAACGGGTCCTGTGTCTGGAAAATCAAAGATCGTCAATTGTATGGGGCGGATGAGCGCTTATAAAGCGCCACTGGAGGGCCGGCCTCCGTGCCGGCCGGTTGCGGGGATCGCGAAAGGCGGCCGGCACGGAGGCCGGCCCTCCAGGCGCAAATGTTCCGATGCAATGAACGCCAACCAGTCCGCGGGATTTTGGGCTTGCCTTTCGCGAAATTCCCTGTAATATTCGCAGTTCACCGGCGTTTTTGCCGATAGAGAGACTGAACATGCGGATGCAATTTGTAAATAACCACTGGCCGAAAGCTTCATCGCTTACGCGTTGCAGCTACGGCATTGACGCGCGTATGCACGCGTAATCCTCCCCGCCTCTTCGGCCGGGAGTTCTTCCCGGCGAAAACGATTCCTTTTCCAAGTTGTTTAGCCCCGGGAAGTTAAAGCGAAAGCTGAGCGTTTTTTTACGCTTTGCCTTTGCTGGATTTCGCGTCGTGCAAACGCACCGGTAGCTCAACTGGACAGAGCACCGGTCTACGAAACCGGATTGATGGAGGTTCGACTCCTCCCTGGTGCAGTGTTTTTTGGAAATAGTTGTTTTTACTACATTTACAATTGATATGACAAATCGCAACAACCGCCCGATCGAAAGCGAGGACCCTATGCAACGATTAATCTCTTTATTCCGTGAGCCTGACGAGTTGGATCCCATCTCCCACTTGTCCGTGCCCCCCGTGTCGACCGTCGGCAACCCCGAGCCGTTGTACTTCCTCCAGATCCTGGAGTTCCTGCGACAACGGCGCGAGGCGCTGGCGGAATTGGAGCAACAGGAAATCGGCGGCCCGGATTCCCCCGCCGCGAATTAATCCGGAGGGCTGGCCTCCGTGCCGGCCGCATTTTCAAGCGCGCGGCCGGCACGGAGGCCGGCCCTCCGGGCGCTTATGCTTTGATCAGTTGTCGCAACTCATCTTCCAAGGCGTCGGCGTAACGCAGCATCCCCAAATCCGTCGGATGCGAACCATCGACGGTCCCCTCCCCATCACTCCCAAGGAAATCATCCCGCTCCAGCAGCCGCACGTTCTTCACCCCTTCCTTCTCCAGAACCTTGTACGCATTCCGCAGCGCCGCCATTTTCTCCTGATGCGCCTTCTCCACCGCCGGTACCACCGCGCGCTGCTCCAGCGGGCGCTCCTGCACTAGCAAAATCGGGGTTTCTCGATGTTTCTCTCGAAGCAGCTTCACCACGCCCGGCGTTCGTTCCTCCAATTGTTTGGCGGGAGTATTCGCGCCGCAGTCGAGGACAAAAATGGCCGCGTCAATTTCCGCCAGGAACTGCGCGACTTCCACTTCCATCCTGCCGTTGCCTGAAAAACCGAAATTGAGCATCGGTTTGTTCAGTCGTCTTCCCAGGATGCTCACAAACGCCATCCCGGGGCGCGACGCGCAGCCGCCTTGCGTGACCGAGGTTCCATAAAACAAAATCGGTTTTGCTTTCCTAGGCGCGATCCCAGCAAAACTCCCGCCTTTGCTCACGCCGATCTCCATCGATTTCACGCCGTTGTACAGCGGCAGGTTTGCCACATACTCCTGTTTCCCGTCCGGCCGTCCAAGCTCCGACAGCTTTCCGATGAATTCCGCCTGTCGCGGCCGAGCGCCCCCCAGCCATCGCCAGGTGTCCTTGTCCTTCACATACAGATCCACTCCTGACACGCCGCTGGCCGGCATGTGGGCCATGGCCAGCTCGGTCTTGGTGAGTGTGTATCGGATATAAATATTCTTCGCGTCGGCCGTGAAGCGAACCGACATGCCCGCCGTGTGATGCGACAAATCCCACACCTCTTTCCGCACAACCGACTTGGCGCGCGCGGGGAGTCGATCAAAATAGCTTTCTGTGTCCGCAAACGCTCTCCCTTCAAGGCCCCATTCGCGCACGTCGTACCAGTCGATCGGTTCTGTCGGAGCTGTCGAAGCCACCGCGGTTGGAGTCGCCGGCGCGGTCTTGCCCTGCGCACAGCCAAACGAGCTGGCCACCGCCGCCATTGTCGTTGCCGCCAGAAATCGTCGTCGATTCATCGTCGCTCCATTCTCATCGCCGCGGGTCCCGGTACTGTCGTGAAAAAACTCGCGGCGCTTGCTCGCTGTGGGTACTGCTCAAGGTAGAGATTTTTCCATTTCGCTAGAAACGCTTCCGCGCCGTCGCTTTTTACCATTGCCCACACACTCCCCCCAAAGCCCGCTCCAAATGCCGACGCCGCGATTGCGCCGCATTTTCTCGCGATCCGCGCAAGCGCAATTGTCTCGGGAACTTGATTCTTGAGCTTCTTTTCAGCCAACATCTGTGACTCATCCACCAACTCCCCAGCCCCGCCCAAATCTTCTCGTGTCAGCGCATCGCCCATCGCTGGAATAATACCTTCACTCTCTCGCAAGAATTGTTGGAACCGATCACTTAACTGCGGGACGTTATTGAGCATCGTCCTCATTCGCTCCGTTGCGCCCGGCATACTTTTGACCGCTGCTGCCAATGTCGCGTCGCCACGGCGGGTTCGCTCATTCCACAACGCCACAATTTCTCTGACACATAGCGACACCCGGTTATAAAGCTCCTTTGCCTCCCGCGTCTTCTCCGCCACCACTCCGCTAACTCCCACCGCGAACACATATCCCCCTGGCATTTTTACATCCCGCTCATGTCTCACAGGGCAGAAACTGTATTGGCTCAGCATCCCCGCTTTCGCGCACAAAATGGCCGTGTGATCCTGGCTGCCGCCGAAGGTTCCTACGCCTCTATCGCCGATGAGGGACCCAAACGTCTGCCCATTTTCAACCGTCCCAAGATACCCCGCCAACTCTTCATTGCTTTTAATATTCTCACGATACTCTTTGCGCGGCCGCAGATCATTGGCCGCATCGATCGCTTCAAACACCGCAATCATCAGCGCACTCGAGCTGCTCAACCCCGCCGCCGGCGGCAAGTCGCTGGCAAACGCGATGTCCGCCCCGCGCAGCTTTCCCGGAAAATTTCGCGCGACGCGCCTCGCCACCGTCATTGGATAATTCCCCCAAGTGCCCTCCGTCGGCCGCAACTCCGGCGAGATGTCGAACTCGACTGCCTCCCCTTTCACCACATCAGTCACCGTCACTCGCGCATCGTCGCGCGGACCGCCCACCATACAAATTCCTCTCTCGATCGCGCACACCAGACTCCGTCCGCCCGCGTAGTCCGTGTGTTTGCCCAGGACCTCGATCCTTCCCGGCACAAAAACGCGCGCCCGCGCTCCCTTCACGGCCTCCTCACATCGGGCAATCAACGCCGCTTTGGCGCGAGACTCTCCCTCGCTCATCCCTTTAGCTCGAAGCTGTTCCTCGATCCGCGCCATCGTTTGCTCGCTGCTAAACAGCCGGCGTCGCACCCGTTCCCCGGCTCAATTCGGCCAAGTCACCCCACAGCGGCTCCATGCGCTCGGCCAGATAGCGCTCGATCCAGATCTTCTCCACCAATCCCTGAAGCGCCCACCGCACTTCGCTTGCCGCGCCTTCCGTCTGCTTCATCTTCACCCGCGCAGTTCGAAGCAATGACGCGAAGACACCCGACCCGCGCCGCCGCTCGTCCATGTTTTCGCAGGCGAGTTGCTGCTTACACATCAGAATCCCCTGCCAGGTCTCCTTCCTCGCATCCGACAATTTCGCAAGCGCGGCGCGGCAGGCGCGAAAACGCTCCAACTCACCAATGTCTTCCAGCACTTTCTCACAGGCATCGTTCGACATTGTCTCCCGGCCGCGCAGGACGGCGCCCGCTTGCACGAGCACATCCAGCGCGCCATCAATCGGTTCATTCTGCACGCGGTGGGTCGAATACCGGCTCCATGCGGTGGCGACAACGCCCTGCAGATTAAACCGGCGCGCCAAGTCCGCCCACGCCATCATGTTCGCAGCGCGCCGATCCATATTGGGCACATCCGCATCTCCCGCGCTGTCGGCGCCTTTGTATGCTCCTGCTCCCCACAACTTGATCCCTGCTTTTGTGAAACGCTCCATCGTCGCCGTGCCGAATGCGCCGCGCTTGGAATCATCCGGATGTCCCTGATACGACCAGAACATCAGATCCGCCTTGCCGGCGATGCGCTTCAGCGCCGCGTCCTCCCATTCGTGCATCATGTCGTGCCACAAAATCGGCCGAATCCCGTGCCCATTGAGCGCGTCCAGCAGCGGCTCAACATGGTGGAGATACAACGCCCCCTTGCCATGCTTTTCAATAAACGCCTTCGTCTCGGGATGCGCCCCAAAGGTCCACGCTTCGTCGCCTCCCAGATGAAAATGCTTGACATCGCCACTGTACCGCAGCACATCGTCCACCATTTTCCCCACGAGTTCCCGCGCTCCCGCCGCCAGTGGATTGATTACATCGCAGCGCTCCGCCACTTCCCTCAATCCCCGATAGTCCGCCAATCGCAGCGGCGTCTCCATATGCCCGAGCGATTGCACCAGCGGAATCACTTCGATCCCCAGTTCCTTCGCCCGCCGGTGAAATTCCTTCACCTCCTCGACTGAATACGCCGTCTCGCTTCGAAATCGCTCATCCACTTCCCAAGGCCAGGAATCCTCCCACTCCGCCAGCACGCAATTGAATCCCACCGCCTTGATGATCTCAAGCAATTTCATCAACCGCCCAAACGTGGGCGGCAGACCCTTCAAATCCAAGTGGACGCCCCGCCTTCCAACGAGTTGCTCTTGCATTACTCCCTCTCCCTCTGGGAGAGGGTTGGGGTGAGGGGGCGTGGATCAATTGTGCCCTTCCGATACCTCACCTCTTCGATTCTCCTCGATTCCTCACTGCACCTCGCCGCCAGACACATCGCCGCGCTCAATAGCCCGTCATTCAATGGCGTCCGCGACTTTTCCTCCCCCCGCATCACCTTCACAAAGTTCTTCGCCAGACCCCAGTCCCCTCCGTGGTGCCCCTCCGCCACCGTCACTTTGAAATTCTCCACTGCCTTCCCATGGTGCTCGATGATCGAAATCGCATCCGTGTACCAGTCAAACGAAAGCGTTCCCAGATACCCCGTGATCTTCGCCCCTCGCGTCCCCGCCGAACGTCGCGCAATAAAATTCTGTGCATACGACGCATGCACGCCATTTTCATACATGATCAGAGCCGACCCCGCATCCTGATGCTTCACCGATTCGGAAAACGCGCACGCGTGATCCCCCTTTCCCATGCCTCCATCATCGCCGCGCGCTTCATGGGCCTTCGGCGATTCGCTGCACACATCGACCCGATCACACTTCGAACACCACAACTCCTCCGGCATCGTACCGCCATAAATCTTCCGACTGCTCATCGCAACGACACTATTCGGCGCGGCGCCGGCGAGATAGTTGATGCAGTCAAAGTCATGCGTCGCCTTTTGCAACCAAAGACCGCCCGTCGTCGGATAGTCCCGATACCATTGCCCGTAATAAACGCCTCCATACGGTACGTAATTGCTCGCCTGAATCTGATTGATCACTCCCAGCCGCCCCGATCGCAGTATCTCCAGCACCTTCTGAAACAGTGGCGTGACCCGCAGCGGAAACGATATCACCACGCTCTCTTCCCTTCCCTCATACGCCGCCCCGAGCTGAGCAATCTGCTCGTGTGAAATAGCCACCGGCTTTTCCAAGAACACCGGCAACTCCGCCTGGCTGGCGATCACGCCCATCCGGGTATGCAGATCGCACCGCGTCCCGATCACAATCCCATCAAGCTCCCCCGCACGCTCCACCAGCTTCTCCGGCGAATCGACAAACCGCGTGGTCTCAAAGGGAACCTTCGCCCGCGCAAGTTTCTCCCGCGCCCCTGTCTCGTTCACATCCGCCACCACCGCGACGCTTACCTCGGAATCCACGGCGCGCATCGTCCCCACCATCCCGCTCGCCCTTGAGCCCGCGCCGATGATTCCAAGTCGCAGCATATTCACCTTCGGTCCGTTTTACGCGATAACCATGTCCCGCTAAAGCACTGCCATGAAAATCTTTCGCCTCCCTCTGCTTCCGCTGGCCCTGACAATTCTGGCCTCCTGCCACACAGCATCACCATTGACGGAATTCAATCCCCCCGGCCAGCGTCGCACGCGAACCTGTGTCGTGACGGCCGCCAATCGCATCCCCCTGCTCTTCCCCGACGGCTCGCCCACCGGGTTCTACGCCAGCGCCGACGATCCCAGCAAACAAGGCGACAACCAACCCGACTGCCCACCCGGCTCCATCGAGATCGACGCTCACGAAACTCTCACTACCTCTGACGGCACAATTCTCTATTTCCACCCTGGGGGCGGACCCAGTCATTACAATAATTACGTCGAGAACGGACAATACGGACACGTCCGCGCCTCCAATCTCAAATCCCCACCTCCCACTTCCAACCCCGCCGGCACTGGCAAGCCTGCACCGGTACTTTCTTCAACCCAGTATTTCCTCAGCCCCACGCGTATCCCGCGCGACATGTTCTATAAACCCAACAACCTCCCTTCCGAGGACAAAACCAGCGGCTCCACGTATTACACCTATGGCAACCCGGGTTACGACAAGACAAACGGCCAAGGCGACTACACCTACATCACCTGGTCCTGGGTGCAGAACGGCAACGGCTTTCTCTTTCCGCAAAACAAAACCGCCGGCGGCGGAATGGTTCGCGCCCTGGGCAAGCGCGACGCCTTCTTCAATCCCTGCACCGTCGACGCGATCGTCGGCTGCTCCTACGGCCCGGACAACATCGTCAACGGCCGGGTCACGGCCATCTATGGCCGCACGACCGCAGGCAAGAATGGCTCGGACATCTTCGGCTGGACCCCGCATTCCTATCAGAAGCAAAACGACATCATCGTCCCCTGCATCCGCCGCCTGCGCTTCGTGCCGCTCCCCTACACCGGCGAAGACCAGCGCTCTGACGATCCGTACAAGCGCATGGCCCTCAACCTCATCGGGGAGCATCTCCCCGCCGAAGAGAACAAGCTTCCTCTCTGGCGAACCAATCTGATGGACAACATTCGCCACACGCGCAGCTCCGGCGCGCGGATCGAGCTCCTGACAAAGCTTGCCGTGCTCGATGACGCGAGAACAGTCCAGGATCTTGTTGAGATTCTCCGATACACCAACGATCCCCTCGTCCGAGACCAGTGCATCGTTCTGCTGGGCTATCTCGCCTCCACGCCTCCCCGCATGGCCGAGGTTCTCCCGATACTGGGCAAAGTCTACGATCGGGCACCCGCCGATTCCCGCACGCGCCTGCTGCTGCTTGAACTGCGCAGCCGCGCCCTCACTTCCCCGCCCCCACCACGTCCCGGTGCGACGCCGAATTGATCTGCGTCTGCTTCACGCTCTTCTCCAGGTTGCCCGCACTCGCCGCCGGCGCCGGTGCCTCCCTCGTCGGGTTGAGATACATGTGAAACCAGTGCTCCGCGTACATCTTCACCACATCCGCCGGGAGGTTGTGCCCGAAACCCTCGTAGACGACGAGGCGTAATCGCTCCGGATCGCTCGCGTAATAAGGCCTCGCCGCGTCCACAAACGCCCGCGCCGTCGCAGGGTCAACGACCTTGTCCGCCCCGCCGCTCACCATCAGCACCGCGCACGGAAACATCGTCTCCACATGCCGGATCGGTTCCTCCTCCAGCAACTTCCGCGTCTCCGGCCAAATGTCTTTCTCGTTTCCCGACCACAGCCCATTCGTGTGCCACGTTTCAAACCACTGCCCGTACGCCCCCGTGCTGACAAATGCGACGATCGCCGCCAGCCGCTTCTCGCGACACGCAACCGAGAGTCCCGGAATTCCCGTCGAACTGCTCCCCAGCCAGCCGATTTTCTTCGGATTCACATCCCCGCGCGAAACCAGGTAATCAATCACCCGCGCCGCGTCGGTGGGCGCTCGCGCGCCGCCAAGCGCATAGCTGTGCGCAAAGCGCGGATCAAAAACCAGCCACTGCGCCCGCTTCTTCGGATCCGGATCCGGTGGATGCGCCATCGTAAACGCCGCCAGCATATACCCCTCTCCCAGCAACCCCACGCTCCACGCCGGCGGCGCTTTCGCATCCAGCGACCCCAGCATCAAAATCACCGGTCGCCGCGGCAAACCATTGTTACGATAAAGTAATTGCACAGTCGCGCGTGGTTCCGGCGCATCGAGAACGATCGTCTCAAACCGGAGTTGATGATCTGGGGGCTGTCGAGCGGCCGAGCACCCCGCCATCAGCGCCACAACCAGCACCGCCCATCGCCCCATGCTTCACCTCTATTGCTTAAACGCCCCGCGCTTTTCCAATTCCGACGCGAACTCCGCCGCCAGCGCCCGCCGCGTCGGCGGGACGCTCTCGATCCAGTCCTTGACCATCTTCGGCGTCAGCGCCTTATTTCCCGGATTCCGTGCCCATCCGCCATTCGCCGCCGCGATTCGCACCGGCACGCTCTGCGCCAGATCATCCAGATACGCATCACGCTGCGGCCCCGGCGGCATCTTGAAGCATTCCTGTGAATGCAGCGCCAGCCACGCGTTTCGCCCATTGCTGAACGCCTGCCGCCGCTGCTCTTCGTTCAGCTTCGCTGCCCCCGCTGCGATGATGAGCTCCGGCATCGACAGCTTCGTAATCCGCTCCACGTAAGCAACCTGCTTCTGCTCCGGCAGCGTCGTGAACCGATCACCGGCGATAAACACAATGATCTTCTCTGGCGGCCCATCCAACGCCGGATCGGGCTCACCACGCGTCACGTAATAAACCAGCGCGCTGATGCCCACCACGAGCACCGCCGTCCAAATAATTGTCCAGCGCCGGCGACTTCGCTCCGTCATCGCATTGCCTCAATTCCCGCCCACATCGCCTGCATGAAAATCCGCGAACAGCGCGTTGAGCGATCCATCCGTCCCCGGCCTTCCATGAAACGACTCGAAGTCATTGAAAATCCGCAGATGCCCCGCATCGATATTCATTGTGTTTTTCGCGGACGCGACCGCCTCAAGAAATCGATCACCGCCGCGGAACTTGTTTAGAAAAGTGTTGTACTCATAGCTGGCCCCTTCGCGATCGTAATATGTTTCCGCATCGATCGACAGCCCGAGCTTTGCATAGCGCGGATCGGTCACCGGCTGTGTGCGCGTCACGTCCTGCGTGATCCGATCAACCGGGCATCGCCACCCTTTCCGCGAGCCCTTGGTCTGCCGCTCGAAAATTTCCACGAGGTAGGGATCTGCGTTAATCGCCGGCACAAACGACGGCAGCGGATTGATCCGCGGAATCCGCTGATCATTGTCATTGATGTACATCTGAAACAGATTCCCAATGTCGCGCAGCTGCGCCCGGCAGGCCACGCGATTGGAACTGGCCCGCACCTTGGAGAGCGCGGGAAGCAAAATCGCAATCAGAATCGCGATGATGCCGATGACCACCAGCAGCTCCACCAATGTGAAACCACTCCCTCCGAGCATGCGCGATGCGCTGGATCGTCTCATGTGTCCGACATTATACGTCTTCTCGATTCGAAACCGGACCCCCTCGCGTGTATAAGATTGTTGGCAACGCTCCCCGGAGGAGTGGCAGAGCGGCCGAATGCGCCGGTCTTGAAAACCGGTAGGCCCGCAAGGGTCTCGCGAGTTCGAATCTCGCCTCCTCCGCTACTTGAACTCTGTGACGACGGAACTCGCGCAGGCCGTTGAGCTTCATCGCGCCGGACGATTGGAGGAGGCGGCGCGGCTGTATCAATCGATACTCGCTCGCGAGCCTAACAATGCCAATGCGCTGGCGATGCTCGGAACTGTTCGATCGCAGCAAGGGCAGCACGAACAGGCGATTGCGCTCCTGGAGCGGGCGATCGCGATCGATCCACGGCATGCGGCGGCGCGAAACAATCTCGCAGGTGTCTTGAGTCTTTTGGGGCGACATCGGGAGGAGGCCAGCCAGCGGGCGGCGCTGGCGCAAATGCAGCCAAGTGCGGATGCGTATGTGGCGTGGGGAACGGCGATTGGGAAAGTTGACGTCAAAGAGGCGGCGGAGATTTTTCGCAAAGTATTGGCACTCGACGCGTCCCACGCGGCGGCCAATGCAAATCTGGCGTTGATTCTCGCCAATCAGGGATATGTGACGCTGGCTCGAAAACATTACGAGACGGCAATCCGGCTGGCGCCCGGCGTGCCGCTGATTCGAGCAAACGATGGGCTCGCGCTGCTCGCCGCGGGCGAATTGGATGGCGCGATCGCGCGATACCGCGAAGCGATCGCGCTGGAGCCGGGGAATGCGGCGGCCAATAGTCACTTGCTGCTGGCGCTTCATTATCATCCGAACCTGAGCGCGGCCGACGTATTTCAGGAGCATCGACAATGGGCGAAGCGTTTTGCCGATCCACTCACGCCGGCAATCAATAAGCGCATCAACACGGCAGCGGATGAGCAGCGCCCGTTGCGCGTGGGTTATCTGTCGCCGGATTTTCGCGAGCACGCCGTTGCATTTTTTATCGAGCCGGTCTTGGCGCATCACGATCGGGATGCAGTGATTCCATTCGCTTATAACGACGGTGCGTCCAATGATGCGTACACGCAGCGTATTGCGGCCGCCGCGGGGAACTGGCGGGAAACGGCACCTCTCGATGATGCGCAGCTTGTTGAGCAGATCCGCGCGGATGGCATTGACGTGCTGGTCGATCTGGCCGGTCACACCGGGCGGCGAATGCTCGCACTGGCGCGGCGCGCGGCGCCGGTGCAGGTTTCGTGGATCGGGTATCCGGGTTCGACAGGTCTTGCGTCGATGGACCACTGGATCACGGATGCGCATTGCGATCCGGAAGGACAATCCGAAGCCGTTGCCACAGAAAAGCTTGTGCGACTTCCCCAAACGTTTGCCTGCTACCAGCCGCCGGCCGATGCCCCGGACGTGACGCCATTGCCGGCGTTGAAAAATGGTTTTGTGACGTTCGGGTCGTTCAATATTCCGGCGAAGCTCAACGATCGGGTGATTGCGACATGGGCGACCGCGCTGCGAGCATTGCCGAATTCGCGACTCATTCTCGGCTCGGCTACTTCGTTGCGCGATCCACAGGTACAGGACGGAATTGCCAAACGCTTTGCGTCCGTCGGGATCGCGCGCGAACGATTGACGTTCCTTGGGAGTCTGCCGCTAAAAGAATATCTGGCCGCGCATAACGAGATCGACATTCTCCTCGATTCGTTTCCGTTCACAGGTCACACGGTGTCGCTGCATGGGATGTGGATGGGCTGCCCGGTGGTAACGCTGGCGGGCGATCGGCACGTCGCCAGGCGCGGGGTGAGTGTGCTTCGCAATGTCGGGCTTGAATCGCTGATTGCAGCCAGCGCGGAAGACTTCGCCGGCAAAATCATGGGCCTCGCCGCCGATCTTGAAGCCTTGGCGGCAATCCGGTTTTCGCTGCGTGATCGAATGCGCGCTTCGCCTCTCATGCAGTACCCACGGTTCACCGAAGATCTCGAGCGGCTTTATCGACACATGCTTGCCGCCCGGTAACAATGATGGTTTCCACGTGGAGGGCTATGCTACGACCCGTTGCTATCGCGTCGTGTTTCTGGCTGCTGATCACGGCGCACGTGCGCGCGCAAACCAAGCCAGCCACTGCCGAAAAACTCCCAGCCAGTATTGCGCCCGCGCCCGAACCAGGGAAATGGGGCGACTTTTGGATCAACCGCGTCAAGGAGTTCATCGCGGAAAACGCGACGCTCGATCCCAAGCAGCGCAACATCGTTTTCGTTGGCGACTCGCTCACGCAGGGTTTCAAGCTCAAAACCTATTTCCCAGATCTGCCGGTGCTCAATCGCGGGATTGTTTCCGACGGCGGTTGCGATTTCCCCAGTGGGCGCAGCTTGTATCGCGGCGTCACGCGGCGCATGGACGAATCGATTTTCGCTTGCCGTCCATCGCATCTGATCTACCTGATTGGGACCAATGACGTCGGCGTAACAAACGTTCCATTGGATTACTGGTTCGGCGCATACAAGTTCGTAATCGGCCAGGCGCGGGCAAAATTTCCAGATCTAAAATTCATCCTCGTCACTTGCCCTCCCACCGGCCAGGCATATGCGCGCCATGCGACGCTCAACGCCCGGGTCCTCGAATGGAACGAATTGATTCGTCGCTACGCCGGCGAGGAAAAATTCCGGCTGATCGATCTATACAAGTTACTGGCAGACAAAGAGGGAATGCTTCCTGCCGAGATGACCCGCGACGGGTTGCATTTCAATCAGTTGGGGTATGACCGATGGGCCGAAGCAGTGCGAACAATCCTGAAGGAGGACGGGGTAATCAAGCAGGACGCAGCCAAGCCATGATTTGCGGGACCGCGCGGGTTGCCATTCTTTTTGCAATTTTGGTGGCCGGATCGGGGTGCAGTTTCGATGCGCTACGACCGGCCAGGGCATTTTATATCGATAGTCGAGTGGTGGACGATGGCGGCGACGGCACGCGCGAACGGCCGTGGCGGTCGCTCAACGCGCTGCAACGCGTCAATCTTCGGCCCGGCGACACGATCCTTTTCGCGCGCGGCTCGGAATTCGAAGGCGGATTTCAGATCAGCCAGTCGGGAAGCGCCAGTGCGCCGATTACGATTAAATCGACGGGGGACGGGCCGCGCCCGCGCTTTCACAATCCGACCACTCAAGCTCTTGCCGGCAATGGCATTCGGATTGATGCACGGCATGTGATCGTTGAAGATCTGTTCTTTACCGAGTGCCCCCAAAATCCGGTGGATGCGGATGTGCGAACCCTGGGGGCAATTTACCTGACGCGGCGGGCAGAACACTGCGTGGTGCGGAATTGCGAGATGACGCGGACGCCCGTTGGGGTGACGGTTTATGGCGAGCACAATCTAATTCAGGGCAACCGGATTCACGACAACAACAAGCCGATCAAGCCGCATTGGGGGCCGATGGGCATCGTGATCTGCGGCTCGCACAACGAGGTGGCGCATAATCGAATCGAAAATCTTTCAGCACTGAGCGACGAATATGGCCACGACGGCGGCGCCATCGAGATCAATGACCGCGCGCTGCCCAAGCGCGACATTTATATCCATCACAACGTGTCGCTGCGCAATCAGGGGTTCATCGAATTCGTCGGACGAGTGAAGCAGGATGACATCCGCATCGAGCACAACGTGTGCATGGATTACCAGTCATTCCTCGGCCTCACGGGTCCCGTTACCAATCTCATCGCCGAGCATAATACGGTTGTGCGAACCCTCGCGCACGATCCGGCCGACAGCGAAGATGTGATCTTCTGGAACTACGACACGAGCGACGCTCCAGGTGGCGGGCCGAACGAAAACATCGTCTTTCGCAACAACGTCTTCATTTACGACGGCTCGCGCGTTGAACCCGTTTTCTCGCGCGGCCAGTTCGAGCATTCGAGCAATGTCTTTTATCGAACGGACGAATCGAGTATTCCGACACAGGCGAACCGCGCTGCATATCAGCGCAAATATCTTGGCGGCGGCGCCGTTCTTCGCCAGAATGATCGCATCGGCACGGCCGACGACCTTCGTGCGGCCCTGGAAGCTGCGCGCTAACACCTCGATATGAATACATCCCTCTGTGGCGTAACGGATCGATTTTATTGAAAAACGTCACAAGACACCTGACAATCCCAGCGGCCGTGGTCGAACTCGCAAAGGACGGGGCGGATTCCATGATTTTCAACGGGGCGTCGCTATAGTGGCCAGCCTTGAGCCATCGCATTGCCATTCTCGGGGCCACGGGGTCGATTGGGACGAGTGCGCTGGAGGTGATTCAACATCTCGGCACCCCGTATCGCGCGGTGGCGGTTTCGGGGTGGGGGCAGACGAAGAAATTGTTGGAGCTGGTCAGCAAGCATCGGCCGGGAGCGGTGGGCGTCGGTGAGCAAACGGATCAGGAGACGATTGCCGCAATTGAGAAGATGGGGGCAAGGGTTTATCGCGGGGCCGGGGGGCTTGTAGAAATGGTGCGACGCGACGACATCGATACGGTGCTGGCCGCGATCGTAGGAGCCGCAGGATTGCCAGCAGTGCTGGCAGCCGTGCAGGCCGGAAAACGGATCGCGCTGGCGAACAAGGAGGCCTTGGTTGTCGGAGGATCGCTGGTCATTCCGGAAGCAAAAAAGAGCGGCGCGGAAATCATTCCGGTCGACTCCGAGCACTCCGCGATTTTTCAGGCCATGCTGGCCGGCAAGCGAGCTGAAGTAAAGAAGGTAATCCTCACTGCCTCCGGGGGCCCATTTCGTACCGCGACGAAGCAGCAGATGCAGCGCGCCACCGCGGAAGAGGCGTTGAAACATCCCACGTGGCGAATGGGAAGCAAGGTAACAATCGATTCGGCGACCATGTTCAACAAGGGACTGGAACTGATCGAGGCATGCTGGTTGTTTGACCTGCAACCCAGGCAGGTTGAAGTAGTGATACATCCGGAATCAGTGATTCATTCCATGGTTGAGTTCGTTGATGGCTCGCTGGTGGCGCAGTTGTCGCCGCCGGATATGCGAACGCCGATTCAGTACGCGATTACATATCCGGAAAGACGCGATGGGATTGGAAGGAGAATGGACTGGAGCAAGGCGTCGGCTCTGCATTTTGAGCCGCCGGATACGGAGAAATTTGAGGCGCTGAAAGTGGCATACGAAGTGGCCGAAATGGGCGGATCGGCTGGCGCGGTGATGAATGCATCCAATGAAGTTGCGGTGGGCGCGTTTATGGCCGGTAAAATACGGCTGGATGGCATTTGCAGCGTGGTCCGGCGTACAATCGAAATGCATCGTCTTCAGCGTAAAGCGAGTCTGGACGATTTGTTGGAAGCGGATCGGTGGGCGCGGGAAGAGGCCGGCCGGTTAGTCGATAGTTGTGCGTTGTTATAGGTCCTTTGTCCGTGTGGAAGCCAAGAGCATGTCTTATTACCTGTCGCAAGTCCCGAGTTTTCTGCTGCTGGTTTTCGGCTTTGGGTTCGTGGTTTTTTTTCATGAGCTCGGGCATTTCCTGGCAGCCAAGTGGGCCGGGGTAAAGGTTGAACAATTCGCGGTAGGTTTTGGCCAAGCGATGATCTCCTGGCGCAAGGGGATTGGAACGCGCTTCGGATCGACCGCCGCTGAGTTCGAACGCCGCATTTCAGAATACATCGCCAAGGAATCTCCCGAGTCCTCCGGCGAACCGACGGCGGAGCAGACATTGAAAGCCACGCAGGCCCTGGGCCTGGGTGAAACCGAGTATCGACTGAACTGGATCCCCCTCGGCGGCTACGTGAAGATGCTCGGCCAGGACGATCTCAAACCCAATGCGCAGGTGAGCGATCCCCGCGCCTACAACATGAAGCCGGTCAGCAAGCGGATGGTCATCGTGTCGGCCGGCGTCATCATGAACATCATCCTGGCGATGATCGGGTTCACGGTCCTGTTCATGATGGGATTCAACGCCCCGCCCTCCGTGGTCGGCAGCGTGATGCCGGACTCCCCGGCGGCCAACACAGTTCGCGAAGATGGGACCAGGGCGCCGCTACAGGTTGGCGATCGAATTCTGTATCTCGATGGAAAATACCAGCACGATTTCACGAAAATCAGCCTGAACACGGCGCTATTGGAAGAGGGGCAATCCACGTCGATTTACGTGCGCCGGCGCGACGGAAAAGAAGAGACGCTCAAGATCAAGCCCGAGCGTATTGAAGGCGAGAGCAAGGGATTTTTGATGCTGGGCATCGGGCAGCCGTTTGAGCTGCGGGCGGTGAAGGAGCGGGACGAATTTCCCAAGAGCCTGCAATCTCCTGAGATCTTGCCGGAAGAAGCAATGGCGCTCAAAGCCGGCGATGTGATCACCGAAGTGAACGGCCAGCCCGTAGCGATCAAAGAGTATTACAAGCTGGACGATGCAATCCAGAATTCAGATGGTAAGCCGGTTGAAGTGACCGTGCGCGCAGAAGACGGAAAAGGCGCCGCGCGAAAGGTCACAATTCAGCCGCGATTTGACCGCAGTTTCGGGAAAGAGTCGCTGAATTTCGCGGGGATGTTGCCGCGGCCAAGCGTTTATGAAGTGATCGAGAATTCCCCGGCGCGCGGGAAGCTCTTGCCGGGCGACGCGATTGTCGGAATTATCTCGGCCGGCGATCCAAAGCCGAATCCGACCGCGCGGGAGTTTACCGACTGGCTGACGAAAGCCGGGGCAAACGGCCAGACGGTGGATATCCAGGTTCAGCGCGGCGACAAGGTCATCACCTACGAAAAGATCCTGCCAAAGGTGAAGATTCCCCCGGACCGGTATGGCCTGGGGATTTTGCTGGCGACCGATGACGAGCATGCCGTGGTGGCCGGCACCATGGAGCAGAGCCCCGCGCGGACCGCCGGCATTCCCGCCGGAGCCGCTATCACCAGCGTCAACGGAAAACCGGTGAAGAGCTGGTTTGATGTGCGTAAGGAGATGGTCAGCGCGCCCGCCGGCAAACCTATCGTGTTCGCCGCCAGGACTCACGGTGGCGAAACCAAGACCTATGAATTGACATTGCCCAAGGATCAGCTGGCGAGCCTCTCGGGTTATCGCCTGGCGCACAGCCTGCATCTGCGGGACATGAACGAGCCGCGAAAGACGGACAATCCGATCGAAGCCGCCAAGTGGGGCGTGGTCGAGACGCGCGATTTCGTCCTCCAGTTTTATCTGACGATGCGCCGAATGTTCCAGGGAAGCATCAGCTATACCAACATGATGGGCCCCGTCGGGATCTTCCACGCCGGCACCAAGCTGGCATACAAGGGGAACGACTGGCTGATCTGGTTCCTGTCGATGATCAGTGCCAACCTGGCGGTGGTGAACTTTCTGCCGATCCCGATCGTGGACGGCGGGCTGTTTACGTTCCTGATTCTGGAGAAACTCAAGGGCAGACCCCTATCGCCACGGGCGCAGTCCATTGCGCAGGTGGTGGGATTGGCGCTGCTGCTGGGGGTGTTCCTGCTAGTGACCTACCAGGACATCAATCGCTTGTTCTAATCAATCAACTAACCGTTCGGAGCCCCGCATGCATATGCGGGGCCTGCAGTTGTACGCGTGACCGTGAGAAATAGAGAAAGCCCGCAGGCGAGCCTTGCGGGCTTCTTTCGGACTGGTCACGGGAGAAACACACCGATTACCGAGCGATCAAAACAAACTCGATTACATTGAGCTGTCGACCGAATTCCACTTGGCCAATACCTTGCTGCCGACCGCGCCAATGATGGCGATGCAGGCGACAACGATGAGGCCCATGATCAGAGCGTATTCGAGAACTTCGCCGCCCTGCTCGTCGCGGACCAGCTTGTTTGCAAGTGTTTTCATGATCCAAATGCTCCTTCTATCGTTTCTGGCGAACGCGGCGACGTTCAACAGCGATGGAACTAAGATCGGATCACTTCACAAAAAGCTGTAGGAGTTGCTGCGTCCGATATGATCATTGCCGTACTAGTTCGCACCGGGAAGTTATGTAATGCCAGTCACAACTAAACGCTGGAATGATCCGGAGGAAAATGAGGACGGTTATCGGATCCTTGTTTGTCGTTATCGGCCGCGGGGTGTGCGGAAACAGGACGAAACCTGGGACACGTGGATGCCGAATCTCGGTCCGAGTAAGGAGCTGCACGCTGCGGCGTATGGGAAGGGGCAGCTCGCGATTGACTGGATGACCTATAAAGTGCGCTACCTGCGCGAGATGATGAAACAGCGCCAGGCCATCGCGGAATTGGCGCGGCGCGTCGCAAAGGGAGAGACGATCACGTTAATGTGCTCGTCGGCGTGCACCCGCGAGGATCGATGCCATCGTTCCCTGCTGCGGGGGTTGATCGAGGAGCAAGCGAAGAATGCTGATTAAAGCTCCTGTATAGCGGCGGGGTCGGCGAGTGATCGCGTTAGAATCTCACGCTGGCGGGTAGTCCAGATTCGCGGAAGGGCCAGATCCAGATTTTCCTTTCCAGCACATTGGGATCCTAAGCTTAGAATTCCACGTGGACAAGTTGTCGCG
>JADMIO011101899.1_pt1 | contig 72089 bp, 73 predicted proteins | sample 8958161 | NCBI WGS metagenome assembly JADMIO01 (sample SAMN16585339, study PRJNA669376) | soil metagenome | isolation source: Crop rotation soil | place: USA: Cullars Rotation, Alabama | collected 2011 | reverse complement strand
GACAACTTGTCCACGTGGAATTCTAAGCTTAGGATCCCAATGTGCTGGAAAGCCCTAAAGATAAAGCAGCTATCTCGTTTGCTTTGTTATTAAAACCCTTTCTGTGGTTATATGAAGATAAAATAACCTGGCGTTATTACTTTGAAACCCTTCTTAATCCCTTTGTGGGATCAAATTCAAAGCATCTTGGTTTAAAAGCGCAACGTACTTTTGAAGGTTTTGCAAAAGATGGTTCTTATTACCATACTGGGTTTATGACGGGCCAGGTTCCTTCGCCCGATGCTAAATTTCAAGAAACGCTTTCTCATATTCAAGAAAGCAAGGGATTTTATACTCACCATCTTAAAATTAATACGATACACTTATCTAGATTAAAAGAAATCATTGAAAAGCTAGAAGATGCTGGCGTTAAAACCTATATTTTCATCCCTCCCATTGCACCCAGTATCGTTAAACAAATTGCTGAGTCGGGAAGCAAATTACAACATATTGACGATTTTTTTGATCGCCTAACATTTTTAAATAAAACCATTTACAATTTCCATAACCCTGCCGCTTTACGCTCAACCGATTGTGAATTTATTGATGGTTGCCATGGTGGGGAAGTGCTTTATTTGAAAATGCTACTCAATATGGCAGAGCAGGATAAGACCAAAATATTAAACGCCTATTTGAATCAAGATTATATTAAAAATAGCATAAAACAATATCATCATCTAGCGATGATACCTGATGAGAAAATTACGACGTTAAAAGAGATAGATTATTTGCAGTTGGGGTGTCATAAGGATTCTTAGCCCACTTTAAACTCAGTGGATGAGCTTCAGAACACTCTGATTTCCCGGAATTTAGGTTCTCTTAGCGAACAAAGTGAGATTAGAGGACCTTAATATCCGGGATCCAGTCTTCTTAAATTCCTGGTTCCCGGATATCAAGACACTCTAAACTCACTACATTCGTTAAGAATGTCTAGATTCCGGGAATTCAGAAACTACCAAACCGTCCACCCACCATCAACAATCAAATTTTGCCCTGTCATATAATTTGACTTATCTGAAGCCAAATACTCAGCCGCATTCACAATATCCGAAGGCTCTCCCATTCTATTTAAAGGCACTTTAGCAGTATATTTTTTAACGAAGGTTTCATTTTGACCGCTATAAATGCCACCGGGTGTAATGGCATTGACTCTAACGTTTTGACTGCCCCAATAAGTGGCAAGATATTTGGTCAAACCCAGCAATGCCGCTTTACTGGCAGAATAAATGGCTGGCGTATTAATAGCACGGCCTAAATATTCCGAACCTTCATAAATTCGTTGATCAGGGGCCACAACACCGTAAATTGAAGCAATATTAATGATACTACCTCTATTTTTCTCTGCCATTTTCTTTCCCATGGCCTGACAAGCTAACATAGCTGCCGTGACATTGACTTCCATCACTTGCTGCCAATCCTCCAAAGGAAATTCCTCAAAAGGGGCAAAGAAATTTTCTGATTTAGTACAAGCATTGTTGATTAATACATCACAAAACAAATTATTAGCCGCCATAAATTGATTAATGAATTGCCAATTGTCAGGTTTGGTGATATCAATATTATGATAGTAAACCTTAAAATCTTGCTCTAACAATTGCTCAGCAAACGCTTGTAGTTTTTCATTAATGTCAATTAAAACGAGTGTGCTGCCTTTTGATGCAAAATGTGATGCAAAATGTTGTCCCAAGAGTCCTGCCGCACCAGTAATTAAAATGGTTTTAGAATTTAAATCTTGCATTCTGCTTTCTCATTCATCAAAAGTTGAACCAGCTTCCAATCAATAGGGGTATCGATATCAATAGAGCGCTCAATAGGCATCTCGTAAATTTTAATTCTTTCGTTTTCCCACAGTTTCTTATCTAAAGCGAATCTTTGCCAAACGTAAATCGACGCATTCATCGCATACACTTTGGGGCATGTCTGACGAGAAGTGATATTTTTTTCAGATTTTTTGCACAGATGAACAAAGCCATCAAGATTTGTCTCTACCATATTAAAGTAAGGGTTCTTATTTGAAATGTATCCCGTGATAACTAAATCGGTATCAGAGGTTAACAGTTCGTAACAGTTTTTAATGTCACTCACCTCACGCAAGGGAGATGTCACATCCAAATCAATAATAACATCAACTTTTTCATGTACTTTTTCAAGATGAGAAACTAAATGTTGGATAACATCCAGTTTAGATGTCACATCATCGGCTAAGGCTTTGGGACGTATAAATGGGACTTTTGCTCCTGCACTTTGGGCAATGGAGGCAATTTCCTCATCATCAGTAGATACAAAGATATCATCAATGAAATCACACTTCAGTGCTTGTTCAATGGAATAACAAATCAACGGCTTTCCATTTAATTTTTTTATATTTTTTCCTGGAAGACCAACCGATCCCCCTCGTGCGCAGATAGTAGCAATGACGCTCATGAATGCCTCTCTTACATGCCTTTACATTGAAGCAATAATTCTGTTGTTCTCATTCCTTCATGGATTGATTGTGAGGTTTGAGTGCCATCTCGGATACACTGCAATAATTCATTCATGGCTGTTTTATAAGTGTGCTTAACATTAAACTCTTCGGCATTTTCTGCAAGCACTATGGTTTCATTAGGTTTTTCTAAGATTAATTTTTGTTTAGGGAGATCCCAAATGAGTGTTCCTTGATCGCCCACTAATTTAATATTTCTAGTCGTCACTCTTGAAACATAATCTAAATGAACTGAAACAAAGGGACCTTGTGGACGTGCTAAATGAATAACAGCAGTATCTTCCGATTTAATCTCCAAATGGCTTAAATGTCCAGTTTGGCTGCTCATGACTTCTAAATCACCTAATATAAATCGGGTTAAATCTAACTCATGAGAAAGATCAAATATCACACCTCCTCCCAAATCTGGATTGGCACTATAACTTGCTCTGTAATCCTGCCCTTCACGCCAAAGGGGTAAATATTGCCCCACTTCAAACAAAGCTCTACAACATTGTCCTATATCTCCCCTTTCAAGGGACGCTTTAATCTTCTGGATGGAGGGTAAATACCTTAAATTACATCCCATCATTGTTGGTTGTTGATAATCATCGTTAGATAATACTGATCTAATACGATTCAAATCAGCGCGAGTTGTGACCAACGGCTTTTCTAAATAAGCGGGGATCCGATTTTCAATAATTTTTTCAATATGATTTGCATGGCAAGCTGAAGGATTAGCCAAGATAGCTAAATCAATATTTGAAGGGACATCGTTCCAGGAATGAATGATTTCGGCAGAAATACTTTCCGCAAAAGGATCTGATTGTCTCTGGTGTTTGAGAATATAAAATTTTGCATCAGCAATCTGTTCCAATAAATTTGTCGCATGTCTTTTACCAATAGATCCACTACCAATTAATAAGATGTTCATATTTGATTTATCTCAAATACATTATTATATTCACGATGTGCTCTATCAAAATCAGAATGCTGTCCAATATCTAACCAATATTCTCTTATCGGGAATGCCGTTACTTGCTTTTTAAGCTGTATGAGTAACGAAAATAATGCCGGCATATCAAAATAGGAACCTTGCGGTATCACATTTAACACTTGGGGATCCAAAACATAGACACCCGCATTAATAAAAAATTTATAAGTGGGCTTTTCTTCTATATCCGTGATGGCATTATTTTCTAGTTTACAAACACCATAGGGCACAGTGTAATCAAATTCTCTAACGCACATTGTGGCGTTAGCACCTTGCTCCTGATGGAAATTAAGTAACTGGTTAAAATCAACGGTAGTCAGCAAATCACTATTCATCACGAGAAGCGGGTTTTCAACCGCATCGTGCATCAAACTCAAAGACCCAGCTGTTCCCATTTTGTCATTTTCTTGAAGATATTCAATTTTAACGCCCCATTTAGAACCATCTCCAAAATAGTCCTTTATTTGCCCACCCAGATAATTGATTGAAATATAAAATTGATGAAAGCCATATTGAATCAAACTAGTCAAAATTGTTTCTAAAATCGGTTTACCACCTACTTTCAACATGGGTTTGGGGCAATCATTGGTTAATGGGCGTAAACGGGTTGAAAGCCCTCCCGCCATTAAAACGACAATATTATTTTTTTTTCCAACATCCATTAATTCATCTAGAATTTCAATTCCACAAACTTGGCCTTGTGCATTAACAATAGGAATCTGGCGAATTTGATTGCTTCGCATGAGTGCTACCATTGCATTCTTGTCATCGCCCAACTTAGCAATTATTGGCTCAGAGTTCATCACCTTGATAATAGGATCGCTTAATTTTACTGCTCGCAATATCCCTCTTCTAACATCACCATCCGTTACAGTACCTATTAACTTTTGGTTGTCATCAATGACTAAGACAATATGCGCTTCATTGTTGTCTAATTTTTCAATGGCAGCATGAATATCTGCACTTTTTAAAAGTAATAGCTTTTCAAAATTATTCATAATGCTATGCACCTACTTTAGTGGCAACATGCTTGGTCACAACCATGCCAGCACAAATCATGGCGTTGTCATCAACATGGATCCCTTGAATAAGAACTGAGCCTACGCCAATAAATGCGTTTTCTCCAATCAATACATTACCTGAAAGTGTTACATTGGGTGCGACATGAACGCTATGCCCAATTTGGCAATCATGATCCACGCAAGCACCCGTATTGATGATAGTATTACTATCAATCTTCACATTGGGTTGAATGATAACGCCAGCCATAATTTGTACCCCCTCACCCACATTGACATTCGATGCTAAAATAACAGAGGGGTGAATTAACGTATCAAAAGAATAGCCGCGTTGCTTAAAATGCTCGAAAATTTTTCGACGTTCATTATTTTTTATAACAGAGACTGTCCCGATCCCATTCACTAGTTTAACTTCCATGGGCGAATATTTTTCTATTGCCGCATCACACCCCAGATACGCAATATCAGGAAAGCCTTTAAGAGTAGATTCAGTCGGTGCAACAACGCCCAATATGTTCTTGCCTAACCGCAGAGCAAGTTCAGCTAAAACCGCAGCATGGCCACCTGCGCCAAGAAGAATAATCGGTGTATTTGTCATGCAAGCATTTCATCCTTGGTAAAGTTTTTATTCGCTTTTTTTCCTAAAAAATCCCAATATGCCATGGGAGAAATGCCATTTGACGGTCGTTTTATACCGATATTACCTTCAGTAAAAGTTTCACCCGAGGCAATATTTTGATTAGCCACTAGCGATCGACGCACGACATCAGCATTTTTAGTTTCACTCAATGTGGGACACTTTCTACCATCCCCCAATGCCTTTTCAACTTGACGAATGCCACTGATCATCGCCCTAAATTCCACAGGATTCAGTGAAGCACGATGATCAGGACCTACCATTTCATTATCTAGTGTAAAGTGCTTTTCAATCATTATTGCTTCTCTTGCAACAGCGGCGATAGCAATCCCAATGCCTTGCGTATGATCAGATAAACCCACTGGAAGACCAAAAGCTGCAAATATCGTATCCATTGCTTTAAGATTCACTTCTTCAACCGGAGCTGGATATTCAGAAGTACAATGCAGTAAGGTTACTTTTTCTTCTAATATGCTTTGCGCAGATGAGCTCAGATAATAATCTTCTAAGCTTTGCGCTGTTGGGAATTCTTCTTTTGCTAAGTAACCAAAGGTAATCACTTTTAATGCTTTTTCAATGTCACTGAGCGTACACATCCCGGTGGAAAGAATTATTTCCTTTTGGGAACGAGCTGCCGCTAACAATAAAGGACCATTCGTTACATCTCCTGAACCAATTTTAACCACCTGCAAGGCTAAATCTTGAACAATAAACTGTAAACTCTCAAGGTCAAACGGGGTGATAATAAAATCAATTTCTTCTTTTAAAGCGTGCGCTTGTAATTTTTTAAAACTGTCATTGGGTAATTCCAGTTCTTTTAGCATTTGATATTGCGTTTTTTGCTGTTCACTCGTCTTTTTTTGATATTGAGCTTGTTCTGCACTAGTTGTTACTAAACTGCCGGCTTTAAAAAGTTGAAACTTTATCGCATCCGCGCCCATTTCCTTTGCAATCGTTACCATGTCCATGGCTAAGCTTTCAGAGCCATTATGGTTCACACCCGCTTCAGCAATAATATAAGTTTTGTTCATATTGTTAATCTACTTTAATGTCATGAAATTGCTTTTTAATTAAATTCATAAAATCTGATTTCTTAATAATATCTACAATATTATTAGCAATATTGCCTTCGCCATAAGGCAGCTCCATTGTAGCAATTTTTGATTTAAATTCTGTCGATAATCCCTTTTTGATGCTTGATATAATGGCATTAGTATCAGACTCACAATCTATAACAGAAATAGGCCGTATTCTGCCGCCTTGTCTTTCGCCAATATTCACCGTTGGGATCTTAAAGTAGGGCACTTCGATTATTCCGCTCGATGAATTACCCACAGCCATATCAACAATGCTTAGTAAACTTAAATAGTTTTTATGCCCTAACTCAACAAAGCCTTTGGCATGGGGATGTGTTGCACAAAATTCATCAATTAATTCATTCAGTATTCTCCCTGAGGTATCAGGGTTGGCCTTTGTAAAAATAAAAGTCGTGTCGCTAAAGGTTTCTAGGGCGCGTAACAATTTATTAAATTCATCTTTAGGTGATGAATTGCTTAATGTTTCTGGATGAAATGTAATAACAAAATTGTGCTTTGTAAATTTTATTTCCAGTTTACTCTCAAGTTCTTCCCTTTTTAATAAGGCTAATTGCTGAATCGAATCAAGCACCATCGCGCCTACATGAAATACATTGGAAGGCTCTTCACCTAATTGAATCACCCGTTGACGGTATTTTTTGGTGGCAACAAAATGCAAATGTGACATTTTAGTAACACTGTGGCGAATGCCATCATCATAAGCCCCTAAGGTAAGTTCTCCACCATGAATATGTGCTATCGGAATTCTAGCAATGAATGCCGCTTGAGCTGCACTTAAGGTTTCAAAACGATCACCCAGCAATACAACAAGATCCGGTTTGAGCCTTGAGTAAGCATCAGCAAATCCAATAACTCCTAAGCCAATGGATTTTGTGATCCCCACAGAGGTATCGCTTGAAAGCAACATTTCCACTTTTTCATCAATGATAAATCCATCTTCCAAAATTCTCTTATAAGTGAGACCAAATTCATGTGAAAGATGAGATGCTGTTGCTACTATCTGTAATGTCAAAGCAGGATCGGCCTTGACTGCTTTCATTAACCAATAGAGTAATCCATATTCCGATCTTGAACCGGTAACAATACATATCTTTTTAGGCATGATTCTTTCCTAAATAAGCACTGCTGGGTAAGGAAATCACTCTCTCAAATAGAGAATATGTGTTAGATAGATCCATTTTCGGGCAAGCTTGATACATAGGAAGGTTATCTAAAGGTGTCCACAAGCCACGCAAACCATATTTATTTTCAACTGCGCAATCGATAAATTTTTCAACAAAGGATCTGTCGGGTTTATCTAAGATAAGCGCGTTTAACCAATAATTGCTTCTGACATGCTCTTGTTCCTTTAAAACTGTCACATATTCAAGATGGCTAAAACCATCAATGTAGGCTTGGGCTAAACGTCGTTTTTGTTCTACCAACCGAGGCAACTGTTCTAACTGAGCACATCCTATTGCTGCATTGATATTTGGCAAACGATAATTGTAAGCCACCTCATCATGATAAAACTCCCACCGATGAGGTCGCTTAGCCGTGGTAGTGAGATGTTTTGCCTTTTTTGCTAAATCCGCATTTTTGGTTAATATGGCACCGCCACCACCGGTGGTTATAATCTTATTGCCATTAAAACTAATCACGGCAGTTTCACCAAAGTGCCCAGTATGCTTGCCGTTGTAAAAAGAACCTAAGGATTCTGTCGCATCTTCAATTATCGTTAGATGATAGCTTTCACACAAAGATTGCAACGCAAACATGTCCACGGGATGACCAAATATATGAACCGGGATAATGGCTTTGATTCTTCTACCCGTCAATTTATTAAAACACTCACCATTCTTAATGGTAGCATTCTGTTCAAGATAACGTTGCAACTTTTCAATATCTATCCCTAAATTGACTGGATCACTATCGATGAAGTGACAAACCGCTTGACAATACATTACCGCATTTGCTGTTGCCACAAAAGTAAGAGAAGGTAGTAGCACCTCATCGTTAGGCTGTACTTGTGCTAGGATTAAACTAATATGAAGTGCTGCAGTACCATTCACCACGGCAACCGCATAAGGCACACCGGTATATTCGACTAATTTTTGCTCAAATTGATTAACGTATTCACCGACGCTTGATACCCATCCGCTATCAAGGCAAGATTTTACATACGCCCATTCATTTCCACTAAATTCCGGTTTATGCAACGGAATTTCTTCTGTGGAAGGTCCCAATACACTGGTTAATGCCGTCAAGCATTCGTCAATTTTAATCATGTTATATATTATATATCCCAGCTTTATACATTGTTTGATGACAGGATTTAAACCACTCTATCGTTTTTTCAAGCCCCTTGCGTAATCCATCGATATCGCTTAACACTGGGCTCCAATTGAGACATTTTTTTGCCAAGGTGTTATCCGACCACAATCTTTCTACTTCACTGTTTTTAGGGCGAAGCCTTGCTGGATCAGCAACCACTTGGATATCTGCTTGCATAATTTGGGCAATCAATTGCACAAGGGATGCAATTGAAATTTCAAAGTTTGCTCCTAAATTAATGGTTTTACCTACAATATCCGTGGCCTCTAAAGCTTTGATAAATCCATTAGCCGTGTCTGTTACATAGGTAAAATCACGAGTAGGTTCTAATGAGCCCAATTGAATTTCTTTTAACCCTTGGCTAATTTGCGTGATAGTAGCTGGAATAATTGCTCTTGCCGATTGTCTAGGTCCGTAGGTATTAAATGGTCTTAAAATGGAAACGGGTAAATCAAAAGCATGAAAATAGGACATGGCGATTTGATCGGCAGCAATTTTTGAGGCTGAATACGGCGATTGCGGCTGCAAGGGGTGCTTTTCATCTATGGGCACATATTGAGCGCTACCATAAACTTCACTAGTAGAAGTATGAATAACCTTTTCTATTTCTAACTCTCTGGCCGCTTGTACTATATTTAAAGTTCCCTTGATATTCGTTTCAAGATAACTTTCAGGTGAATGATAGGAATAAGGGATCCCAATGAGCGCTGCTAAGTGCAATACTTTGTTGCAAGACTGCATTGCTTTTTTAACACCAAAAGGATCACGAATATCACCAGAGAAAATTTCAACTTCATTAAGGATCTCTTTATTAACGTGATCTAACCATCCCCATGAATTGAAAGAATTATATTCTACAAAGGCTTTAACTTGATAACCCTGCTTAACTAAGCATTCTGTTAAATGAGAGCCAATGAAACCACCAGCCCCTGTGACAAGAATTTTTGGTTTATTCATATTTTTATTCCTTTCATGCACTAGCATGTGCATTAGCTAAAATCTGAAAGGTTTGATTAGATTGAAACAGTTCATTAAATTTCCCAAAACCCGCCACTTCACCATTTTTGAGAACATAAATCAGATCACAATCTTTCACTGTGTTTAACCGATGAGCAATGAGAATAATAGTTTTGCGATGTGCTAAACTTTTTATCGCTTCCATAATTACTTTTTCCGTCAACCCATCTAAGGCACTGGTGGCTTCATCAAAAATCAACAGTTCGGGATCGTGGTATAACGCTCTTGCAATCCCTATGCGTTGTCGTTGTCCACCACTTAAACGCACACCACGTTCACCTACACAAGTCGCATAGCCATTCGTAAGTTCATGGTTAATAAAATGATCCAAATTGGCAAGCTTGGCTGCATTGACGACCGCTTGATGATCAATCTCGTTTGGGTTGACCCCTAAAGCAATATTCCCCGCAATAGTGGTGTCTAGTAAAAATATATTTTGTGGCACATAGCCAATATTTTTCTGCCAGGGATGAAGCAAGTGCTGATCAATGACCATCGCATCAACCACCAATTTTCCTTCAGTCGGTGTTAATAATCCTAGAATAATGTCAATCAGAGTTGTCTTGCCTGCGCCTGATGCACCCACTATCCCAATAGTAGAGTGCCTTTTTATCGTCATACTAAGATTGTTCAATGCTAATTTTTCTGAATTAGGATAATGATATTTTATATTGGTTAGCTTAAGTACTTTGTCAAAATTTAGCTTTGGTGTATTCTCTCTTATGGGCTCCACATCATATAATTGCATTTCTTGGTATAAATTTTCTAAGGCCGCAAAATGATATCTGATAGAAGTAAATCCTACGAATAACTGCTGCATCGCAGGCATCATGCGATAACCCGCTAAAGCATATAAGCCTAGTAAAGGCATAAATTTACTAATATCTTCTTTTGATGCGATGAGATATAACGCAATTAATATCATGCCACCAAAAGCAATAGCTTCAACCACATATCGAGTCACTAAAGGAGAAAGTTGACTCAGGGTTTCGGCTTTGGCGTATTTAATAGCACTATCTTTAAATGATTCTACAAACCTTGTTTCTCTTCCTAGAATTTTAAGCTCTTTAACTGCTCCCATTACTTCATCAATGACTTGATATCGTAAGGTGCTAACCTCAGAAGCTATTTTCCCTGCACGAGCTAATTTCTTTCTAATAATTGTATAGCTTGCAGCATAGGCAGTTCCTAATACAAAAATCACAGACATCGCTAGAACTGGCTCAACAATGAATAGGAGTGATGCAATGCATATTAAAATAACGCATTTAGTCAATGATTGTAGGCAATTGACAAAAACACCCACGACTAGTTTATCTGTATCCACAACAACATTTTTTGCTAGGTCGCTGCTATTACGATTCAAAAAAAACACATAGGGCTGTGCTAAATATTTTCTGAGCATATTAGTGGCTATTTTAGTGCCTTGGGTATAGCAAAACCGCATAGTGATCCAAGAAACGATAGCAGAAAACGCATTACCCGCCACTAACACTAAAAACACCAGTCCGCCAGCAAAAAGCATAAACATCGATGGGTCAGTAAATCCTAGCGTGTGGAATATCTTTGATAAGTAATGATTGGTTTGTATCACCTCAGGTTTCGTGACAACCGCCAAAAACGGTAGGATGGCCGCAATTCCAATCATCTCGACAAAACCCATGGTGAGAATGCAAAGAAAAATATAAAACAGCTTTTTCCTTTCGCTTTTATTAAAAAAAAATAAAATCTTTCTAAAGGTGTTTATCATAAGTTACATCATCACCATAGGAGATTTTTCAGATTTTCTTTCATTAAACAATGTAAATTCTTGATAAGCAATGTTTAATCCTTGCATCAAGCTAGTAGAAGCTGTCCAACCTAAGGTTTGCATTTTTTCTACATTTAATACTTTACGAGGCGTACCATCTGGTTTTGAACTATCATAGATAATCTCGCCCGAAAACCCGACAACCTGTGCGATAGTTTTCGCGAGTTCTGCGATAGAGAGATCTGCTCCACACCCAATATTTACCACCGGTGCCACCTCTTTATTATTTGAGGCTAAGTTAAATTTCTCATCATCCAAGTTCATTAAGAATAAGCATGCTTGTGCTAAATCGTCGCTATACAAAAACTCACGCATAGGCGTTCCCGTGCCCCAAACTACCACTTGGGACGCACCGGATATTTTAGCTTCATGCATTTTTCTAATTAATGCGGGTATCACATGAGACGTATTCAAATCATAATTATCGCCAGGCCCATATAAGTTTGTTGGCATGGCAGCCAAATATTGCGTGCCAAATTGACGATTAAAAGCCCAACACATTTCTATACCCGCAATTTTTGCAAGTGCGTAAGGTCGGTTAGTTGGCTCCAACGCACCCGTTAATAAATACTCTTCTTTGATAGGTTGGGGACAATTTCTGGGATAGATGCAGGATGAGCCTAAAAATAATAGTCTTTTCACATTATTATCTTTAGATGATTTGATAATGTTATTTTGAATTTGTAAATTTTGCAGAATAAAATCGGCAGGAAAATTATTATTCGCCCATATACCACCGACTTTGGCTGCAGCTAAAAATACATAATCAGGTTTTGTTTCTGCAAAAAATGAAGTAACGGCATTCATATCCGTCAATTCCAATTCAACATGAGTTCTCGTCAGAATATTTTGGTAGCCTTGATTCTGCAAAGCCCTCACCAAGGCAGAGCCTACTAATCCCCTGTGCCCGGCTACGTAGATTTTATCATTAATATTCATATTTATTCTTGGTACTCAAAAACTTTGAAGCCTTCTTTCTGGCATAAAGCATCTCTTTTTGCTAAATCCAGATCTTCCTTCACCATTTCTTTGACCAATGCGGAAAAACTGGTTTTTGGGATCCAACCTAATTTTTCTCGTGCTTTGGTTGCATCGCCTAACAATGTTTCTACTTCAGTAGGTCGGTAATAACGTGGATCGACCGAAACCAAACAAAGATTCGTTTTGACATCAATGCCCTTTTCGTTTTCACCCGTACCTTCCCAGCGTAAGTGAATGCCTAATTCTTGGGCTGATAAATTAACAAATTCGCGAACACTATATTGCTCGCCAGTTGCTATCACAAAATCTTCAGGTTGGCTTTGCTGTAACATCAGCCACTGCATTTCAACATAATCTCTTGCATGTCCCCAATCGCGCTTAGCATCTAAATTACCCAAATATAAACAATCTTGCATGCCCAATTTGATTCGAGCGAGGGCGCGAGTAATTTTACGTGTGACAAAGGTTTCGCCGCGTACAGGAGATTCATGATTAAATAAAATGCCATTGCACGCGTAAATACCATACGCTTCACGGTAATTTATGGTTATCCAATGCGCATACAATTTAGCGACGGCATAAGGCGAACGAGGATAAAATGGCGTTTGTTCATTTTGAGGAAAGGATTGTACTTTACCAAATAATTCAGACGTGGAAGCTTGATAATAGCGAGTTTGTTTTTGCAACCCTAAAATCCGAATGGCTTCTAAAATTCGTAAAGCCCCTAAGGCATCTGCATTCGCTGTATATTCAGGCTCTTCGAAAGACACTGCCACATGGCTTTGTGCTGCTAAATTATATATTTCATTGGGCTGCACTTGCTGAATAATTCTGATGAGACTTGTGCTATCCGTTAAATCACCATGGTGCAGCATAAACCGTCGATTCGCCACATGAGGATCTTGGTATAAGTGATCAATTCGGTCTGTATTAAAAAGCGAAGTACGGCGTTTTATGCCATGCACTTCATACCCTTTTTGCAAAAGAAATTCAGCAAGATAAGATCCATCTTGCCCAGTAATACCTGTAATCAAAGCTTTTTTAGGTGTTGAAGACATGGCGACTTTCTCATTATTTTAATATTTTTGTTGTGTAACTTAACTTTTAAACTAAGAATTTTCCTGATCGGGTTCTTTAGGCAAATCTTGCGCTTTTTTGGGAAAAAACAAAGCGCTTAATTTCTCTTTAAAGGATTTGTAATACATTTTTATAGACAGTCCAGCCCCTATTAAGGAAGCAATAAGCATTTGGATCATAAAGCTACCTGATGCAGGATCAAGATAAGCAAAGACTTGTGGTGAAATTGATAGAATTGATAGTAGCAGTAGTATCCGTTTCATATTAAAAAACCTTTAACATATTGTGTTAACTAGCATATTATTTCTATGCTTTGCTAACTGTTCCATTCTGTGGACCATTCTAACAACAAATTATAATTAAACAATTGAACTTGCTACCTATGGGCTCCAAGTCTTAAGCCCACTTTGATTAAAAGGGGCTCAAATCAAAACCTTTCAGACAACACATTCCTTCTTTTCATTTGCCAACGCCATTATCGCTTGCGCCCCTTTATCGCCACTATGACCCAAATGGTAAACATAAGCCGAGCGCAACTTTCGAATATCATCCAAAAAATCAGCTTTTGAAAGCAGAAGTTCGTCAATATATTGCGGCAACTGAGCCATATCGTTAATAGAGACTAATCGGCCCAGTTGTGAACGTAACGCCGATTCAATGGGTTCAATAGCTATCTGTTGAAATTCAGGATTATTCACTTTAGGAGGCACATCCAAAAATATCACTGGCTTTTCTAAGCCAAAGGCATAATCAAACGCAACCCCAGACCAATCAGTAATCAGCATATGAGAGGTGACTAATGATTGAAAAGACGTGACATCAGATTCAAAACTGAAATCCGGGTTTTGTTGAAATGAAGACACCAAATCTTGAATCATTTTTTTCTGCCGTTTTAAGGCATGTGGATGGGGTCTTACGGTGACACGATAATTATTTTTCAATAACAAATCGATAAGTTCATATCCGACACTTTCTAAAATATTATTCACGCCCCATGAAGGACCAATAAGGATATTTTTCTTTTCGTCATTATGATTAGCATGAGAATGATTATTTTGATTGCTATAAATACTATCGAGTCTACCATAACCATGCTCAATGAGATTTTTTGGCTTTAGTCCATAGTGTTTTTCTGTGGCACGAATTTCTCCAACGTGATGAGGCCCTGCACAAAAAATAGTATCATAATGATCAAAAGCACCCTGCCTATAAATCATATGAGTACTCACCAAAGAATGGTAAATGTAAGCATAATGTACAGGATGGATAGATCGCTTTAAATGGAACTTTTCTAAATCCGGCATGGTTAAAATCATTAATGGTGCATCGAAACTTTTAAAAAATAAAGTTCGAACCATACCATCGCCGATATAAATAGGAATGATGTGTTTATGATGATTTTTTAATATGGGATCATCTTCTTGCGAGGTCACATAGCATATCGTTTGATCAAATGAGTGAATCAAGTGCTGAATCATTTGCTCAAAATGAACCCAATAAGTATGCCCTTCAGAATAAAATACTATTTTTTTATGTTCTTTAGGCAGCTGATGAAATTTCTTTAATTGTTGCCAACATTTAAGCATTTTTAACATCTAGGGTTCACTCAATTTGCTTGCAATAACGTTAATAATTCTGATTTTTCTAGTTTCACGGGATTATTAAGCATACGCTCTAAATTGACAGAATTAACAATATGGGTGATTTCATCAAATGAAGTAATACCCATAGATTGTAAATCATAGGCTAACCCTGCTTGCGTCATTAAATGCTTAAAATTCAATGCACATTCAGTAGCATTTTTACAGCCTAAAAGTGAAAATAATGTCGACATCGTTTTCTGTAAATATTCACGACCTCGAGTTTCATTAACAGCTCTGGAGGCAAAATCGGCATTCAGTTTTATAAAAATAGGCATGGTCAGTGCAACAGCATGACCATGAGGAATACCATACTTCATTGTCAGTTCATAAGATAGTGCATGCGGCGCTGTTGTTTTTGAAATGTTAATTGCTTTGCCTGAAAAATGAGCTGCTAAAGCCATCTTCTTACGGGACAATGCATCTTGATTGATTACTGCTCTCAGTAATGAATCCTGGCACAGCTTAATGGCAAAACTTGCATATTGTTGACTTCGTAATGTCGCATTGACTGCCCAATAAGATTCAATGGCTTGCGTAAAGGTGTCAAAAGCCGTTACGGCAGTTAACTCGGCAGGCAAACCATAGGTTAACGTGGGATCGATAATCGCATGGGTTGGCAACATATAAGAATGTGCCACTGAAAATTTTTCTTTATTAATATATAACACAGAAAAATGCGTGGCTTCACTACCCGTCCCCGCTGTCGTAGGAACCGCAATAAATGGTTTACCCTTTTTTACAATTCCCCCTTTTCCTGCAAGGTAATCGGCGAGACTGTTTTCTTTTATGGCAAACAAATTAATCATTTTAGCAATGTCTAAAACGCTCCCGCCACCAATAGCCAGCACGAGTTCAAATGACCATAAGCACTTTTCAATCCCTTTATGGACATCCTCAATTTTGGGGTTTTTATCGAAATCATCGAAATAGATGGCTTCTATTTTATTATCATTAAAGAGCTTTTCTAATATTGTTGGCACAGGGCTTGAAAAAAAAGATTGTTTACCAGTGACAACAAGTACACGACCTGGCTGATAATGCGCAATAAGTTTCTTTAATGAATCCTCAAGACAGACTGCACCAAAATAGGTTGATTTTAATTGCATTGGAGAAAACTCATAAATTTATCTTTATTCTCACCCGGTGTAGAAGTGGGTCTCCCCAGATCTTTTCTTGCGCCAATTTTTGTTTTGATTTCTAAAAAAGAGAGACCCGTCTTATTTTGGATTTCCTTCAAACTATCAGAAATTTCATCCAAAGTTGAAGCAGAATATACCTGTTGGTAACCTACACTTATTGCCACTTTTGTTAAATCCAATTGTGCGGCGACTGTTGGTTGTCCACCCACAGAATCATGAGCTCCATTATTAATGACAATATGGGTAAAATGCTTACATTGCAATTGTCCTATAATGGCCAATGATCCCATGTGCATTAATATTGATCCATCCCCATCGATACAATAAATCTTTTTAGTGGGATCTTGCAAAGCAACCCCTAAAGCAATTTGCGAAGCATGCCCCATTCCACCAATGGTTAAGAAATCATTTTCACCGTTTAGGCCCAAATTTTTTCTCATTTCAAAAAGCTCTCTAGAGGCCATGCCGGTCGTTGCAATAACAGCATCTCTTGGATTTAAATAGGTTACAATACTCTTTATGGCTTCTTCACGCGTTATCGTACAAGTTGAGGGGACACTATTTTGTAATTTATATTCTTCAAAGGAATCCTTTTCTACAATGATCGCAAACGGACAAGATTTTTGTTTTGCGCACTTGATTGCTTCTTTTAGTTGCTGGGTTGCTTCTTTTGATTCCTTACTTAAGATAAGAAAAGGAATTTCCATCGCTTGCAACATCGAAATCATCACTTTACCTTGCTTGATATGCTGAGGTTCATCTTTAGTGCCAGGTTGGCCGCGCCATCCTAACACTAACAGCAGAGGGACCGAATAAATCTCAGGATCGGCTAAAGAAAGCAATGGATTGATAGCATTACCCAGCCCTGAATTTTGCATATAAACTAATGGTGTTTTACCCGTTGCAAAATGATATCCAATCGCTAAAGCAACAGCGCCTCCTTCATTGGCAGCAATAATATGTTCTTTGGCAGAAACATTGTCAGTGATGTAAGCACACAATGACTTTAACAAGGAATCAGGGACGCCAGTAAAAAAATGAATGTCATTATTACGTAATTCAGTATAAAAAGTTTTGGGGCACAGCATAAAGGCTTTATCTCTTAGCGTTAATTGAACCAACAAGTATTTTCTTCAATCACTCTTTCAATATCTGAAAAGAATGAAAGCTCACGTTGCGTCGCTAGACTAATACTCCCTGGAGCTCTAGCCATAAATAATTTGCATGGGTTTTCTATTGCACATAGTGCATGCTTTATTAAAGGTTGAATATAGAACGAATCTCCTGGATACAGCGTTTCTTCAAACTCCTTGCCATCTTTCATCCACAATAATCGACAAATTTGATTGCTATAGTTATAAGCATAGGTATGAGTCGATGCGCAAAAGGCATGTTCAAAATTGACTTTTGTTGCCAAAACTTCAATGTTAAACCCTTTCATTTGCGGCATTTTTGAAGTTCTGGCTAATCGATGTATACGATACAGAGGTTGTCTATCATTGGGATAATAATATCCTTGACTTGACTCATGTTGCGTAATAACGACCTCATCTTCTGGGCGGTAAAGTGGCAGTAATAAATCAGAAACTTCGATATTGAGTAGCTTGGCAAGTATCGCTAATTCTTCTTTTGGCTTTTCTTTTTCTTCATCAAAAAAATCAGTAACAGAAAAAGAGGATGAATACTCTTTTAACAAAATATTCATATTTTCAGGGCTCATATTTTCATCCAGCATATGTTGCTTTATTAGCTGCGAGACGGCTTTGTGAGGACGGCGATAGTCCAGACAATAGGATTTTGCTTTATCGCCTAAAGCATAAAATTCCTTTTGTGCGTAACGCACACTGCCACCAAAAGTAATTGCTAGAATTAAAGCCGTTTGTTCAGGATCGCGACAAGTAAAAGAATGCTTCCAATAAGGCGTGATATAGTTAGAATCCCCAGTATTCATTTGCTGGCAAAAACGCTTTCCATTAACTTCCCAATAGAAATTGACTGGCCCAATAAAAAAAGTCGTTTGATGCATGAAATGTCCATTGTTATAAATAACATCTGGATTATGAGGATCGGCATCCGATACATTTCTTAATTGCTGTATCCATTCTGGCTTAAAAGGTGCTAATCGTGACATGGCTGTGTCACGATATTCATAATAGGGCATTAGCTCATCAAATCGATTTAATCTTTGCGTAACACGTGCGCTTTCTTGTGAGTTTGATGCCCGCATTATTTTGACTGAATGTGTACAATCATCTTGCAGTAAAAAGAGATCACTCTTATCAATGGGATAGTATTCTCCCATTCGATTAATCATCTCATAAATATCTTCTATTGGCGCTTCACCACTTAAAATGAATTTAAGCCTTTCAACATCTATATTAAGATCATCTGCCAATGCAGGCAGTGTGCGTTTGAGATCGTTGGCTTCGCTTAATATCCTTGCACAAAGTTGCTTCTTAAATAGCATAACTCTCTCTTTCCATTAATTGATGACATAAGCGTTGATGATCTTGCAATGTATCCATCTCTTGCCAACCCCCTTTATGAAAGCTGCAATCCACTGTATGGCCTCTTGCAATCAGTTCATTAAAGAAATCCGTCAAATAAGCATTTATCCACGTTTTACTATTTTGGAATGGCTCATCAATTTTTAATCGTTTATCTAACTCTTCAAAAATTTTAATATATTCCCGACAAAACGCTTTAGACAGCTTAAAAAGCCCAATAAACTCACCACAACGCTGAGTGCTGGGAAGATTGGGGGCATTAATATGTTTTCCTAATAACAACGCTTGCCCTTTATCATCATAAATCACGTTTTCTGCTTCACTAACGGGATGATCCGTTCTGCCCACATAATTTTTTTCCCAATCAACATCCACGCTAATGACGCAATCTTTCGTCGACTTAATCAGGTTGGCAATCGGTGTTTTTTCTAACCAAATATCAGAGTAAGAAATGATAATATCATCATCCATAAATTCTCTTGCCATCATCAGAGAATGAAGAATATTATTTTTGGTGTAATGGTGGTTGACAAAATAAGTAATATTATTAAACCTATCTCTTATCTTTTGTTCTTGATAACCCACAATAACACTGACATCGGTGATGTTTTCCGCTTTTAAACGAGATATCACATTATCTAGCAACGTGGTATTGCCAGTCTTCACTAAACACTTTGGGCAATCATCGGTTAGATTGCCCATTCTTCTTCCAATACCCGCTGCAATGATGATTGCTTTCATGACTGATTTCCTATTTTCAAAGTCACAGCAGATGATTTTACAGCTAGGCAACAAGCCCTCGAACAACAGGAGTGTATGCTTTGATACATGACTGTTGAGAGAGAGGCGAAGTCAACAACGCTGTAAATTCATATGCGAAGACTTAAAAGTTGTTTGCTAAACTTAAGTCTATTACATCATCCACATCCAACCAATGCCCATGAATGTATTGCACTTTTACTTTTTTACCGTCAAGAACCATTGCATTTAACATATCAGGGATCTGCATTTTCAAGAAATCCGCTGTCCCACTGTTTTCCTTGATAAAAGCCTTAACTAATTGCGACCCTTTTTCAGACAATTTGAGCATCCCAATCCATTCCCCATCAAAATTATTATTGGATTCGGTAAATTCCATGCTCTTCAGGTAAACAGGGTTTTCAAAAGGCAAATGGTTGCTTGGGGCAGTGCAGTTTACAAAATCTGATTTTTTACCCTTTGCTTTTCTGGAAATCAGAGAGTCTACAATGATTACAATATCTTCTTCATCATCTAGCAATAAATTGAGAATATATTTCTTAAATAAAATATCACCAAAATACACAATAGTGTCACCACTGATTTTGTCTATGGCTTTAGCGAGTGAAGATAATTGACCGCCCTTTTCATATTCAGGATTATCTACCACGTTGATACCTGGAAACTTCATTTTTTCCTTTTTGTATCCTGCGACCACAGTGATATCCTTGATACCCGCATCGTTAATCGTCTTCATGCTCTTTTCAATGATGCTTTCCCCACCAATTTGAATCAGGGCTTTAGGAATTTCGGCTGTAATATGCTCTAATTCTTTACCTTGTGTTGCTGCTAAAATGACCGCAGAGAATTCTCGCATTTTAAGGTTGGCTTTAAGATACATTTTTTCAGCTTCTTGCAATTCGATGTCGCCTTGCAACCTAAAAAGTTCACTGACAGAGGCAACATCATCTTCAACAGAATGCAAAGATTGTTCTTCAGCAATTTTATTAGCAATGCTTTGCATTTTGCTTACCGCTCCTCTTAAGAGATGGTTAGCCCAAATTACTAAAGAGATCTTATGTTGTCTAAAGGCATCGGTTGGAGTCGAGTAATATTTAGTAGGTACAATAATAATGGGACAGCGGTTTGCCCATTCTTGAGTGAATTCAAATATTTCTTTAGGACTTGATAGTTTACTATGAACCAAGATGGCATCAGCACCCGCTCGATGATAGTGCTCTGCACGCAGTAATGCATCATGTAAACCACGCCCTGCAATAAAGGATTCTAAACGCGCGACAACAACAAATTCATCATCTTGCTGGCTATCTTTGCCTGCCTTAATTTTTCCACAAAACTCATCAATATCTGCCAACGGTTGATTACCGTCACGTAAAAAACTATTGGTTTTAGGGAAAATTTTATCTTCAATACAAACCCCTGCAATATTTCTTTGTTCCAATTTTCTTACTAAACGACGCATATTGTTAAAATTACCATATCCTGTGTCACCATCTAACAAGATGGGAATATGGGTGGCATCACTCATGAACTCGACATTGTTGAGGACTTGAGTCCAACTCAATTCATTATTGTCTCTCACTCCTTGCGAAGCGGAGATCGTTAAACCACTACCCCAGATCCCTTTAAAGCCTGCTTCTTCAACAATTTTTGCAGAAATTCCGTTATGCGCTTCCATAATGAATTCAAGTTGTGGACCATTTAATAGCTGACGTAATTGCGTGGTTTTTTTCATTTGCTTGTCCTGAAAAGTATTTGTCTGTCCTGAAAAAGTAAGGGCCTTTAAACAGCCAATTCTTGCGGAGTGAATTGTTGGTTTGCAAGCTAAAGCTTGTTAACTTGTTTAATATAAAACAGACAGTATTATACCTATATCTGTGCAGCGGATAAAAGCGATGCAATGAAGGAATAAAAGCTAAAATTATTGAATAAGGATAGTGCCACCCACATTAATATCTAGCAGAATAACAAATATGGATTTAATCTTAGTGTGGTATTTGTCTTGTGGTACTATGGCTCGATTTTAAGCGCTAATAATGAGTCTCTTGAGAATAAGTTAACCGACTATAATTATAAAGAAAAATAGTATAACCCATGTCAAAATTATTGAATAAAATCATTTCGTTATTAAAAATAGGATATCGACAAGTCCGATATCTTTATCGGGCGTTTGGTGCAAAAAATTGGGGTCAGCTTCCTCCCAAATCAAAAAGTGATGAAAAGTCTGTATTATTTCTACTGCCAGAAGCAGGGATAAAGTCTTATATCAACACTTTAGTCTTAATAGCCTCGCAGCTTCGATTATTAGGGATTAAAGTTTATTTTGTAAGATGTTTTAATATATTTGAACGCTGCATGTTTATGGATTCAGAAAGCCTAAACATCGATGCTAATAACCAAGATAAGAAATTTCTTTGTACTTATTGTTTCAGCTCATTTGAAAAAAATGTGATTGCAAAGGGGTTTGAATTTTTTGATCTCAGACATTTCATTTCAAATGAAGACAGAGAGTATATTCAAAACATTATTGCGGCGCATAATCAACCCTTTGATTTTTCATGTGATGACATCAATTTTAGTGGAATTTTAGAATACAATTTCTTTTTACACCTGAAAAAGGCAAGTTTATCTGACTTATCTGAAGTGGAAGTTAAATTATGGCAGCAACAATTATTTTCTCTTTATGTTGGTTATCAAGGGGTTAATAAGCTATTGCAACAATTTGGCATAACCCATGTTGTCATGTATGACCAATACAGCTTTAATTCTATTATTAAAATATTAGCTTCAAAACTAAACATTACTCATACTAATGTCACCATTCCTTTTCATAAAGATGTTGATCCAACAAGAATACGCATCATTTCACAAGATGCAATGAATCAAGAACATCATGCCATTAGTGAATGGCCTCGCTTTAAAAATCTTCATTTGTCAAAAAATCAAATTAAAGAAGTCGCTGATGATTTAATAGTAAAAATGTCTAAAAGAGGAACTTATTCTTATTCTCCTAGCAAAAGTGCTAGTCAGAATATGGTTGAACAGCTCAACCTTGATCCAGCAAAAAAGACGATCATCGCTTATCCTAGCTCACCAGATGAAGCGGACTCGATGATCAATATCCGCAAAAGAAAGGGATTATCGCTGGTTGAACCCAATGATGCCTTTGTCGATCAGTTTGAATGGTTGGATGATCTGATAAACTATACTGAAAACTCAAAAGAGTTTCAGCTTGTCATCCGGTTACATCCCAGAATGGCGCCTAACCATAGAGAAAAATGGGGCTGTCCTATCATTACGGATTTTGTTGAAAAATATTCCAAACCTTACCAGCATGTCAAAATAATTTGGCCCGAAGACAAAATATCCAGTTTTGACCTTGCTGAAATAGCGGATGTGGTCACTATTGCTTGGAGTTCAATGGGGATATTTATGGCTCGCCTAGGGATCCCGGTGGTCAGCGGATTAAAAATGTCTCTCGCACTCCCCAATGAAGAATTTCTGGTATTTTGCCGAACCAAGGAAACTTATTTTAATAGCATAAATCTCTTAGCTAAAGCTAAAATAAGCCCTCAAAGATTGAAAGATGCCTATCGCTGGTACCACATGATGTATCTTGGAGATTGTGTTGATTTAAGTGATATCGTTCATCAAAATCCTGAACTTAACGAAATTAATAAATTAAGCAAAAATAGCAGTTCTTTAGCTAATGCAATCATGCATCACCACAATGTGTTAGAAATGAATTTACAAAATCTAAAGAACAATCAAATTCACCATTCAGTTAAAGATGAAAACCAAGCTTTATTAATGCAAGTCCATCGGCTCATTCACTTTTTTATAACAAATATTGATACTTCTTCTATCATCTCGGTGAAAGACAATATCGTTATGGAAGGCTATCACATTGAATATTCTTATAAAGGGGAATTGTATGTAAAGTATTCCCCCATGATAGCTAGGTTAGTATTACTCACTCAAGAACTTGCTCATATTGAATCACAAGCAACAGAACTTCCTCTCAATTCTGAACTTGCTCAAGTAGAACATTAGGAAGCCATGAATGAAAAATGCGCCTATTGCTTTGTTTGTTTATAATCGTTTGTTTCACCTTCAACAAACCATATCTTCTTTATTAAATAATTCATTAGCGAAATCCAGCGACATCTACATTTACTCAGATGGTCCCAAAAATAAAGCTGATGAACTTGAAATAATAAAGATCAGAAAATGGTTATCAGAAATCTCAGGGTTCAAAAGTATTACGATTATCCACCGTGAAGAAAACTTTGGCCTTGCCAAGTCTATTATTCACGGTGTGTCAGAACTAGTTGATAAATTTTCAACAGTAATAGTATTAGAAGACGATCTAGTCGTTTCTCCTCACTTCTTACAATTTATGAACGATGGGCTCGCCCTCTATGAACACGACCATAGCGTTGCTTCCATTCATGGTTATGCACTCCCCATTTTAAAGCCCTTACCAGAGATTTTCTTTTTACGAGGAGCCGATTGTTGGGGATGGGCAACATGGAAAAGAGCGTGGAATGCATTTGAATGTGATGGGAATAAACTGCTCAATTCTCTTCAAAAAAATAAATGGGTTAAAAAATTCGATCTTAATAACACTCAACCTAATACTAAAATGCTTAAAAATCAGATTGCCGGCATTAACAATTCCTGGGCAATTAGATGGCATGCCAGCGCATTTATCAATAGTATGTTTACCCTTTATCCAGGGAAAAGCTTAGTCCAAAATATTGGCATGGATAACAGTGGTACCCATTGTATGACCTCAAGTTCATTTGATGTCAAAATGGTTAGTCAACCTATTACTGTTACTCGAATACCAATAGAACAAGATGAGTTTGCTTTTCATGCCTACGCTGAATATTTCAAATCAATAAAACCTTCAGGCTATAAAAGATTTTCTGGGAAAATTAAGCGTTTACTTTTATTGGGATAGCCTTCACGCTTATTTCTGATTTCCCGGGATTTACTCATGCTTATCTCGTTGACGAGATTAGCATGAGTTGATACCCGGGACCCAGAAAATTTAAGAATCAGGACTGGATCTCGGATATTAAGGCTCTCTAATCTCACTGCCTTCGATAAGGGAGCCTAAATTCCGGGAAATCAAACTGAATCATCACAAGGCGATGACGGAACTTTTTTCTAGTTCTCAGAGAACCACTTCACACTGCGCTTTTGTCGCTTCCTGCAAAAAGGCGAGCAAATTATGGCCGCTTTTTTCTGGATGAAACTGACAACCAATAATATTATTTTTCATCACGATTGAATTAATCGTTTGGCCTTGATAAAAACTGGTTGCCAGCAAATGCGTCGCCTCTGGCAAAGGATGATAAGAATGAACGAAATAGGCATATTTTTGATGAATGCTATTAATCAGTGAAAATTTCGCACCGCTATTCTCTCTGACAACATCTAAACGCCCCCATCCTATATGGGGAATTTTGACAGGAGAATCTTGCTTTACAATTCTCACTACTTTTCCGGGTAATAAACCAAGTCCTGGCGTTAAACCATTCTCTTCACTACTTTCAAAAAGTAATTGCATTCCTAAGCAGATCCCAAGCAAAGGTTTATCAGAATAGGCATGTGCTTTAATCGGCTCAATCAAATTGCGCGTAATGAGTTCTTGCATTCCCTTTTTAAAAGATCCTACACCGGGCAATATTAAAAAATCTGCTTCTTCTATTTTTTGCGGTTCTGAGGTTACTTCAACTTCGCATCCAATAAAGGAAAAAGCGCGAGCCACACTAAAAATATTTCCCAAACCGTAATCAACTATGGTCACTTTATTTTGCATTTAGCACCTGACTTCAAATCCCATCTTTGAAATGGTTTGACGAATATCAAACAAGGTCAATAAGTTATAATGTAAAACGCTGGCGATAGCGACTGCATCAACATCCGTTTCATCTATTAAATTAGTCAGATGCTCTAGTGTCCCCATTCCGCCAGAAGCTATTACGGGGATCTTTGATATATTCATCACCTTATTCACTAATGGAATATCAAATCCCTTTTTGGTACCTTCAAAATCAACAGAGGTTAACAATATCTCACCCGCCCCCAAATCTTGGGCCGTTTTCACCCATTCGATAACATCAACACCGGTTTTTTCACGACCATTATCGATATAACATTCCCACTTATTAGGTGAAATATTTTTGGCTTCAATTGAGACAACAACACATTGTGAGCCAAAATCATTGGCGATATCAGTAATCAGCTTAGGATCTCTCACGGCAGCAGTATTGATAGCCACTTTGTCGGCACCGAATCTAAGTGCTGAGTAAGCGTCTTTGACATTCCTGATCCCTCCCCCAACGGTCAAGGGAATGAAAATATCGTGCGCAGTTTGCTTAACAATAGATAAAATATTATTACGCTCATACAAACTCGCAACGGAATCAATATAGATGAGTTCGTCAGCACCATCACCATAATATTTTTGGGCAAATTGAGAAGGTTCACCAAGTACCCGTAAACCTTCCAAATGTACGCCTTTAATTAAATTCGGTCCTTTAATATCTAGGCGAGGAATTATTCGTATTTTACGCATAATCAGCTAACTGATGCATCTCGTGCCATACCGCATGTTTTAAAACCCAATTATCGCCATCCTTTTGCCAAAGATGTTCTGGTCTATAGCTATCAGCGACTTTCCAGAAAAAATCTTCGCTGATGGACAAATATTCTAAAAATTCCTTGAAGTATTTTTTTGGAAACTCACCATCGAATTTTTTAACTAACGCAATACCTTCTTCACGCGTGATGTGGCCATCTCTTATTTCATGTGCGGCATCGGAAGTAGCTCGTGCAATACCAAATTTTAGATAGGCTAAATAATAATGAAAACCATCTAAACAATCATCAAGACTGGCGTATTTTGAATACGTTCCTTCAGAACGGCCATCAGGATTGGCATTAAATCCCATATGCTTAGCACTGTAATAATAATTTTCTTGAGGAACCCATTTATGATAATAGCCCAACCAATGAAATTGGATGTCTCGTTCTTTTAGCAATTTAACATCTGGCGGAGCATAAAAAGTGATATCACTTTGATCATAATCATTTTCAGTAATAATTTTCTTTTCCAGACCATAGTTAACTAAATCGTGAATGGTAACGCCTTTAAAATATTGTTCTGCCCAATAATCCCAAGGCATTCCTGGCCACTCTTTTGTTTTTGAAGCGCCACTATATTCTGCTTCGCCATTTTCGCCGTAAAATACCAACTTGATATCCATACTTAATGCAATATGAAAGGCATAAGCCATTTGGCCATAGGTAAAGGGTTGCCAAGCATCTCCGACCGCTTCAAAGGCAATTCGCGCTAATTTTTTGTGGAATAATTTATTAGGATTGCAAAGTAAATTAGTAAAACCTGAGTTAACAAAAGCATCGTAGTTCTTTCTACCAATTTCTGTATAGATAAAAGGTGCCCATGTCACTGTCAGCGGATGCATACCATATTTTGTTTTCAATAAATGAGCGACATAAGAAGCATCTTTACCACCACTACAGGGAACAACGATGTCATAACGGCCATCAGATCTTCTATAACGGTCACAAAGTTCTTCCAATTTTTTATTGCGCACAGTCCAATCAATTTTGTGATCTTTCTCGAGGGCATAATGGCAGGCACTACAAATGCCTTGTTCATCAAAAATAATTCTGGGTCTTTGGCTTGAGACGACGCATTTTTTACAAAACTGAATTTCTTGGTTTCGATACTTGGCTTGGTTATCAATAGATCGATTATTCATTTTTTCCCTTTAACTTATTCTTTAGCTCATATGAGTGCCTTGGGATGAGTCATTCAGAAGTCTGGCAGAAACTTAGTTAGAAAGCCGGAAGTACTCTTACATATTGGGTTGCTTGAGTCAATATTATGCGCTTAGGCCATAAATCGTTTAAGTTTAATTTTTAACTTATTGATTAGAAGTTTTGGGGGTGCGAAAAAGTGCAGATAAAAAGAGATAAAGCAATTGAGAAAAGTAATGGCACAGCTCCATTGCGCCATTCAAAGATTTACAGAAATGAATTAACAGTGTGAGTCAGAATATTCTGAAATAGAAAAACTGATATCAAATTTAATTTGATTAGCATCTAAACCAGCATCGTTAATTGCTTGCATAAATTGATTCAAATCAAAAGATTCGCCATCAAATTTTTCGATTTGATCTGCAATAACAGGCAAGAATGATAGTGGGATCTGTGTATTTACATACAAACTATAACCTTCCCCAGCACCTGATACTTGTTTTACGTCTACGTTGTTTAATTCTCTCATTGATACACCTTTAAGATCGAAGATATTGATAGAACCTTGAAATATACTGAGAAACTCAACACATTTCAATAGGGATATTGGCTAGGTTTATTAGTTTTTGTTGATAAGAGAGGCTGGGGTTGGATGGGGTGAAAGGACACTAGCCTTACTTCATTTGAGATAAGGCTAGCGTTAAAATTATTAACCCATAATCAGGTTATAACTTCCAATAGCGAAAGTTGCTGCGCCTTTAAGAGCAAATCCGCCTACGATTGCACCTAATGCAGCACAACCTACAGCAGCGCCACCAGCAGCTAATGCGCCGGAACTAATTGCTGCCCCATAACCCCACATACCGCCACCGATAGCACCTGCTGTCATGCCGGTAATAACGGAACCATATAGGAATCCTTCTCTATCGGTTACGCTCATTAAGAACAAAAATGTTTGAGCTGCAGCAACAGGATCGATAACCATGATGTTATGATCTTCAGCACCAGCTACCGCTGACATTTCGTTAAAAGTTAGTTCTCTCATTTTTTACTACTCCTTATAGGTACAACTTAGTTCGAAAATAAACTCTGCGATGTTAACAGATATTTTTTGCTGGAGCCAAGCGCAGTTTGCCATTTTTGTGTCAAAATAAACAAAAAAATAAATTAATCCATACAGCTAACACATTATTGATTAGCATCCAGCTCTTCCCACCGCGCATAAGCCTTGCTGAGTTCTTGCTGAAGTTTTGCCAGATGATTATTGTGCTCAAGAATTTCGGCTTTAGGCTTGGAATAAAACGTCGGTTCACAGATCACTTCTTCCAAGTGTTTAATCTCTTTTTCCAATTTTTCGATGACAGAAGGCAAAGCCTTTAATTCTCGTTGCTCATCATATTTGAGTCCTTTCTTGGAAAAGGCTGCTTTCTGAATTTTAGGTTTATCAGCTTTTGCACTGGTGCTCTTTGGGCTTTTATCGGAAATCAGGGTTTGTCTTTGCAACCAATCACTATACCCCCCCACATTGATAGAAATCTGTCCTTGCTCATCAAAAGCGATACAATGCGTTGCAATATTATCAATAAATTCGCGATCATGGCTGATAATGATGACGGTGCCTTGATAATTTAAAAGTAAATTTTCCAATACATCTAAGGATTCAATGTCTAAATCATTGGTCGGTTCATCTAATACCAATACATTGGCAGGTTTAGCAAAGAGCTTGGCTAACATTAAGCGATTTTGCTCACCCCCAGAAAGTGTTTTGGCTAGTGCGCGACATTTAGCGGGTGAAAACAAAAAATCACCAAGATAACCAATCACGTGTTTTTTCTTGCCCTGGATCTCAATTTGATCGTCACCTTCGGCCACATTCGCCATCACGGTACTTTCTTTTTCAAGATGCTCTCGGTTCTGATCAAAAAAGGCAATTTGGTTGGTCGGACTGTGTTTAACCGTTCCGGATGTCGGTTTCAAGGCGCCGATCAACAATTTTACTAAGGTGGTTTTTCCGGTACCATTTTGACCCACAATAGCTATTTTATCGCCCCGCTGAATCGTAAAATTGAAATTTGAAATGATATTTTTATCCGCTTCATAAGCAAATGATATATTTTTTGCTTGTACAACGGTTTTACCACTGGTAGCGGGATCGTTAATTTCAAGTTTGGGTTTTTCTTTTAAGGTTCTTCGTTTTGTACGCTCTTCTCTTAATGCTTCTAACGCCCGTACTCGCCCTTCGTTACGCGTCCTTCTGGCTTTAACGCCTTGTCTTATCCAGGCTTCTTCTTCAGATAATTTTTTATCGAATAATGCATTATGTCTTTCTTCTTCCAGCAGTGCTTGTTCTTTACGTTGAAGATAAACATCATACTGGGGTGGAAAGGATGTTATTTTACCGCGATCTAGCTCTACAATGCGTGTCGCTAAATTACGCAGCAGTGCTCTATCATGCGTAATAAAAATAATGGTTTTAGGATAATTGAGCAGCATTTTTTCTAACCATTGAATGGCGGTAAGATCTAAATGGTTAGTTGGTTCATCCAACAAAAGAATATCCGGTTCCTGTACCAAAGCAGCCGCCAAAGCTACCCGTCGACGCCACCCACCCGATAAAGCTGACATTTTTGTTTCAGAGGGTAAGGACAAAGCCTGGATCACACGTTCAATACGTTGCTGAATTTGCCAACCATCCAATTGCTCAATACGCTGTTGTAATTCATTTACCTGATTCATCCAGGCATCATCATGACCTTCTGTTTGAATGGTAAGATGGTGATAGCGGACTAATAACTCACTTAATTCAGACAATCCTTCGGCAACGGCCGCAAATACCGTCATATCCGACAAGGGGGGGAGTTCTTGGGCTAATCTTGACACCCGCAGATAGGAGGGTTTCTGTATTTCCCCTGCTTCAGCAGAAATCGTTTGAGACAAAATCCTAAATAAAGTAGACTTTCCTTCACCATTTCGGCCAATTAAAGCAATTCTTTCCTTTTCATTAATCTCAAAATTTACGTGATCTAGCAAAGGAAACTGGCCTACGGAATAGTAAATATTTTTAAGCGTTAACAACGGCATTGCGTCTACATTACCTTGAGTCTATAAATTCAAAGGGGATTATAGCGAATCCTAAATGGAAATTATATCACTATGAAAAATGACTCAATTAATGAAAAGCCGTCGAACCAAGCGGTGGTCGTTTTATTACATGGCATAGGCCGTTCCAATAAGTCTATGCGTACCCTAGAGAGGGTCCTTGCGTTTGATGGCTATCAATTATTGAATATCGATTATCCTTCAAGAACAAAAGATATGCTTTCATTAGCAAAAGATGTATACCAACAAATCCATCCTGTTTGCAATCAAAGTGACATAACGCTTCATTTTGTTACCCATTCTATGGGAGGGATAGTCTTAAGAGAACTATTGGCTTTTTATCAAATTAATAATCTAGGCCGTATTGTCATGTTGGCACCGCCCAATCATGGATCAGAAGTGGCTGACTTTTTAAAGAATAATTGGTTTTTTAAATTTTTTTATGGTCCCGCTGGCATTCAATTAACGACCGAAAACGCCAAAAAATATCCCCCCCTACCTAACCATTGTGAAACCGGTATTATTGCAGGCAACAAAGCACTGGATCTGATTTCCTATTTTATTTTACCGGGCAAAAATGATGGTAAAGTGACTATTGAGAATACCAAATTAGCTAACATGAAAGATCATATCGTGATAGAAGCCAATCATACTTTTATCATGGATAATAAAAACGTTATTGTTCAAGTTCAAACTTTTTTAAAAGAGGGTAAATTTAATCACCTGAAATAATTAACAACTAACGTATTATTAGCCATTAGCTATGAATCAAGCATTAACGATCGCCCGCTCGCAAACCCTCTTTTTATCATTGCCTTCTGTTTTAAGTTCATTTTTTAGTATGTACTCTGAATTTAGACTCTATAATTAATCATGAATATTGGATTGAATTGTTATTATTCGTGCAAAGGATTCAAGATCATGAAAAATTATCTAGCGCTGTCTTTATTAGTGGCCCTATTACCACTAAGTGGATGCAGTATTAATCCATTAGAACCTAAAGCAGATATTACGGATTATTCTTATTTTAAAGACGGTTATTACAATAAATGCCGACGTAACTGCGAAATTGCTGATTTTTATGAATCGGGTGCTTGGGATAATGGATTTTATGGTAATCGCTACACCGATCGAAGGGGTCGATGGTAAAACAAAAAAGGGGCTGTAAACAGCCCCTTATTTCAATGTCCCTTGTGCTTTTAAATTTTTGCACGTGCTCGTTTGATTCCTAGTCTTTCCTTAATTTTCTTTTCAAGATCTTTAGCAGGCTCGATATCTGATAATTGAAATTTCTTGCGCGTTAAAGGATGTTCTCTACTACCATCATACTTAGTCGGTAGATTTATCAGAGAAGCATAATCAAATCCATGTCGGTTTTCACCTTTCACTCTCACAGGCACTTCCATTATATCAAGCGTAACGGGACAGGTGATTTCATCATCACTATCTTTTACTTCAAGTTTCTTATCCGCAAATTGTTTTGAATAGCTAGGATCCATCTTTTCTAAACGTTGTATATATTCTTGCAATGATTCTGTCTTAGGGGGTTCGACTCTAACCGGCTCGACACTAACAGGCTCAGTTCTAGCAGGTGGCACAGAAGTTGGAACACGATAAGGAGAAGCAGGCGGACTTGGCCAGTTCCGAGTAGGCACTCGATACAAAGGATACGCTCGGGTAAGAGATGGTTCGCTTGTTCGGTATACGGGATGTCTTACAGGTTCATCAAAACGGCCTGAAGAAAACCTGCTTGGACTACTACTATAAGCGGGTGAAGCATATCTACTATTACTTGGTCCAACATTACTTGGCCAACTATTACGTGGTCCAACATTACTTGGTCCACCATTCCCTGATCCACCATTACGTGGTCCGCTATTACCTGATTTGCTAGAAAATCCTAGTAAGGATTTAACTGCGTTAAAACAGTTACGGCAGAAATCTATAGCACCAGTTGCTACCGTTCTAATTATTCTGGAAATATCAGCAGGAATATCTAAAATACGGAAGAACAGATTTTTAGTAAATTGAGGCGCAACAAATGCTAATACGGCTAAACCAACAAGCGGTACAGCAATAAAAAGCACTTTAGGTACAAGCAATGGAGCCATTGTTTGCAATAAAAGCTGAAAATGCATTGAAAGCGAATTCAATAAAGCAAGTAAGTACTGCATAATTACTTCGTCCGTTAGATTATCGACAATCTATGTCGAATCAAAATGAACAGGAATTATACAACTCTCTAACCAAAAATCAACAATTTTGAGTTGGTTAATTCATTAATTTTATATAAAACCGTTACATTTAAGTTAACTTGCTTATTCTGTAAAGATCCCAAGCTCTACAGGAATAACAGGCTTATCGTAATCCCCAGATGATTTGCAAAAGGCCTTAGTCAATAAAAAAGGGCTATATAAATAACCCTTTTTACAATGCCCATTAAGTATTAAGGTTTTGGGCGATCTCGTTTTGACGCATCAAAAGCTTTAAGTCGCTTCACCATTACCACTTCAATATCTTTAGCCGGCAATAAATCTGTTAATTGAAATTGTTGTCCCATCAATAAGGGATGGTTCCTATTGCCTTTATCATCAGATGGCATGCTTACCAAGGAAGCATAATCAAACACAGTTTTGTTAGCTCCTTTTATTCTCACTGGCACTTGCATCACACTTCTGCTAATAGGACAGATAATTTCATCATCCTCTGTAATTCTGATCCTTCTATTGTCAAAGTGTTTTTGAAACGTTGTTTTCATGCCTTGCAGACGCTGGATATACTCTGCCAATGTTTCCATTTTTGCTGGTTTTTGAACCGGTTTGGTGGGCAAATTAACGGGCACTGTCGCAACAAAAGGTTTTGGTATCACAGATTCAAATCTTTTCGGGATATTCGAAGAGGATGCTGTATCATCTTTATTTGATTCATCTTTAGGCGAATTATCATTGGGCGATCCATCATTACGTGGCTCACTATCATTTGAATCGTGAGAAAACCCTAATAATGATTTAATTGCATTATAACCGGTTTTAGCAACGGCTATACTTTTCGCTGCTGCAACTTGAGGAAAATTGATAAGACTAGTAAATAAATTTTGGGTAAATTGAGGAGCAGCATACGCTAAAACAGCTAAACCTACAAAAGGCATAGCAATAAAGAGGACCTTAGGTACAAGCAATGATGCCATTGATTGCAAAATTATTTGAAAATGAGTAGAAAACCAATTCAATAAAGCTAGTAAGTACTGCATATTTACTATATATCCGTTTGATTATCGACAATTAACATCGATGTTTAAGCAAACAGAAATTATACAACTCTCTAACCAAAAATCAATGAATTTTAGTTAATCGACCCGTAATATTAGAAATATTCCTAGTTGATTAATTCAACTAAATAATTCTTTACTTAACTTCAAGAGAAAGGCCAAATGCTAAGCCATAAAACTGTACATATAACTCGTATTTTCTTTATTGCCATCAATTTTAGCAAGCATTCTAATCTTTAAACGCGCTAGGTCTGATATATTATATAAAGACATCCTCAAAGCTGGAAAATATTGGTTTTTTATTCAGCTTGATAGTTTTTAAGTAGAGGGTAATGAAAACACGCAAGGGTTATAATTAATGAATGTGTTGTATTTTTTCTTAGCCGTTATCGATTATTTCCTGATTGCAGGTATTGTGATATTCACTTTAGTCTTCTCTGTCCCTTTTATGGTCCTTAAAAGTATGTTTTCCTTTACACAACGTGAAGAAGCGATAAAAGTGATACCCAATGCTGCTTTTTATAATCTGATCCAAACTTGGATCAACAACCATGGTGATAAAATAAAGCAGCTTGATGAAACTGAGGATGAAAAAGGCAATCCATCTATTATTATCATTCCCAAAAATCCGCGTTCAGCCAGCATCACTTTTGATATTGGCTCGAAAGTAAATTTAAAAGTGATGATTTCAAAATATATTATGAGCTTCGACCAAAAAGATCCTGATGAGGAAGATATTGACTTAGAGATACTTCAGAAGTTGCTCACTGCTTATACTTTAGGTAAGTATTATGTAAAAGAATGGTATTTGAATGATATCCTCATTGAAGGCAAACTCTATTTTGAATTAAATGATGGCACCGTTATTTCAAGCACAACTGATGGCACAAACATTTTAAGACTTAAATTTGCAAAAGAGAAAACCATTAATTTTCAACCCCTACGATTCAGTGCTTAACAAACCCTTAATAAAAACTCATGGGCTGTAAGGCTTGAAACCTTTGCCGCACCGCCAATCTAATAATGCGAAAGAGATAGTTGGGATAAGGTGGTTCATATTGTGCCCCGACAATGGGTAACATTTCCTTATAATCTTCTCGCACAGTCCTTGAAATTGAATTATTTTTTCTATGATTATTATTTAACATAAACTACTGTCTTCTTATCCAACATTAAAATAGGCTCGTAATTTTTTTACCATAAACAAATCACGCAAATAATTTATTCGCTGGTTGAAATATTCAGGGGGCTTCTTAAGTGTAGGTAAAAATATATAAATTGCTAGATGCTCTTGCTATTTTGCTTCTAGGCTAGGCGACAAGCCCTCGAACAACAGGAGTGTACTCTGGTACATGACTGTTGAGAGATGGGTGAAGTCAACAACGCCTAAGAGCAAAATGAAAAGAGCTTTTAGGATTCAATTCCTGGCACGGCCAACAAAGCAGATACAATTTCTTGATGCCCTTCTAATTCGGCTACCTTGAGTGCCGTGAGCAATTCAAAATTTCGAACATTAACATCAATATCAGGTGCATTAATTAATAATTTAACCACTTCAAGATGTCCACCTAAAGAAGCTAGGTGCAAAGGGGTATCCCCTAAGGCATTATGAGCATTAATTTGTATATTGGGTGAACTAATCAATAACTGTACAACGCTTGAATGACCTTCTAATGCTGCTAAATGTAATGGCGTCATATCATCAAGCTCTTCGCGAAGATTGATATCAATAGAAGATTCAATAAGTAGTTTAACTACCTCCAGATGACCTTTAAATGCAGCCCAATGCAGTGAACTATAACCGTCTGTTTGATCAACAGATTCGGGATCAGCACCATTTTCTAGTAACATTTTGACCGCTGCGGTAAAACCTGTCTGTGCAGCCAGATGTAAAGGTGTATCACCCTGCTTGTTTTCGGCAGCTATATCAGCATCCAGCTCTAATAACATTTTAATCACATTGATTTTATTTGCATTAACAGCAATATGTAACAAGGTGTCTTCTTCTTCGTTAACAACATTCACTTTAAGGCCACCTTGAACCAATTGAGAAATACTACCGACATCTCCTTTTTCAGTAGCCTCAAATAATTTTTTCACTTCGCTGTTAACCGTCATAGTAATTTCCTGCTAAAATATACAACTCTAGCTACTTTTATACCTAGTCATACCATACAATATATATCTTTATTTGAAACTTGAACAATCAAAGGATTGTTCAAGTATGTTTTAAAATCTTAAGCTAGGGCTTCTTCAATTTTTGGAAATAGCACGTCCAAATCGTTATCAGTACAAAATGCAAACGTTACATCAGTCGCAGTATAGGCACTGATTAATCCAGTTCCTACCAATATTTGAAGAGTCTGATAAGTACTTCTGCATTCAAAAGTCACACCATCTATCAGTACACTTTCTCCACCGGATACCTGCTTTATCAAAGCCAAAGATAACAATTCCATATTTTTACTCCTAGTCCTTTTAAAAAATAAACACAGCTTCGAAATACTAAACGAATTCCACTTTAAAGGGAAGAAAAGTTGTCTGAACGAAATAAATGTATCAAACTATGTTGTAAATGGATGCCATGGGATTATAAGGCGAGCCACAAATGAAAAACACTGCATTGATTGTCTCTGGTCTCATATTTTCCATAATCGCATTTGTGCACTTTGTAAGATACTTTAAAGCTTATGAAGTCATGTTTGCCCATTATGTCATTCCAGTTAATTGGTCCCTTTATGCTGGCATTATCATTGCTGCGCTCGCAGTTTGGATGTTTGTCGCAGCTAAAAGATAACTTACTGTAAAAACATCGAGAAATCACTTGTTGTCATTCGTTTCAAAAACCACGCAGTTTTTTTGAATGCTCTATAATTATTTCGACCCTTTTTTATTTTTTAATCTAATATCAGGAGATAATTATGAAAGTACGATTGCTCGCCATCGCTTGCTGTCTTAGTCTCGCAGCACTATCAACAACGGTTTTTGCGGATACGCCTGCAGCAAACACTGAGGCTACGCAAGAAGCCGCATCAGCAAAAGAAGGTACTGAAAATAAAGCCGGCCCTCATAGTGAAGCCCGTGAAAAATTAAAACAAATGTCCCCTGCTGAACGTAAAGCGTTTAGAGCACAAGTGAAACAAGAATGGAACAAACTCTCTGTTCAAGAAAAGCAAGCATTCAGAGATAAAGTAAAACCCGAAGTGAATGCCATACTAGATAAAAGAGCAGAACGTTGCAAAAGCAATCCCACCAAATGTGCAGAAATGAAAAAGAAACGCATGAAAAATCAAGAAAAATGGTGCCAAAAATATGCTAACAAATGCCACGGCTTGAAAAAGGGCCAAGAACATCAAGAATTTGTAGAAGAACGTGCTACCAAACGTTTGTTTGCTTTGCAATTGTTAGAGCAAAAGAAATAAACACCTATTCGCACTCACTATTGTAGTGGCCGGTCACTGTGCCGGCCATTTCTAATATCTATTTTCACACCATTTGTATCGGGCCGGCACAGTGACCGGCTTCTACATTTTTCAGATTTTTTAATTCATACCAAATACTATATTTAGTGTACATCCTTGCCACGCCGAAGCTTTAGCGTAGGCGGGTTAGTACATGACTGATGAGAGATGGGCGAAGTCAACAAAGCATAAAAGAAAAATGCAAAGAGTATATTATTCGCCGATGGTTTCAGAAAATAGTTGTATAACAACCACCCCTAAGATAATTAGAGATATGCCTAATAGAGCAGGTTTATCTAGGACTTGTTGATATAAAAAATAAGCAGCTAAGGTTACGATAATAATCCCAACCCCTGCCCAAATGGCATAAGCAATCCCTACAGGGATAACTCTTAACGCTAACATCAAGAAATAAAAAGTGCATAAATATCCTATCACAACAATCGCGGTTGGGATGGGTTTAGTAAATTCGTCCGATGCTTTTAACGCGTTGATAGCAATCACCTCTCCCAGGATCGCTAATGTTAAGTATAAATAATGCATGATATTCCTTGTTTTCTAACACCTTCTGTTTTCGACATGATTTCAGAATGGTGTCAGATTTTTTGTGCTGCGTGTATAAATATTCAAGATATTATACAGCGTATGCGGCTATCTATATTATATCGACATTTTTTGATATTTCTTTAAATGCACGAGTTAAGTTTACAGAAGGTCAGATTGATGCTCGTGGTATGTCATTTCTTTTTTTCTGTTTTTTTAGTTTATTGAACTTCTTTTAAAACTAAGAGTCGTTTTATATATAGAAATCACGAAAAAGAGGAACTCCTTATGTTGTCATCCATTAAAAATCCAAATAAAGGAATTTCAGTGACATTAAATACATGGGGAACCCATCAAGACGGTGGCAATGGCATGGCACACTTTGTTGATTCCCAATTTTTTGGTGGCAATGTCGGGCATGCCTCCCTTTCTGTCACCATTCCTGCCACCCAAGAAGGATTAGATTTAATAAAAAAATATTGTTTAAAAGGTGATAAAACTGTCATTCCTTTTGAAAGAACAACACAAAATCAACTAGATGATAATAATAAAGTCATAAAACAAGATGTTTACACTGTCTATTTCAGTTGGTGGCCTGGTGACATAGGGGGGTTTAATTTAAGGCCCAATCTCAACTCTGATGGTGAATCTGAACGTAGTGGCGTAGATGTAGGACCAATTGATCCTCGCTTCACCGATCCCAACAATGCTCATGCGCTAAATCCATTAGAACAACGTACTTATCATGGGATCTTAGGCTCCAAAAAAATGAACCTCTCTACTGAAGAAATTAGCCATATTACTTCATTAAGCCCAGAGCAAAAAAAGATATTAACTTTAGAAAGAGATTTAAAAGAAATTGATAAGAAAGTCGATGCCCTTAAAGCCATTGAAAAGAAAATTCCAGATGATAAAGATAAAATTAAAGTAGAAGGTTCATTACTTACTCTTTTGGATAAATATGTCAACCTTTGGAAAAATGAAGTGGTCGATCCTACCGTACTCACTAAAGCTGAAATGGGAAAAATAAAGGAAAAACTGAAAGAATTGCGCAATGAACTGAAAGAAGAAAAAGATATTATACAATTCAAAGTGGATGTGGCCAAAGAAGAACTCATCCAACCTCAAACCCTAAAATTACAAGATGAAGTAAAAGCCATCACTACCGCTTTAGAAAACTTACCCGAAAATGAACGCATCGAAAAAATCAAACAAAGAGATCCTGCATTCTCTCAGCAAGCTTGGGTTGAATATGAGTTTAAAGCGGTAAGTGAACAAGTAGATGCTGCGCAGAATATTTCTATCTTTTTACAACTCACCAGCTTCACTCATCAAAAAGAAAAAGTGTTAGATATTTTATTTGATAAAAAATATCCAGAGAATATGAAAAACACCAAAGGTATTGATTTATGGCGTCAATATTTACCACCCGAACATAAAAATATTACCAAAGAACTAATGACACAAGAAATTTATAACACTATTCAAAAAAATGCCAGAGAACAGAAACAAGTGCTCATTGCCAAAAAAGATGAACTGATGGTAGAGAGTAAATTGATAACTAATAAAGATCGTTTTCTTCATGGTGATTATGGACAATTTGTCACCAGAGGCCATGCACCAGATAACCAAATTCAATTACCGGTGAGTGGGCTTAAAAAGGGTGAACATCAAAAAGGCGGACTCAATATTGAAAACATGCTAGAAAAAATGCGCGCCCTTACTGAAGATAAAGAAAAATTCGATCTCACTACTAAAAATTGTTCGGTGACCACTGCCGGGATCTTAGCCGCAGGGGCCGAACCCGAGTTAAAATCCTATTTTGAAAAAAAGGCCTGGGGTGGTTTTGGCAATCCGCAAGAAGTCTTAAACGGCGCAATGCAATACGAAAATACCATTGTCAGCAAGCAAGGCCAAAAGTCATTGGGCGAAAAGCTCTCTAGTATTAACCCTTTAAATGGTATTACCTGGATTGGCGGCAAAATGCTCAATGCCGTTGTGTCACCTAAAACTTCTGTACTTACCAAAATTGCAGCAGGCATTGGCGTTGGACTCTTTAGCCCCATTGTCGCATGCGCCGAAATACTTAAAGCGGTCGTCAACCCCAAAAAGACCGTTCAAAATTGCGCCAAATTTATGAATTATGCTTGGAATAATAATTCCATTTTTTTAAAGCTTTGCTCACTGCCGGTTGGCATTATGGCCGCCGCTTTGGCTATTCCTGCGGCTTTACAGGTTGGCGTTCAAAAAGCCATCATTGAACCCATTAGCAATGCCATTAATGCAAAACCTACGGAGCAAGTAAAAGAACCTATTCTTAGCGTTCCTGCAGTTGAACATAATAAACGCATCACCGATAAAATGGTTAACATCAATGAGCTTGATCCTGTTAAAGCCATCGCATTGCTTAAAACGACCCTCCAGGAGAATGCTAATGCGATCCCAGTATTAAGCAGAGAAGCGCAAAAAAATGTTAACCAATACATCAGTGCTTTAGATAGAAATAAGCCTTTAGAAAAGGCTAAAATTGTGGAATATGATGATACTGTTAAACAAATTCTTACTCGCACAAATCCTGCTCCTGTCTTACCTGCACAACGATTTGAACCCGTGGTTGTTAAATTAGAAGACGAACCCAATGTGCGCAAAAGCTTGTTAAGCTCCTTTGAAAACTTTCAACATCAGAATAAAAATGATTTGCCTGAAAAATCCTTGCCTGAAGTGCAACCTGACGAAAGTCAGCGCAGTTCTAGAAGATTGGATTAAGTTATTTGATTTGATTTCTTTCGAAGGATTAATCATTAATTAATTAAACTAGCTAGATTATTTTATATTCTTTTTGTTGTCTAACTTGACTGGCATAATCACTTCGGGTACAAGGATCGCTCACTATTTGTTATTAGGAGTTAGTGATGCGTGACCTTTCCCTCTTTGAACTAAACACCGTTTCCGGTGGTTTAAGCTGTATTGATCAGAACATGTGGAAAAATATTGAAGGTAAAGCTTCCAGCGATGCCATTATTTTTACCGTTCTGACTGCCCCTATTTTGATGGCTGGCGCTTATGCGTTATCCGCTAGTTACCTCGTAACAGCGATTACCGGTGTGACCGTAGCCCCTTACATAGCAGGTATCGGTTATTTTAATTCCAGCGCTTGGAATATTTTTAGTTAATTTTTGATCAATAAGTGAGAAGTATTATGAGATTTGGTGTTGATTTAAATGGCATAGAAATCTTTGGCCCCCCCATCGCTGCTGTTGCTCTTTCTTTATATCTTGGTCAAAGTCCCATAGACAGTGTCGTTAATGGTTTAGCTGCTATGGGTTCTTATGCCGTCACTAAGGCAATTACAGTGGGTGGTCAAAAATTCCATGCGCTTGAAACAATTGGAGTCCCAGTTGCTGCAACAGTCGCTTCCGCCTACCTTGGCAATGGTACAAAAGCTTTAGTTCACGGTTTAGGGGCTCTAGGCTCTTATGCGATAACCAAGACAGTCGCAACGGCTGGTCAAGAGGCTCCTAAAAATCGTCCTGCTCTCAAGTAATGATTTTTAGATTACTTTCTATGCAGGATCAAAAGCCCTTTTGATCCTGTATCTTCTTCATTTACATGCCCCTTCTTTCTATAGTTAGAATAAAAACTTTACAAACTCAATTTCATCTATTCGTTAACGCTCCCGAGTGGTATTCTATTTTAATATAGGCTCAAAAGGATTGAAGCTAATGAATAGAAAGGGATTGTCACTTTATTGGGGTTTTCTAGCATGCTCGTTTTTTTCCTCAAACTCTTATGCTGCCTCAAATGATTTAAGTGGGACAGAAGCCCTACAGTTAGGAACACAAGCCTATATCTACGCATACCCATTGGTTACCATGGATACCACCAGAAAGGTAATGACCAATGTCGCATCCCCCCAAGAAATGAGAGCCCCTATGGGCCAATTCAGTAACGCAAAAAAATACCCTACTGCAGATTTTAAAGATATTACAACACCCAATGCTGACACGCTTTATTCTGTTGCCTGGATAGATCTTTCTAAAGAACCCTACATTCTGCACTTACCTAACGAAAATGATCGGTACTATTTAATGCCACTAATCAGTGGATGGACCAATGTCTTTGCCGTTCCCGGTAAACGAACCACAGGAACTGAAGTTCATGACTTCATTATTACCGGCCCCCAATGGCAAGGTAAACTTCCTGCATTATCGAGATTAAAGTCCCCCACCAATTTAGTTTGGATCTTAGGACGAACCTATTGCACAGGAACTCCCGAAGATTATAAAGCTGTGTATGCTATTCAACAGGGATATTCTTTAACTCCCCTCAGTCAATACCATAAACCTTATACCCCGCCTAAAGGATCGGTTGATCCCAAAATTGACATGAAAACCCCAGTTCGCACCCAAGTGAATAACATGGATGCCGCCACTTACTTTAAAAGATTCGCTGAACTCCTAAAAGACAATCCACCTGCTAAAGAAGATGCAGAAATGGTAGATAAACTATCCAGAATTGGGATTGCTGCTGGACAAAATTTTGATATCGCGTCATTTTCACCTGAGGTCGCAAAAGCATTAGAAAATGCGGTCAAACAAGGCCAAGAGCAAATTATGGCTCATGAGAAAGAAGCAGGCCAGATCAGAAATGGTTGGATTTATCCGGCTAAAGCTGGCTCATATGGGACAGATTATTTACAACGAGCCTATATTGCTGCTAAGGGATTAGGCGCTAATAGAGAAAAAGATGCTATTTACCCAAGCACTTCTTATGATAATACGGGAAAAAAATTGAATGGCCAAAATAACTATATTATCCACTTCAACAAAGATGGGATGCCACCCGTAAAGGGCTTCTGGTCATTAACGATGTATAATCCAGAGTTATACTTTGTGAAAAATACTCTTAATCGATACAATCTTAGCCAACGCAATGAATTCAAAGCCAATCCCGATGGTTCAATTGATCTCTATATCCAAAATAAGTCACCAGGTAAAAACAAAGAAGCAAACTGGTTGCCTGCACCCAAAACTGATTTTACCTTAGTATTTCGTTTCTACTGGCCCGACGAATCCATTTTAAATGGATCCTGGAATCCACCAGAAGTCATCATAGCGAAATAATTCAATGAAAAAAATTATTCAATTAGTACTCATTTTCTCTTTTATAAGTAGTGCCTCAGCAACAGAACAATATCGTCCTAAAATTGGACTCGTGCTAAGTGGTGGTGGTGCCAGAGGCGCAGCACATATCGGCGTCATTCAAGCCTTAGAAGAAATGAATGTCCCTATTGATATGATTGTGGGCACCAGCATGGGAGCTGTGATTGGGGGCTTATATGCTTCTGGCGTTCCTATTAATAAAATTGAATATGACTTTTCAGCCATTAATTGGGAACAGATTTTTAGCCTCAATATAGATCGGGATTATTTATATTATCGCAGAAAATTAGACTCAACTCTCTTTCTTATCAAAAACTTTATCAGTTATTCTAATGGGCAGCTCCATATCCCTTTTGGCATTATTACTGGCCAAAGTTTATATGAAGTTTTCAATTCCTATGTATTATCAGGGCAACCTATTACCGATTTTAATGATTTAAAAATTCCTTTTAAAGCCGTTTCAACCGATCTCATTACTGGTAAAGCCGTTATTCTTGAGAAAGGAGATTTTGCATTGGCTTTGCTCGCCAGTATGGCAGTGCCGGGGATTATCTCTCCGGTTGAGATGAATCAGTACTTATTGGTAGATGGTGGAGTCAGTGCTAATCTCCCTATTGAAATAGCCCGAAGTATGGGAGCTGATATAGTCATTGTTGTGGATGTCAGCACACCTTTGTCTACTAAAACTCAAATTATAGATTTAACTGGAGTGCTTGGACAGCTCACCAATATCCTAACCCATAAGAATATTGTTGAAAGCGAAAAGCATTTAACGCCAAGCGATGTATTATTAAAACCTGTCATCAAGAACTTGGAAACTTCGGAGTTTGACAAATTTAGCCAAGGCATAGAACCAGGAAAAAAAATTGCGTATAGCCAAGAACAGAAATTAAGAAAATTATCAGCGAGCCCTTCAGAAAGTCATGTCATGGTCCCCTATACAAATGACGAGCCTTTTGCGATAGAGGCGGTGATGGTAAAAAACGAAAAAACCATTTGTCCACAAACCTACTTTCATTATTTAGATTTTGATTCTGAAATTGTCACTCCTGAAGAGATTAAAGAACATATTGATTATCTTTATGGACTTTCCGTATTTGATCGCATTTACTATGGGATTGAAAATACACCTGAAGGTAAACAACTCGTTGTAGAGCCAAAAGTAAATACCTCCCAACCCCTCTATATACAATCCAGTTTGTTATTAGATACCGATTTTGAAACAACAAACACTTTTGGTTTTGTCGTTGGGATCACAAATCAACAAGTCAATTCATTGCTGGGCGAATGGCGCGTAGTAGCTCAAATTGGACAAGGCGAAGGGTTATTGGGCGAGTTCTATCAACCTCTTACAACCGATCTTTCATGGTTTATTAATCCGGTTCTTGCGATTCAACGAACGCCTTCTACCCTGTACTATGATTATAATCCCATCGCGACCTATTTAACCACAACAAATCATGCTGCTTTTTCCTTTGGAAAAATATTTTCAAATGTTGCTCGCCTCAGAGGATTTTGGCAATTTGACAATAATGATTTTAAACGAAAAGTGGGTTCTGACGAATTATTTCAGGGTCATATCAGTGATGGGCAAGTGGGTTTATCATTAGAATTAGATAGTGTTGATAATGTATTTTTTCCTCATCAGGGGATAAAAGGACACATCACGCTATCTAGCTTTGGCAAAGCTTATGGCGGCGAAACCAATTTCTCACAACTCAATGTCCGGGGTTTTGGCGCGGCGTCGCTCGGCAAGCATTCGCTCTTATTAGGCGGCAGATACAATAGAACCTTAGAAAACATCCCTAGCTTTCCTGCAAGATTCTCGCTCGGTGGTTTGTTTGAATTAACAGGCCTTAGCTCCAATGAAATCTATGGTAATAATTCAGCATTACTTTCTGGGATTTATTTCTACGAATTTAAGAAAATTCATATTATTCCCAACCGCCCTACACCAGTTTATCTTGGAGGTTCTTTGGAATCTGGAAAAGTATGGCAAGGTACCAATTTGAGTGATAACTCCTTCATTGAATCGGGCAGTTTATTTATTGGAGTTGATTCCCTATTAGGGCCTGCTTATCTTGCTGTAGGCATTACTGACACCGGCAGAAAAGCAATACATCTCATGTTAAGACCTGCTTTTAAATAAAATTTGAAGGGTTTTTAAGAGGTCACACACAGGGCGCGCCCTATGCGCTCTTTCTATAGTTTTTCAACCAATTTCTTTAATGGTTATCCAATAACTCCATACGTGCATATCATCATTATTGCGTAATTTATTTTGCCTAAACAATCTGACCTGTCTTTAAATCGGGGAACCCTTCATGGCATGCTATTGTCATAGCTTTATAAATAACAAAAACTAAGTTTGGTGCTAGGTCATGCTAGGTAGACATAATTTTTTTGATTTACAGGGGCTCTATCGAACCAGAGAAAGTTTGGATAGAATCCTTGCGAAAAAAGATATCAAGTATGATGAATCCAAACAAAATAAAAACCACATCTATGCCAACATTTTAGCCGATCTGGGCTTAAGCGAAATGATCTATGAATTCAAAAAGCTCAATGTCGCTGTTGATAGAGAAGCGATTCAAGCACAAAACATCGAAAAGAATTTTTTTGATCTAAAGCTTTCCACCTTGATTCAAAAGGAAATCACCAAAGATTTAATCAAAAAGGTGGTGGATACTTTTGTGAAATCTAAAAAATTAGAGGAAATGAGTGCCGAAGTAAGGGATTTACTCGCTAAAAAATCTGAAGAAGCAAGGTCTCGTGCTTATGCGAACGCTTTACGTGAACAAGAAAATCAACTATTTCAAAAGATTGCACTCCAATTGGCGGGCATGAATAATCAAACCCTAAACCAACTAAGTAATTTACTCGGTGAATTAAAGAGTCTAGAAAAAGAACTTGATGCTATAAGAAAGCAACGCGCCCAGATTTTAGACTTTCATTCAACCAAAATGGCAAATGCATTTTCTCAATATTTACCTAACGCTAAACCAGAAGAATTAAAGAAACTATCTAATCATTTAATTGAAGACAACGTAGAGTTACTCAATGATATAAACCAACATGTAAAATCCAAAGATGAAAAATCTGCACAAATTGCAAACCTTAAAAAAGTATTAAATGCAAAAAGAAATGCGCTAGAAGAAGTCATTGAACAACCACATACAGGTGAAAATCCAAAGATAACGGAGCAGCAACAACAAGTTGAGAATCTTGAAGTCGAATCTCAAAATATTGAAAATAGACTTGAAAACCTTGAATTAGCCAAAGAAGCTGAAGATGAAGCTTTCCAAAAAGAATTAGCTGAGTTGGAAAAGGAGGATAATGACAACGAAGACGATTGGGATGTTGATACTAATGAAGATCCCGAAAAAGCCAAGAAGTCTTCTGCAAAAAAATCACCAGAAAATTTTGCTGCAAAATTATTATTAATTGAAGAACACAAACACAAAATCAACGCCATTGATCATGAAAGTGAAAAGCTTAAATCTAAACTTCAAGAGCTAAAACAAGACAGATTAAAAATTAAAGAAACATTAGCTGAGCTTAAGAAAGAGAGCAAGCTACTTACTGACGAGCAAGTGGACAGGGAAGAAGGAACTGCAGTTCACTTTACCCGTGAGGCAGCAAAACTAGAATTAGAAGGTATCGAAGATCAAATTGCAGCTCTTGAAGCACAATGTGACGCCCATGAAGCCAAAGCAAATGCTGGAAAGGCCCAATTCGGCGCCATAGCAGCAGCTACTGCAGCTGAGATGGGGCACCGACCTAAAGATCCGATTGCCTTTGGACAATGCGCATTACAACATGCCCTACCAGCAGCTGCAGCTTTAAGTGCCAGTGCTGCGCTAGAAAAGGATAATTTAGAACAACAAGCAAAAGTAAAACAAACTGCCGCTCAAGTCTATGAACAAAATGCTCAATTTAGCGCCAGCTGTACTCAAGGGCTGCATGATTTAAAATCCGCTTCTTTTCAAGGGAGAAATGCCGGCGCTGGAGCTGCCGCAATGGCTCAGATCCAAGTTATTCACCAACAGATCCAATCTACGGGCAGTGCGCCTCATGCTTTACGCATAAACGGGTAGCCTGCTGCTAAAATTTTACCTACTAAAAAAAACAGAATACAAACTGGCCTACCATGAACTATGTTCACTGATATAGTCATTGCGATTTATTGTTTGTTATGTGCACCGTCATTGCAGGGCCTACGACCGGCATAGCGAAGCAATCCATCTAAACATTAATCCATATAATGGATTGCCACTTTGCTTCTTGCATCGCTAAGCTCTTCGCAAGGACGAGAAGGGTCACATGCGTTAAACCTAAATTCAAAAGAATGGAGTTGTATTATGCTTAATTTTAATCCACCTATACTCTATAACTCTACGGATGTTGTTAAAATATTTCGCTCAATTCAAGGCTATTTAAATTCAAAGCCCTTTCTATTTCAAATTGAAGGCGTTTTTAGGGTGCCTGGAAACTTAACCTATTCAATGCAAATAATTGATAATATTTTGAAAAATAACCCCTTTATTAGTAATCAATATTCTGTCAATGATTATATTGGCGCATTAAAATATGCTTTAACACATTGTGAACTCATTAATTCTCAAGATAGTGATGTTCAACAATTATTGGAAAAAATTAATTCTGGAAATACTGATGAAGGGGTTGATGCGATAAATCAATTTTTAATACAATTAGCACATTCGAATGATCTCAATAAGTTTATGGCCTGTGAAATTATCTATAACTACTTACATCTACTTTCACATGCGTTGATTTTTCAAACTAGAAATAAAATGTCAGCTGAAAATCTGGGTATAGTGGCAGGCCCCTTATTTGGCAATTTGTTAAAATGCCACCCCAATTTAATCTCCATGTTAAATAATATTGCGGCGAACCTTCTTAGTCAAAAAATGTATCTTAACAGTTTTGAAGAAACTTTCTCAAATCAAATTAAAACCATGAGAATAGTAGAGATTAAAAGTCTAGAATTTGAACGAGAAGCATTACTCAAGTTAAGAGATATTTATGCTGATAAATTGTTACAAAGCCAAGAAGACATTGCAATTGATAGGGAAAAATTGAATGCGAAGAAAGGTAAGCTCTATTTAGGCAAATTTTTCCAAGAGGAACAACTAAAAATTGCCATTTCAAGCAAGCAAATGAAGATTCAAATACTCAAAAATGATGACAGAGTAAACACTTTAGCTAAATTAAACGAGATCGAAAATAGACTGCAAGCTTTAAAAGACGTTGACACTGTGCCCCACGCCCAACGATTACTTGTCTATTCTATGCGTCGGCCGGAATCAACGATTAGCAATAGAAATAGCGTTCAGCAAAATAGTTTACAGCAGCTTGCCAAAGTCAAAAGCAAAACCAAACGCAGAAGGAACAAACATGCTTGATTTTAACAAATTACAATTTCAACAAACCCTAAATGAGATGGGGTTTAAAGAAAATGAGATCATGCCCTATCAAGAACTGATTGTTAGCGAAATTAATTATGTTAAAAACTTTCTTTTTTATCTCAATGATATTGAAATTAATTCACTGATCTTTACTTACGATAAAAAAGGATTTTTAAGTGTTGAAGGAGAAACATCACAGGAAAGTCTGAGACATATTTATAATAGCTTAAAACGATTAAGAAAGGGACAGCTTGAATTTTTAGCTGCGCTTTACAAGGGCGACCCGCAACTTTGGCAAAACGCCTTAAGAGTGCTGTATGAACATTATATCAACTATATTACATTAACCCATCGTGTACTGATCCCACGTCAAATTGATGAAGAGTTAAAGAAAATGCAACCTCACAAAGTAAAGCAAGGGTATCAACAAGTAGCATCGCTTAGCGCTATTTTAATTGCACCAGTCCAAAGAATTCCAAGATATATCCTGTTGGGAAAAGAACTTCAAAAATGTATTCATAAAAAAAATGGTATTATGATAGATTTTGATAAAAAATTGACAGCCTTTATCAATACAGCAACTGATTTAAGCCAGAAAATTAATCAAGAAACTTTACAGTTAGATCAAATCTATGTCCGACAAAAGCTTAAAAGGCTGTCCATCAATCATCGATCTCATTTTAGTTTAGCACTTGAATTGCTCGGCGACTTACAAGTATTAAATCAAGATGCAGCCAAAAACGTCATGGATAAATTTGACTTTAGCGCATGTGTACTTCAAGACTATGAAAGTATCAAGCAAGCATTAGCGGTGCAAGCCAACATTAAATTCGCCCCTTTATTGCAGAATAAAATAACTGAAGACAAAATATTACACTGTATCAAAAAAATGATTGAATATGAACAACGAAAAGGAAAAAGCGCCGATGCTTTTAAACAAAACATTTTAATTTATTTAAGTCAAAGTTTATACAACCAAAGAGCCCTGGGGATCCCTTTTAATTTGATCCAGGCTTTGTTGGAAACTTATAAAATGTTAATTACAAAAGGCGGCTCTCTTGAACATTTTATTGAATTTATTTCAAATGGATTACTGGGTAATATTAATTTAATATTTAATGAAAACCACATCCCAAACCTAACTGTTATGGACTTACATCACGCATTTGTACCTGATATGGAAAGGTCTTCTTCTCCCTATATAGATCCTTCATGGGATGATTTTTCCTTGGAAAGAGAACCTCATGAATTTACACCTCATTTTTCTCTTCATAATCAATCCATCGCTTCCATAGCCCCCGCCTCGCCTAGGCTCCCTTCTTCTCAAAGAAGAAATAAGCACAACAACTAAGCTTATCTATATTGTATATTCTCAATTAAGCAGGGATGGTTTAAAATGCCCATTCCAATGTGAATGGGTAAAATATGAGCAAGTCACAATTTTTGAAATTACTGACTGACCATCAGTTAAATTATCAGTTGCATGAGCATGAAGCTATTTTTACGGTAGAGCAGGGTAAACATTTGCATCCCCTTATTCAAGGAGCACATAGTAAAAATCTCTTTTTGAAAGATAAAAAGAATTTCTATTGCTTGGTGAGTATCCTTGAACATAAACGAATGAATATCAATTTATTTGCAAAGACTTTGGGCTTGGGACGATTATCGTTTGCCAATGCTGAAGAACTCATGGCTAAATTACATCTCATACCCGGCGCAGTAACGCCGTTTGGCTTAGTAAATGACCAAATGCATGAAGTAAAATTTTTCTTGGACGAAGATTTCTTAACGTTTGATATCGTCAACTTTCACCCTCTACAAAATGATGCAACCATTGGTATGGCCATTGATCCCTTCTTGCGATTCTTTGAATTAATTGCCCATAAACCTGAAATTATTAAAATACCGGAATAAATCAAGGGGGAGTTTTGTTTAATCATGAACAACGCATTTATGTTAATCAAACCTTTAAAGAGCTTACCTTTTCTGAACAGAAAATAGAGTTAAAAGAGTTTGATAATTGCACTTTTACAGGCTGTAACTTTAGCGAAACCATCTTTAGTAAGTGTAAATTTTATGAATGCCACTTTCTGCAATGTAATTTGAGTGTCATCAAAGTACCCGGCTGTTCCTTTTTTGATACTTCGTTTGAGGAATGTAAAGCGATTGGCATCAATTGGGTCAATGCCACTTGGCCAAGGTTAAAACTAAGTAGTCCTTTAAAATTTACCAAATGCGTGATCAATGATTCTTCTTTCTCCGGTTTGTGTATGCGTGAAATCAATATGATTGAATGTAAAGCCCATGAGGTAGATTTTAGAGAAGCCGATTGTACTTTAGCCAATTTTACACATACTGATTTTACCAATAGCTTATTCAACAATACCGATCTCAGCGAAGCAGATTTTTGCGAAGCCACCAATTACAATATCAATATCTTTTTAAATAAAATAAAAAGAGCCAAATTCACCCTACCCGAGGCCACCAACTTATTAAGATCCATTGACATAGAAATTGTTGAATAGGGTTGACCTTCGATCTAAAAATAGACAATTTAGTTAAACAACTTATGCCAGATCGCTATAATCTTGCCTGTTTTGCAAAGCTATTTAGCTGTTTACCTTGCCTGAACCCTGTAGGTATGTTACAAACTAACTCCATTTATTTAAGTAACATTTCTTGTTTGTTTTGGAGTTGTCATGAGTGTAGATACAAGTCGATTTTTGGAAAACCTAGATTTAAAAAATATCTATCGCGCTTATACTCTGGCTTATTTACGTTCTAAAAATGTCGTGATTAAAGGCACCGAAGCTCAAAATCATTCCCAATGGAATTTGGGTTCATTAGATGAAGGGTATCTGATTAAAACCGAAGATAATGCCCTCTTTTCTTTAAATATTGCATCTCGAATTAGCAAAAGTAAAATCGATATTGAAAAGCAAATATTTGGCGGTAACCTGCATGAAAGCTTTTTAGACATTATCGCTACATTGATTGCAAAAAAGCACAAGACCTTACCACAAAACAAATTGAAAATTGCACTTTGCATCAGCCATATGCAAGGACATTGGACAACACTTCTAGCACAATTTGATGGGTTAAATGGCACAGAATACAAAAACCTTTTTAACGCATACCAACGTCAAGCTGCTATGACAAAGGAAAATGTGGATGAAGAGGGTAACCCAAAAGATGAAAGAATCATTATCAATAATGTTAGAAATTTTATCATGGGATACAAAAACATAACCTTGCCGCATAAAGATAGTGAAGGAAAAAGTGTTTTAGGAAATTATGTACTCCCTATAAATGTAAAAAATGTATCATTAACCCATTATGACTCCATGGGTACGAATACCAGAGATAAAAAAGTCACTCAACAAGCCTGCGCTGGCTTTGCTAAACATCACGGCGCTAAGTTTACGGCAGCGCGCTGTGCCCACCAAAGAGGTATGACCTGTGGTGATTGGAGCGCTTTTAATGCCTTTAGTTATGGCGTATTAGCCAAAAAGCAGAATCCAACCTCTATTCAATTGAGAAAATTTGCTGAAAACATCACGGTTAACAATGCAAATCAGATCCTTTTTGCAAATAAACCTAACCTAACTACAGCAACCGCTAGAACAAGAGTCTGCATTACAAAAGAAGCTGATGAAAGTGCAACTTTCTGGGAAAATCAACCTAATCCAAATAATCCAGGGTTCACTGATTTGTTCAAGTACAACGATCCTTACCTTTGGACAGGTCGTGTTGCACGCTTAGCCGTAGCAGGGCTTGCTGGATATGGCATGTACTTAAGTGTTCCCTTTTTCGTTACTATCGGTCTAGTCCCTACGCTGCTTGCGGCAACCACAGTTAGTTTATTAAGCGCCACGACATTGTTTAATGCTGCTTCCAATTTGTTTTTTGGACAAGCTAAGATTGATGTAAAACTAGCAAAAAATAAACAACTTACATTTAGCAAACGTAATATTGAGAAAGGAATCAGTGATTATTTAGGCATTGATAAACCGCACCATAAAACTTTGCAGGAACTAGAACAGGAAATTTCCACATTACTAACTTCCAAGAATATAAAAGATGAAAAAAATACTGTTCTAACACATTATTATACAAAGCAAATTGTAAATAAGAATCCCGATTACTTTTATGATTGCGATAAAACTGCTGTCGCAAGTGAAAATTATGTGAATGCGGAGAAGGTGAAGCAATTTATCCGAACACCGAGATAAGCAATCAATAGAGTCCTTCTCTCTTTATGCCCCCTATCAAAGGGGGCATTTTGATAACTTTACATAAAATCCTTCCAACTAGCTCCCAGAAAATTCATTACATGATTCAAAAAGCCATCTTGTCATGATATAGCGCCCATCATCAATACTTATATTTAACCATAGGTCATAGTTAATCGTTATAAAACATGGAACTTATTCAAATTTTAACTGCCAAAATGATATTGACAGTTGATAGAGTGGATAAAATCCATGTTAGAAACATCATTAGAAGTGGCCAAGGAAGTCGGTCAACACGTCCTTGCTTCGCAGATAAAATCGACGATTAGGAATGTCTCTGGAACTGCTTATAACCATGTAACAGGTAATATTTCCGCCTCAACAAAAACGGTAACTGATCCCACTATTTCAGCTATGCAAAATCCAGGATTAGAGAAATCTCCTGGTGGTATAGTCTATAGTTTCACTGCTAAAAACGTTGTAGGACTTACCGCAAAAACGATAGCCGGACCAATAGGCACAATCCTTGCGGTTCCTATTTCAAATCGTATCATTAAAGGTGAAAAATACTCTGCAAGTGATGCTTTAGTTGACGTCGCTGCAACAGGGGCGGGGCTTGGAGCAGGAATGATAGCCACACAAATCGCCGGTACGGCGCTTGCAAGCTATATATTAGCACCCATTGCCATTCCTTATGCAGGCTTTATTGCCACCAGCATGATTGCTGGTGTGGCTGGACAAGCCGTTAAAAATCTATTAACCGGCCCTGCCCCTATCGAGGAATTTCCCAGGGTTACTAAAAATTGGTTGGCAGACGAAGATTATCCACACTTGTGCACAATGCGAGATGAGTTTGTAGCGCAAGCAGCAAAAATTCAAAGCATGAGCGAAAAACTCCTTGAACTGGGAGATTACATTAAAGAGCTGCCCCTTAAAACAACAATCGCCCAAGCGACTCAAGAAGAAGTCGTAGCGCTTGAAAATGCAAAATTAATGTTAGCTGAATATAAACGTGAATTAACGGAAATGGTTGAGAACACTTTGCCAGACATTATTAACAGAACAGAAGCTGAAAATACTGACAGAAGAGACGAATATGGAAACAATTTCAAAGATGAAGTATTGAAAAAAGTGAGCTTTGCGGATCAACAAATACTAAAACTTTACTATGATATTGATAATAAAGTAAAAGATCTGAAAATTCAGATACCCAAGAAACCTATTTTAACCGGTTATCAAACCAAAGTTAAAGAAAGCACCAGCAAACCCACACCAGCCGTGCAGCAAAAATCAATAAAAGCACAACGAAACAGAAAAACGAAAAAGGGAAAACGAAAATAAAATGAATTACCATTTAATCTGATAAAGGTGTAATATGCCAAAGACAGCGACAAACACAAATCCAAAATTACAATTTAGTGCTCATCAAATATATATGAAAGATATGTCAGTAACATCTCCATTAATGCCGCAGGCCTTTGGTTTGCAATGGAAACCTATCATTAATTTTAATATCGATGTCAATTTTAAAGAAGTGAAGCCATCACTTTATGAAGTCTTGGTAGATTATAAATTAAATATTGAATTAGATGAAAATAATAAGAAAATTAATGCATGCACAATCCATATCCAGCAAGCCGGGGTGTTTGGAGTAAAGGATGCCACAGAAGATGAGAAAGAAAATCTTTTACTGGTGAAAGCACCCGAATTACTGTATCCCTTTATTAGAGAAAATGTAAGCTCTACGATTAATCGATTAGGTTTTCCTCAGATTATTTTGCCATTAGTTAACTTTGAACCAGAATAATTAGCATAATGACAGATGAAATACATAACATTGAACAACTTTATAATGAATTCCCTTATGAAAGCTTTGCTTTTAAAGAAAGTCGTCCTCAGCATTTATTTACATTAGGCACATTATTTGGGTTAAAACCCGTTCCTGTTGAAAATTCAAAAGTATTAGAATTAGCTTGTGCCAGTGGCGGCAATATCATCCCAATGGCTTTTCACTCACCGTCGACTCAATTTCTGGGTCTTGATTTATCAAAAGCTGAAATTGAACAGGGTTTACAACAAATTACTGAACTCAATTTAAAAAACATTACACTACGCCATCAATCCATTAATGATTTTCATGAACCCAATTTTAAATTTGATTACATCATTTGTCATGGGATTTACTCTTGGGTAGATAATGACACTCGCCATAAAATTTTACAAATATGTCATGATAATCTAAGCGAAAATGGTATTGCTTATATCAGTTACAATACCTATCCTGGTTGGACTATTGGCAATATAGTAAGAGACTTATTACAATATTCTCTCCAAACCAGCAATGATCCTTTAAGCAACGTTAAAGTGGCTCGTTCCATGTTAGCTTTTGTTTATTCAGGACTAGCTGATGATGCTTCGCCCTATGCTTGCCTATTGCGCAAAGAAATAGAACTTATCTCTCACCATTCTGATAGTCAATTTATACACGAGCATCTTGCTACTCATAACCATGCTTTATATTTTCACCAGTTTATGGCGCAAGCAAAAAGCCATCAGCTTACTTTTTTAGGAGAAGCTTTTCTTTCGACTATGTATACTGATGACCTCCCTCTTGAATTTTCACAAGAATTTAACAACAAAGATATTATTAGCCAAGGACAATATCTTGATTTTATTAAAAACAGACGTTTTCGTTCTACTTTACTTTGCCATGAAGGACATAAAATTAAACATTCAATTGATTTGCTACAATTAAATCAATTTTATTTACAATCAAATAATGAACATGAGTTTATTCAATTTGATGAATTGCAAAAAAAAGAACTAATCTCTGCGATTTTACAGGACTCTGTTAACATTAGTAGTTACCCTAGCGATTATTGCTCTGAAATACCCCGCTTCCCAGCGGCTTGCCCTTTAGCACGTTATCAAGCACAACGTCAAGAATTTGTGACCAATCGACGTCATGAAAATATTCAACTAACCCCTATTATGCAAATTCTTCTCCCCTATTTAGATGGGGAAAATGATATTGAATCGCTAATAGACATTGTGGGCCATTATGTCAGTGATAACATCTTAGTGATTGTTGATAAAAATAATCAGCCGATTGTAGAAGAAAAAGCCAGACAACAATATATTGAAAATATTACCAAAGATGGTTTAGAAAGATTAGCAAAACGGGCTTTGTTGCTCGGATAAGTGCGAAATGCAACATCCCAATCAGCGCTCATTTAATTCACCATGCTCCATTCATCCAACTACCATGTAATCCATGAGGAATACGCCGAGGCATTTTAATACGTGCAAGAGGCGTTTTGTTTAAATTTTGTGCATCTAAAATAACCAGCTCACTGCTATTTGAGACTTTATAATAGGCATAAAATACAACATAGCCCTCATCTTCATCTATAGCATTTTCTTTTGGCACAAATACTGCTTCACCTACTTCTGCCAATTGCCCAAAATCATGAGCTATAGTACTTTGAGTGTGTGTATCATATTTTACTATTGCATTAAAGCCTGTATTCTCTTTATTCGTCATGGCAGGAAGATAGATATAACGATATAGATAGGAATTTCTATCTTCTCTTATCCTTGGAAACTCCATGATTCTGTCATCTAATTGCTCATGCTTTATCCTTGCTGTAAGTAAATCTATAGTGGTTCTAAAAAGGTGATGGTTAGACATAAACTCGTCTTTTTCTTCTAAATTAAAATGAGGATAACGCACCAGATCTACAATAATTTCATTATTTACTTCATAAGCATTGGCGAAATGAAAAACAAAAAAACTTTCCGTTTCACACCAAGTAATATTGCCACCCTTGCGAGGCAACAAACCAATTCGCACACCCAATTCAGGTTTCCAGTTAATGATATTTCCACCCATTTCTAACTGATTTACATCAAGAATCACTGGGCAATCAAAGATAACAACATAATTTTCTGTTAAGACAAAATCATGAATCATTGTGGAATACGGTTTATCAATAGGGATTTGCTTTTGTAATATGCCTTGTTTATCTATTTGCGAAACCGTCAAAAAGGGGAGATCAATATCATAGTTGATAAGCCATAATTCACCCGTTCTAGCATCATATCGAGTATGGGGTCCCACATTGATGGGCTTTTCACATCCTATTGGACGCCACTTTTGTTTCGTTTCTAAAAGAGAGGTTATTTCATAAGCCGGTGCACTTTCATGCATGGCTAAATAGCGATTTGCATGATGAATAATATGAATAAAATTTCCATTTTTAAACGGCCCAAAGTTGCCATTAGGCAATATAGTATTAGGATCAGGTAAAATGGGTTGTAAAACACTACCATACAGCGCTTTACCCGCTCGGCGTTCTGCAAGCAACTCTTCCGTTTCTACAAACCGATTTCGGTAATTGGCTTTACCCTTATCAATATAAACAGCATGAATCATGCCATCACCATCAAATGGAAAATGATAAGCAATGGGCATAAATTCTGGATTAGGCCCATTACGCATGTAAATACCACACATACTTTGCGGTATTTCACCAATCACTTCTAAATGATTGACAATGAGTTCATCATTTATGGGTGCATAATTTCCTGTTAAAAATGGATTAGTTTCATCAACGGCCAGCATTTTTTACCCCTTTTTATCTTCTAGTGTTTTGAGTGATTCTAAACACCAACTTAATTCTGCTTTTGCTATTTTGATGCCATGTTCTAAAGTGATCAACCAATAGTTAAGATGAGGAGAATTTTTATAATTGTCATTAAGACTATTGCGTAGTTCAATAAATGTTTTTAAATCTGCTTCAATTTCTTTACTATGGTTTTTAAGATGGCCAATATTTTCTGAAATATCAACATTTTTTCCAAAAAAGAGTTTAAGTAATAATTCGTTGCGCAGTAAACTAGGCTGCGCCTTTTCACCTAACCAAGACGTTAATGCCTTTTGCCCGCCACTTGTAATCTTATAGGTTTTTTTTACTCTTGCTGTACCCTTAGTCATTTCTTCTTTACACGTCGCCCACCCTAAATCAACACACTGTGCAAGAGCCGGATAAATCTGGCCTTCACTCTCTGACCAAAAAAAAGCTGTACTGGTCTTAATGGTTTGTTTAATTTCATAGCCTGTCATCGGTTCAATGGTGAGCATGCCCAAGATGGTATAAATTGTTCTATTTTTCTTTACCATCAATACCTCTTTTAGATATGTATCTTAAAGAGACATGTTACTCATTCTTACTGCCAAATTCAAGGCAAAAAAAAAACAGTTAGTAGAATTAGAATTTTTGATCCGTGATTATCCCCTTAAACTAGGTTGAACTATCTGTAAAGAGTCCGAGTCTATTAATTAAATCGCTTTAAAGGAGCATTTTATGATTTTTAAGCGCCTCTTTTTGAGCTTAATCTTAATAACTAGCGTTAGTACCCTATATGCTTATGATTGGGAGCAGCAACAAAAGGATCGTGCCATGTACGAAAGCAGACAACAGCTATGGCAAAATATAAGAGAAGCTAACCGCTCCAACACCACCAACGTAACAGATTATGCATATGCATTAGACGGCATAAAAGATCCTGAAAAGGAAAGGCGAGATTGGGAGTTACAGCAAGATTAGCCTTAATGGCTATGTTAGCCAACGATATCGCAAAAGCTTAGCGCTCACTGAATCTTCACCCTCCATAAAATTTGTCCTGGTTTAAAATAGGTTGCATCTATCCAAATTAGCGATAGAATTAACAAATTTTAAAAAAGGGTCTTACATTGTGGCAGCCAGAAATGAGCATGAAATTTATTCATTAACCAATCGTTTTCCTGCTCAAGGTATTACACCACAAATGGTCATTGCAGCCTGTTTGTCTGAAGATCTTTCAACCTTAGCTGTCTACCACGCATTGGGAGTAGATTTCAATAAAATCTATGATAGCAATGGTTTTCCTTTATTACATTTAGCCATTTTTTACAATAAACCAAAAACCTTTACTCAATTGATTGAATATGGCATTAACATCGAAACTACTTCACTTGATGGTGGCACGACAGCCCTAAATTGGGCGGCAATGATCAATAAACCCTATTATGCCAATCAATTGATTGAGCTGGGTGCTAATATTAATACTCGTGCAAATGATGGTTATACGCCTTTAAATAACGCTTTATATTTCGAAAATTATTCTTTAGCTAAATCACTTTTAAAAATTCCCACGATTGATGTCAATATTCCTAATCATGAAGGATTAACCCCCGTTTATTTTGCTTTTACCGATAAACAGTGGGATGTCCTAGAATCCATCCTGACACATCCCAATTATGATGCAACATTTAACAATATTGCACTGAGTGTTTTTGATTTAAACGCATTACATAATTACTTAGACCAACACGTTAACGATCCCCACCCTGACATTTTAGAAGCTTTTCATATAGCCAAACTATTTGGATTTAAATTCGATTTTAATGGTTGCCTACCTTTAACCCAATTGCATGACACGCACCAACATGCGTGCTTTCCTTATGGTGGTTACTCAAATCGCTTAGGTGCATATGCGATGGCTGATTCCTACCATCAATTTTTTGATACCATTATTAATGATAGTCATATTCCCCTATGGGCATACCAAGCGTTCGTCACAGTGAATGATTCATTAACGTTCAGTGCCAATATTTTTGACCCCAAGAGCTACTATAACAAAATAGTATTAGGAGAAACGGTGATTGTCCCTACCGGATGGGATGGGCATTCCATTGTTTTTGTCTTTCATCAAGATAAATTGTATCGATGCAATCGTGGAGAAAACAGTGACGGAATTCATGGTATAGAAGAATTTATTATATCTAAACCTACTAATTTAACAGAATCCATGATAAGCCACATGCTGACAATCAAAGGAACTCCTCAATATCTTCAGTACGATATTATCGATATTTTGGGTTTGCAAAAAGTGGGTGAAATTGAAAACCCAACGCAAATAGCGGGAAATTGTGTTTGGACCTCCCTAGAAGCCGGATTAGAAGCATCATTGTTAGCAAATTTCATGTATCAAGGTGTAGATAGCCACACTGCGCATAAACTGGCTAAAGACAGTTACAACCTTTGGAAAGAATTTGATTTAACTTATACCCTTAAGGATGCTATAGAACATCAAGAGTTACTGCTGGAGAATGAAATATATGATGATATATTAATTAAAATGCTAGAGAACCACCATAATCCTACTACCGAATTGGACATTCAAAACGCGATCGTTGCGCTCTATGAATTAGATAAGCCCTCTGTATTTGAAACGTTTGATCAAGAAATTGGTCAAATTTTAATAAAATACAATCCTCACAGTTCCAATACAATTAGTTATATGCAAATGTATACTCCAAGTTACTCTGATTATTTGACATACTGGTTATCTAAATCTCCACTGACATTACAAGAACAGATCAAAGCAAAAGAATATTACGACTTTCTAAAAGCATGTGATGATTACCAACAAAAAAATGGACATACTGTCATTAATCTCGATGAGATTATCAACGTCTCATTTAGTAACTCTTTAGATAATCTTTTTAACAACATATTATCAGATACAACTCAAACGGCTTCTTTTAAACCCTCACCCGTCACACCATTTTTATCAACACTCATTCCATTGGAAGAATTTTCTACTGGCGTTCACGAACATTTCGCTTAAAAAATGCGTTTATATACCCTCTTTTGCCTGTACTAATTGAGTCTGTTTATTGACAAAACTAGGATTTTTTGGAACAATCACTAACCTTATTTAAACATTAGCGGTATTATTACAATGAAAGAACTTAATTTACATGAAACCCAAGCGGTATCTGGCGGTAGCGTTCTAGGTGTTCTCGTTTACGGCACTATCGGATTCTGGGTAGGTGGTTTCACTGGCTTTTGCATGGGTGGTTTACCTGCAATCCCGGGCTCAATTCTTGGGATGACGATAGGCGCTTACTTAGGCACTGATTCCTCACCACAATACATTATCATTAGAGATGGCGAAGCTTTACCTAAGCAATAAATCACGATGGGTTACCTGTTTGGGTAACCCTATTTTCAGATAGGTAAATCAATATTTTTCTGCAACAACACTATCATCTACTAATGTTATTTCAATTCTTTCTTTTCCGCCGCCTATGTTTTTCCTCTTTAAATTCACCAGACCCACTTCGGCTGTAGATTTTACATGCGTACCACCGCATGAAACCTTAGAAAAACCTTCAATTTCCCAAAATCGTCTTTGAAGTAAAACATCGGTGAAGTCTGTTCTAATCACGGCATCACTTTGAATGATTTTTTTATATTCAGTGAGTATCTCGTCAAAATAGCTGGAAATATTTTTATCAAAAACAAAATCTATCCGCGCTTTGGTTTCAGCAATATGTGCACCAATTTTTTCTACCCCTAATTTCCGTGTCACTAACTCAAGAATTAGTTCTGCCGCAAAATGTAAACGCATCAATCGATAACGACGTGGCCAATCTATGACCATCTCTACAGTTAAACCTGAACGCAGATTGTGCCCTTCTTCTAACGTATAGAAAATAAGATTGTCCTCTATTGCAGAGTTAATTACCCGATGCCCATTGATAGTGGCAAAATCACTTTCCTGCCCGCCAGAAAATGAAAATGCGATAGTTTCTGCCAACAACACACGATTACCTTCCACCGATTGAACAGTGGTACTTAACTTATTCTGGTAAGGATCATCCCAAAAACTTTTGCGCATCTGATATCCACTTTGCAGGGTAAAACCCATGATTACACTAAAACCATCGATACATGTCAAACAAGCTTATAGGTTGATTTACTATCTTATGTAAGACAATGATATGATGTTTTGATTTATACTTTATTCTTAGGCACCCATAAGGATAACATTCGATGAATAAAATCATAAAAGCAATACTGATAGCCTTTATACCATTTAGTATGACAACTTCTACTGTAGTAATAGCCAACGATCCTCCTATAGATCCAAACAGTCCTGAAGTATCCGAAGCATCAGCTGCTATAAAAGCTTGTGTTGGACAAGCTGAAGGTGAGGGCTGTGCTTTTACCAACAGAGATAAAGAAACGGTTTATGGAAAATGTCTACCTAGTGATAAATTACAAGCTGTACGTATCTGTGTTCCCAACCCAAACCCGTAAAAAAAATAAGGATCATCCCTCATGAATAGCATGCTAAAAATAATGTTATTTAGTTTTATCATCCTGAATCTCAATTCTGTGCAAGCGCAAGATTCTGGCAACCTGACGCAAGAATCTTTACAAGCTTGTGAAGATCTTGAAGAGGGGGGGCTTTGTTCTTTTACTAACGATAGCGGCGACTCTATTAACGGCACTTGCAAGTACAAGACTACTGTTGAAGGCCAATTATACTGCGCACCCATTCATTAAAAGTAGATGGGTAAACATAAAAGCCTGGATAAGCATGTCAAAAAAAATATAGATTGGGTTGAGGCTCTCCCTTTTGTCAGCAAAATTGTCATTGGGATCTCTGAGAGCTGCCGTCACAAATATCCGCCTGGACATATTCGTTTCAAAATGGACGTGGATGGTGGGATAAAAATAAATGCTTATTCAGGTAATGGCGTTACTGATTTGTTTATCAAAATTGAACCCATCACTGAGCGTGACTATATAAAAGCGCTTATTCAGAAACGATTTGAAAGGTAAAACTCTTCTCTTCCCGAATTTTGTTGGAAGATTCATAAGGTTAAATTGAATTTAAGCGTCATTTAAGGTTGTTGGTATCTAACTTATGATGTAATATGTGTAGCTTAAAAAACAAGTTATCAAACTTAATTCGAGCTTAATCATTTGGACTGCCAATGCCAGGACTGACTATCTCAAATATCATTACCCATTTAAAAAAAGATACTCTACCGGATCACTATAATATTAGCTCGCCCGCAACGCTCAATAACGATGAGTTAATTGAGATTTTGTCTCTTTTTAAAGAAAGTAGCAAAATGATAGCATTTATTTCAAAGCTAAGTAATCAAGAAAATATTTCTGTCATTGTCAATAGCCACTCAATTCCGTTAGGTTCATTAGAAAAATTTGTCAATGTTTATTCTAAATCATCTTCTCGTTTTAAGTTATCGGATGAAAAACGAGAAAACATTTTCACGCATTTAAGTGGTAGAAGATTTGACAAGAAACAATTAAATTATTTACTTAAAAATTTAAGCATGCAAGATGTGCGCGATTTTGTATTAGAAACTGGGTGTTATTATAGCGCAGATTTGACAGCTATTTGCAATGATTTTAGTTTATTAAAAGCTTTCACTTATAACACTATCAAATTACTCTATCATTATCTAAATCCAATAAGACACTGGCGCACTTCTATCACTCCGTTTTTAGATATGGCTTATTTCTCGTATCGAGCTGGCCATGTTTTGGGCTTAGATGCTGATATTAAGCTCAAACTCACTGGCCAAGTTTACACTTTTAAAACAGGAGCTGAATATAGCGAGGTTTCATTAAAAATACTCGTTAATTATCTTGATGCTTATCGACAACGTTACCCTTCACCTATTTTTGATGCCATTTATTTGGCAATGAAATCGTCACATTCATTGTTCATCAAAAACTCATGCTATTATCGCACAGATGCAGCTAAAATTTTCTTGCAGCAATACAATGAGAACAAAATTGCATATGTCTCTGCTGGCTGGGATGGTGATCCCTACGGGCACGGCGTAGGCGTGGCACTGTATGGTAACTATCTCGTTTATTGCAACCGTGGCCCCGGTGGCGACAGGCGTAGTGGTTGTAAAATTTTTGAAATTACCGATACTTCTTTAATCAATGAAGCCTTTTTTCAAAGATTAGGTTCCAGCCTAGATAATATGAATGAGTTCCATAAGATAATCGGGAAAGTGATTAATTTTAAAGATCCCATTGTAAAATTTAAATCAAAGCAACAAAACCATCCCAACTGCACCTTTGCCAATCCAAAATCCACCATAGAAGCTTTAATTCTATTGGTGCAAGCAGGGCCTGTAGTGAGCAGACAAGCCCTAACAAAATTAGCCGCTACTGAACAAAAATCTGTCAGAAGAAAATATAAAAATTTCACCACTTTTATACGCGATAGGGAAATTGATGAGCTTATCAAAAATATGTTTTATGCCACACATCCAGATCTGCTAGTATTTTATGCCGAGCTTACCAAAACTATTATCCGAGAACATCATGGTAAGAATCGTGGTTATATTAAAGATAAACAAGAAGTCATTCGCGCCGTCGATTTATATGCCAGAACACCCAACAGCATAAAAGACCTTATCAAAAAGGATATAGAATTCACGGAACTAATGAAAAAAATAAAGGCAGAACAAAAAACGCTTATTCAGGAAAAAGAAGCTCCTCTTCATGCGTGGAGCAGAACTCAAATCATTCGTGGTTATAAAAATCAAGGTAATCATAAAGTAGTGATTAAGAAAAATTATATCGTTTCTGTTGACGGCACCACCACGCCAAAAATGCCCTTTTCGATGAGGAATGCAAGAAAAATGATCAGCGTTGTCTCTTAGTTTTATGAACGCTGATCAAATTCTCAACAAAAATCTTGATAAATTAACCTAGAAATCGAAATTTGAACTGTTTTAGGCTATTAGTTATGGAGGATATTATTCATTTATATGGGGCGAACATACAGTGTCACATCATTTAGAAAAATCACATCACACGGCTGATAAAAAACCCATCTGGTTTAGAGGACTTTATATATTCTTATTTTTTGTGATTAGTTATGTTGTCATTTTAATTACTTTTTTTGTAGTCATTTTTCAATTCATTTCACATTTAATCTTGAATAAACCGAATGAGCATTTGCAACATTTTGGGGAAAGTCTTAGTCTCTATGCTTGTGCCATCATGCAATTTATCACTTATAACACGGAACAAATGCCCTTTCCCTTTGATAGCTGGCCTACTCCAGAAGAACACCATAACGAAGTTAAAGCGAAAAGAAGCACAAAGAAGTAAATACTCTGAATCAAATTTTATTTACCTATGGTATCATCTCACCCTATTACTTTTATTTAACAAAGAGAACTGATATGCATGTATTTGAATTTAAACCCAATTCCACTAAATGGCCAACTCATGTGTTTAAGAAAATTGACAGCATCATAGTTCGAGCACAATCAGAAATAAAAGCACGCCAATTGCTAAAAGCGGTAACTTTTACCTCACAATCTGCAAAAATGAAAATAGGGCAAATTCATAATCCTTGGCAAAATCCTGCCTTTAGCAAATGTGAAATCTATCAAGGACCTGACTTTACAGCTCAAGGCGAAGCAGAAGTGCTTTCTCCCCCCTTTTTGCGCGATCATTTTATAAAAATTAAAGCAAAAATAAAATAATCTCAATTTTCTGATAATCCAACCAGCAACTATCCATAAATGGGGATATCCCCATTTATGGTATCTATAACGAGCTATATTTAAGAGAGCCTTTTCAAACTTGAGGTACTCTCATGAATATGAGCAACAATATCGCTTTTAAAACGTTTATCTTTGGATTAACTTTTATAGCAAATAGCCCTTCCTGCTTAGCTGCAGAATGTATGCCTCTTGTTTCAAAATTTAGTTTTAGTGCACCCAATCCTGATTATGTAAAACAGATCGAAAACCATAAAAGGGATTGTAGAAGCAGACCCGATGCCAGTGATACAGCTGCTTATCAAGAATGCCTTAGAGCAGGGTATACCGCTCTAGGTTTAATGGGAAACTTCGTTGCTGCTGAAAGACTTGCTGTTTTATTTTGTGAAATGGGTCACCCTGAACTAAGCAAAGTATGGATGAATCCTATTATCAATAGCCCAGATGCCCCTGACAGAGATAAAGCCATTGCACAAGAAGGTCTACAGGTACTAGAAGGGGGGGATTAACCTATCAGCAGGCCAAACCTAGATAACTGCGCCAGTGAAAAGTCATAACAGCTTTGGACCTTTCTTTCGATTTCTTCTTGATCGTCAATAATATTGTTTTTATCGTCTAATATTTGCAAAGTTGCCAAATCCACATGCGATCGAATTATTTTACAAATCTCATTACGGTCTTTTGACCCATCAAGATGAGGTAAAATGACTCTTGATACAACATCAAGTTCTACCCTTTTGTGTTGACGGTTCGTTGTAAAATTTTGCTTTAATGCTTGATATCTTGCCAAGGGGCAGGCTATAGGCTTCTCTGTAATTTCTAAGATGTGATCACCAGGGTAACAAGTCAGCTTAATGAGTCCTGCAAAGGCCACATCGATCAAGTTTAAATTGTTTTTAACAAAACTTTTAATCTCATCATACGTTTTATATTTTACTTTTTCTGATATTTTCTTACATAAATCATCAAAGGTAATAGGCTTATATTTTTCTCTTATTAAAATGAGTATTAGCATTTGAGAAATGGGATTGCCTACCTTCAAATGGCTTATTTTAGTAAAAATGGTGAGTGAATGATTGTTTTGAATTTCCTCTTCTGTGATATCCGGCTTATCTGGTTCTGAACTTAGCTCTAAATAATAATCCTCAATTTTTCGTGATCTCATGGAACGATCAATAGGCTGAGATTCGTGACACAGCAAGCTACATCGAAATCTATTATTTCGTATAAAATCTATATGTTGCCCTATGACATTAACATCCTCTATTTGATTTAATTCTTTTGCGAAATTTTGTGACAAAATATCAATATACTCATGCGATATATAAGAATCGCATAGATAAACCAGCTTGTGTTTATTGGCGTCCTCCATGAATTGAGTAAAGTAAACTGGGTGATTTATTGTTGATAAATGTTCATGTATCAGATAATAATCATTGTGCATATTTATTGATTTAAGTTCACTTTCAAAAAAATCTGCGTAGAAATCCTTTTCTCCTTTAAATCCATTAACATACATTTCTAGAATGGCTCGCGCTTTTTTTACTCTTATGAAAGGATCTTTAATACCTTGTATATGCCATTTCATTAAATCCTTTATCGTATTAACACTATTCCAACCTGGAAAGACGTTATAGCTAACAAAAGCAATTCCATTTGTTGATAAGTGTTTTTGAATAACATCAAATATTTTATCTCTCACATCCTTATCAACCCAAGAATATACTCCATGGCAAATGATGTAATCAAAGTTCCCATGTTTAATATCAAAATCTAGAATCGACTGATGAATCATCTTGATATTTTGTAGTTTTAGATCATTTATGGTATTAATCCCATCTTCAAGTTCTTTGCGAGATAAATCAATACCGATAAATTGAGCTTTTGGAAAATGCAAAGCCATAGGGATCAAATTTCCCCCACTTGCACAGCCTAATTCAAGCACCCTTGCCGTTTCAACAGGTGTCGCTTTTATTCCAAATAATTTTGCTAAAGTATAAAGATGCGTGGGATGGGTTTGATAGTAAGGATAACTGGTATAAGGGGCCTCATCATACTCTTTTTCGATATTATCCTGCTTTGTGGGATTGACAGGCATGATGATTACTCTTATAGACTTTGTATTCTATTAATATAATCGCCTGAATGCTATGTTTCTTTAGATTAAGTCCGCCGGTAAAATGAACAGCAAAGAGGTCTAATACTAAAAATGCTGACATGATAACAATAGGGGTATATCAACCTGTTGACAAAAAAATAAGAAATTAAAAACATATTTCTGACCTAAGCGCATTCATCCCTTAAAATTGCGTTGTTATTTAGATATGATAAAAGCGTCATTTCTCATTTGTTCGAGGAGGGCGTCTTGAAAACAGTTGATCCATCCGTCAGTGATAGCACGTCACCTCTTAATGTAATAGGGCTTATCAACAATCTTGTTGCTGATATTCAAAGTTTGGAAAAGAGCATTGAAAAGCTTAAAGACAAGCCTCAGCGTTTGGAAATGGCAATTAAAAACTATAATACAAAAATTCAAGATGTCATAACCTATGCCCTGCTCGGGGAACCCAGCAACAACTTATCTGCAAATTTACCATGGATTAACAAAAATAGAGCATTGATAGATCATTGGCTAAAAAATAATAATGTTACTTCTAAAACCAAAACGATGATTCAAGATGCCATTGCTTTCGCTGCTAAACAAAATTTTCAACCGACAACTGGTTCTACACTTGTGCAAACCAAAGATGATCGCAAGTTTCAGTCCAGTGGCATTCACTTTAACAACGAAAAAGATATCATCACACTTAATCAGCTTGAGAAAGCAATTGCTTCCATCATCAAAGCCATAGAAGGTACTGTTAAGTTTCTTGAAGAGGGTACAAAACAAAATCCCGGTATGCAAATTAGAATAGGCTTTGAGGATTTTAATCAGAATAAGCAATCTAGGAATAATTATACCGCACTAAAAAATGCGCTTATTCAATACGGCATTGAATATACTGAAATTGAAGGCAAGGAATTCAAACCTATTCTTATTATTCGCCCTTCAAATATCAAAACGGATATTTCATTACAACCAGATTTTAATACAAAATTTACGCGCTTTCTGCAAAGCCAACTTGATAAGCAAGACAAAAGAAAACCTCCCGAACACAGTCCAAAAAGAATGAAACGATAATTCCTCTTTCTTGATCCTAAGCTCAATTCCTCCTATGATGGGCTCGCATTGACATACGCAATGACAGTAGACTTACACAATTTCAATTACGGGACTTGATCATGAGACAGGCACCTCGATTTTTACTCTTTTGCGCTTTTCTTTTCACGAACCATTCAATTACTGTAAGTGCTAGTAACAGTACCCTGCATTTTGACTTCCCTGAGGTTCAAGTAGGTAGTGCTGAAAATCCTGATGGTCCAACGGGACTCACCGTATTTTACTTCCCCAAAGGAGCCCAAGCCGCCATAGACGTTCGGGGTGGCTCCGTGGGTACTTTCTTCACTCAAGAAAAAATGCATCAAGGAGAAGCTTATCTGGATGGTATCGCCTTAAGTGGCGGTGGGATCCTGGGAATGGAAGCCATTGCTGGCGTTGTTTCCAGTTTATTCGCCAAAGAAAATAAAACTACTTTTTCAAAAATGCCGTTAATTTCGGGCGCTGTCATCTTTGATTTTACACCTCGTACCAATGCGATATACCCAGATAAAGCATTAGGTGAAAAAGCGTTTGCTAATCTTAAAGCGGGTGTATTCAAACAAGGTAAATCAGGCGCCGGCGTTTCTGCAACGGTCGGTAAATTATTAGGCGATAGTTATCAAAGCGCCGGCCAAGGGGCTGCTTTTGCTCAAATTGGCAAAACAAAAATTGCCGTTTTTACGGTCGTCAATGCGGTGGGTGTCATTCTCGATGAAAAAGGTCAAGTGATTGATCATCGTGATAATCCCCTCACACTTGAAAAACTGCATGATAAAACTCAAGATTTATTACAGCAAGAAAAAAAGCCATTTCAACCTGGGGCCAAAAATACCACCTTAACTGTTGTCGTTATCAATGAGAAACTCGCCCCCCGCCATCTTCAACAATTAGGTAAACAAGTTCACCATGCGTTATCACAGGTTATCTACCCTTACGCGACCATTTTAGATGGGGATGTACTTTATACGGTAAGTACAAGGAGCATAGAAAGCGATCTCTATGCACCAGGCGCTGATATAGACACTGATGTCAATACTAAATTTATTTACTTAGGCATGGTGGCTGGAGAATTAGCTAAAAAAGCGGTTTGGGCAGCTGTAGAAAAAACTTATTAAAGAAATGGTGTAAGAATAAGAAAAATAATAAAGGGAAGAAGAATGTAAAAGAAAAACTTCATAAGCGAATTCTTTGCAAAGCGAGGAGCATTTTGGGCAGGAAATGCAATTTTTATTGCATTAAATAGACTATAAATAATTGCTACTGCACATAAAACAATTACAAGCTTAGTATTAATTGTAGGAAACGCGATGTCTACAATAAAAAGAAACAACATTAATAACACATTCATAATAGCGCTAATGATAAGCAATGCACGCAAAATGAACATTCGTATAATTTATGCCCTACTTATTTATCTTATCAAAAGTATTCCATACTTCAGATGGGACTTCAACTCCAAAAAATGGAAAATGCAACAACCTACAAATAGGTATGGATCTCCTTAAATTGTTTTATCAGCTACCCTATAAAATATTTAGTTACTATATTACACTATATTGACTTTTTAATTTAAGTAGATTACAAATTAGGTTTTACAGTAAGCGGAATACGACAATGCTAAAAGGGTCACAACAAAATCAAATTGAAGAAGAAGACTTAGATGCAAAAAGCACTAAACTTGAGAAACAATTAAAAAGACTTCAAAAAGAAAAAGCTGTGATGCTAAGGACCCAACGAAGGGTACAACAAGAAAACGAGACTTTGCAAAACCAAGCGGCATTAATAGCGCTTATACAAAAATTAAATCTATCTCTTGAGTCAACACCTCCTTCAGGAACTGTTGAAGAAGAACCGCCTAAAAGTCTGAGATATCAACAAATGAGAAAACGTATGGATGCCAAAAAATCCAAACATGACTTAGCCAGCTCTTCTGATCCAGCAACAAAAAATCAATCGAATCATTCTAATAGGATGTATCAATAGAGTTTGATATTTGATTAATAAGAAAAATATTCCCCTCTCTACTTCCCGCGCGAAGGCGCGGGATCCATCAAGCTTATAGTTACACGCTATTTAAGTTATATAAAGACTGGATGCCGTGGACAAGCCACGGCAAGTAGGCATAAGAACAAGCTCAATTTTTTGTGGGGATCTCTCAGGGTTTACCCTGGCGGCCAGTGAAACATTCTGCCACTCATAATATGCAAATGTAGATGATATACCGTTTGGCACGCTTGAGGTCCGTTATTAATGACTAATCTAAAATTCTCACTAATGCCCAACATCCTGGTAATTTCACTTACTTTAACCATTAAATGCCCTAATAGCGCAGCATCATCTTGAATTGCTTCAGATAATTTTGGGATCACTTTTTTAGTGACTAATAAAATGTGGATGGGAGCTTGAGGGTTAACATCATGAAAAGCAATGCATAAATCATCTTCGTATACTATGTTCGCACTGATTTCACGTTGGATAATTTTTTCAAAAATGGTTGTAGACATAGTGACGTCCTAAGAGTTTAGAATAGAGAAACCTCTATAGAAGTGTAACAAACTTTAGGCTCTGAGAGAATTAACTACTTTGACAAGCTGTAACTCAGGATAAGATTTTAACTTTGTAGGTTCCATCCCAAAGTATTTTCGCAAATAAAAGACCGAAACATAAAAAGGAAGCGTCGCTACTAACGTAAATAATATTTTAAGGCTATAACTCGATCCAATTTGAATTAAGAGCTGCGCTTTATTAATCACTGAAGCATGATATGACAAACCAGAGGTTATTAAATATCCCAAACTAAGCACAATAATGGTATCAAAAAACTGACTCACCGCATTTGCAAAATTTATTCGTAACCACAAATGCCTTCCTTGCGTCTTTTTATTCCAATATTGAAATAAATAGACATCTAATAGCTGAGAAACCATATAGGCTACCATTGAAGCTAATGTTGAACCCATTGATGTCGATCTCACCATAAAGAAAGCATAGCTTGGATGAGATGGAGAAGGAAAATTTGTCGTTGGATCTATTGGAGTATGTGCTGGTAATACACCACCTAACCACATCACCACAAAAATCCAAATATTGATTAACAGGCCTACCCATACAACTTGATTTGCTCTTTTTCTGCCATACAGTTCACAAATAAGATCGATACAAATAAATGTCACTGGGAAAGGCAATATACCCAAAGGAAGTACAACGGGTATCGACCATGAATTGAAGGTAAAACTAAAATCGAGAGTATGACTTAATCCAACAACATTAAGCAGACACAATGTCCCCAGAAAGAACCCAGCAATAATAAGAAATACAAACTCACGTCTTTCGGTATAAACATTAGATTTATTTTGATTAAATTGGCAAATCATACAACAAATATGCTCAATAGTTACCCCTAGTTAGCTTCTTATCATACAGCTAACTGCGCTTTGCTTACTATCGAAAAAAGACTAGCTATCCTTAATCTCCGACAAAATTCATCCTACAGAAGATCATTGCTGCGTGATATTCCCCGTAATTAATAAGAAAAGTAGCTTGTTGAGCTAAGTCACACATGTTCATTCAGGAGAGGGTTCATCATTTTGCTAAAACAAAAATATCACTCCAACACCCTTAAATAATGCTCTCCATTTGCTCATATTTAGAAACAATCCTGACTTGCTAACTTAGCTCTTTATCTTTATACTCCAAGCCAACAGCAATTAATCTGCAAATATCAGCCATTTTACAATTTCGCAGAATTTCCTATTGGATTCTCCGAAAAATTTGCCATTTCCCATATATAAAACTGAGGTATTGAATGCGTGAACTTACAAGTATTGAAATGAATCAAATCAGCGGCGGTACGCTAATTGATGTTGATCTATTAGCAAGGATCTCGGGTCATGCCACTGGCGATGCCGTAAAATTTAGTGCTTTTACTACAACGGCTTTAACGGTTTTCACCTTTCCAGCACAGTGGGATCCGAAGCTTGGAATTCACGTGACTTGAAGTCGC
>JADMIO010548882.1_pt1 | contig 72105 bp, 49 predicted proteins | sample 8958161 | NCBI WGS metagenome assembly JADMIO01 (sample SAMN16585339, study PRJNA669376) | soil metagenome | isolation source: Crop rotation soil | place: USA: Cullars Rotation, Alabama | collected 2011 | reverse complement strand
GGCCGCGACTTCAAGTCACGTGAATTCCAAGCTTCGGATCCCACTGTGCTGGAAAGGCTATAGTCCGCTTGATTTTTTTCCGGTGGCGTTGAGGTCAGGCTGAACACACCAGCGTCCAGCAGGGCCTGACCGAAGGCCTCCTGGTCCTTCTCAGACATAATCAGGCCTTCATTGGAAAATTCGGTGTTCGTTACCACGGGAGTAATGGCGCCGCGGATCCACTCCTGGCGGCGATAGCCGAAACCGTTGGCGCCCGCCAGGTAGATCGTGGTCGTAATGTCGCGATCGTCGTTGGCCGTTTGGATATGCTGGTTGACTTCGTAGCTGACGTAGGGGGAATCGTCTTCGGCGCGCACCGGCCCAGTCACCGCCAGCATTGTGAACGCGAAAACAAGGCTCAATCGGGTCATGGCCGTTTCCAAATCGTCAGATTATAGGTTGGTAGGCGGATTTACCAGCGGTGGTATTCGGTAAGATGAGCATGTTTCGGGGCGGCGACCGCGGGCACATTAACCGGCAGCTAATGGATTGGTGAAATCAAAAAGCTAATAACACAAATGATATTGTGTCGCTGTAATCGAGGGATTTTGTAAGTGAATTCACCCATCATCTACATTTGCGATCATATCTTTAGCGGAGAAAGAGAGGTCGGTCTTATTGCCCATCACGAAGATGGAATGTGGCAGCTAACCTGCGGCAAGCCGGATCATCCGACAGACGAGGCATCACTCAATCCCGTACATATAGAGCACGTTGTAACAGGAAACGCTTTGGCCGATGCCATGCTGCATACACCGCCAGGCCATCTATCTGAACTGCGAGACGACGGCGCTTGGTATACCGAAGCTTTTAGTGAAGAAAACGAGTAACTACGAGATCTGATCCTGCCGGAAATTAGGGGGCAAAACGTGTCGGAAAATGATTATGACCTGACCTTGGCGGAATTGACGGATAGGTCGGTCGGCCGCTTGGCGAATGCGGAGGTTTTCGACGTCACGGCGTTCGAGGCCCTCAAGGCGCATCTTTGGCGAAAAGCCGTGGGATTGCGGCAGGAGTATACGATTTCAAAGCAGGTGCTTGGCTGCATCCGATCGGCGATATCGACGATCCGAAGCCGAGCGGAGTATGTTCCGCAGGTTCGTGAGCACCTTAACTGGGCCAACAGTTTTGAAATTATCCTGGACAGGCTGATTGCCGGCGAAGTCGAGGACGATCGAAAGGCCGGCGTTCCGCGAATCGTATGAAACTTGGGTAATTACGCAAATGACAACCTGTCCCGTATTCCTACGCCTATAATTCTCTAATGGTTCCCGCAGGTTACCTTTTAAAGCGCATTCAGAAGCCGCCGGAGTGGCTGAAAGCTCCGCACGTCGCGGAGGTTTGCAACGTGTCCGGCTGTTTCACCGACGATGCGGTCGACATCTTAACGCCGTGGCTGCACAACGCATTCGGTGTCGCAAACGATCCTGAGCTGTTGTGGCGCCTCGCGCGTGAGGGCAGCATCGATGTTTCGGACGCCCAGCTTTTCTATTACGAGGCTTACGAGCAAGAAATCGAATCCGAAACCTGGCGTGAAAATCCGCCTCCCTGGCGCCCGCTTAAGCCGCTGCCCTCAGCGATGATGAAGCCGGTTCTGGCTGCTGTCCCGGATAACACGACACGGTTGGGGTATGATGTCGTGGTGTGTGAAGATTTTCTGGAGCATTCGCCATTGTTATGCAACAGCGTTGCCGCGACGCTGCCGGTTAACGCTCATTGCCTTTGCGACACCCTGGAGCAGGCGAAAGGCGCGATCGAGGGCGGACAATTCGACGGTTGCGAACCGGGCGACTACAGGATCTATTCGGTTTATCGGGTCGAGCCGGGGCCAGTGACAGACTAATTTCGACAATTCTTAACCTGTCACCGTAATCCTCTGGGCTATCGCGTCTGGGCTTCCCAGCGCCTCGTTTTGCGGCTACCTTACCGCTATTCGCGCGCTGGTAAGGCGTTCAAATGGGAAATATCGATGAAAACAACCGTCGCCCTGCTGATCGCCGGGCTTTGCACTGCCGCAGCCCCGGCGCTGGCCAATCCCGTTCAGGACCGGTTCACCGCTGCGGCCGCATCCCTTGACAACAGGCTTGGCGTTGATCCCCGGCATCCCGTCGCGGTGGAGGCCGATGATCCGGTGGTGACAAAAGCCCTGGCTGACATGAAGGCGTCGGTCGACATGCTGGGCACCAAGGCTTTTCCCGCCAACGAAGGCACTTTTGACTCGGTCTGCGAGAGGGTCACGGCGGTGCGCAACCATGTCGTGGCGGCCGGTCTGAACCCCGCCGTGCAAGACCAAAACCTTGAAACACTCTGGCAGCCCCTGATCCAATTGGAGGTGATGGGTGCGCACTGCATGGCCCTGCAAATACCCTACGTAAGCCGGGCCTGGATGCCGGACCAATTCAAAGTGGGAGGAAATAGAACCGCCCCGGCGCTGGGTGTCCAGGCGGGTAGCCGAGGCTTTTTTCTGAAGTTCACCGTCGGTGCGAATACCTTTCCCGAGATTTCGCGCGGCGAATATATACGGGAAGCCGCGGCCGACGCGGCCCTGTACGCCACGGTCATGCCGGTCGCCGCCCGCAAAGCGGTGCTCGATGAAATCACGAAGAAGGCCCCGGACATCGCCACGAAATGGCCCACGGAGTTCGCCGCGGTATCTGCCGCCCTGTCGGGCACGGAATGCAGCGGGCTGTGCACGGTGCAGTAGGACCCGCCCAATGCCCATTAAAGGATTAAAACCTTCGAAAATACAATAATGGGGTCAGACACATTTATCGTTAGCCAGCCACGAAAACCAGCCACGAAAAAAGGGATAACACAATTGATATCATGTCACCGTAATCGTGACCAATAAATACATTAGTTCCAACACGTTTTTCTCTTATCTGTGCTCGTATTTTACGTTCCAAATGTGAAGCTGCTTTCGCGCACAAATCAGATGCTTTAGAGCAAATTGCAAAATTCCCCCGTATAGCCCAAATCTCTGATTTCAAGATTAAATGAACCGGTATTCTGTTGCCTTGCCCGATAGCTACCATATCCCTAGATACTATTTGACCCTTCGGCGTCCAGTCATGAGTAATTTGAGTGGAATTTCTGGGAATTAAATTGGTCAATTGGATTTTGATGTCTTCCAAAAATTTATCCTCGCCCGGCTGCAGTGCGAGAATTGACAAAATATCGGATTTAGCGGACTCAAACACTTTCTTCGAAGCCAATCCCATTTCTGAAATTTCAGATAGGTCGGATGAGTTGGCTGTTTTAAATATTGCGCTTGAAATAGTAGCGTCTTCATACTCCTGCCAATCACCACTGGTTCCCATCTCAAACATGCTTATCAAGCCCCATTCCTGACTGAAATGTGCGCCAGGCGGAGGAGGGCGTAGACCAATGTAATACACCCTCGAATGATAGCCCAACCAAGATCCAGAAAAAGCCCTACCAACCTGATCGCAGGCTCGTTCTATCGACAGCATGTTTTCGAACAACAATTCAAAACCATTTGGTGCAGCGGCCTCGGCGAGGCTTTCGGATAATAAGAACAACTCTTTATAGGCTTCCATGCTTCTATCCGAATCAATAATAAACTTCGTTTGAATGCGACTTTACGCTCAAAATCGCTTATCGCCAGATTTAGCTCGGGTTTCAAAAACTTGCTTTTCTAATCCGTTGCCCCTTTCCCCATGCGCCGTCCCTCGCTATATCCCCCTTATGGCAAATCTCGATATTCGCGCCGCTGAGCCGGCGAAGTTCATTCAGGGCCGGACTGGTCCGTGGGAAATCATTATCGGTTTGGAAGTCCACGCCCAGGTGGCGTCGAACACCAAGCTGTTTTCCGGGGCCAAGGTCGGCTTCGGGGCCGGGCCGAACGAGCAGGTCAGCCTGGTCGACGCGGCCATGCCCGGCATGTTGCCCGTGCTCAACCGATTCTGCGTCGAGCAGGCGGTGAAGACGGGCTTGGGGCTAAAGGCCGAGATCAATCGATTCTCGCGCTTCGACCGCAAGAACTATTTCTATCCCGACCTGCCACAGGGCTATCAGATTAGCCAGCTGTTCCATCCGATCGTCGGTGAGGGCGTGGTGTTGGTCGAGCGCGATGATGGCACGTCGTTCGATGTGCGCATCGAGCGGCTGCATCTGGAGCAGGACGCCGGCAAGTCGATCCACGATCTCGATCCCAATGCGACCTATGTCGATTTGAACCGGGCCGGGACGGCTTTGATGGAAATCGTATCGATGCCGGATATGCGGTCGTCGGACGAGGCCGTGGCTTATTTCAAGAAATTGCGAACTATCCTGATCTATCTCGGGACGTGCGACGGCGACATGGAAAAGGGCAATATGCGCGCCGACTGCAATGTCTCCGTGCGGCGGCCCGGCGAGAAGCTGGGGACGCGGTGCGAGATCAAGAACGTCAATTCGTTCCGCTTCATGCAGCAGGCGATCGAGTTCGAGGCGCGGCGCCAGATCGAGATTTTGGAAGACGGCGGCAAAATCGACCAGGAGACGCGTCTGTTCGACGCGGTGAAGGTCGAGACGCGGTCGATGCGGTCGAAGGAAGAGGCGCACGATTATCGCTATTTCCCCGATCCGGATCTGTTGCCGGTCGAGCTGGAAGAGGCGTGGATCGAGGATATCCGGCGGTCTTTGGTCGAGCTGCCCGACGACAAGAAGGCGCGGTTTATTTCGCAATACGGGTTGTCGTCGTATGACGCGCAGGTGCTGATTTCGGAGCAGGCGCGGGCGGATTATTATGAGGCCGCGGCGAAAGGCCGGGATGCCAAGCTGGTCGCCAACTGGACGACCAATGCCTTGTTGTCGCGGTTGGCTGAGTCGGGGCAGGAGATTGCCGAGTCGCCTTTGAAGCCGGCGGATATTTCCGGTTTGGTGGAATTGATCGAGACCGGGGTTATTTCGAGCAAGATCGCCAAGACGGTGTTCGAGCATATGTGGGAGGAGAAGGGGATCATGTCGCCGGCGGAGATCGTCGAAAAGCATGGTTTGAAGCAGGTAACCGATACGGGCGCTATCGAGAAGGCTGTCGATGAGATTATCGCGGCTAATCCGGACAAGGCGGCGGAAGTTGCGACCAAGCCTCAGGCGATCGGGTGGTTTGTCGGGCAGGTGATGAAAGCGACCGGCGGGAAGGCTAATCCGGCGGCGGTGAATGAATTGCTGAAGGCGAAGCTGGGGTTGTAACGGGTCCAGGGTCGGCGACCCTGGCCTCCGGAGGCCCTTCCGATACCAAAAGACCCTCGACCTAGGTGGTCGAGGGTCTTTTGGTATTTGGATTGGCCTACTGCGGGGCCGGGTCGTCGTCGGTTTGGCCGTTGGGGGCCGGGATGATCGCGACATAGGGCGGTTGGTCGGCCGGCGCGACGGTCGCTTGCGGGTTGGTGTCGGGTTGGGGGGCAGCGATCACGACGTCGGTGGTGGTTTTCGGGTCCGGTTCGGTGGCGGCGACGGGCGCTTGCGCAGGGGGCGTGGTTGCCGGGGCTGGGGCGCCTTGCAGTTGCTGGCGGTTTAGCTGGGCGGTGACGTCGTCCGCGGTTTGCTGGGCGCAGGCGCCGGATGCAGCGACCGCGACGACCACGGTTACGGCGGCGAGGATAAGGGCTGTCTTGGTCATGACCGGATCTCCTGTCGATAATCCGACGGGGACGTTATCGGCGGGGGTGTAAGCGGGACAGACGAAAGCCCGACCGGTTTTATGTGAATCCGGCAAAGAAAAGCCCCCGGCCGGGATGGCGCGGGGGTTGTTGGTGAGGTGTAGCGAAACCTATTGAATCGCCGGATCGGTGGACGAGCTGGAACTGCTGCTCGAGGCGGAGGCGTCGGGGGTCGGTGTGGTGGCGCCCGGAGCCGGCTCGGTCGTCATGCTGGTCGAATCGTCCGTGTCGGTGCCGGTTGTGGTGTTGGTGCTGTCATTGGTGGTGACGCCGGCATTGGCGTCCGGATTGACATAGGCGTTGGCGCCGGTGTCGCTGGTGGCGGGAGGCAGGGTGGCCGATTGATCAGTGGTGGCGCTGCCGTCCGGCATGACCGGCGGAGTGCTGGTCATCGGCGTCGGCGACGTGGCGGTGGTCAGGGGCTGGCCCTGAAGCTGCTGCTGGTTCAATTGGGCGGTTTCGGCGTTGGCTTTGGCCGTCTTGGGGCCGACCGTTGGCTTGGCGATGGTTGCGGTCGAAAGACCGGCCAGGGCGACAGCGAGGGCGGCGATGGAAATGGCGGTGCGGGTCATGGGTGAAACTCCTCAGGTGCTTTCCCCTCGGCACAACCTTAGGAGACATTGCTGTAAAAATGACAGGGGTAAGGACAGCCTGGAGTATTGGGATTCGGCAAAGAGAAACCCCCCGGGGGAGGGAACCCGGGGGGTTTTTCTGTTGGCTTTCGCGCCGTATCAGGCCGGCTTGGCGGCGGTCGAAGCCTTGGCGGAGGTCTTCAGCGACGCCTTCTTCAGCCAGTGATGATGATGCGGCTTGGCGGCGACCTTGGCCGTGGCGGCGGTCTTCGCGGTCGCGGTGGCCGGGGCGGGGGCGGCCATGGCTCCGGCAGCAGCCAGGCTGAGCGACAGAACGATAGCGGCGGCAGTGATGGTCTTGGACATGTGGAGGGTTCCTTTCATTAACGACATCAAGGGGTTATTCCCTGGTGACGGCGACCATGTAACGCCCGGCCTTTGGTGGAATTGGGACCGTGTTTGTGTCAATTTGTTATGAAATAACGCCCATATAGGCGGCTTTGTGGCGAAATGGCCAAACGGCCAGACATAAGCCGCAATTGCCGTTGTGGCCGCCTGTGGCAGGTTGACGCAGGGGCTTTTTCAGCTCAGACGCCGCATGGCTCCTCGCATAAGCTCGGGCGGGCGCTTGCCCTATTCCAACGGCGATGAAAGGGCTCGCCGTTGGAATAGTTGCCTCTTTCCGTCGTTTGATGGACGCTATAGGTTGTTTGAGCCCGTTTGGAATTCTTCGATGCATGATCAGGACTTTACCCGTTACGACTCACCCTGGGGCGACAAGGTCGTCGTCAGCAACCGTGAGGACGGGCTGGGCGAACGGCTGCGGGCCCTGTGCAATGCCATCGCCGTCGCCGACTTCCTGGGCGCCGATTTCAAATTCGAATGGGAAGCGATTCCCTTTCACCCCGAACTGCACGCCATCCAACCGGCCGAGGACACGTTCGAAGCCGCCTTCGTCCGCGATCACCACGCGGCCAAGGTGGTGTCGGAAGAGTATGCCGCCCTGGTCTTTCCGCGCTATACGCCGGCCAAGCTGTGCGCACTGATGGAGGCGCCCTATAAGGGCATCATCATGCAGCAGACGGGGCTGCATCACATCATGGACCTGAGCGCCCAGCCGGACTGGCCGCAGCGCTTTCGCCGGGCCTTCGACAGCCTGCCGTTCGTGGCGCCAGTCGAGGCGGCGCGGCAAAGGGCGCTGATGGCGGCATTGCCGCCCCATCCCGTGGCCTTGCATTTACGGGCCGGTGACATCGTCTTCGGCGAGCACCGCTTCCGCGGGCGATTCGGCGCCAAGGTGGTGACCTATCCGGTCGCCAAGCGGCTGATCGTCGATCTGATGCACGAAGGCAAGACGCCGGTCATCTTCGGCCAGGACCTGGTGACGTGCCGCTTCCTGGCCGAACGCTACGGGGCAAAGCTGGCGGTCGATATATTGGATTTGCCGGAAGACGCGACGGCCTTGCAAGCGGCGCTGGCCGATATCGTGCTGATGTCGCGGTGCGAGCGCATCGTGGCCGGGAACAGCGGTTTCGCCCTGATGGCAGAGGCGTTGGACATGGCGCCGCATATCGACCCGGAGACGGTGTTCACGCCGGCCGAGACGGTCGATATCATCGTCAATGACGACGATATCGACGATCCCGCCACGCCGGTGCCGGATCTGCAGCGCGCCTTTGCGTGGTTTGCCGCCTATCGGCTGGCGGCGGAGGTCAAGCCGCCGGAAGAGCTGTTGGCCATTCTCGCCAAGGCGATCCGCTACGACCGCCGCAATGCCCATTACCGGATGGTGCGGGCGGCGATCTTCATGAACCAGAACCGCGGCCGCAGCGCCGAACAGGAGCTGGAGCGGCTGTTCGAAGCGACGTGGCGCCCGACCCAGGCCATGGCCGACAGCCCGCTGTACCGCATGTTGCCCAAGGGCGCCGGGCGCATGGAGGAGGCGGCGGAGTTGGTGGCGACGCTGAAGGCCTTCGCGGCGCGGGCCGGGCGGCCGTGGGCCAACTTCCTGCTGGGCATGATCGCCTATGGCAACCGCGATGCGAAGGGGGCGAAGGCGTGGTTCGCGCGCTCGCCCCTGGCCGACGCGAAGAATGCGTATTGCAGGGCCGTGCCGGAGGGGCTCTTGCCGAATTGAGGCCTTCCCACACCGTCCGGCATTTTGTAGGGTCGCCGAAAGCGTTGAAGAGGATCGTCGCGCGGCATGGATGAGATTTGGCAGGAGGCGCGGAAAAGCTTCGCCGAACGTTGGGTGGAGGCGGGCGGCGCCGGCAAATACGTCGTTTGCAATCGCACGGACGGGTTGGGCGAACGGTTGCGCGCCCTGTGCAACGCCCTGGCGATCGCCGAGTTTCTCGGGCTCGGGTTCAAATTTTCCTGGCCGGCTGGGATGAAGGATCATCCGCAGTTCCACGCCGTGCGCCCGGCCGACATGACCTTTGCGGCCGATTTCGTGGCGGCTCACCAGGTCGAGATCGCGCCCGGGGACTTCAGCGAACTGACGAAGGCCCGCTATACGCCCGATGCGCTGCGTGAGCTGGCGGCCCAGTCGCCGCGCGGCTTGCTGGTGCAACGCGACGACATCCGCGAGATCATGGATGTCAAGGCGCAGCCGGATTGGCGGCAACGCTTTCGCCGGGCTTTCGACAGCCTGCCATTTTGTGACGGCGCGCAAAATGCGAAGGCCCATGCGCTCACGCTCGACATGCCGGCGAACTGCGTCGCCATCCATTTGCGCGCCGGTGATATCGTCTTTGGCGAACACCGCTTCCGCAACCTCTACAGCAACAAGGTGGTGACCTATCCGGTCGCCAAGCGGCTGATCGGGTATTTGGTGGAGCAGGGTAAATATCCCCTGATCTTCGGTCAGGACAGCGTCACGTGCAACCTGCTGGCCCAACGTTTCGGTGTGCGCACGGCCACCGATTGGCTGGGGATGCCGGATACCGACGCGCTGGAGGCGGCGATCGCCGATATCGTGCTGATGTCGCGCTGCGAGCGTATCCTGGCCGGCAATAGCGGCTTCGCCCTGCTGGCGGCCAGCCTGAGCGGCGCCGTGCACGACAACCCCGCCAATCTGCTGCCGCCGGCGCAAACCGTCGAGCTGATCATGGGCGACGACGAAATCGACGATACCGCGGTCGCCTTGCCCGATCTGCAGCGCGCCTTTGCCTTTTTCACCGCCTATCGTTTGGCGGCGAAGACGGCGTCGAGCGAAGAAAAGCTGCATATGTTGGGGCGGGCCATTCACTATGACCGCCACAACGCCTTTTACCGCATCACCAAGGCCTGCGAATATATAGCAGCCGGGCGGTGGAAAATGGCCGAAAGCGAGATCGAGCGCTTGTTCCAGACCAGCTATCCGCCACGCGGGGCCATGACGGCCAGCGAGCTGTACCACATGCTGCCGCCCGGCAAGGCGCGGATCGCGGAAATGGCGCCGCTGATGAAGACGATCAACAGGCTGGCGGCACGGCCCGACGCGCCGTTCGCCAACTTCCTTTTGGCCATGACGGCGACGATCCAGCGCGATCCGGCGGCGGCGGACTTTGTCGCCCGGTCGCCAGCGGCCGATCCGGCCAATCCTTATTATAAAACGCTGCCGCCGGGCTTGCGTCAGCCGGGCTTATGAATGTTTTAAGCGGTCATGGGGCAAGAAGTTGGCGAACCAAGGGGGAGATGAATGACGACCGATATTGCGCTCAGCCTCGACCACGTGTCGAAAAGCTATGGCGAGTTCCAGGCGGTGAGGGACCTCAGTTTCGCGGTCAAACGCGGCTCGATATGCGGGTTTCTGGGGCCGAACGGCGCCGGCAAGACCTCGACCGTGCGCATGATCCTGGGGCTGAGCACGCCGACCGAGGGTAAAATCACCGTGCTGGGCGGGACCAGCGCCAAGGCGTTGGACCGCATCGGCTTCCTGCCCGAGGAGCGCGGCCTGTACCGCAAGATGACGCCGGTCGATGTCATCGTCTTCCTGGCCGGCCTGAAGGGCGTCAAGGCGTCGGTGGCGCGGTCGCGGGCCAAGACCATGCTGGAGGCGCAGGGCCTGGGCGGCTTTCTCAACAAGCAGATCCGCACCCTGTCCAAGGGTATGCAGCAAAAGGTGCAGCTGATTTCGTGCCTGGTGCACGAACCCGACCTGGTCATTCTCGACGAGCCGTTTTCCGGCCTCGACCCGGTCAACCAGCAGGGGCTGGAGACCATCATCCGCGACCTGGCCAAGCGCGGGGCGACGGTGCTGTTTTCCACCCATGTCATGCAGCACGCCGAACGCCTGTGCGAAAACGTCGTCATGCTGACCAAGGGGCAGAAGGTCTTCGAAGGGACATTGAAGGTCGCACGCGCCGCGGCGCCGCGTTTTCTCGATATCGAGGGCCTGGTGAGCGAGGCCGACCTGCTGGCCCTGCCGGGCATTGCCGGCGCCAGCGACATGGGGCTGAGCGAGGAGGGCGTGCCGATGTGGCGCTGTGCCCTGCAGGCCGGCCGCACCGCCAATGACGCGCTGAAGGCGGCATTTTTGAAGGGTTTGGACGTGCGCCGCTTCGAGGCGCGCGAGCCCAGCCTGCACGAGGCGTTTATCGTGTTGACGGGTGGCGATCCGCTGGGGGATTCACATGTATAAGACCTTTCTCATCGCCAAACGCGAATATGTCGCCTTTGTCCGCACGGTCGGGTTCTGGCTGTCCCTGGTGACCCTGCCTCTGATGATCTGCGCCATTATCTCGGTGCCGATCCTGTTGCGCACGACGGCGCCGAAGGACGTCATGTCGGTGGCCGTCCTCGACCTCAGTGCTGAGAACCTGGGGCCGCAGGTCGAAGCATTGGTGCGCCAGCAGGCGTTGACAGCAAGTCAGAGTGGCTCGGCCGGCAATATGGTGCGGAACCTGGTGCGCAAGGAGGACATCCGCGTGGTGGCGGTGCCGGCGGGACTGACGCCGACTATGACGGTGGCAGAAGCCGAGGCTAGGATTCCGGCTCTGCTCGAAGATCCTCAAGCGAAGGCATCGACGGTCATCGTGGTCTATGACCGGGACGATCGGCTGCATTTCCACATCTGGTCGACGCCCAAACAGGAAGGCAAGCTGGCCGACCTCATCCAATGGGACCTGCATGGCCTGCAATATTACAAGGCGGCGCAACTGCATGGCATCGACGCCCAGGTGGCCCACGACATGCGCGAATCGCGGGCCGATATCCAGAACCTGACGCCGGCGCCGCCGGGCGCGGCGCATGACGACTTCCTCGACGGTGTCCGCGACAAGGCGCCACTGCTGATCGGGGCGATCATGGGCTACATCTCGTGGATGACTATCTTCTCGTCGTCGATGATCCTGCTGGGCGGGGTGATCGAGGAGAAGTCGAGCAAGGTGCTGGAGGTGCTGCTGGCCTCGGCCTCGACCGAGGCCTTGCTGGTCGGCAAGGTGCTGGGCGTCGCTGCGGTGCTGGCGACGGTCGGCCTGATCTGGAGCGTGGCCGGTTTCGGCGTCATGAGCTTTGGCATGACGGTGATGCCGCCGGACATGGCAGCCAAGATCCACACGGTGATGTCGGGACTGTTCTCGCCTGCGCAGATCGCTTTGCTGATCACCTATTTCGTCGGCGGTTATCTGATGTTCGGGGTGACCTTCGCCTCGATCGGGGCCTTCTGCGAGACCCAGAAGGACGCCCAGGCGATCATGGGGCCGATGATGATCGTGCTGATGATCCCGATGCTGTGTATGCAGGCGGCTTTCGTGGCGCCGGATACGCCGATCATCCAGTACCTGTCCTACGTGCCGATCTTCACGCCGTTCCTGATGCCGCTGCGGCTGGCGCATCCCTTGCCGTTATGGGAGATCGCCCTGACCCTGTTCGACATGCTGCTGGTTGGGGCCTTGATGGTCAATCTCGGGCGGCGGGCCTTCAAGCAGGGCGCTCTGACGGGGGGCAAGCTGACCTGGGGCACGGTATTCCGGTTGGCGACGGGACGGTCATAAAAAATCCCCGCATCAACGATGATGCGGGGATGTCTTTTAGGGTTGTCGGCCGACAGTTATTGGGCCTGGGGCGACGTCGTGGCGCCGGCATCCGGAGTGACCGCTGGCGCGGCGGCGTCCGGCGCCGGTGTCGTCGCGTCCGGAGCGACGGGCGCCAGGACGTCCGCCGACGGCGAAGAGCTGTCGGACGAGGTCGACGCGCTATCGCTGCTCGTGCTCGTGCTCGAGTCGGAGCTGGAGGCGCTGCTGGTGGTGGAATCGCTGCTGGACGAGGTCGCGGCCGCCGCCGGATCGGTGGCGGTGGTCGTGGTTTGCGCCATGGTCAGCACGGGGACGATACCGAGGGCAGCGACGAAACAGCCGGCGGCGGCGATACGGGCAAAAGATGTCATGGTCAATTCTCTTTCATGTTGGGGAGGACACAAGGACAGTATGAGTATCTGAAGACTATTCGTCTAACCGAAGGGCGGCGAATAACGACGAAGATGAAATATTCGTAAGATTCAGGCTCAATTGGGGCGAAAATCAGTTAGTTTTGCCTAATTTCACAGGAATTTATTGGCATATATGTCAATATTTATGGATTTTTTATTTTTCAAGCGGGCGTTTACACATGCATTTTTATTGTAAACACTGACGAGTGGCGGGATTAAACCGCCACCCATACTGTAACAGTTATCCTGTATCAGTTGCTGTGAGGTTCGATCGGGCTGCTCGGCTTGAGGGAGTCGTCGGTGGCCGGCGGAGACGAGTCGGGGGCCGGCGGGACGCTGTCCGGCGTATCGGTCGACGGTATCGGCGGCACGATATCGGGCGTGCCGGGTTGCGAGGCGTCGGGCGTCGGGCTGTCCGGCGCAATGGCCTCGACATCGGCATTGGCGGGCACGGATTGTTCCGGCGGCAGCACGGTCGACGAGTCTGTCGGCAGGGTGGCCAGGGCGGCTTGAGCGGCCTGCAATTGCTGGCGATTGAGCGCGTCGGAACTGGAGGAATCGAACGGATCATTGGCCGCGTCGCCGGCCTTGACGGCGCGGTCATGCTCGCGCTTGAGCTGGGCAGGCGAGGCCGGCACGGTCGCGGTCGGCGGCGTTTCCTGACTGACGGCGGGTGCGGTGGCGTCCTGCGCCGAGGCGACGGATGGAAACGGGGCGAAGCCGGCCGTAACCAGGGCGGTCGACAGAATAAGAGCGGTATATGTCATCATGGTCTCCTTTCAAGGGAGGTGGCCGGCGCTTGTGATGGCGCCGGCCGTGAGTTTTTTTAGCTCAATCGGCTGGGCGCCCCCGCCGATGGTTCCTCGCATCAGCTCGGGCGGGCACTTGCCCGCAGCCAACGGCGGATGAGGCAGAACTATCCGCCGTTGGTATTAATGCGGAGAAGCGCCGGCTGACGCGTCGCCCGAGGCCGAAACATCGGCATTGACGCCGACATCGGCGTCTTCGGCGGTATTGACGGCGCCGCGCACCGTGTCACGCGTCCGGCCGGCCACGCGGGCCGCATCCTGACGAACATCCGATACGCCGTCGCGGGCGGTCGTGGTTACGCCGCGGGAGTCGACCGTGGCGGAGGCGCCGGCCTGGGCCTGGCCATCTATTCCGTCGCGCAGGTTGGTGTCGGCGGAGCCGTCGGCATAGACGCCGGCCGAGGCCGTGCCCTTGGCGTCACGACTGAGATCGCGGGCCTGGTTGCGGGCTGTGCGGGCGTCGCGACGGGCGGCTTCGGCATTGTCGCGGGCCTCCTGGGCGGCCTGGTCGGTCAAACGGTCGACACCGTCGACGCCGGCCTGGCCGGTCAGGCTGCCGTTGCCGGTCAGGCTACCGCCGGCGCCACCCAGGGAGCCGCCCAGCGAACCGCCGCCACCGAGACTGCCGCCCAGGACCTGGGCATTGGCGATAGCGGGGGCGGTACCGAGCGCAAGGACAAGGCCGAGCGTGGCGGTCATATGTAAAGCATTTTTCATGGCATTCCTCTTTGGTTTATGCTTGCCGGAGCGTGGTTCCCGATATGGTCCTGCTCGTATTCGGCATGGCGGATTCAAGAAAAAAAACTCGAACGCGTGAAGACTATTCGGATCACATGCAAGACCACCTGGGCATAGGTAAGAGCACGGAGGCCGGTGATCGACAGGCTAAACTTTGCGCCGTATACGGGCGGAAATTTGTCGCTTAAATAAGGGGCCGATAAGTTAGAGGTGGCGAAAAAATAGTCTTTTACATTTGGGTTTATGGATTTTTTATTTGGCGCGGCGGGGCCCAGCAGGCAAAAAAATACCCGCGGACCGGAAGGCCCGCGGGTACATAAGCGCGACTTGAGACGTCGCTCTTAATAGACGTTGTAGATGACCTCGAGGATATAGTCGTCGCTGAGGTCGACCAGGACGGCATCCTGGCCAACGAAGAACCAGGCGGCGCCGTAAGGCGGGTAGGGCAGGCCGTAATCGTCCCAGTTGGAGATACGGTAGGTCAGGAAGTACTGCGGCAGATATTCGCCCTCCGTCCAACGATGGCCGTACCATTGCTGAGGCACCTGGTAGTAGCCGTAGTCGGGGGCATAATAGAAGCCGAAGCGAATGCCGCTGTAGCCATGGAAATGGCGGCTGTTGCGCCAGTCGTAGTGGTGGCCCCAGTCGCCGCCGCCATGGTGACCGCGGCCGTCGTGATCGCGATCATGATCCCAGCCGCCGTGGTCGCGGCCGCCGTTACCTTGCCAACCGCCGTGGTCACGACCGCCGCCATTGTTCCAGCCGCCATTATTATGGTCACGGCCGCCGCCGTTGTTCCAGCCGCCATTGTTATGGTCACGGCCGCCGCCATTGCCCCAGCCGCCGTTGTTATGGTCGCGGCCGCCGCCATTGCCCTGCCAACCGCCATTGTTGTGGTCATGGTCGCCGCCATTGCCCTGCCAACCGCCGCCGCCATGGTCGCGACCGCCGCCGCCATTGCCACCGCCGTTACCTTGCCAACCACCGCCGTTGCCGCCGCCGCCATGATCACGGCCGCCACCGCCACCATTATTGCCGTGGTCGTTGGTCACGGGCGGTGTCGGCGTCGGTTGCGGCGGAGGCGTATGGTCGCGGCCGCCCGCGCCTTGCCAGGGGTTGCCGCCGCCACCATCGTTACGGCCGTGCCAGCCGCCGGAACCGCCATTGTCATGGCCGCGGCCCTGCCAGCCGTTCAGTTGGCCGCCGTTATTGCCGCCGCCACGATTAGGCTGAGGCGCCGGCTGGACCGGAGCGGGTGGATTGTCGTTGCCGCGATTGCCGCCGCCCTGCCAACCGCCGCCACCGCCGCGGTTTCCGCCGCCACGGTCACCACCGCCGCGATTGCCGCCGCCGTTATTGTCGTTGCCGCGGGCATGTTGCGGCAGGGTGCGATTGTTGTTGCCGTCATCGTCGCGGGTCGGCGGAATGAAGGCCGCCGCGAAATTGGGGGCCGCGGCCAGGCCCAGGATCAGTCCCAGGGCCAGGCCGGGGACCACCTTTTTAGCAAGTTTGCTGTTCATCTATGTCCTCACAGTCAAAAAAGGTCACCCCAAACGGGGGTTTTGAGCGGACCTGACACGCGTGGCGATAAAAATTATTGCCTTGAGACACTTTATGACAGGTTCTGTGTGAACTGAAGCTGAATGAAGTTGTCAGTTGAAACCCGCGGCGCTGTGCGGCCAAGGCGATTAAGCAGGGGTTTAAATCCGCGAGTCTGCTTTAGCGGGGGCAAAGGGTTGTTTGACGAATGGTCGCGCGTTAACGTGACATATGCTCAGTCTGGACACGTATAACTAAGTAATTTTGAAGTTATAAACTATTTTTACTTATATTTTAGTCTAATATTAATTCACGTTGTAAAATTTATTAACATTATTATTAATATTAAACTCTCGTTGACACAAAATATTTAGCGTAAACTTCGTTGTTAACTCTAATTTTATCGCGCGGTGGTGAACTCGTTCTATCAGTCCTGTGAGGAGACGCGCAAAAAGCGCGGCACATACATGCATACCGATACCGCGTTCGATGCCAATAGCCTGCCTTTGCCGACCCCCGAAATGGACGGGGACGACCTGTTCCGCCTCGGCATGATGTACTCGACCGGTCAGGGCGGCGCGCCGCTCGACCTGATTTCGGCCCATATGATGTTCAACCTGGCCGCCATGCGCGGTTCGGTCGAAGCGACGATCTATCGCCGCGAACTGTCGCGCGAGATGGATCGCGAAGACATTGCCGAGGCGCAGAAAGCGGCTCGCCAATGGATCGACGCCGGCCGCATCGGCTGCGCGGCGTGATCGCAATCCGTAGGATTGCGATCACTCTCTTTTCTTAAGAGATTCGCGCAAACGTGCGCGGCGCGCGGTCGCGCTTGCCAAGCCCAAGAGGGCTTGGAGGCATTTTAGTACGAGATTTCGCGCAAACGTGCGCTGCGGGCGCTACGTCGGTTACCCGATCGCCCTTGCCAAGCCCAAGTGGGCTTGGAGATATGAGTGCGTTAGTTGGGGGTATCGCAGCGACTACTGGAACGCCTTGTAGGTAAAGTAGTTCAGGATGCCGCCGGGGATCAGGTTGTTGACATACTGTTCCATGAAGACGCCGGCTTCACCGATATTGGTGCGCGGCACATAGATGATGTCGAAGCGGCGCAGCGCCACCATCTGGCTGGCGCGGCCCGATAGCGGCGTTTGCAGGTCGATGATGCGGCGCATGGCCTGACCGTCGCGGCCACGGCGAATAAGAAGAACCTGGTGGCCCTTCGAGCTGTGAGTGAAGCCGCCGGCAGCGATCGTCGCCTGCAAGGCATCCATGTCGCCGCCCATATCGACCCAACCGGGATTTTTGACCTCGCCGCCGACCAGGACGCGCATCGGCGCGGTGTCGCCGGGATAGACCATGACCTGCGGATTACGCAGGACGCCGGTATAGGCCTGGACGATCTCGGCCTGAAGTTCAGGAATGCTCTTGTAGGCGGCCATGACCTGGCCGACCAGGGCGAGCGTAATGCGGCCGTCGGGGCCGACCTGGGTCAGGCGGCTCAGTTCCGGGGCGCCAGGGACGCTGATTTCAAGCTTGTCGCCTGGGTAGAAGACATAGAGCGGCTCGTCGTCTTGCCAGGTGGCGAAGGCGATATTGCCGGCCATGGGCATTTTCTCATGGGCCACGGCGCCGGACGCATAGGCTGCGGCGATGCCAAGACCGGTCATGAGGAGAAGTCTGCGGGACAGCATGGATGCACCGTAATTCAGGACTCCGAAACGCGCGTTTCGGCAAGGGCGACCGCCCGCCGCGCACGTTTGCGCGAGCCTAGCGGCGCTTGAGCGATTAAAACCACGAAGTGGTAAACATTCGTTAATGGGGCGGTCATTAAAGTTAATCTTACGGTTTTCTTAAGAATCGGCGAATGTGCGGCGTGCCTAGAGGATTGAGACAGAATGCGTCCTGAGCGATGGGATGACGAACAGCCGAAGGTCGTGCCTCTGCGCGCCGGCATGGCCGCGCCGCGACCGGCCGTCATGAATCTCGGCATCGGCGACATCCTCTCGCTGCTGCTGCGCGAATGGTGGGTGATGGGGCTGGTCTTCATCGTCATCTTCGGCCTGGGCGCCGCGGTGGCGATGAAAATGCCGAAAAGCTATACGGCGAGCGCCAGCCTGCTGATGTCGCTGGGCAAGGACTATGTCTATCAACCGACCGTTGGCGATGCCGCCGCCGGCGCCACGGCTACGGTCGACGAGGTCGTGCAGTCGGAAACCGAAATCCTAAATTCGAACGACGTCAAGAAAAGAGTCATCGCCAAGCTGGGTTACAAGGTCATCCTGCCCGACGACCCGGAGCTGTGGGCGCCGAAGACCGCCGCCGACAAGGCCGATGCCGACGCGGCCGCGCTCAAGATGATGATCGGCGGTTTCGCCGCGGCGACGGCGCCCGGCAATGGCGTTGTCCGCCTCAGTTTCAAGCATGAAAACGCCGAGTCGGCGTCGCTGATCCTCAACACCCTGATCGACGAGTATCAGACCTATCGCCGTGAGGTCTATCACGACGCCATCGGGCCGGCCCTGCAAAAGCAGAAGGCCGATTTCGACGCGCAACTGGCCGTCGCCGACCAGGCCTATCAGAGCTTCCTGGCGCAAAACGGCGTCGGCGATTTCGAAGCGGCCAAGGCGACCTATTCGAAAATCTACGACCAGGTACAGAGCGACCTGTTCGCCGCCGAGTCGCAGATGTCGCAGGACCGCAGCAAGCTTGACGAGGTCGAAGCCAATCTGAAAACCCTGTCGCCCGAAATGAGCATCGAGCGCGATCTCGACCTGACCGTACCGACGAAAATCCTGGCCTTGCAGCAGCAGCGCGCCGACCTGTTGTCGCGCTATATGCCCGACGCCCAGCCGGTCAAGGATGTCGATGCCCAGATCGCATCGTATCAGGCCATGATGGCCGGCGGCCAGGGCGTCGGCGAGGCGACCCACAAGCTGGGCAGCAATCCGGTCTATCAGGCGGTGTTACAGCAGAAGTTCGATCTCGAGGCCGACATGGCATCGCAGGAAGGTCGGCGGGCGCAATTGCAGGCCCAGGCCGATCAGGTGACGCGGAAGCTGCAGGACATGCAGGGGATCGAGGGGCAATATACCAACCTGTCGACGGAACGGAACGCGTTGCAGGACAATATCAAGACCTTCACCCAGCGCATCCAGCAAAACGACGCCGCCAACGCCATGGCCAAGGGCTCGGACGATACGGTGCGCGTCGTCGAAAAGGCGTCCATGCCGGACAGGCCGAAGAGTATGCGCAAGCTGGTCCTGATCATGGCCTTCCTGTTCGGTGGCTTTACCGCTTTGTGCGCCGGGCTATTGCGGGTGTTTACGCGCAAGGGCTTTGTCAATGCCGCCATGGCCGGCCGGGCGCTTGACCTGCCGGTTTTGGCCCAGGCGGGTGTGAAGGCGGCGTGAGGCCGACATCTGGCGCAACAGTCGATTTGACGACACCATTCAGAAGACAGCTCCCTTGATTCTTATGCCTCCCTGCGCTTGCGCGGGGAGGGGGACCGCACGACGAAAGCGCAGCTTTCTAGATGCGGTGGTGGGGTGCTTTACTTGCCGCCGAGGCAGTTGCGTTCTGAGATAAGTGAGAAGGAAGACACCCCACCACCAACGCGCAAGGGCGCGTCGGTCCCGTCGCTGCGAACGCTATGCGTTCGCGACGCTCCGCCCGCGCAGAGCGGTGAGGCATAAGAAAACGCTACGCAGCCTGGATGTGTGAATATGCTAGCCTTGAAAGGACGACGGAGAAACAAGTGCCGGCGAGTCGTCTAAATCAGGTCGGAATTCCCGGCGGCGATGCTTTTCTAATCTGCGCAATCTGTGTAATCTGCGGATCGCTTTCTTATCTGCCGATGCGAATGACGTCGAACGTGGTTGACCTGACGATTCACATACCTAACGAGAATTGCGAGCGCGTGAACGCCGCCGCGGCGAAACATGGGATGACCTTGGTTGAGCTGTTCGAGGCCTTTTCGACCAAGGTACTGGCCGAGTTCGACGCTGAAACGCGGCTTCGTCTGCGCGCAGGGCGTGGAGACGCGGCGGCGGGTTTGGCTATTCTCGACAAACTGGACAAGGCGGTAAACGATTAGGCGGGCATTTGCCGCCTTGATCCGGTCACCGGGCTTTGTCACAGTCGGGTAAGCGATTCGGCGGCGGTCCGGTCGAAGACGCCAGAGTATTTAGAGCCTGATGGTTGATCTCACACGCGAAATGGCCGACCTGATGTCGGCGCTGGGCCGACCGCAGACGCAGCAGGGACGCGCCCTGATGTTCGTCTCGGCCCTGACCGGCGAAGGCGTGTCGACCGTGGCGCGCGAATATGCCCGTTGCGAGGCGGCCTTCGCCAAGAAGCCGGTGTGGCTGGTGGACGCCGACCTGCGCAACCAGACCCAGATGCTGGCACTGGGCGAGGACGCCCGGCGCTTCGGTCCGCCGGGTTCGCTCAACCAGGCCTCGCCCGACGGCTCGGTTTTTTTCAAACTGTCGCCGCCGGGCCGTGACGCCCGCGGCAACCCGATCGGCGACGACAAATACCTGACGGCACGGCCGTTCCTCGACAACCGCCTGTGGGTAACGCGCTTTCGCCAGCAGAACCTGGCGCCGGGGCAGCGGGTCAAGCTGTTCGAGCAAACGACCTATTGGACGGCTTTGCGCCGCCATGCCCAGACCATCATCGTCGACGTGCCGGCCATGGACCGGTCGAAGGTGGCATTGCAATTGGCCGGTCAAATGGACGGCGTCATCCTGGTCGTCAGCGAAGGCGAGGGCGATGTCCAAAGCCGCGTCAATCTGAAGAACGACCTGGAACAGGTCGGCGGCCGTTTGATAGGCATCGTCTATAATCGCGCCCGCCATATCAACGGATCGGCGACGAGGCGGCCGCTCGGGCGGTTTGCCGCTCTTTGACAGGCGCTGTCGCCAGGTTTGTCGATCGCTTCCGGGACGACTGGCGCGGCGCCTGGCTGGCCCTGCTGTGCAGCGTCGCCGTCCTGTTCGCCTTTTCCCAGGCCTGGCAGGCGCCCTTGTTCGGTTACAGCACCGACCAGTTGCGTTGGGGCGCCGTGATCCGCGTCTTCTATTATCCGTTTTACCTGTGCGGCCTGTTTGTGGCCTGGCAGGCCTGGCGCCGGCTGTTGTCGGCGACATGGCGGACGCCGGCCATGATGACCCTGATAAGCCTGTGCGCCGTTTCATACCTGTGGTCGGTCGATCCGTCGGGCACCCTGCGTCGTTTGATCGCCCTGTTCATGACCATATTGTGCGCCTATGCCATCGCGGCGCGGTTCAGCTGGCGGCGGCTGACCGAGGTGCTGGGCGTCGCCTATATCATCATGATGTCGCTATCGGTCATGTTGGCGATCCTTTTTCCCCATCTCGGCAAGATGCAGGAATTGTTCGTCGGCGCCTGGCGTGGCGTGTGGCTGGAGAAGAACAGCCTCGGCAACAATATGGCGATCGGCTTCGTGTCGTGCGCCGCGGCGGCGCTGCATAATCCGCAAAGGCGCTATTTCTGGGGTTTCATGGCCTTGTGCATGGTCGGCACCCTGTTGATGTCGACGTCGAAGACCGCCCTGGTCGCCGCCATTATCGGGTCGTGCGGCATGGTCTTTGTCTTTCTGTCGCGGCGCGGACCGGTGTGGGGCATCACGCTGAGCTGGATCGGGGTGACGCTGTTGATGTGTCTGGCGGCCTTCATGATCTATGCGCCGGACCATATCTTCCTGCTGCTGGGCAAGGATCCGACCCTGACCGGACGGACCTTTATCTGGGACGGCATTGCCCGCGTCATGCAGAAGCGGCCCTTATTGGGTTATGGCTATGGCGTGGTGTGGACGGACGAGGAGCCCTACGCGCCCTTGGCGAAGATCACCCAGGTGGCGGGGTTTCGCGCCTATCACGCTCACTCGTGCTGGTTCGAGGTCTGGCTGGCCCTGGGGCTGGTCGGATTGTGCGTGTGGGCGGTGACGTTCGCCGGGACGTGGCTGAAGGGGTTTTACCGCAGCTTCAAAGGCGACGGCGGCTATTTCGCCTTACCGATGCTGGCTATCTATTCGCTGTCGAGTTTGACCGAAAGCATGGCCTTGGGGTGGAACGACCTGCGCTGGGCCTTGCTGGTCATCGTGGCGGTGAAACTGTCGCTTCCGGATGATCTCGACAGCCAGGGCCATGATGATCCGGGGCCGGCGACGGTGCTGATGAAGTTTTGATCAGAAGGCAAGAAAGTTAATCCGCAGATTATGCAGATTGCGCAGATTAAGAGGGCTATTAATCACCGCGCCCTATTCTGAGGCGAAGCGTCGCTCATGTCATGCAGGACGCTTCGCGTCGGTAAAAGTACTGGTGGTGCCGCGGCCGGGACGCGGTAGCGGCCCTCTTAATCTGCGAAATCTGCGTAATCTGCGGATCAAAAACCTTAAGCGGCATCCGCGCGCGCGGACGTCGCCGGCATACCCAGAGCGCGGCGCGCACCTTCGGCGAAGGTGACGATCTCGAAGCCCATGGTGACGGCCTCTTCCACCAGGCGGGCTAAGGCATCGGGTGTGCAGCCCCATTCCGACGGATTGTCGCGGACATCGTGGGTGTAGAGCACGAGCCAGGCCGGCGCTTCGGCCGCCTTGCGCAGCCAGGTCATAGCGGTCTGCTCGCCGTTTTCGCCTTCGATGCCGACAGCAGGCGCCTGGTTGAGGTCGGTACCGGACTCGATCACGCCGTGGTGCAGGGCGCGCGACGCCAGGTAGCGGTGATTGAGCACGGCCTTGGCCTGGGGCGAGACGTCGCCATAGGGGTAGGCGAAGGTCTGCGACGGCGCGATGCCCATATGTTTCATGGATTTCTGGTTTTGGTCCAGCTCGCGGGCAATGGCGCCGGCCGAGGCCTTGCCGCAGTCGAGGTGAGAAAAGGTGTGGCAGGCGATTTCGTGGCCGGCGGCGGCCAGCGCCTTGACCTCGTCGACGCGGGTATAGGCGCCGAGGTGGCAGGCCTTGCCCATCAGACCGGCGGCGATAAACCAGGTGCCGCGGGCATTATGCTTTTCGAGGATGCTCGCGCCGAAACTGGCGGCCGAAGTCGGGGCATCGTCGAACGAGACGGTCAGCATGGGCCGCGTCAGGCCGTCGAGGCGCGCCGGCTTGGTGATCATCATGCGTGCCAGGCGGCGGCGCAGCTTGCCGTATAAGGAACTGTCGGCCGAATAGGGCGTCTCTTCCATTTTAGACCACCTGGGCGTAAAGGGCGGCGCGGTAGAGCCGCAGGGCGAAGGCACGCAGTTTGGCGGGCAACAGGACGGTAGTGCCGGCGGCCTTGATGATGGGGCGGAGGAGGCCGAGCAAGGGCACTTTTTTGAGCAGCCGGGCGGCCTTGTAGCTGGGATATTGTGTCACGACGGTCGGGTGCTTGGCGATGACGCGGGCGAAGTTGCCGACCGACTGTTCGTACTTGCGCGCCAGCGAGGCCGGGGTGTCGAGGCCCATATGGGTGGCGGTATTGTCGATATGCGACACGCCGTAGCTGGCTGCGACGCGCATCCCCCATTCGGTGTCTTCCCAGCCCCAGCCGGTGAAGGACGAGTCGAAGCCCTCGGCCTCGAAAACATCGCGGCGGACCAGCAGGTTGGATGTGAAGACGTATTTTTCCGGCTGTTCGGCGCGGACGGCGGCGCTCAGGCAGTCGCTGTGGCCGGCCATCAGTTTGTGAACGACGTAAGCCTTGTCGGTGGGGGCCTGGAGCAGGGAAAAGCCGCCGAAAACGACGGCGGGACGATCGGCGGCGGCGTCGAGCCAGCGGTCGAGGAAGGCCGCGTCGTCAGGCAGCATGTCGGAATCGAGGAAGAGGTAGTAGTCGCCGCGCGCCGCGCTGGTCAGGCGGTTACGGCCGCGCGCCCGGCCTTCGTTGTCAGCGAGGGTGATGAGTTCGCAGGCCAGCGGTGTGGCGGCGATAAAGGCTTCGACCCCGGCGGTGATGTCCGGGCGCCCGGAACCATCGTCGATCAGGATGATCTCGACCTCATGCGGGTCACGGGTTTGCAAGGCGCGCAGCAGGGCGAGGGGGGATTCCTTGTAGAACGGAATCAGCACCGACAGACGCGGCTGGGCGGTGGTGAAGGCGGCGCTGCGGAAAGGCGTGTATTGGGTCATGCGAACACCTTTGCGCGCAGGCGGTGGAAGATCTGTTGCGCCGGACCGCGGATGTTGTTGAGGTCGAGCACCCAGGCGAGCGCCCCGTAGATGGCGACGCCGCCGACCGCCTTGACGGCGAGGTCGAGGACGTGCAGGCCGGTGGCGGGCATGACCGCCAGGACGGCCATCATGACGGCGACGCAGCCGGCGGTCTTGAGGAGGTCGAGGACCGGAACGGGCAGGCTCAGCGTCTTCAGGCCGAGCAGGTAGGACGCCGCAAGGCCGAGGCCGAAGCTGAGGCAGGAGGCGAGTGCCGCACCGGTCAGACCCATGATCGGTATCAGGGCGACATTGAGGGCAATATTGCTGACGGCCGGAACGCTCATGGCTACGACCAACAGACGCGTGCGGCGGGCAAGGGTGAAGGCCTGCAGGAAATAGTAGGTGTTGAGGCCGGAGAGCAGGGCGCCCAGGCTGATCAAAGGCGTGACGCTGAGGGCGTCGGCGCGCAGGCCTTCGCCGATCAGGATGCCGCCGAGCGCCGGGGCGACCATGATGAGGCCGCCGACGGCCGGGAAGAGCACGAAGGCCATGGTGTTGATCTGCTGGCGGGCGCTCAGTTTCAAGGCGTCTTCGCCGCCGGATTCGAGCGCATTGACCATGGCCGGGGTGCCGGCGGCGCCGAACCAGATGAACAGGACGTCGAGGACGCGCGAGGCCAGCGAAAAGCCGGCATGGTAGGCGCCGGCCTCGGCTTCGTTGAGATAGTGGGCGATCAGGAAGCGGTCGACGGTATAGAGTGCAAGCGTCAGGATCAGGCTGGCCGAGACCGGGAAGCCGTAATGGGCGTATTGGCTGGCGCGGACCTTGTCATAGACGCCCTTCGCGGCGCGGCCCCAGTCTTCGCGGGCGAAAAAGGGCAGGCAAAGCGCGACCATCAGGGCTGCGCCAACGACGGGCGAGGCGCCACCCATGCCGAGGACCGCGCATAGGACGCCAAGCGCGAAACCGCCGCCGGTTTGCAGCATGTCAAGCAGGGACGCCTGGCCGACGCGGCCTTCGGATTTGCGTTGTTCCTGGACGAGTTTGCCGAGGGAACGGAATACGACGCAGCCAAGGCCTAATCCCATAGCCATTTTCAGCGGTCCGCCGGCCGGCCACAGCCACAGGCCGAGCGCACAGACGAGGGTGAAGACGACGGCGACGACGGCGAACAGGCGGTAGAGCGTGCCGTAAAGCGCCGGGGCTTCGGGTGTGTCGCGGCCTTCGACGGGATAGAAGCGCGCCATGGCGGACTCGATCCAGGTGAAGAAGACGGTCTGGGCGAGGGATGAGATGCCGAAGGTCAGGGCGTAGATGCCGTATTGTTCGGGCGTCAGGATGCGCGTGAAGGCCCACAGGGTGGCGAACCCGATCAGGCCTTGCAGGATATTGGCGGGGAGGTAACCCCAGAGGCCTTTAAAGAACATGAGATTTGCCCTTATACCGCCCCGCTGGCGGGGCGGGGGACCGTTCGCCGTTCTTGACGGCGAAGGGTGGTGGGGGCCTTAAGTTAGTCGTCGCGCCGGTGTATCGAATAAAGGCCCCCCTCCGTCTTTGCGCCAAGGGGCGCAAAGCCACCTCCCCCGCTGGCGGGGGAGTATAAGAGAAAGTAAGGGCTTTCGTCGCGAACATCAGCGTACCGTCTTCGCGTCGCCAAGCAGGCACGGGATGGTCATAGCCATGATGTAGAGGTCGAACCACAGGGAATGGCGCTCGATATAGTCGACATCGAGGGCGACGCGGCGGCGGACGTCCTCGGCGGAGTCGAGCGCGCCGCGCGAGCCCTTGATGGCGGCCCAGCCGGTCATGCCGGGCTTCATGCGATGGCGCCAGGCATATTCAGCGACCAGGACGGCGCTGTCGTCGAGGCCGGTCTTCATGCCGATGGCGTGCGGGCGCGGTCCGACCAGGGACATTTCGCCGGCCAGGACGTTGAACAGTTGCGGCAACTCATCGAGCGAGGTCTTGCGGATGAAGCGGCCGATGCGGGTAACGCGCGGGTCGCCCTTGGTCACCTGTTGCGCCGCCGTGTGGTCGGTCATGTGGGTGTACATGGAGCGGAACTTCCACACCATGATGGCTTCGTTATTGAAGCCGTGGCGGCGCTGGCGGAAGAAGACCGGGCCTGGGCTGTCGAGCTTGATGGCGACGGCGACGGCCAGCATGATCGGGGCGAAGATGAGGAGGGCGATCGTGCCGATGACCAAGTCCTCGATGCGTTTGAACAGCTCCTTGCGCTCGTCTTCGGAAATGCCCGAGACGCGGGCCAGCGGCATGTCGGCCATGCGCGACAACGCGGCCTTGCGTTCGCTATCGTTTTCGACATCGACCAGCAGCGAGACTTCGTTGGGCAGGCTGCGCAGCTTTTCGATGATGTCCTTGACGCGCATCTTAGCCGAGGTATCGATGGCGACGACGATCTGGTCGACGAACGGGGTGACCTTGTGGCCCAGCAGGGCCTGGACGTCGCCGAGGATCGGCACGCCGGCGACGGCGTCCGGATTGCGCGCCAGGCGGTCGTCGAAGACGCCGAGGATATTGACGTCGCGCTGGTCGATGGCGGCTTCGATCAGTTTCTGGGCGTGGCGGGTGGCGCCGACGATGATGATATTGGGCGTCAGCTTGCCCGAGCGGCGCCAACGCTCGACGACCAGCCACCACAACATGTGCAGGGTGACGAAGAAGCTCAGGGTCGAGAAGAACCAGAAGCGCAGCGCGGTGACGACGGCGACGGCGTCCGGCGCGAACCGCGTCAGGACGAGGGCGCAGCAATAGGCGCCGGCCAGGACGCAGAACAGCTTGAGCAGGTGTTTGACCAGGTGTTCGTTGCGCCCGAAACGGTACAGGCTGCAGGCATTGAGGACGTAATAGGTCAGGGCCGTGGCGACGATAAAGGGCACGATATTGCCAAGCGGCGCGTCGAGCAGGCCGGTGGGGGCGACGGGCAGGGCGGCCAGTCCGCCGAAAAACACTAACCCGGCCAAGTCGACGGTGCGGAACAGGCGCACGAACATGTCGCCGCTCTTGCGTTCGCGGCGCGACACCAGTTTTTCCGGGCGGAAGGGGCCGCGGCGGTCCTCGGGTTTGAGGCGCTTGGGATCGACAATAGCGGTCGCTTTCGCGAGCTGTTCGGGGGAGAGGGCGGCGTTCATGACCGTGACGGCTACTTTCTGTGCTGGCAGACAAGCTAACGCAACGAGTTTAGGCTCCGGTTAATGGCTGGTGCTTTTCCGGACACATTCCCCGTTTGGTAACGGTTAATGCAAGGGCCATGCCACCTGAAACGCGAAAAAGGCAGGCCACGGGGCCTGCCTTTGGGGAGTTTTGGGTGCTATAGCGGACCCTGGCGATAGTTTGAGCCGTTTTAAGATTATCCGGAAATATCGAATGCCGCGAAGCTCATATTGAGCAGGGTGAGGACGTCGCCGTCGCCCCAATCGTAGACAAGATTGTTGCCGTCTTCATAGGTATGCACGGTACGTCCGGTGCCATCGAAAGCAGAGAAATCCAGGCCGTCAACATGGTAGACGTCCCGCTCGTCATTCGGCTGGAAATCGGTGACGGTGTCATGGCCAAACCCCGGACTGAAGACGAAGGTGTCCCCGACGTTTTCAAATCCCGGGCCATTGCCGCCCCCCGTGAGGATATCATCGCCGGCGCCGCCGGAGAGAACATCGTGCTCATTGCCGCCGTGAAGCGTGTTGTTCAGCTCATTGCCCGTCAGGTAATACTTTTGGGCATCGTCATTGACACTTACGGACAGGTTTTCGACGTTAAGGCCAACCAGGCTGTAGCTCCGCGTGGTGACGATCGTATCGATCCCGCCATCGGCATCCTCGTCCACGACAGACCCGATGCCATCGACGCGATAGGTATCGTTCCCCAGTCCGCCGCGCATCATGGCGGTGCCGCCGCCGTCGAACAGACTGTCATTGCCTGCGCCGCCAATCAGGGTGTCGTTGCCGCCATAACCGTTGAGGATATCGCCTGCGTCGTTGGCGATAATGACATTGTCATAGCGATTGCCCCTGCCGGTCAGGCTGTCCGTCCCACTCAGGGTCAGGTTTTCGAAATTGAAATCCAGGGCAAAATTGACCGATGAGACGACCGTGTCGGTTCCGCCGCCCGCGGCTTCGACCAGGTGGATCGATGTACTGCCGACATAGTAGGTGTCGTTGCCGGCGCCGCCCGTCAGGGTCTGGACGCCCGCACCGGTCAGGCTGTCATCGAAGGTCGTACCGATAACCTTGTCGATACTGACGAGATGGTCGCTGCCGATATCCGCGCCCGTCGCCGTACCGGCCACCAGATCGACGATGACGGCTTGGTGCCCGGTAAAGTCGAGGGTGTCCGTACCGTCGCCGCCATCCAGGCTATTGTCACCGGCATTGCCCATGATCAGGTTATTGCCGGCATTGCCGGTACCGTCGATATTCGCCGTGCCGGTGAGGAAAAGATTCTCAAGATTGTCGCTGAGACCATAGGATTGGGAGGACCGAACCGTGTCGGTTCCTTCTCCCGGATTTTCGAGAATGACGTCGGCCAGGTTGTCGACGATATAGGTGTCGTTACCGGCGCCACCGGCCAGGAGATCGGCGCCGGCACCGCCATTGAGGGTATTGTTGCCGGCCGTTCCGGTCAGGCTGTTGTCGAGACCATTGCCTGTTCCGTTAAGATTGCCGCCACTGAGTACCAGGTTTTCGACATTGTCGCTGAGCGTATAGCTGACGCTCGACATGACAGTATCGATGCCGGCGTTGGTGCTCTCGTGGACCTGGTCGCCGGCATTGTCGACATGATAGGTGTCGTTGCCCAGCTTGCCGCTCATGCTGTCTGCACCGGCGGCGCCGTCCAGGTCGTTATCCAATGCACTGCCGGAAAGGGTATTGTCCAGGCTGTTGCCCGTGCCATTGAGGGCATGGCTGCCGAGCAGAAGGTTTTCGACGTTTGCGCCCAGCGTGTAGCTGAAGGCCGCGATCACTGTATCGACGCCGCCGCCGGCGTCTTCACTGACCGTGTCGCCGGCATTGTCGACGGTGTAGGTATCGTTGCCGGCGCCGCCGATCATGGTGTCAGCCCCCCTTTTGCCGTCCAGGCTATTGGCGCCGGCATTGCCGATCAACAGATTGTCCAGGCTGTTACCGATGCCGTAGATATCGGCTGTGCCGGTCAGGGTGAGGTTCTCGACATTGGGAAACAACTCGTAACTGGACCCGGTGATGACGGTGTCCGTACCCTGGCCGGAATATTCGACAACGGCGTCGCCGGGATTGTCGACGTAGAAGGTGTCGTCACCCATGCCGCCGCGCATGGTATCCGCGCCCAATCCACCGTCGATGATGTCATTACCGTCGGACCCGCCCAGGGTATTATTGCCGGCATTACCGGTCATGACATTGTCGAGTGCATTGCCGGTACCGAAACGATTGCCGTCGCCTGTCATGGTCAGGTTCTCGACATTGGCCCCAAGCGTATAGGTGCCGTTGATAAAAACCGTGTCGCTGCCATGGTGGCTGTATTCGACGACGACATCGGCGGCCTTGTCGAGAAAGTAGCGGTCATTGCCATCGCCGCCGTTCAGCGTGTCCAGCCCAGAGCCGCCGTCCAGCGTATCGTCGCCCAGTCCGCCGCCGATGGTGTCGTTGCCGTCGCCACCATTCAGCCGGTTATTGCCGTCATTGCCGATGAGCGAATTGTTGAGGGCATTGCCATTGCCCTGGTAATTGCCGGAGCCGGTCAGGACCAGCTTCTCGACATTATTGGTTAAAGTGTAGGCGCGCGCGGCGAACACCGTGTCGCTGCCTTCACCGGCCAGTTCGACGACCAAATCGCCGGCATTGTCGACATGGTAGATGTCGTTGCCCTTGCCGCCGTACATCTTGTCGGCGTCTTCGCCACCGTCCAGTTCGTCGCTGCCGTCGCCGCCGAACAATTCGTCGCGGCCTTGAAAGCCTTCGATCAGATCGTCATCCGCCGTGCCGTGCAGTGCATCCACGCCGCGGTCGTCACCGGCCGTACCGATAATATGCGTCATGATGATCGCTCCTGCAGTTACCAGATGATGTGATCTTGAAATGTCGAGTCGGCGGTGGCGTTGAGGACGGTGATGGTATTGCCGCCGCCCATGGTGATAACGACATCGGCGCCGACCTGGGTGAGGAGGGTGGTGTCGGTGGTGCCGTGGGTATAGGCGCTGATGTCGATCCGGTCGTTATCGGCCGTTGTGAAGTCGGTAATCGTATCAGCACCGGTGCCGGCATCGAAAACGAACGTGTCGGCGCCCAGGCCGCCGGTCAGGGTATCATGGCCCGCACCGCCGTTCACACGGTTGTCGCCGTCATTGCCGATCACGAGGTTTGCCCCGGCATTACCTGTGGCGTCGATAGTATCGGTGCCCGTCAGGAAGAGATTTTCCAGCGTGTCGCCAAGCGTGTAGCTGATGGACGAGATCACCCTGTCCGTACCACCGGTGCCCGTTTCGATAACCGTGTCGCCGGCACTGTCGACGACATAGGTCGTGCTGCCGTCTCCGCCCGTCATGGTGTCATCGCCCGCACCGCCATCGAGCCGCATGCCACCGTTCAGGACGTCGTTGCCATTGCCTCCATTGAGCTCCGTGCCGTAATCCCAAGAGCCGGGGAGATAGACTGACCCGCCAATCAGGGTATCATCGCCATCGAGGCCGGAAAGCGCCCCGCCGACGCCACCCATTTCCATATAGTTGTCGAGGGCGTTACCTGTTGCGTAGCCGGCATCAGACGAGTTGATAAGATTTTCGACATTGTCCGGGAGGGTATAAAAGCCGATGCCGCCCATATTAACCGTGTCAATACCTTCATCCGCCTTCTCGACGACGGTATCGTAATTCCCGCCGGGTTCAAAGGAGACGGAATAGGTGTCGTCGCCCGCGCCTCCAATCAGGAGATCGGGGTCCATACCTCCGGATAGCGAGTTATTGCCACTGTTACCGGTAATCGTGTTCGACCCGCGACCGCCACCGGCGTTGATATTGTCGGTGCCGGTCAGGGTCAGGTTCTCGATATCGCTGCCGATGGCAAAGGTCACGGAGCTGTAAACGGTGTCGAAGCCTTCGTGAGGAGATTCGTAGACGCGATCGAACACGTCGTCGACATAGTAGGTGTCGTCGCCCGCACCGCCGACCATGAGGTCGCCACCCGCGCCGCCATCAAGCGTGTCCTTGCCGCCACCGCCCGCCAGGTAGTTATAGCCGCCCTTGCCGGTCAGGGTATCGTCGAAGGCGGAGCCGAGCACATCCTCGATGTTGAGCAGGGTGTCGTTGCCGATGGCGGACCCAGTAGCGGTGCCGGCCAAAAGATCGACGGTGATGCCGGCGGCGCTGCCGCTATAATCAATCGTGTCCTCATCGCCGGCGCCATCGATGATATTATTGCCGCTATTGCCGATGAGGTGATTCATCGAGTCGTTGGCGGTGGCGTCGATATTGCCCGTGCCCGTCAAAGTCAGGTTTTCGAGATTGACGCCCAATGTGTAGGTGATAGAAGCCTCGACCGTATCGACGCCGAAGTCGTAATGGGGGCTGTTTTCGACGACGATGTCGCCAATATTGTCGACGATATAGGTGTCCCAGCCCAGGCCACCGGTCATGATATCCGCACCGGCGCCGCCGTCCAGCCTATCGCTGCCGTCCGTACCGGTCAGACTGTTGTCGAGCGCATTGCCGGTTCCCGTCAGGGCCGTCCCGGTTCCAGTCAGGATCAGGTTTTCGACATTGTCGCTGAGCGCATAGCTGACACTGGCCGTCACCGTGTCGTCGCCGCCGCCCAGGTCTTCATGTACCTGATCGCCGGCATTGTCGACATGATAGCTGTCATTGCCCGCGCCGCCGGTCATGGTGTCGGCGCCGGCGGCGCCATCCAGGTCGTTATTGCCGGCAGTGCCGGTGAGGGCGTTGGCGAGGTTGTTGCCGGTACCGTTGATATCGGCCAGGCCGGTCAGGATGAGGTTCTCGAGATTGGCGCCCAGGGTATAGGTGACGCTGGCACGCACTGTATCGCGGCCGCCGCCGGACGCTTCAGTCATCACGTCGCCGGCACTGTCGACGATATAGGTGTCGAAGCCGGCACCACCGTCCATGGTATCGGCGCCCGCGCCGCCATCCAGGAGATTATTGCCGGTATTGCCGGTCAGAATGTTGTCGCCTGCATTACCGGTGGCGTTGATATGGCTCGTCCCGGTCAAGGTCAGGTTCTCGACATTGTCGGTCAGGACGTAGGTTATGCTGGACATTACCGTGTCCACGCCTTCGCCCAGGTTCTCCTGTACCTGGTCGTTGGCATTGTCGACGTGATAGGTGTCGTTGCCGAGCTCGCCGATCATGATGTCGGCTCCGGCCGCACCGTTCAGGTCGTTATTGCCGGCGGTGCCGGTGAGGGTGTTGGCGAGCCGGTTGCCGGTGCCGTTGATATCCGCGAGGTCGGTCAGGATGAGGTTTTCGAGATTGGCGCCCAGGGTATAGCTGACACTGGCGCGCACCGTATCGTGGCCTCCACCCGGCGCTTCCGTAACGACGTCGCCTGCACTGTCGACATAGTAGGTGTCGTCGCCCATCCCGCCGGTCAGGATATCGTTGCCGCCGCGGCCGTCCAGGATGTCGTTGCCGTCGCCGCCGTCCAGGACATTGTCCAATTGGCTGCCGCGCAGGATATTGTTGTAGATGCTGCCGGTGGCGTGGACCGCGTGACCCGTCAGTTCGAGATTTTCAATGAATGTGCCGGCCAGTGAATAGTCGATCGAGCTGAAGACCTGGTCGTTGCCGGCGCCGGCCGCTTCGACGACGACATCGCCGGCATTGTCGACCGTATAGATATCGTCCCCCAGCCCGCCGATCAGGGTGTCGGCGCCGTAACCGCCGTTGAGGACATTGCCGCCGTCATTGCCGGTGATGACATTGGCCAGGCTGTTGCCGGAACCGAAACGCGCCGTCCCGGTCAGGGTCAGGTTTTCGACCGGCATCCCCGACAGGCCGTAGTCGAGGCCGGTGACGATGGTGTCCGTGCCGCCGCTGTCGCTGACGACGTCGCCCAGGCTGTCGATGACATAGGTGTCGTTGCCGATACCGCCGGCCAGGGTGTCGTCGCCGGCGCCGCCGTCGAGGATATTGGCGCCGCTATTGCCGGTGAGGGTGTTGTCCAAGCCGTTGCCGGTGGCGTTGATATCAGCCGTGCCGCTCAGGGTCAGGGCCTCGATATTCTTGCCCAGCGTATAGCTGACCGAGCTGAAAACGCTGTCCGTGCCCTGACCGCTATACTCCGTGGCGACGTCGCCGGCATTATCGACGATGAAGGTGTCGTCGCCGGTGCCGCCGCGCATGATGTCGGCGCCCAGGCCGCCGTCGATCGTGTCGTTACCGTCGGCCCCGCCCAAGGTGTTGTTGCCGCTTGAACCGTTGATATGGTTGTCGAGATTGTTGCCGGTGCCGAAGCGGTCGGCCGCGCCGGTCAGGATCAGGTTCTCGACGCTGGCCCCCAGGGTGTAGGTCCCGTTGATGATGACGGTATCATTGCCCTGCCGGAAGAATTCCTTGACGATATCGGCGCTGCTGTCGAGATAATAGCGGTCGTCGCCCAAGCCGCCCTTCATGGTGTCGGTGCCCTTGCCGCCGTCCAGCGTATCATTGCCCAGCCCGCCGACCAGGACGTCATTGCCGCCCAGCCCGTTCAGCCGGTTGTTGCCGTCATTGCCGGTGAGGGTGTTGGCCAGGCTGTTGCCCTTGCCCTGCAAATTGCCGGCGGTCTGGCCGGTCCCGGTCAGGATCAGGTTTTCGACATTGCCTGTCAGGGTATAGGCGCGGTTGCTGTAGACGGTGTCGCGGCCCTGGCCGGCCGCCTCGACGACGACGTCCCCGCTGTTGTCGACATAAAACACGTCGTTGCCCGCGCCGCCGACCATGGTGTCGGCGCCGGTGCCGCCATCGAGGACGTCATTGCCGTCCTCGCCATAAAGCTCGTCGCCGCCCGACAGGCCCTCGATCAGGTCGTCGCCGGCCGTGCCATGCAGGGCGTGGGCGCCCCGGTCGCCGGTGGTTGTGCCGATAATATGCGCCATGGATATTGCCTCCAGGTTTGTAAAGCCGCCACCGCCGCTCCCGTGAGCGGCGGCGAGCACAGGGATATGGCGGTTACCAGACGATTTGATTGCTCACGCCGGCGATGGTCGTATTGGTAAGTGTAATCACATTGCCATCGCCGAAGTCGAAGACGACGTCGCTCCCCGATTGTGACATCACCGAGGTATCGATGGCGCCGTTGGTGTAGGCATGGACATCAATTTTATCGTAGTATGAGCCGCCGTGGATGTAGTTCTCCAGGAAGTCGGTCACCACGTCGTTGCCGCTGCCCGGGCCGAAGACGAAGGTGTCGATGTCGGCCCCGCCAGACAGGGTATCGTTACCGGCGCCGCCGATAATGGTGTCCTGACCATTGCCGCCCATAATGTTGTTATCACCGTCGCTGCCGGTCAGCGTATAGGTCAGATGGGTGCCGCTGGCCGATATATTCATGACCAGGTTTTCAACATTGGTGCCTGCCAGGCTGAAGCTCACCTTGGTTTCGACCGTGTCGGTGCCTTCACCGGCGTTTTCAACGACGACATCGCCGGCTTGTTCGACGACGTAGGTGTCATCGCCGGCCCCGCCCATCATGGTGTCGTTGCCGCCCTGGCCCCACAGCGTATTATTGCCGCTGTTGCCGGTAATGACGTTGTTCAGCCCATTGCCGGTGCCGTCGATATTGGCCGTGCCAGTCAAGGTCAGGTTTTCGACATTGGCGGTCAGGAAATAGGTGATCGACGCCATGACGGTGTCGGTTCCGGACGTGGCATTTTCCACGACATTGGCACTGGCGACCGAGACGATATAGCTGTCGTTGCCCTTGCCGCCGGCCATGGTCTCAATGGCGGATAGCGTGTCGTCGAAAGCGCTGCCCCAGACGCGCTGGAAATTGATCAGGGTGTCGCTGCCGATCGCCGAGCCGCTGGCCGTACCGGCGAGAAGGTCGACGGTGACGCCATCGGCGCTGGCGGTGTAGTCGATCGTATTGGTGCCGCCGGCGCCGTCGATGATATTGTTGCCGCTATTGCCGCCCATGATGTTGCTGAGGTCATTGCCGACGGCATTGATATCGCCGGTGCCCGTGAGATAAATGTTCTCGAGTTGGCCGCCGGCGTCGAGGCTGTAGGTGACCGACGATTTGACGGTGTCGGTGCCGGCGGTATCGGCTATGACGTCCGCGATATTATCGACGATATAGGTGTCATTGCCCGCGCCACCGTTCAGGGTGTCCGCGCCGGCCCCCCCATCCAGGATATTGGCGCCCGCCGTCCCGGTGAGGCTGTTGCCGAGGGCGTTACCGGTGCCGTTGAGATTGGCGCCGAAAAGCACGAGGTCTTCGACATTGTCGCTCAGTGTGTAGCTGACGCTCGACATCACCGTGTCCATGCCGCCGGCCAGGTCTTCCTGGACGATGTCGCCGGTGGTATCGACATGATAGACATCGTTGCCCAGGCCGCCCGCCAGGGTGTCGGCGCCGACGCCCCCGTTCAGATCGTTATTGCCGGCATTGCCGGTGAGGGTGTTGGCCTGGCCGTTGCCGGTGCCGTTGAGATCCGCCACGCCGGTGAGCGTCAGGTTCTCGACATTAGCCACCAGGGTATAATTGATGCTGGCGCGTACCGTATCGCGGCCGCTGCTTGACGCTTCCGTCACCACGTCGCCGGCATTGTCGACGACATAGATGTCGCTGCCGGCGCCGCCGGCCATGATATCGGCGCCCACCCTGCCGTCCAGAACGTTGGCGCCGGCATTGCCGGTCAGGGTATTGTCGAGCCCGTTGCCCGTGGCGTCGATGCCGCCCGTGCCGGTCAGGGTGAGGTTTTCGACATTGTTGTCGAGGGTGAAACTGACCGTGCTGAAGACTGAGTCCGTGCCCTGGCCTGAATATTCCGCCACGGTGTCGCCGGCATTGTCGACGTAGAAGGTATCGTTACCCATGCCGCCGCGCATGGCATCCATGCCCTTGCCGCCATCGATAACGTCATTGCCGCCGGCCCCGCCCAGCGTATTGTCGCCGGCATTACCGGTGATGACATTATCCAGCGCATTGCCGGTGCCGAAACGATCGCCCGAGCCGGTCATGGTCAGGTTCTCGACGTTCAGGCCCAATGTATAGGTGCCGTTGATATAGACGGTATCGCTGCCATGGTGGCTGTATTCGACGACGACATCGGCGGCCTTGTCGAGAAAGTAGCGGTCATTGCCATCGCCGCCGTTCAGCGTGTCCAGCCCAGAGCCGCCGTCCAGCGTATCGTCGCCCAGTCCGCCGCCGATGGTGTCGTTGCCGTCGCCACCATTCAGCCGGTTATTGCCGTCATTGCCGATGAGCGAATTGTTGAGGGCATTGCCATTGCCCTGGTAATTGCCGGAGCCGGTCAGGACCAGCTTCTCGACATTATTGGTTAAAGTGTAGGCGCGCGCGGCGAACACCGTGTCGCTGCCTTCACCGGCCAGTTCGACGACCAAATCGCCGGCATTGTCGACATGGTAGATGTCGTTGCCCTTGCCGCCGTACATCTTGTCGGCGTCTTCGCCACCGTCCAGTTCGTCGCTGCCGTCGCCGCCGAACAACTCGTCGCGGCCTTGAAAGCCTTCGATCAGATCGTCATCCGCCGTGCCATGCAGCGCATCCACGCCGCGGTCGTCGCCAGCCGTACCGATAATGTGAGCCATTTCCGGATTCCCTGTGTTTTATATATTTATGCCAGGCCGCCGCCCTGGACCTCGAAAAGTGGTTACGCTTTACGCAACAGGCCGCCGGTTTCCCGTGCCGCCAACTCTCATCCCCGGAATAATACCAACGGCGGATCACTTTAGCTCATTCGCCGTTGGCAGCGGGCGACCGCCTGCCGCCGCTGATGCGGCGAGCCATGCGGCGTTTGAGCTAAGAATGCGGATACCGATGGTCATTCTTTATGACCGTCAGTATCCGCGGGGACGGTATCATGAACTTTCAATTTCGCACGTTACAATTTCGGGTGATAACCGACAAGCCGGCAGCCGGGTGCGAACCCCGGCTGCCGGTTATAGTTACCGGCCTGCTTAGCCGTGCGCGTCGAGATGGCTGCGGAACGTGGCGTCGTCCATGGTGTTGAGCACGACGATGGTTTCGCCTTCGCCGAACTGGATATGGACGTCGGCGCCGACCTGGGTGATGACCGCGGCCGACATGTGGTCGCCGTCATAGCTGATCATGTCGTTTTCCGCCGCCGAAAAGTCGGCGATCGTATAGGTGCCGTCCTGGCTGCCGAAGAAGAAGGTGTCGGCCCCGGCGCCGCCGGTCAGCATGTCGTCGCCGCCCAGCCCGGCGATGAAGTTGTCGCCGGCATTGCCGATCAGGACATTGTCCTCGCTGTTGCCGTGGACGTCGCTATTGCCGGATCCGGTCAGGTGGACGTTTTCGATAAAGGCGTTGGCGATGACGCTGGCGTCGAAATCGACCGAACTGAACACCGTGTCGGTGCCGCCGTGGTCCAGTTCGACGACGACGTCGCCGGCATTGTCGACATAATAGGTGTCGTCGCCCTTGCCGCCGGCCATGACGTCGGCGCCGGCCTTGCCGTCCAGCACATTATCGCCGTCATTGCCGGTGAGGAGGTTATTCAGGCCGTTGCCGGTGGCGTCGATGTCCATCGCGCCGGTGAGTGTCAGGTTTTCGACATTATTGCCCAGCGTAAAGGATACCGAGCTGAAGACGGTGTCATTGCCCTGGTTGCTGTATTCGCTGACCGTATCGCCGGCATTGTCGACATAGAAGACGTCGTTGCCGTCGCCGCCGCGCATGGTATCGGCGCCCAGGCCGCCATTGACGATATCGTCACCGCCGGCGCCGCCCAGCGTATTGTCGCCGACATTGCCGTTGATGATATTGTCCATGTCGTTGCCGGTGCCGAAGCGGTCGCCGCTGCCGGTCAGGGTCAAGCGTTCGATATTGTCGCCGATCGTGAAGGTCGAGGCGCTGTAGACCGTGTCCAGCCCTTCGCCGTGATCTTCGCTGACGGTGTCGTTCAGGTCGACATAGTAGCGGTCATTGCCTTCGCCGCCCTGGAGCATATCGCTGCCCTTGCCGCCGTCCAGCGTGTCGTTACCCCAGCCGCCGCTGATCATGTCGTTGCCGTCATTGCCGTTCAGCCGGTTGCTGCCGATATTGCCGACCAGCGTGTTGTCGCCGGCGTTGCCGTAGCCGGCGATATTGCCGAGGCCCGTCAGGACCAGCTTTTCGACATTGTCGGCAAGCGTGTAGATAACCGACGTGTAGACGGTGTCATTGCCGCGGTTCGCGCCTTCGGACACGGTGTCGCCGCGGTCGTCGACCCAATAGGTATCGTCGCCATAACCGCCGAACATGTTGTCGGCGCCGTTACCGCCGTCGAGTATGTCATTGCCATTGAGAGCATACAGATCGTCGCGGCCGTCCAGGCCTTCGATCTTGTCGTCGCTGTTCGTGCCGGTCAGGGCCTTGCTGCCCAGGTCATTGTCGTTGGTACCGATGATATGCGCCATTGGGGCGTCCTCCACATTGTTGATGGATTAACGATAACAGGGCTGTGAGAAGCCGCCAGACGACGGATCCTGACGAACCGGGCGCGGATAATCATCGCTTTTTAATAGATACACTTTGTGGGGGAGGGGTTGGGGTGGGGGAGGGGCCACGGCCGACATTCCGGACGCTGTGGATTTTTCGCAATCGGCGTTGCCTTTTAAAATCGAACACGCTAAGTGAACCGTAACGGAGACGTGGCCGAGAGGCTGAAGGCACTCGTTTGCTAAATGAGCGTACCCCTAAAAGGGTACCCAGGGTTCGAATCCCTGCGTCTCCGCCACCAACCAAAAAGCTCGCCCCATGGGGCGGGCTTTTTTGTTGGTAACGGTCGATGCGGGATGTCGAACCCGTGGGTTCGAAACGAGCAATGCGCCTTTGCGCATTGCGAGTTCGGCGGAGCGAAGTGTAGCCAAACGAACCCATGTGCGTAGCACAGGGTGAGTTCGGCGGAGCATAGCGCAGCCAATCCCTGCGTCTCCGCCGCCCGCCGCAGGCGGGCATCTCTTACTAATTTACTGGTTTGGCAGGCTGGATAGGACACTTGGGATAGCGATCGATGCGGGACGTCGAACACATGCCCCCGGGTAACTTACATTTGTAACGTGTCAAATCGGGTAGTCATGATACCGTCGGGCTTAAAAAAAGCAGAGGACATGATCATGGCGCACATTGTTGGCACCCCCAATGGCGACAAGGGCGCACATGCCCTGCACGGCACATCCGGCGACGACTTCATCGAAGGCCTTTCGGGCGGCGATGAGCTGTATGGCGAAGATGGCGATGATGTGCTGGATGGCGGTACGGGCGCCGACACCATGACGGGTGGCACGGGCAATGACACCTATTATGTCGACAACAGCGGCGATGTCGTCACCGAGCTTTCCGGTGAAGGTACGGACACCGTCATCAGCTCGCGACTCTACACATTGGGGACCAATCTCGAAAACCTAACCCTCACCGGCGCCGGCAACGGTCAGGGCACCGGCAACGGCCTGGCCAATACGATCACTGGCAATGGCGGCAACAACCGGCTGAACGGGCTGGGTGGTAATGACGTCCTGCTCGGCGGCCTGGGCGACGACACGCTCGACGGCGGCAAGGGCACCGACATCATGAAGGGTGGCCTGGGCGACGATCGCTATTATCTCGATACGGTGTCCGACAAGGTCACCGAATTCTTCGAACAGGGCGATGACACCGTCATCATCAACGGCACCTATACCCTGGGGGCCAGTGTCGAGAACCTTATCATCACCGGCTCGGCCGACCGTTTCGGCACCGGCAACAATCTCGACAACCATATCACAGGTTCAAGTGGCAACAACACCCTGGGTGGGGCCGATGGCAATGACACGATCGACGGCGGTCTGGGCGCCGACGTCATGCGCGGCGGCACCGGCGACGATACCTTCATCGTCGACAATGCCGGCGACGTTATCACCGAATACAGCAACCAAGGCATGGACAGTGTTCTCAGCCGTATCAACTTCACCTTGGGCGGCAATGTCGAAAACCTGACCCTGACCGGCATGGGCAATATCGACGCCACCGGCAACGGCCTGGCCAATACCCTGACCGGCAATGCCGGCGACAATGTTCTCGACGGCAGGGCCGGGGCGGATGCGATGGCCGGCGGCGCCGGGAATGACAGCTATTATGTCGATAACAGTGGCGACGTCGTGAGCGAAATTCCGGGCGGCGGCGTCGACAGCGTCATATCCGGCGTCAGCTTCACCTTGGGGGCCGATGTCGACAACCTGACCCTGACCGGCGCCGGCGCCATTGACGGCACGGGCAATGACGGCGCCAATGTGCTGACGGGTAACGCCGCGGCCAATATCCTGGGCGGTGGCGGCGGCAATGATACGATCGATGGCGGTGGCGGCGCCGATACCTTGCGCGGCGGCCTGGGCGACGACACCTTCTTCGTCGACGACATGGGCGACACGGTCGCGGAATATACCGGCCAGGGCACGGATTCGGTCTTCAGTTCCGTCAGCTTCGTGCTCGGCGGCAATATCGAGAACCTGACCCTCACCGGAGCGGCCAATATCAACGCGACCGGCAACAGCCTGGCCAACAGCTTGACCGGCAACGACGTCAATAATGTGCTGCAGGGCAAGGACGGCAACGACCTTATCAACGGCGGCGGCGGCAATGACAAGCTGGACGGCGGTACCGGCATCGACGTCATGCACGGTGGCGCGGGTGACGATACCTATGTCGTCAACGACGCGAACGACGTCGTCAGCGAGACGGGCCCGGGCGGTGTGGATGCCGGCGGTGTCGATACGGTCTTGTCCGACGTCAGTTTCGTGCTGGGCGATTTTGTCGAAAACCTGACCCTGCGAGGCAAGGTGAACGAAGACGGCACCGGTAACGCGTCCGACAATATCATCACCGGCAATGCCTGGGACAACGTCCTGATCGGCGGCGACGGCAACGATACCCTGATCGGCGGCGGCGGTGGCACCGACCGTCTCGAGGGTGGCAACGGCTCCGACAACCTGACGGGCACCGGTTATCTCGATGGCGGCGCCGGCGCCGACATCATGACCGGGACAGGCGTTGTGACCTTTGTCATCGACGATGCCGGCGACGTCGTTTCCGGCGGCAACTATATCAATATCATTACCTCCATCAGCTTTATGATGGGGACGAACATGGCGACCATCCAACTCACCGGCAGCGACAATATCGATGCCATCGGCAACGAGATGAACAATTGGATGGCGGGCAACAGCGGCAATAACCTGCTCGATGGCGGAGCGGGCCTCGACGCTCTCCTTTGCAACCAGTCCACGCACGACATTTACGTCAACCTGGCCTTGGAAACGGCGACCGGCAGCGATATCGGCAATGACACCGTCTCAGGTTTCGAGAATGTTTTTGCCGGATCGGGCAACGACACCTTGATCGGCAATGCCAGCAATAACCAACTGAACGGCGGTCTCGGTGACGATATCCTTGACGGCGGGGCCGGCGCCGACGTCATGATCGGCGAAGGCGGCACGGACATCTATTACGTCGATAATCCCGGGGACAAAATCTACACCTACGGAAGCGGCGTCAATACGGCCTATGCCTCCTGTTCCTATACCATCGACTTCAAGGGCATCCTGCACCTGACGGGAAATAGCGATATCAATGCCACTGGCAGCGGCTTCGAAGATCGCATCTACGGCAATGACGGCAACAATATCCTAGATGGGGCAGCCAAGGCGGATATCCTGACCGGCGGCCTGGGCGCCGATACCTTCCATTACCTGGCCAAGCAGTTCGGTGCCGGCGAACATATTACCGATTTTTCGGTGGCGGACGGGGATTGGGTCACGATCTCAGGTTACGACCCCAGCCAGCATGGCGGCATGGAGCCGACGATTTACCAATCGGGCGCGGACACAATCGTCCAGATCGACGCCACCCATTATATCGTCCTCGACAACACGACCTTGAACAGCGACGTCACAAGTCACATCACCTGGTGAGAGGCGGCGGGGCCTTGAGCCGGAAGATGCCCGCCATCGTCTCGATGAACGCCTGCGAAAAACCGAACCTCGGGCCGCATGACAACCGGCCGTTCTTATTGCAGCAAATCCACGCCGTCGGCCTCAAGGTGCAAGGTCCCGGTCCAGGTCCGCCCGCTCAGCAGGCCCGTCTTCGTGCCGTCGATGGCGATGTCCCGGGGGCCGTAAGACGCGTTGACATAGAGGGTCCGGCCATTGACGACGCGGGCATAGACACCATCCGGCGTCTTCGGTCCCGGCTGGATGCCAAGACCGGCATAGAGGCTACGATACAGGGGCTGCATTACCGACGGCTGGGCGGGCGTGGCGACGTAGATGGCCTGGCCCTTGCCGAAATGGTTGACCGTTGCGATCGGCGGCGCATCCTCGACATTGGTGAAGCGGCCCAGGACCTGCGCCGTGGACGGCTCCAGCACTTCGTAGAAGTTGATCGTGGTGCTGACCGTTGCGCCGCCCAGGGTGCCGGTGAGGGGGTTATTGCTGCGATAGAATGCGTTGGTCCGGATGCCGAAGACGTCGGATAACCGGCCGGGCAGGGGCGTATTGAACCACTGGTTATGTTCGTCGACCTTGGCCGAGAAGGCGGTCATGATGACCGTGCCGCCGTTCTTGACATAGGCGCGGATATTGTCCGCCGACGCCTGGTCCATGAGGTAATCGCCCGGTACGACGACCAGCTTGTAGCGGCTCAGGTCCTCGTGGCCGATATTGATGACGGCGACATCGATATTGTCGTTGTAGATGGGCGAGAAGGCATTGTGTTCCTGCTCCATATACGGCGTCGTAATATATTGCTTGACGGTATTCGAAGGTCCGTGCGGGTCTGACGCGACCTTGCTTTCGAACGAATAGGCGATGGCCGCCTGCGGATCGAGCTTACGCGGAAAGCCCAGGGTCTCCATTTTCTTGAATTCGGAGGCGATCGTGCCCCATTCGTCGAGCTTCCACGACGGCCGGTCGTCATGGTCGATGAGGCCGAACAGGGCCTGCTCCTCGCCACCCAGGTGGCTGTTGAACGTCCAGGCCAACATGCCCTGGCCGCCGTTGATCAGGCCGAAATAAGCCCACATGCGTGAGTGGCCCTTCGAACCGTAATAACCGCCGCCGCCGGCCTGGAACTCATTGAACCAGCTGGGCGTCGTCAGGGCGCCCTTCATCATCATGGTCTCGAAACCGCCGCCGATCGCGTCGCCGTTATAAAAGCCGTAGGAACCGTAGCTGACATATGACTTGTAGGTCGAAAGATAGTCGAAACCCTTGCGGTCGGAGCTGTCCCACAGGTTCGAGATCGCCGGCTTGTTCGGCACATTCTTCTCGCGAATGGCTTCCAGGTCCTTCAGAACGCCGACGGTAACGTCCGACCAGTAACGGTGGAGGTCGAGATAACGCTCGAACGGCCCCGGGCCGTCGGCATAGGGCAGGCGCACTTCGTCCCAGTCGTCGATATGGCGTGACCAGCGCTGAGTGGCCCAGGCCTTGTTCAGCGTGGGCAGGTCGCCATAGCGGTTCTTAAGCCAGACGATAAAGCGTTGCCGGTCGGCTTCGGACCACGACATGAAGCCGTTGCCGATCTCGTTGTCGAAGCCGATCGCGAACAAGGCCGGATGCTTGGCGTAGTGTTTCGTCAGGGTGTCGGCGAAATCGCGCACCAATCGCTGATAGTCCGGGTCGCCGATGTCGTCCATATAGCGCTCAGCCGGGTAGAGCGTGGTGCCGTTCTGGGCAACCAGGTCGACGCCGGGGTATTTGTGGTGCAGCCATTGCGGCGCCGGCAGGCCGCTGATGTCGAGGATGACCTTGATGCCGGCCTTGTCCATCTCGTCCATAATGGCGTCGAAAGCCTTGAAATCGTACACCCCTTCAGCCGGTTCGAACGAGTCCCACGCCAGGTCCCCCATGCGGACCACCTTAAAACCGGCCTTCTTCATCAGGGCGATATCCTGATGAATCTGCTCGGGGCTGCGGTCGACCGGCTGATAGCAGGTGCCGACGAACAGCTGGCCGGCGCCCGGCCAGTCGGGATGGCCCGTGGCGCTCTGGGCGTTGGCCGTGCCGGCCGTCGCCGCCAGCAGGGCAGCCGAAGCGAAGAGGAGCGATTTGAGGTTCATGCTGAGCGTTCCTGAGTCCTTGTTCCGACGGCAGGCCTGAGAGACTCCCGTTCACGGTAGGCATTTTTATGAAAATCAATTTTACAAATAAAATAAAGAAAGGCGTTGATCAATAGATAAAATTATCCAATTGATATTGGAATGCACTCCCAAGGTGAGGCAGTCCAATACCGACGCACACGGTGCAGGACGGCTGGGCGCTTCCGCCCGGACGTTCGACGGCACTGCATTACTTGGTGTCTAGCGTTCCCGTAATGCTTATTTCGGCAAGACTGCAGGATCCGCCCGTTTGCCCTGAGAGGACTAATCTCAGGCGCCGGCCTGTAACGGCAGATGTTGCGAACTCGAGTCGGTCAGCCGTACCCATGGCACTTCCGAGCGCCTGCCACGCACCATCGGTCCCCTGGGCTTCGGCGCTGACGTCGCAGCGACCAGCGGGTAAAAAGCGAATAGCCAGGCGGCGATACGTGAGGATACGCTCGGGATCGATAATGATCCACGGGTGCTTGTCATTGGGGACGGAAGTCCAATAGGTGTCGGCTTGTCCGTCGTTCGCGAGTGACGGGTCATGATCAGGCGCGCTCGAACTGGCCTGAGTTGGATTGTGCAAGCCGAAGGTTTCATCCCCCGCGGCATCCGCCGGATGATAAATGACATAGGGGCGCTCTGCCGGCAGCGGCGTTACGCCGGGTATGAAAGGCGGTCCGTCAACCGTCTTCACCGTCAAGATGCCATCGCGCAGGCCTGGCGATGTTGCGCGAATCTCGGTCGTTCCTGCCTGCCAGCTACGCATGGCGATCGCTGCCTGACCGTCGCGGATGGGAATATCGCCGTCGGGCGTGAAATCGATGCTGCGCCCGGTTGGCAGTTCTCCAGGACCGGCTTCAAGGCTGAGATGGACGGGCGGGTTGTTGCTAAGCAGCTTGCCTGTGGCATCCACCACGGTAACGACCAGTTGCACATCGTCGGTCCCGTCGGCATGACGTATGACGGGGGCGCTGGACGTCACACGGATGGCGGCGGGCTGGCCGGCTTCCGGCCACACGGGCGGCGCGATGCCGCGGTAGGCATTGCGGTACCAGTACCATTGGCGTTTCGGCAGGCGCGAATAGTCGATCATGCCCATGGAACCGAACTTACGGCCGGCAATGGAGCCATGATCGAAGCCGGCCCAGATCACCTCGCCCGACCGCCACGGCAAGCGCCACGATCCGGACACGCCTTCCTTTGCCCCCGGCGTTCTTTCGAGATCGCCCCAGCCGGGCGCGTAGTCTCCCGGCCGATCGACCATGGTTGAGCCGTATTCGGCGACGAAGTTGGCGATGCCGGGATCGGGAAACAGGAATGCGCCGTCGCCATTATAGCCTGCGATGTCGCCAATATGGTCGATGTCGCCGCGCTGCGCACCGTCCACGGCTGCGGGCCGCGTCGGATCGAGCCGATGCGTCAGCGCCACCTCCTCAGCCAACAGCCGCCGTACTTGGGGCATGGTATCGTCGGTCGTAAAAAAGACCTCGTTATCCATGCCCCAAACGACGATCGAGGGGTGATTGCGGTTGATGCGGATCATTTCCGCCAGTTGCTGCTTTACACTGTCGTCGAAGGCGGCCTGCTGCGTGGCGTCGGAAGGATAGGCCGGCGCGCCCCAGGGATTCTTGAAACCCGCCGTCCCCCAAAATGGCGCTTCCGACACAAACATCATACCGGCGCGATCCGTGGCCTCGGCGAAATGCGGGTCGTGTGGATAGTGTGAGCCACGGATGAAATCGAAGCCCGCGTCCTTTATCAATCCGACGTCGCGATCGATGGCGGCATTCGTCACCGCGTCGCCCCAGCCCGCCTGGTCCTGATGGACATTGGCGCCACGGAAATAGCGGTGTTGGCCGTTGAGGAAAAAACCCTTGTCCGCTGTCCAGGCGATCGAGCGGAAGCCGAACTCCGTGTCGAATCGGTCGCGTTCACGTCCCGCTACCACGAGGCTCGTATCGGCATGGTAAAGGTTCGGCGTCTCGGGGCTCCAAAGCTTGAGACGTGACAGTTGCGCCGAAGTCTGGGTCACCGACTGGGTCTCGCCGGACGGCAGGTGGAGGGTGGCGTCGGGCAGGACCGCTACGACAGTCCCCCGATCGTTGACGATGCGGGTCCTGACAGTGACTTGGGCTGTCACCGGACCGTCATTACGCACCTCTGTTTCGGCGGCAACTCGACTCGATTGGCCTGACAATCCGGGCGTCGTTATGAAGGTTCCTGTCCACGGGACGTGAATGGCATCGGTCGTCACCAGCCAGACATCACGATAGATGCCGCCGCTGAAAATGTGCTCGCCGGCACGCGGGGCCAGGGTTGGATCCCAGATGTTGTCGACGCGAACGGCGATTACATTCCGGCCTGGATGCAATGTAGCGGTAATGTCAACCGGGAAGCCCGTGTAACCACCACGGTGGTTGCCAATTTTCGTGCCATTGACATAAACCTCCGCAGTCTGGAAAGCGCCTTCGAATTCCAAGGAGACTCGGCGCCCGGCGGGTACCGCCGTGAGTACCAGGTCCTTACGGTACCAACCGTAACCGACATAGACCTCCGGTGCCTGAAAATAAGGTGTGCTGAAACTGTGTGGAAGGCCGACGGCCTGCCAGCGGCTGTCGTCGAAATCGGCCTTTTCCGCGCCCTCCAGATCTCCGAGGTGGAAACGCCAGTCCGCATTGAAATTCTGTCGCAGTCGCCCGGACGCCGTGGTCGCAGCTTCGGCGGACCTGGTATCCGTTACCACGAGACCGCCCGAGGCGGCCGTCAGAGCGACGATGGCCGCAACCATCATGCGGCGAAAATATTGCGAGACCATCGTCCATCTTCCTTTTGTCGAGCCTGAAGACTCCGCTTGACCGGCGGGGTTACGGTTTCGGGGTCAATACGATGACGCCGCCGCCCGCCGCCGTCATGGCGAGGGAGACATGTCCCTTGGCCGTCACTTCCGTGACGCTCTTGGTGACGTCGTTCGGGCTGGCACCATCGGCCCACTGTTGCGCCGAATATGTGCCCTTGCCCAGGAACGCCAGCGGCAGGTCGACGGTCCGGCCTTCTTGGTTGGTCATGGCGCCGACATACCAGACATCGCCCTTGCGGCGGGCCACGGCAACGTAGGTTTCGGGCGTACCCCCGACAAAGCGGGTCTCGTCCCAGGCCGTCGGAACCATCTTCACGAAGTCGAAGCCGGGCGCATCGGTATAGACGCTCGGGTCATCGGACACCATCTGCAACGGACTGTCATAAACAACGTACATGGCCAGGGCCTGGCCCCTCGTCGACTGGGTCATGGGCATGATTTCGCGCTCAACATAGGTGTCAGGCGTGGCATTGTGGAAGCCGCCCGGCGTGTAGTCCATTGGCCCCAGCAGCATCCGCGTATAGGCGAGCCGGACATTGTGGGCCGGCGTTACACGTTTGCTGAACTTGTTCCACTCGGCGCCCAGCACGCCTTCCTGCGTGATGTAGTTCGGATAGGTGCGTTGAAGTCCGGCCGGCGGATAGGCGCCGTGCATGTCGAGCAGCATATGCCGTTGTGCCGTGGCCTGAGCCAGGTCATGGTAAAAATTTACCATGTCCTGGTCGTCGCGCTCCATGAAATCGACCTTGATTCCCTTGATGCCCCAGCTCTGATAGGTGTCGAGGACCTGCGCCATGCGCGGTTTGACATGACTCCAGTGCGCCCACAGGATCAGACCGACATGCTTCTCCGCCGCATATTGCACCAAAACCGGCATATTGATGGCCGGGTCGGCGCGCGTGATATCCGTGTTGGGGTCGGGATTGCAGCAGGGCGTGGCGCCATAGGCCCAGCCGGCGTCGATCAGGAAATACGGAAAACCGGAATCCGCTGCAAAGTCGATGAAGCGCTTATAGCGTTCCATGCTGGGCTTTTCACCGGCGGTCGGGCCCGACCACCAATCCCATGCGACCTTGCCAGGCTTGACCCACGAAAAGTCGCCTTGGGCCTGTGGCGAAAGGTTGCCCACCAGTTCCGACGGGATCAAGTCGCCTGCCCGATCGCCCGTCATAATCACCCGCCAAGACGTCGCAAGGCCGTCGGGTGACCGCACCGCGACATCCGGATTGCCGGGCAGGGTTGTGAGGCGCACGTGGAGACCGTTCGCAACGGGCTCAAGGCCGCTGCCGGCATAACCGACCAGATTGGACTGCGCGATGGCAAAATGCGTGCGCCCGCTGGCCGAGGCGCACACGGCCGGCATGTCGTAAAGCTTGGTGGTGTCGAGCTGGGAAATCTTCAGCTCGGACCAGGTCATTTCATGGGATCCGGCGAATTCACTGACTTCGCAAGCCGCGTCGTTCGGAAACAGGAAGCCCGTCGCCTCACCTTTTACGACATAGGCCGCGCCAGTGGGGAGACGATAACGGAAGGCAACGCCGTCATTATAGGCCCGGGCCTCGATGGACACTTCGCGGTGGAGACCCGTCGTCTCACGATAGGTCACAACAATGCCGTTGTAGGCGTCGACGGCGTTCTCCGCCTTGGTGGCGACGAGCCGAATGTGTTGCCGGTGCCTGTCCTTGTGAACCTTCACGGTGGACATAGTCCCATAGGGGGCAGACTGGGAAAGCACCAGGCCAAGAGGCGAGGAGGCAACAATCTCCTCACCTTTACGATTGACCGAATAGTGTGCGCCGTCCTCCGACAATTTAAATTCAACCGACTTATCGGGCGATGTGATGAGGAGGGCTGAAGCCGCCACGGCTAAAATTGGGAGCATCAGTTGGATCGTCCTTGTGTAAATTGGAGTTTATATGTGGCCCCCGCAGTCCCACTACGTGGACTGCCTCAACCGTTATATGACAATAGCTTTTGCATATAAAAGCGCCCGTGTCCCAACTAACCGTCACACACGCGCCAATTCCCACTGGATAGGCGATCTTGCCGGCCCGGCTTTCCGCACGAGGCGTTTTTGTGTTTGGACCCAAAGGGTTTCGGAAACGCGGTGGATGATCCGGTTCCGGACCGGTACATTCGCAGGGTCGAGGCCTTGCATTTTCATAATGCCGAGCGCGATATCTCTCGAAGTCATGGGGGCCTGCGCTGTCGCCAATATTTCCAGGACCATACTGGGTATACTTCTTTCCGAGGCGGCCACAGGCACCTTGGCCGGACTACCCGGCACCATCGCGGCTCTTTTATTCCGCACGCCGGAATCCATGCGACGGACCTCAAGCGCAAGCTCTTCGAGACACCTGCGCTTGTGATCAATATCGTCAGCCATATCGGTCAGTTTCCGAACGAGCGTATAAAGCTCGTTCGAAGTCTCGCCTTGATCCATGCCTGCGCTGTCCGACATTCAGTATCCTCTGACTGACGTCAAAGTACCTCTGATAAAAGTATATTTCAAATACAAATCTCACTTCCGCTGAGGCTGCCATCGGAGCGGAAGAGGCCCACGCCACTTTTATCGGGCCGCCAGCTGTTATGATGGCATTCGACGATCCGAAGGGTATACGGCCCCATTGAGCGAATTTAGGGGGGCAGAGTCAATTTGGGAGGAACTTCGTGGATGGCTTGCCGGCTACATCCACTATCATCCACCCGTCGCCGCGTCCTGTATAGGGAAGTCGCCGCCCGAAGCCTTGTCCTGCCATCATGGCGGGTCATGCCAGCGGCACGGCCATGGCAGATTCCGGCAATACTCTACCAAATAAATGGATAGGAATGGATGAACTTTCAGGGACAACCTCGCCGATTTCGCGATCTGGCGTCCCATTTCGTCAGCCGACGCCCAGCCGGAAGCCCGTGCCAAGGCGCTCCAAGTGGCGAAAACCATGATGAAAAGGCCTTGAAACCTGCACAAAACGTCCTTTTGGGGGCGGAAAGGGCGCCGTTTCCCCGTCAAGCGCGGTCACTTCCCTGCAAGCCGGTCAGATCGTAATCTTGAGGACGCTGGCGTGGCGGGTCGGCAGGTCCGCCGGCAGGTCGACGACCAGCGCCTGGTCTGTCTGACGAAACTTCAGGGCCTTGGGGACGCCCAGCAGGTTCACGCGCCGCACCGGCCGCTTTTCATGGCCCGCGCTACGGCCGAGCGACGTAATCGCCACGCTTTGCTTCGGCTCGCCCAGCGTGATGGCGTAGATCGCATCCCCTTTGGTCGTGAAGCGGATATCCTGCGCGGTATAGGCGGCGCTTTCCCGGAAGGCGCCGTCGACCGTCTCGGTCGGGCCCTCGCCGAAGATCTTCCACGGCCGCGTGCCGTGGATAGCCTCGGCATTGACGTGCATCCATGGCGCCAGTTCGTCGAGCAGGGTCTGCGATTCCGGCGGCAGGCTGCCGTCGGGATAGAGCACGATATTGAGCAGCAGATTGCCGTTCTTGCTGACGATGTCGGAGAGCATGTAGATGACTTCCGGCGCGGTCTTGTAGGTATAGCCGTCGCTGTAGAACCAGTCGCCATTGGAGGTATCGGTCTGCCACGGCAACGGATTGATCCCCTTCAGCACCCCGCGTTCGACATCCTGCACGCACATGGCCGCGTCATATTCGCCGGAACCGAAGGCCTTGCAGTTATAGACGGACTCCAGCTTGCCGTGCCGCGTCATGTTACTGTTGTACATGTGGGCGAGGAGAGAGCGCCCGACGACGCCGAAAGGAAGCCCCCCGTCGGAATAAAGCAAATCCGGCTGGTAGCTGTCGACCAGGTCGCGGATACGGTTGAACCAGATCTGATGGTATTTCGGGTCATGGGTGTACCAGGTGTCGGCATTGCCGCGGAACGGCTCATTATGCTTCGGGTGATAGAGGTCCGAATAGGCCGGATTGGCGCCGTCGTAATCGACCCCATTCTCGGGCCAGAACTGATCGTACCCGTGACTGGGATGGTACCAGTTGTGGCTGGCGCCCAGGTGTTCCGACACGCCGAAGCGCAGCCCGCGCTTTTGCGCCGCCGCCTTCCAGGTGCCGACGACATCGCGCTTCGGCCCCATGGCGACAGCGTTCCAACGGTGATGCTTCGAATTCCACAGGTCGAAATTGTCGTGGTGGACGCCCATGCTGACGAAATACTTGGCGCCGGCGGCGGCGTATTTGTCCATCAGACCTTCAGGATCCCATTTGTCCGCCGTCCACAGGGGAATAATGTCCTTGTAACCGAGCTTCGACGGATGGCCGTAGGTTTTCAGGTGATGGTCGTAGTGCGGATGCCCCGGAACATACAAGTTGCGGGCGTACCAGTCGCCGGCGCGCGGCACGGCCTGCGGCCCCCAATGCGCCCAGATGCCGAATTTGGCGTCGCGGAACCAATCCGGCGCCTTGTAGGTCTTCAGCGACTCCATCTCGGGCTGGAAAGGACCGGCGGCCACCGGCAGGTCGTAGGCCGGAGTCGCCGTCGCCGCCGTCGTACAGGCGCCGTCCGCCGGTGTGGTTTCCTGTGCTATGACCGCGGGCGCGGCCATCCCGAAAGCTGCGGCAAGCGGAGCACCCAACAGATTGCGTTTGCTGATCATGACCATGGTCTTCCTACCCTTTTTTCATGCAGGAATTTGGCGGCCCGGCGACGAAGTCGGCCCCGAAACCGGAGCTAAACTTGCGGCGTCAGCCTCGCGCAAATTCATATAGTTTGGGGTCTCAAGACCCCGATCCTTGGCCATGTCGTACTTCAATTTCCGCGGTTATGTCCACTAATAAAAATTAGTTTCAAAAATATGCCCGGCAAGCCATTGCGAAATTCCGGCTCGGTCGCCGTCCGCCGCCCTGGACAATTTTACGCCCATGTACTATATATAATAAAAAATGACTATATTTCGTAATTTAACCTGGCGCTCGGCCGTCGTCACGCTTTTCAGCGTTCAACCCAAGACCCGAAAAGGCTATTCTCTGCTGAAATATTTCAAGATGACAGGAAATGTGCGCCGGTCAGGCAAGAGATTAATGGCAGAGCCGACGGCTTCCCCGATGAAATATTTCGCGATGACTGGAAATATCAGGCCGGCGTCACCAGATGCCGACGCGGTCCTCGGGCGCCAGGTACAGCTTGTCGCCCGGCTTGATATCGAAGGCCTTGTACCAGCCGTCGTCATTACGCACCGTGTCGCTGCGATATTCGCCGGGCAGGTGGGTGTCGGTCTTGACCTGGCGGCGCAGGGCGGCCTCGTCCTGGATCCGTCGCCATCTTTGCGCGAAGGCCAGGTAAAAGCGCTGATCGCCCGTCAGACCATTGATAACGACATCGGGTTTGCCATGCAGCGACAACAGATAGGCGTCGTGCGCCGTGCGCAACCCGGCCAGGTCGGCGATGTTTTCGCCCAAGGTCTGGGTGCCGTTCAGGCACAGGTCGGTAAAGGGGCAATCGTGGTCGACCTGGGTGACCAGCTTCATCGCCGCGGCGTGATAGTTGGCGGTGTCCTCCGCCGTCCACCAGGCGCCAAGCCGGCCCTGGTCGTCGTAAATATTACCCAGCTCGTCGAAGCTGTGGCTGAATTCGTGAGCCATGCCGGCGCCGGCCGAGCCGTAATTCGACGCCGCGTCGCCGTCGGGGTCGAAAAACGGCGGCTGCAGCAAGGTGGCGGCGAAGAACTCGGCATTGGGGCTGAACATGATGATGGCGCCGACGGTTTGCGGATGGATCGGCCACTCCATCGGGTCGGCGGGCTGGGTGAGCCGGATCAGGTTGCGTTGGCGGTTAAAGGCTTCGGCCCGGCGCAGATTGCCGAAAGCATCGTCGCGCGCCACATCCAGGCTGGCGTAGTCGATCCAGGTGTCGGGGTAGCCGAGGCCGACCTTGAAGGCGGCCAGCTTGGTCAGGGCCTTCTCTCGCGTCTGCGGCGACATCCAGGTCAGGTTCTCGATGCGGGTGCGATAGGCGGTCAGGATGTTGGCGGCCATGGTGTTGGCCGCGGCCTTGGCGGACGGCGGAAACCAGGCCTGTGCATAAAGCTGGCCGACGGCCTGGCCGACCGCGCCATTGGTCGCGGCGATGGCGTCATCGCTGCGGTCGGGCATCGCCGTCGCCCCGCCCAGAACCGTGCCGTAAAAGGCGAAATGCTCGGCCTGTACGGCCTGCGGCAGGACGGCGGCATAATGATCTATCAGGTGGACCCGCAGATAGTCCTTCCAGGTGTCGAGGTCCTCACCGGCGACCAGGACGGCGGTGCCGGTGACGGCCGAAGGCTGCCAGACGATGAAATCCTGCTGATGGTCCAATCCGGCCGCGCTGAAATAGGCCTCCCAATCCATGCCCGGCGCCGTGGCGGAGAAATCGGCGCGCCGCCACGGATTGTTCTGCTTGAAGACGTCGGCGGCGTCGGCGTCCGGCGCATGGGCCTGGGCGATCTTGACCTCGAGCGCGACGACCCGCGCCGCCCGGGAATCGCCGTCCGGAAAGCCGGCCAAGGTCAGCACCTTGGCAATATGGGCCTGGTACTGAGTACGTATGGCGGCGGATGGATCGAGATAGGAATCGCGATCGGGCAGGCCCAGCCCGCCTTGCAGAATATGGGGCAGGTTGTGCGCGGCGTCCTCGAAGCCCTGATTGACCAGCAGGCCGAAAACATGGTCGCCATTGGCCGTGACACCGTCGACTTCGCTGTTCAACGTGCCGCCCAGCCAGGCCGACAGGTTGTGGGTGTCCGAAATCGCCGCGATGCCGGCCAGATCGGCCGCCAGCGGCGTCAGGCCTTTGGCGTCGATGGCGGCCCGATCCATATAGGCGGCATAATAGTCACCGACCTTCTGTTGCGGCGTGCCGGTAGCCGCGCTCGCCGCCGCCGCGCCCTGGATCAGGTCGCGCACCCTTTGGCGCGTCAGGGCGTTGATCATGGCGCGGGTGTCGTAGGTCGTCAGGCCGGCGGGAACTCCGGTCGTCGTCAGCCAATGGCCGTTGGCATATCGATAAAAGTCGTCACCGGGTCGCACGGACGTGTCCATGTCCTGGACCGCCGGCGCCGCGAGGGCGGCTGACGACATGGCGCAGATAACAAGAGCCAGGGCTGTTGAGCGGAAAAGGGGCATGGCGGCAACCTCACGGTCGAACACGAATAGCGGAACCAACGAACGCCTGGTGCCAGCAGGGGTAGGTCCCCGGCCGCCAGAATCTGTCAGCAGAGACTTATCTGTCAGCAGAGACTTATCTGTCAGCAGAGACTTTCGCGGCCTATGCCGGGCGCGGTTCGGTGCGTGCGCTGAGCAGGTCGCCGTTGCGCGCGACCAGGGTCGTGTTGGCGGCGACGTGGGTCCAGGTCTCGTTCTTGGTCAGCGGGGTCGAGGCCAGGATCAGCACGCGATCGTCGGGCGTGGTTTCCTTGGAAAAATCGACCTCCAGGTCCTCGTCGATCAGGCTGGCCGGACCGAAGGGCGCCTTGCGGGCGACATAGCACAGCTTGGTCGAGCAACTGGCATAGAGCGAACGGCCGTCGCTGAGCAGGGCGTTGAACACGCCCAGCCCGCGCAGGTTGGCGAACAGTTCGGAGATCTTGCGCGCCAGGCGCCCGTCCGGGGGGCGTTTCGGGAAGGCGGCGCGCAGTTGGTCAAGAATCCAGCAAAAGGCGTGTTCGCTGTCGGTCGTGCCGATCGGCATATAGTAGCCGGGTTTGCGCTTCTTGATGCCCTTCAATTGGCCGTTATGGGCGAAGCTCCAGGCGCTGCCCCACAATTCGCGCGAGAAGGGGTGGGTATTTTCCAGCGAGGTCTTGCCGCGATTGGCCTTGCGCACATGGGCGATGACCATCAGGCTCTTGATCGGATAGGCGCGGATGAAGCGCGCCAGCTCGGACTGGGCGCTGGGATTCGGGTCGTGGATGCTGCGGCAACCCTTGTGCTCATAGAAGCTGATGCCCCAGCCGTCGGTATGGCTGCCCGTGGCGCCGCCGCGCTGCGACAGGGCGGCGAAGCTGAAGCGGACATCGGTCGGCACATTGGCGCTCATGGCCAGGAGCTCGCACATCGGGGACTCGGAAGCATGTGTGGAAAGGGATGCGAGTGTTAGCGCGAAACCCCGTGCCGGATCAATAAGCCAGGCCATTACCTGGCGCATTGAGCGCCCGCGCCACGTTTGGCGCGTAGCCAAGGCCACGGATGTGGCCGGCCGGCGATTGAGGCCAGGCAAAAAACGGGGGCCCGCCCCCTGCGGAATGGGGCAACAGAATGGCGCAAGATTTCACGTCTGAAACTCAATTTCTGTTACGTTATATATTGGAATTTGTTATAACGTATCTATCGTTGATCCGGGGGCTTGGGCTGTTCTACGGATGGCAATATGTCGGGTAAAATCTTTCTGGTCACGCGTAACGATGGTCTGGGCGAACGTCTCAAGGCGATGCTCAACGCTATCATCTTGGCCGACTATTTCGGTGTCGACTTCAAGTTTCGCTGGCGTCTTAATCCGACGCTGACGGGCGGGGGGCATTGTATCGTGGACGCCGCGGCGACCTTCGATCCGGTCTTTATATCGGACCATTGCGTGACGAAACCCGATCTTACCCGGTTCATCACCCTGAAGCCGCTGGGCTTGCCGCTGGAGGAAATCCGCCGGCTGCTCGACAGCGCGCCCGACGGCATTATCGTCAACCAGGAAGCTATAGAACGCCTGGTCACGGGGCTGGACGACCTGCCCGGACGGTTGAAGGACGCCTGGCGCCGCATAGATTTCGCGCCGGATCTGCGCGACGAGATGGCGCGCGCCGCGGCCGTGCCCCTGCCGCCCAACGCGGTGGCCCTGCATCTGCGCGCCGGCGATATGATCTACGGCAATTTCCGCCTGTTCGACAGCTACACCCACAAGGCCCTGTGCTATCCCGTGGCCAAGCATATCATCGAAGAGCGCCTGGCAAGTGGCCAAACCCCGATTATCTTCGGTCAGGACGTGCCGACCTGCCGGCTGCTGGCCGCGCGGTACGGCGTGAAGCTGGCTTCGGACCTGCTGGCACCCGCCGACGATCTGGGGACCGCTCTCGCCGAGATCATCCTGATGTCGCGTTGCAGCGAAATCCATGCGGGGGTGAGTGGCTTTTCCCGGGTCGCCGAACTGATCGGCGACGGCAAGATTGTCACGCCGTTCGATGACAGCGCCCGGGATGTGGTCGGTATCATCGCCGGCGATCCCGATCTCTACGATCCGCACGTCCCGCTGTCCGGACCGCAACGCGCCTTCGCCTTTTACAACCTGGTCCATTACGGACGCGATGTCATCGAGCCCGAAAGCCTGATCGAGGCCCTGGACTGTGCCCTGTTCTACGATCGCGGCAACGCCTTCTATGCCATATTGAAGGCGATGTACGAGAGCGAAGCCGGCCGGCCGGACGACGCCGAGCGGACCCTGTGCGACATGCTGTCGGTCGCCTTGCAGGATGATATCGACTTCAAGGAAACGACGGTGCGCCGGGTCATCAAGAACGCGTTCGGCGGTTATCAGCGGACCAGCAAGATGAACCTGCGGCCTTATCTGGAAAGTCTCAGCCGGCAGCCGCACTATGACCGGCCATCGACCCTGTTCATCGGTCAGCTGGCCGGACTGGCGGCCGAAAGGGGTGAGGGCTTCGAGGACGAAGAGGCCGCCCGCCAGCAACGGATGACGGCCCAGTACGCCTAACGCTTACCAAACGATATGGCCGAGGAACGCTAAACGTTCCGTCGCGTTGCCGGAGGTCCTCAGGAATATCAGGACGGACGGGGCGCCGACCTCATTGTCAGGCGTCGACGCTTTCCGCGGCGCCAAGGTATCGGTCAACCAGGCTATGCACGGCATAAACCAGAGTCAAAGGTGCTTTGACGCACATGTCGTGCTTGTCGAACAGGTGATCGATTTCCTCCACGACACGGGCGGAATCCGGCCTCACGCGCACCAATTGTTTGATGGCGGCGCGGGCCGTGTGACGGTCGATGACCTTTTGGTCAAGGCGGCGAAAAACGCGGTCGATTTCCAGGGGCAGGGACATATGACATCTCCGTTTCTCGCAGCCGGGACGTTAGCAGGCGCGCATATAAATTCGCGATGTGGCTGTGATGGTTAACCGCAGTTGACTGTGGATGCTTTAATTCTTGCGGCTTGCCATAGGATGGCACGCAGCCGGGCGCTGATGTCCGGTGTGGCGTGCCGGCGCAGGATGGCAAATTAGGGCTTGCAAAATGTTACAAGCGCGTTAGGTTGACGTGGCGTAACGTCGTTACAGGCGTGCGGGGGCGACAGGTGTACGGGCGGGGCGGCCCAGGGTTCTGTTGGATAAGGTATAATGGCACGTTCACGTTGTACAGCATGCGAGCCGACCGTGGCAGTATGTTAAAGGTGTAATCGTGACTGTTCTTGTTGTGCCAAGGCGTGTTTACCAATGGTGTTGAGCAGGGGCTTGAATTTTCAGGAAAATTTAGCTTTGTGAGGTTAAGCTTTACATAAAGTTCACCAATAATTTATATCGATTTCCATAAAAAACGGCCTATGAAAACTTTAAAATCGGTATAATCTCCCGCCATCTGTACAGTAATTAGCCCCGGGGACAGGGTACAGATCGTCCGCCGCGGCGCGTGAATCTTAGTATTCGGTAACGTTATACAATAACTTTAAAACAGGGTGACACCAATGCGCGCGCAATTTCGCTCGGGCACCGACACGTCGGTTGCCGACACGAATCACAATCTGACAAACACAAACACAGCCGATATCGGCCTGACGGAAGCGGCCTTCCGGGGCGGGGGAGGCGCGCCCGCCGGGGTTGGCGCCTATAGCGGCGCCGCCGACTTCAGCAGCGCCTTGTCGGGCTTTCTCAACTACTCGAACACGGAGGCGGTCAGGGCATCGCCATTTACCCTGGCCACGGATGGCTTTGTCGCCGCGACGCACGAAGCGTCCGTCAAGCACGGCAGCCTGTTCGAGAGCTTCGCCACCGAGGGCTTCAACGGCGGCTCGTTTTTGGGGGCCTTGGGCACCGGCGGCGATAACGGCACAGTGGCCGGGGGACCTAGCCGCCACTATGCAGGCAATTCCGGCGGCGTTAATGATGCCTCGGGACCCGGTCTGACGACGCGATTGACCGAATTCTCCAGCGGCGGGCATTACTTTTTCAGCGGCAACCAGGACACCGACGCCGTCCTGATCGGTTCGAAGTGGTCGATCACCAACCTGACCTACAGCTTCCCGACCAGCGGGGCGAACTATAATTCGCCCTATTACGATCCGACCTACCCGGCGCAACAGGTGCCGCTGAACGCGGCGCAGCAGGCGGCGGCCATCTATGCTTTCGGCTTGATTTCCAGCTATACCAACCTGACCTTTACACCTGTGACGGAAACGGCGTCGGTTCACGGCAATATCCGCATCTCGCAAACCAACAGTTCGAATGAAGGCTCGGCCGAAGGCAACTTCCCCGGCAGCGACGCGTCGGACGGCGATATCTGGTTCGGCCGGAATGGCCAGCCCTTCTACCTGACGCCCAATATCGGTAATTGGGGCCAGGCGACCTTCATGCACGAAATCGGCCATACCATGGGGCTGAAGCACGGGCACCAGGACTATACGGCTTTCGACCTGACGGTTGGCGGCTATGTCGACGGGCCTGGGCCGTTCTACGGTACCCAGGCCCTGACGTCGTCGCACGACGGGCAGGACTGGTCGTTGATGACCTATCGTTCCGATCCGCTCAACGGTATCAACTTTCAGGGCGACCAGTTCAACCAACCCCAGACCTATATGCAGGACGATATCGCCGCCCTGCAGTATCTCTACGGCGCCAATTTCACGTCGAACGCCACCAATTCGGTCTATACCTTCAGCTCTACGACCGGTGAGATGTTCATCAACGGCGTCAGCCAGGGCGATCCGGACGGCAACAAGATCCTGCGCACCATCTGGGACGGCAACGGCGTCGATACCTACGATTTCAGCAATTACAGCAACAATGAATCGATCGACCTGGCGCCCGGCGCGTTCTCGACATTCAGCACGGCACAACTGGCCAATCACCGCGCCTATAGCGGCGGCACGGCCATGGCGGCCGGCAATATCGCCAATGCCTTGCTGTACAACGGCGATACGCGGTCGTTGATTGAAAACGCCAATGGCGGTTCCGGCAATGACACGATTTCCGGCAACCAGGCGGCCAATACGCTCAACGGCAACGCCGGCGATGATACGATCAACGGGCTGACCGGTAACGACACCCTTAACGGCGGCGCGGGCAACGATACGATCAATGGCGGCGACGGCGCCGACCTTATCAATGCCAGCGGCGCGTCCGGAACGGATACCGTGCACGGCAATGACGGCAATGATACGATATACTCGACGGGCGCCGGCACCTATTTCGGTGACCTTGGCAATGACTATATGTATGCCGGGATCGGTGTTAACGAGACTTTGGATGGCGGCGGCGGTACGGACACGATCGACACCAGCCTGTACTCCGGCGACTACGTGCTCAACCTAGTGACCGGCGCCACAAATTTCCCGCCGGAATCCTATGTTAACTTTGAAAATGCCACGACCGGCAGCGGCAACGATTCCATCACCGGCACGTCGGGCGCCAATGTCATCAATAGCGGGGCCGGCAACGACACGGTTATCGGCGGCGGCGGCGCGGACACGCTGAACGGCGGCGACGGCAATGACAACCTCAATGCCACTGCCTTTGCCAGTACCACGCTGAATGGCGGCAATGGCAACGATTACCTCCAGGGCGGTTTCCAATACGGCAACACCTGGGACGGCGGCGCCGGCGTCGATACCATCGATCTGACGCTGCATAATTTCGCTGCCACCTATAATCTGGTCGCAGGCACCTATACGACGGTCAACGGCACGCTCAATATCCTCAACTTTGAGAACGTCGTTGCCGGTTCGCAAAACGACGTCATCATCGGCACCTCGGGCGCTAACGTCCTCAATGGCAATAATGGCGATGACACCATCACCGGCGGCGGTGGTGCCGACACACTGAATGGTGGTGACGGCAACGACAATCTCAACGCCAATGGCTTTGCCGCCACCAGCCTGAACGGCGGCAACGGCGATGACTATCTCCAGGGCGGATTCCAGTACGGCAATACCTGGGATGGTGGCGCCGGCATAGATACTGTCGATCTGACCCTGCATAATTTAGCTGCCACCTATAATCTGACGGCCGGCACCTATACGACCGTAAATGGCACGCTCAACATTCTCAACTTCGAGAACGTGGTCGCGGGTTCGAAGAATGACATCATCAACGGCACGACGGGCGCCAACAATCTGAACGGCGGCGGCGGCGACGACACGATCAACGGTAATGGCGGCGGCGACACGATCCATGGCGGCGCCGGCAATGACACGCTTGATGCTGGCGATTCCGTCAACAGCTTCGTTTACGGCGACTCCGGTAACGATTACATCTACGCCGTTGTCGGCAATCCCGAGACGCTTGATGGTGGGACGGGAACCGATACGGTTGATACGACCCGATGGAGCGGCGATTATGTCGTCAACCTGGCGACCGGTTTGACCAATTGGTCAGGCGAATCCTTCACCAATTTCGAAAACCTGACCTCCGGGGCCGGTAACGACACCTTGACCGGCACGTCCGGCGCCAACGCCATTAATGGCGGTGACGGCAACGACGTCATCAATGGCGGCGGTGGCGGTGACACCATCCACGGCAATAACGGTAACGACACGCTCAATGCCGGCAGTTCGTCCAACAGCTTCGTCTATGGCGATGCCGGCGACGACCTGGTCTACGCCGTCATTGGGACACCGGAAACCGCCGATGGCGGCACAGGTACCGACACGCTCGACACGACGTCCTTCAGCGGCGACTACGTCGTTGACCTGTCGACGGGTCTGACGAACTACTCGGGCGAGTCCTTCACCAATTTTGAAAACTTGAATTCGGGCGCCGGCAACGACACCCTTACCGGTACGTCCGGCGCCAATATGATCAATGGCGGCGACGGCAACGATACGATCAACGGCGGAGGAGGTGGCGACACCATCCACGGCGGCAACGGCAATGACACGCTGAATGCCGGCAGTTCGTCCAACAGCTTCGTCTATGGCGACGCCGGCGACGACCTGGTCTATGCCGTACTGGGCGTTCCCGAGACAGCGGACGGCGGCACGGGCACCGATACGCTGGACACGACCGCCTTCACCGGCGACTACGTCGTCAATCTGGCAACCGGTCTGACCAACTGGTCGGGTGAGTCCTTCACCAATTTCGAAAACCTGACCAGTGGTGTCGGCAACGATACCCTGACCGGCACAGCGGGCGTCAATATCATCAATGGTGGTGACGGCAACGACGTCATCAACGGCGGTGGTGGCGGTGACACCATCCACGGCAATAACGGCAATGACACGCTCGATGCCGGGGATTCCGGCGGCAGTTCCGTCTATGGCGACGCCGGTGATGACCTGATCTATGCGGTTCTGGGGACCCCCGAAACCCTGGATGGCGGCGCCGACACCGATACTCTCGACACCACGCGCTTCTCTGGCGACTATGTCGTCAACCTGACGACGGGTGCGACCAACTATAGCGGCGAGTCCTTCACCAATTTCGAAAACCTGACCTCCGGTGCGGGTAACGATACGTTGACGGGTACGACGGGTAACAACGTCATCAATGGCGGCGACGGCAATGACGATATCGACGGCAATGGTGGCACGGACACTATCGACGGCGGTGATGGCGATGACAATATCCACAATACCAATGTCGGACTTGGCAACTATTCCGGCGGCAATGGCAACGACACCATCGGCGGTATTTTCGGCTATGGAGTGGTCCTGGACGGCGGTGCCGGCGTCGATACGCTGGATATGAGCTGGGTCGGTTCCGGTAATACGCCTCCCATCACGATCGATCTGACCGCGGGTACCTATACGGATACCCTTGGCTCATTCACCATGACCAACTTCGAAAACTATTCCGGCGAGCAGTCCGATGAAACTATCAGCGGTACGGCCGGTGACAATGTCATCAACGGCAATGACGGTGCCGACACGATCAACGGTCTGGCCGGCAATGACACGCTCGATGGCGGTAAGGGTAATGACACGATCAACGGCGGCGATGGTGATGACGTCATCATAGCCGGCAATATCACAGGCGCTGACGCCGATGTCGATACGGTTGACGGCGGCGACGGCAACGACACGATCACCTCGTCCGGCCAAGGTACCTATATGGCCGGTAATGGTGACGACCTGGTCTATGCCGGGCTCACCGGGAGTTCGGGTGAGACCCTGGACGGTGGCGCAGGCGTCGATACCTTGGACACCTCGTCCTGGGATAGCAACTATACTGTCAATCTGACCACTGGGCTGACCGATACGGCTGGTGAGCTGTTCACCAATTTCGAAAATCTGACGACGGGTGACGGCAATGACAGTCTGACAGGCACGGCCGGCGACAATATCCTCAATGGTGGTGTCGGCGCCGATACGATGAGCGGCGGACTCGGCAATGACAGCTACTATGTCGATAGCGCCGGTGATGTCGTGGTTGAAGCCAGCGGCGAGGGCACGGACACCATCTACTCGTCCATCACCTATAACCTGGCTGGACACTTCGTCGAAAACCTGACCCTGATCGGCACCGCCGATATCGATGGGACGGGCAATAATTCGAACAATGTCATCACCGGTAATAGCGGCATCAATAACCTTGATGGCGGTACCGGCAACGACACGATCGACGGCGGCGCCGGGGCCGACAAGATGACCGGTGGCAGCGGCAACGACACCTTCTATGTCGACGATATCGGCGATAATGTCGTCGAAGCCGACGGCGCCGGCACCGACCGTATCTTCTCGTCGGTCAGCTACACTCTGGCGGGACGGTTCGTCGAAACCCTGACCCTGACCGGGACGGCCGATATCAACGCGACCGGCAATAGCAAGGACAACACGCTGAACGGCAATGACGGCAATAACGTCATCAATGGCGGCGGCGGCCTGGATGTCATGGCCGGCGGCAAGGGCGACGACACCTACACGGTCGATAATGTCGGCGACAATGTCGTCGAACTGACCGGCGAGGGTACCGACACGATCAACAGTTCGGTCACCTACAGCCTCGCCGGGCGCTTCGTCGAAAACCTGAACCTGACCGGCGCCGGCGCGATTGACGGTACGGGCAACAGCCTGAATAACATCATCAACGGCAATGCGGCGGTCAATACGCTGAACGGCGGCAGCGGCGATGACACACTCGATGGGAAGGCCGGCGCCGACACCATGATCGGCGGCAGCGGCAATGACACCTTCGTCGTCGACAATGCCGGCGACGTCGTGACCGAAGCCGCGGCTCAGGGCAACGACACTGTCCGGTCGAGCCTGACCTATACGCTGGCGGCTAATTTCGAAAACCTGGTGCTGCTTGGCGCCGCGGCGATCGATGGCACCGGCAATACGGTGGACAACAGCCTGACCGGCAACAGCGCGGCCAACATCCTCAAGGGGCTGGACGGCAACGACTATATCGATGGCGGCGCCGGTGCCGACACCATGTATGGCGGCCTGGGCGATGACACCTTCGTCGTGGACGATGCCGGCGACAACGTCGTCGAACTGACCGGTGAGGGTAACGACCGCATCAATTCGTCGGTGACCTACAGCCTGGCCGGACGTTTCGTCGAAACCCTGACCCTGACCGGTGTTGCCAATATCAATGCCACGGGTAACGGTCTCGACAATAACCTGAACGGCAATGACGGCGTCAACAGCCTGGACGGCGGCAATGGCAACGATACCCTGGACGGCGGTCTGGGCGCGGATACCATGACCGGCGGCGCCGGCGATGACACCTTCTATGTCGATAACGTCGGTGACAATGTCGTCGAAGCCAATGGCGCGGGGACGGACAAGATATTCTCGTCGGTCAGCTACACCCTGGCGGGACGGTTCGTTGAAACCCTGACCTTGACAGGGACGGCGGATATCGACGCCACCGGTAACAGCCAGGTCAATACTCTGGTCGGTAATGCCGGCAACAACACTCTGGATGGCGGCGCTGGCGCCGACACGATGAGCGGCGGTCTCGGCAACGACACCTATATTGTCGACAATACCGCCGATGTCGTCACCGAACTGAGCGGGCAGGGCACCGATACGATCATGTCGTCGGTTACCTGGTCGCTGGTCGGCGCCTTCATCGAAAACCTGACCCTGACCGGGGTGGCGGCGATCAATGCCACCGGCAACAACTCGGCCAATATCCTGACCGGTAATTCCGCGGCCAACAGCCTGGACGGAGGTACCGGCAACGATACCCTGGACGGCGGTCTTGGCGCGGATACGATGACGGGCGGTTCCGGCAACGACACCTTCTATGTCGACAATGTCGGCGACAATGTCGTCGAAGCCAGCGGCGGCGGTACGGACATCATCTACGCGTCCGTCGATTACACCCTTGCCGGCCGTTTCGTCGAAACCCTGCAATTGACGGGGGCGGGCAATATTAACGCCACCGGCAACAGCCAGGCCAATACCTTGATCGGCAATTCCGGCGACAATACCCTGAACGGCGGCAATGGCGGCGACGTCCTGACCGGCGGACTGGGGGCCGATATCTTCCTGTTCACGGTCGGCAGCAGCGTCGACACGATCACCGACTTCTCGGCAGCCGAGAACGACATGATCAATGTCAACGCCTATACCGGCGGCGTCGTGACCCTGGGTGACCTGTCGCAAGTCGGCGCCGATACCAAACTCGACCTGGGCGGTGGTAATGTCATCACCATCCTGAACACGACCTATAACGATCCGAACCTGCTGAGCCATATCATCTGGTAGGATCCGCATCCTTGTTACCGACACGCGGGCAGGCTTCTCCGGGAGCCTGCCCGTTGCCATGAATCCCGAACAGGTTTGCGATGTGTTGCGGCGGTTTGGACGCTGCCGAGGTCGCCAGGCCTCAGCCACCGACCCTGGCAGGCGCGGCGAGCCGGTAACCTTATCCCGCCCAGGCGAAGGCAAAATCTGTTAAAGTGTAGCAATTTACCCTATTGCAAGATTGTCACGAAGCACGCGCCCTGATAAGCTCGGTGCCAAGGGTTGAACGCACATGTCGGGGGTTTTGAGATGTCGAAGCACGTTTTCGCGCATGGTCCGGTAGCTGCCGACGCACCGGCGCCCGTGAATCTGACGGGTGATGACGAGGCCAATACGCTTAATGGCGGCGACGGCAATGACACCCTGTCCGGCCTGGGCGGCGACGACGTTCTCGACGGCAAGGCGGGCGCCGATACGATGGACGGCGGCACCGGCGGCGACACGTTTCATGTCGACAATATCGGCGACATCGTTATCGAAGGCGCCAATGCCGGATACGACACCGTCATTTCAACCGTCAGCTATACTCTGGGCAACAATGTCGAACGCCTGAGCCTGGGCGGCCATGACAATATTGATGCGACCGGCAACAGCCTGCGCAACGTCATCGGCGGCAATTCGGGCGACAACCGCATCGACGGCGGCGCCGGCCAGGACATGATGATCGGCCATGGCGGCAACGACACCTACATCGTCGACCGTTTCGACGATGTCGTTACGGAAAAGGCCGGCGAAGGCAGCGACAGCGTCGAGGCTTGGTCGACCTGGCATATGTCCGCCAATATCGAATATCTGACCTTGAAGGGCGATCACGCGACCTTCGGCAGTGGTAACGCGTCTGACAACACGATTACCGGCAATACGGGGGCCAATACCCTGTATGGCAGCGGCGGCGACGATATCCTGAACGGCGGCCTCGGCGCCGACCATATGATCGGCGGTCTGGGCGACGACGTCTTCTATGTCGGCGATGCCGGCGATTGGGTTTCGGACTATGTCGGCCAAGGCACGGACACCGTCTACAGCACGATTGATTACAGCCTGGGCGCCAATATCGAGAATTTGACCCTGAACGGTGATGCGGTCACCGGACGCGGCAACCATCTCGGCAATGTGCTCGACGGCAATAGCCGTGACAATGTCCTTTATGGCTTCAGCGGCGACGACACCATCGATGGCGGTGCCGGTGCCGACCGCATGATCGGCGGCGCGGGTGATGACAGCTATTATGTCGACAATGCCCATGACCGCGTGTTCGAACATGCCGGCCAGGGTAGCGATGTCGTCCATGCGTCGGTGTCCTACGGCCTCAGCGACAATGTCGAAAATCTCATCATGACCGGGGAAGCCAGCAACGGCCGCGGTAACGGGCTGAACAATACGATTGTCGGTAACGACCACTCCAACCGCATCGACGGTGGGGCAGGGGACGACAATCTGACCGGTGGGCTTGGGGCGGATATCTTCATGTTCGGCGCCGAGAGCGGCCACGACACGATTACAGACTTTAACGGGCGCGAGGGTGACCGCATCGATATCACCGTCGCGGAGGGCTTCTCCATGACCGTGACGCAGTCGGGCACGGATGTGGTGATCGATGCCGGCGGCGGCAATACGGTGACCGTGCTGAATATGAGCGCGACCGACCCGCACCTGCTGGCTTGGATTATCTAGGCCGTAAACTCATGAATATGGCTGTCGTGGCGGCAGAAATGGCAAGATCATGCCAGGAAGTCGTCGCCGGCCGTAGCCTACTACGGCCAAGGCGACTGACGCCGCAGGATGAAGCCATTTCGCCGTCCGTAGGATGCGGCCCCTTTGCACGGGCTACCGCGTCGAAAAATCTTGAAAATGTAAGCATTTCCAGCGATTTTTCTTCTTGTATCCGCACAAATGGACTCGCACCACGATAGCCATATTTATGAGTTTACGGCCTAGAAGCGCAGGAACAGGTTCTTCAGCCACAATGGGCCGGCCTTGGCGACCTGCTGCCAATCGGCATTGTCCTCCTCAGCCTCGGGCTCGTATCCCCACGGATTGAACAGCTTGACGCGGCATGACTTGTAGGCGGCGGGATTGCGCGTCGTCAGGGTCAGACCGTGAACCAGGGCTGTCGCAGCCATCAGAGCGTCGCGATCATGGCGCGGATCCGTAAAAGGCAAGCTTGAGCGCTTTTTCGCCACGGCGGCGTCGACACTGAGGATGCGGCCTTCGAAGGCCTTCATAACCTGATCGTCGAGCCATGTGCGCACGCCGGCGGCCTGGACGCGATCCTTGCGCTCCATGGCCGCCACACCGCTTTCGAGCTCGAGCAGGGATATGGCCGACATGAACAGGTTCTGGCTGGCGATACTGCCGGCCCAGGTGACGACGCCGGGGTCGGCCTTGCCGTTACGTGCCTTGCGCAGTTCACTGATGACATGGGTGTCGAGCAGGTACATCTAAAGCGTTTCCTCGCGGCGATCCCAGGTCGCGCCCGTGCGCTGGGCGTCGAATTCGATATCGACCGGCTCCGCCATGGCCAGCAGGTCGACGATGCTCTGGGTTTGCCCGGTGATCTGGCGGAAAGCTTCGAAGCTCATCAGCACATGCGACGGGCGGCCGCGATCGGTGATAAAGACCGGCTCGATTCGGGCCGCGCGCTTCGCCTTGCCCACATCCTGGTTGAATTCGCGGCTGCTGATCGTGCTCATTTTGCTTTTATGTACCTACATTATCCGGCCCGATAATGTTGCTACATTACTACGCTGCGTTGGTTTGGCAACTAAAAATAATCCTATAAAATAAGGGCTTTGAAATTCGTCATTTCGCTTTGACGGAGGCAAACAATCGGCTTAGCTAGGGGCAAGTGACGCCGTCGCCTCTCCCGATCCCGAGTCGGGCTTGCGGCGGATATCACAGGTTCGCACCTCCCGATCCTATTGATTTGTCACCTGGTTTTTGACTGTCTTCTTCGACCCCCATACCTGAAATCCTGCTTCCCGTACCCCGGAGGCAGGATTTTTTTTGCCTTTTGCACGGACTGGCGACGCCTCCGGGAGCCACGCGAAAGATGTACCTATGTTGCTACAATGTGTTGTGATGGCAACAATAAATAACTCAATAAAATAAATGACTTAAGCGAACGTCTTTTTGATTGACGGTCCTTGTAAACTCATATGTCTTTAAAGCCAGGCGCAAGCCGAGATCAAATCACGACTAAAAAGTTCAATAAATATCGCTTCTCCAGGGGAACCCGTCCATGACACCCGATATCTTCTCACCGGCTGTACTGAAAAGTATAACCGATACTGCCGCACACATCCTGGCGCCGCACGGCCCGGCCGCAACGGCGGCGACAGCCGCCGTTGCCGGCGCCAAGACCTACGCTCCCGGCGACTTCAGCATCCACTTCTTCCTGCAACTGGCCATCATCATCCTGACCTGTCGCGTCGTCGGCTGGCTGGGTCAAAAGCTGCTGGGCCAGCCCCAGGTCGTTGGCGAAATGATCGCCGGCGTCATCCTCGGGCCATCGTTGCTCGGTATGTTCTTCCCGGAAATCCAAGGCATGCTGTTCCCCAAGGAAACTAAAAACGTGCTCTATGTCGGCGCCCAGTTCGGCGTCGGCCTATACATGTTCCTGGTCGGCACCGGCTTCCGCGGTGACCATTTCAAGACCAACGGCAAGAGCGCCTTCGCTGTCTCCCTGGCTGGCATCGCCGCACCAGCCCTGATCGCCATCCTGATCACGCCCTTCCTGCTGAAGGTCCCGGGTCTGTTCGCCGACGGCCTGCCGGTCGGTCAAGCGACCCTGTTCCTGGCCGCCTGTATCGCCCTGACGGCCTTTCCGATGCTGGCGCGCATCATCCATGAGCGCGGCCTCAGCAATTCGGCGCTCGGCACCCTGTCCCTGACGGCCGGCGCGGTCGACGACGCCGTGTCGTGGTGCGTCCTGGCGGTCGTCCTTGCGACCTTCGGCGGCGGACCCGGCGTAGCTGTCCTGGCCATCGGTGGCGGTCTTTTGTTCGCTCTTTTCATTATTTTCTTTGGTCGCAAGTTGTTGACGCCCCTGGGCCGTATGGTCGAGGAAAAGGGCGAGATGACCTACACGGTTCTCGCCATTACCCTGATCTGTTTCTGCGGCGCCGCCTTCGTCATGGACGCCGTCGGCATCCATGCCATCTTTGGCGGCTTCATCCTGGGCACAGCCATGCCGCGCGGCAAGTTCGTCGAGGAACTGAAGAAGAAGGTCGAACCTATGGCGGTTGTCCTGTTGCTGCCGATGTTCTTCACCTATTCCGGCCTCAATACCCGTATGGACATGGTCAATACGCCGACCTTGTGGCTGATCGCCGGTGGCATCCTGATCGCTTCGATCATCGCCAAGGGGGTGGCTTGCTGGGGTGCCGCACGTCTTTGCGGCGAAGATAACCGCACGGCGCTCGGTATCGGCGCCCTGATGAACTCGCGCGGCCTGATGGAATTGATCATCATCAATATCGGTCTGCAAAAAGGCATCATTGGGCCGACCCTGTTCTCGATGCTGGTCCTGATGGCCATCGTCACCACGGTCATGGCGTCGCCGCTGTTCGAAGCCGTCTACGGCAAGAAGGCGCGCGAAACCGGGGAACTGGGCGCCGTCCCGGACAATACGGCCAGTTAGAGTTACGCGTACCTCCTCCTAGCACGCGCTTCTATCCCCTGCCTCCTTTGTTAAGAGGCAGGGGATTTTTTTGTAACCGACTCTGACTGACTCAGGCGCGCGGTGAGTCGCGGTGTCGCCCAATCGAGAAAGGCGCGGACCTTTTGCGGCACCGGGCCCTGGGCGACATGGACGACATGGATCGGCCAGGGGGCTGGCTCGAAAGCTTCGAGCACGATATTCAGGGCGCCGGTGCGACACGGCTCGGCGATTTGATAACCGAGGACCCGGGCGAGGCCGACACCCGCCAAGGCGGCGTCGATAGCAGCTTCCGTGTCGTTGACGCGGACACGATTATGAAGGGCTATGGTCACTTCCTGTTTTTTAGAAATGAAGCGCCAGCCGCGTGGTCCCGCCAGGCTGTCGAGACTGATGCCGTCGTGAGCGCCGAGCTCGTCAGGATTTCGCGGTGTCCCGCGTCTCGTCAAATAGTCCGGGCTCGCGCACACGACACGCCGCGTCTGTCCGATCCGTCGAGCGACAAGGTCGCTGTCGGGCAAGGCGCCGATGCGTACGGCCACGTCGACATGGTCGGCGATGAGATCGACGGCGGCGTCGCTTAACACGATGCGTAGGTCGATTTCGGGGTGGGCCTTCAGGAAGTCGAGTGCGACCGGTTGGACGTGCATACGTCCGAAGACGACTGGCGCCGTGATGACCAGTTCGCCCCTGGGCGTATTATATTCCCCGGAAGCCGCGCGCTCGGCCTCGGCGATCGCAGCCAGAAGGCGGGGCAGGGCCGCGATATAAGCCGCCCCGGCATCCGTCAGTTCCAACCGGCGGCTGGTGCGGGTAAACAGGCGTGCACCAAGGTAGGTTTCCAGCTCCGATACCTTGCGGCTGATGGTTGCCAGAGGCATGCCAAGTTTCCGTCCGGCAGCAGTTAGACTGCCCGCCTCCACAACGTCGAGTACGGTTTGCATGGCGTCGAGACGGTCCATATTGATTTCCAAAAAATGGAAGGATATCTATCAATTATACTATCTATTGAAAAATTTCGGAAGGCTTATGTTGTGACCGTGAACAACCCTTCAAAAGGAAATTACCCATGACCCGTCTCCATACCCCCGCCACCGCCGCCGATGCGCCCGCCGCCTCCCGCCCCCTACTTGAGGCGGTCAACAAGCAATTGGGTGTCGAGCCTAACCTGTTTCGTATGGTGGCCAACAGTCCCGCCGCGTTGGAAGGCTATCTTGGCATGTCTGGCGCCTTGGCCAAGGGCACATTGCCGGCTCAGACCCGCGAACGCATTGCTCTGGCGGTCGCACAGTTCAACGGTTGTGACTATTGCCTGTCGGCGCATACCTATCTGGGTACGCATTTGGCCAAACTCGATGCCGCTGAAATCCTCGCCAACCGCAAGGGCGGTTCCAACGACCCCAAGGCAGACGCGGCCGTCCGCTTCGCCGTCAAGGTCGTCGAACAACGCGGTCGCGTCGGAGACGATGACGTCCGCGCGATCATGCTCGCCGGCTACGACGACGCCCAGGTCATCGAAATCGTCCAGCATGTCGCGCTGAATACCTGGACCAACTATATCAACGAAGTGGCCTTGACCGAGATCGATTTTCCGGTCGTCACGTCCGCTCTGGTGGCCTAAGACTTAAAAGCCGGCGAGTGACATGTCGCCGGCCATTTTCCTGGAGATCGCGCTATGAGCCGTCCACCCTTTCCGCCTTTTACCGCAGAGACCGCCGCGCAAAAGGCCCGCATGGCCGAAGACGCCTGGAACAGCCGTAATCCGGCCCGCGTCGCTCTGGCCTATACGCCCGACAGCCTGTGGCGCAATCGCTCGGAATTCATCACGGGCCGGGCGGAGATCGAAGCCTTCCTGACGCGCAAATGGCACGCTGAGGATGACTATCGCCTGATCAAGGAGGTGTGGGCGTTTGACGGCAACCGGATCGCCGTGCGCTTTGCCTATGAATGGCATGACGTGGCCGGCCAATGGTACCGCAGCTACGGCAACGAAAACTGGCAATTCGACCCCGAAGGCTTGATGGCATTGCGCTATGCCAGCATCAACGACCTGGCGATCCGTGAGGATGAACGCAAGTTCCGCTGGCCGCGTGGCGAGGATGGCGGCAGCCGCCGTCCAGACGATTATCCCGGCCTGAGCAAACTGGGGCTTTAGTCATGACGGCCTATGCAAGTGACATCGCCTTTACGCCGGCCGTCAAGGCCGTACAAAGTCAAAAGGGCTCGCGGCGTGGCTATGCCCACATGGAAGAGGGCCAAGGCTGGGCGACCCGCATCACGCCGGATCTGGCCGGGTTTATCGCCGCTCAGGACAGCGTGTTTCTGGCTACGGCCAGTGCCGAAGGACAGCCCTATATCCAGCATCGCGGTGGCCCGCCCGGCTTCCTCCATGTCATCGACCTTTCCAGCACATTGGGATCCTAAGCTTAGAATTCCACGTGGACAAGTTGTCGCG
>JADMIO010932589.1_pt1 | contig 72125 bp, 64 predicted proteins | sample 8958161 | NCBI WGS metagenome assembly JADMIO01 (sample SAMN16585339, study PRJNA669376) | soil metagenome | isolation source: Crop rotation soil | place: USA: Cullars Rotation, Alabama | collected 2011 | reverse complement strand
GCAGGAAACGTGAATGTGCACCCGCCGGCATCTTTAATAGTAATGCTGTAAGTGCCCGCTGCGAGATTATTAAAGGTATTTGATGACTGGAATGCGCCGCCATTCAGCGAATATGTAAATGGTGCAATCCCCGCACTGGTATTCACATTAATAATTCCGGTTGAAGAACCCGGGCAGCCAGTGTTAGTAACGGTTACACTGCCGGTTACTCCTGCATTAGCACCGAGCGCCTGTTGGAAACTGAACGTGCATCCACCTGCATCTTTTATTGTAATCGTATAGCTTCCGGGAATGAGACCGGTAAAAATATTTGAAGATTGGAAGGCACCACCATTTAAAGAAAAAGTAAATGGTGCAACGCCTGCGCTTGTACTTACGGTAATACTTCCTGTTGCCGAACCCGCGCAGCCGGCATTAGTAGAAGTGGCACTGCCTACAACACCCGCGTTCGCTCCTACTGTTTGTGAAAAACTAAAAGTACATCCTCCAGCGTCTTTTATTGTAACCGTATAATTTCCCGGAACCAGGTTACTAAAAACATTTGATGATTGAAAAACGACACCATCTAATGAAAAAGTAAAAGGAGCTGTTCCTCCATTTGTAGTTACAGTGATACTTCCTGAAGCAGAACCTGCGCAGGCTGCGTTAGTAGAAGTTCCGTTACCTGTAACACCTGCACCGGCGCCAACAGTTTGTTGAAAACTGAAGGTGCATCCGCCTGCATCTTTTATTGTAACTGTATAATTTCCCGGAACCAGGTTACTGAAAATATTTGAAGGTTGAAAGACGATGCCATCCAACGAATAAGTAAATGGAGCTGTTCCTGCATTTGTAGTTACGGTGATACTTCCCGAAGCAGAACCTGCACACGATGCATTGGTAGAAGTTGCGCTGCCTGTAACACCGGCATTCGCTCCTACTGTTTGTTGAAAGCTGAAAGTACATCCGCCGGCATCTTTTATTGTAACTGTATAATTTCCGGGAAGAAGATTATTAAAAATATTTGATGACTGAAATGCGCCGCTGTTCAATGAAAAAGTAAATGGCGCCACTCCTGAATTTGCACTTACGTTAATACTTCCAGAAGCTGAACCCGAACAAGCTGCATTAGTAGAAGTGGCACTGCCGGTAATACCCCCGGGATTCGCGCCTACTACCTGCTGAAAACTAAAAGTACATCCACCCACATCTGTTATGAGAACAGTATATGTTCCAGGCAAAAGATTGTTGAATATGTTTGATGTTTGCGGCGCACCTCCATTTATCGAAAAGGTAAATGGTGCAACTCCCGTGTTCACGTTTACATTGATAACTCCTGTTGCGGAACCAGCGCAGCTTGCGTTTGTGCTGAGCGCATTTCCAGAAACACCAGTGTTACTTCCGACGGTTGTATTAAAGGAATATGTACAACCATTTGCGTCTTTAACTGAAATGGTATACAATCCCGGTATCATGCCGGTAAATACATTTGAAGTTTGATAAGCGCCTCCATTAGCAGAATAAGTATAAGGAGCAGTTCCGCTGGAAGCATTCACAGTTATGGTACCGGAAGGACTCCCGGGGCACGAAGCATTGGTAGTAGTTGCGGTTGCAGTAATGCCGGAGCCATTGCTTATTGTAGGCCGGATCGTGAAAGTGCATCCTCCTGCATCTTTTACAATAATTGTATACGTTCCTGCCGCGAGGCCGGAGAAAACATTCGATGTTTGATATGTTGCGCCAAAATCAATCGAATATAAATATGGAGGAGTTCCACCTGTCGCATTCACGGTAATTGTTCCTGTTGAAGCTCCCGAACAGCCTGAACTGGCAACCGTAAACGTGGCGCTCATCGTTGAAGTACTTGCTATTGTTACACTAGTTGTAGATACACACAAACTCCCGATGATCCTTGCATACACTGTGTAATTTCCGGGCGGCCTTGAAAATACATTTAACGGCTGCCACGCAACACCATTCAATGAGTATTCGTAATTGGTACCTACAGGATTGGTAATAGTAATGGTACCGTTACCGGTGGCACAATCCGCACCGGTAGTGGTTGCCGATACCGTTCCCGCATTTCTCAACACATTCACAGTGTCTGTACCAATGATCGTAATTGTAGTGTCATCAATTTTTTTATAAAAAGATTTGATAACATAGGGAGTGTTAGATGCTGTAGGACAAATATTTTGAAATGTAACATTGAAGCCCCCATTGCCATCACTTGCCGTATCGCCCGTAGCCACAAGGCCTCCTGCTAAATCGTATAACTCTACTTTCCTGAACAGGGTTGCTCCGGTTGAACTGCTGCCTCCCGGAACAAACCGCCAGCTTTCATTCATACCCACGCTTCCCCATGGCGCATCAGAAGCCGCACGGCCCGGTGCCATCACACCTGTCGTTCTGTTGTAATCCTGCATACCAACCATCGCTCTTCCCTGGTTCCAGCCTGGACAAATTTCCTTATCATTTATAAATACCTCTACGATGCCAGTAGATTCATAAAGAACTATCTGGTGTGTGTTCTGGATAGAACTCTGGCATGCCACACTAAACAAGGGTACCTTATAAAAACTCAATATCCATTTCCGGTGTGGTGCGTTCCCAACTACGTCGTATTTTATCTGGCGGATGGGTGATGTTGTGGTTGCCGGGTTGAGATCGTGGTAAGGCCCCATTATAATTGCCCTGTCGTATAATCCGCTTGGCAAATTTTGAGGAGTACCTCCCGTGGCGCTCAACCCCGTCCCCGTACTTAATATTCCATAGTGGCTGAATAGTCCTGCCTTTGAAACGTCAAAACTTATAAATCCATTTGTACTGGCAATAACCTGGGTATAGTTCACCCCAAAAAATGGAAAGGTGAAACCAATGTCTATCGCGTTTGAATACCTGTCATCTATGGTGAGACTTGTTGGACTTCCGGGGGCGGCAGGCGAAACATAGTTCGCAAAACAGCTTACTGAACTACTTAAAGGGTTTATTGTATATCCTGGTGCATTTGCCTTTATATCAGGTAGTTTGGCTTTCAAGTTAATGCATCCTACAGTACATGGAATCGATGTATCCCGGGCGCAACTAAACGAAAAACTGTTTTGAGCTTTTAGTGAAGAAAATAAACCAGTAAATGCAACCAAGAGTACGATTTTCCGCATGCCCTGTTAAGCTTTGATCTGATTCCAAATATACCATAATTCTTAAAGAATTTCCACTGCGTTGAGGCGCTGATATACTGTATCAATCCACATTGCGTTAATAACTAAAGCCGGGCTTTAAAACCAGCTTTCCAAATAATATTATCTTTACTCTATGAATTGGAACGACAGAAGATCCGTACGCATCGCCATCCTCGACCTTTATGAAGGTAAAGAGAACCAGGGCATGAGAAGCATTCGCGAGATACTTACCCGTTATGGCAAAGAAAATAATCTTGAAATTACCCGGGATGAATTTGACGTTCGATTGAAAAACGAAGTCCCCGATCTCAGTTATGATATTTACATAAGTTCAGGCGGACCCGGTAGTCCATTAGAAAGTGAGGGCAGCGATTGGGAGAAGGAATATTTTAGCTGGCTTTCGTCTGTGGAAGAATGGAATCGCAACGATCAGAATCTTCAAAAAAAACACGTCTTCTTTATTTGTCATTCCTTTCAGCTTGTGTGCCGGCATTGGAAACTTGCCAACGTATGCAAGCGAAAATCAACTTCTTTTGGCGTGTTCCCGATCCACCTTCTGGAAGACGGAAAGAACGAACCGGTGTTTGAAGGTATGAACGACCCGTTCTACGCAGTTGACAGTCGCGACTACCAGGTGATAGAACCCCAAATGAATGTTCTGTACAGTGGCGCGAAAATTTTATGCATAGAAAAAGACCGACCGTATGTTCCGTACGAAAGAGCGATCATGGGCATCCGTTTCAATGATTATTTTATCGGCACACAATTTCATCCCGAAGCCGATGCGATCGGTATGAGCCTTCACCTGCAAACCGACGAGAAGAAGAAAACCGTTATCGAAAATCATGGGTTGGAAAAATGGCAATCAATGCTCGATCACCTGAACGACCCTGATAAGATCCTTTGGACGAATAAGCATATCCTCCCGAACTTTTTAAGTATGGCAGTTGGTAGTTTGCAGGCGGTGGCTGTGTGAACAGCTACAAGCTGCAAGCTTCAAGCTGCAAGTAAGTCCCTGCTAATATTACTTTCCTTATTGATTGAAGAAGCTGCGATATTCTTGTAGCTTGAGGCTTGTAGCTTGCGACTCCAGCTTGTAGCATCTCTTCCTGCTTTTTCTTACTTTCGCTCCAAATCTCCAAGCGATGATAAAAGAGCTGCGTAAACAATTCAACGAAAATTTTACCGAAGAAAAATATAAAGAATTTTTAGACGATCTCCATAGCAAGCATCCCGGTGATATAGTTTTCAGGGTGGCTGAAACTCCTGTCTTCATCCCAAGAGATTTTACAAAGAAAGTTATCGATGCATGTGAATCAATAGTTGATGTAATTGTAGATGAGAATTTCAAAAAGCTAACCGATAGAGCAATTCCAAAGGGCGAAACAGTTCCGAATGAAAATGATCATAGCCATTTTATAGCTTTTGATTTTGGGATTTGCGAAAATGCCAGTGGTGAACTGGAGCCGCAACTGATAGAGATGCAGGGCTTCCCTACTCTATTCGGTTTCCAGGTTTATTATCCCGAAGTAGAACAAAGACATTTTGAAATTCCTTCCAACTTTGATAATTACCTCGGCGATTATGATAAAGAATCATATGTAAAACTTTTAAAAGAAATTATTGTTGGTGATCACGAAACAGAAAATGTGATCCTTCTCGAAATAAATCCGCATGAACAAAAAACGCGAATCGATTTTTATTGCACACAGGATTATTTGCATATCCCGATCGTGAACCTCACTGATCTGATCCAGGAAGGCAATAAATTATATTACATGAATGATGAAGAAAAAAAAATCCAGGTAAAACGAATTTATAACCGCATCATATTTGATGAATTACATCAGCAAAAAGAGAAGCTTGGAAAATTTGTTGACATCACACAGGACCTGGATGTTGAATGGGTACCTCACCCTAATTGGTTTTATCGCATCAGCAAATTCACTTTACCATACATCAAACATCCGTATGTACCGGAGACTTTTTTTCTTAACGAATTAAAGCAGTTGCCCGGCGATCTTGAGAATTATGTTCTCAAACCTTTATTCTCCTTTGCAGGCCAGGGTGTGATAATTGATGTTAAGAAAGAAGATATTGATAAAGTAAAAGATCCCGAGAACTGGATATTGCAGCGCAAAGTAAAATACGCCGAAGTGATCGAAACTCCCAACGTGCCAGCCAAAGCAGAGATACGAATCTTTTATTTCTGGAAAGACGGGTGGAAGCGGCCGAAGCCTGTAAATAATCTTGGAAGGCTTAGTAAAGGAAAAATGATCGGTGTGCGGTATAATATGGATAAAGATTGGGTTGGCGGGACAGTAGCGTATTTTGAGAAGTGATATTTTAAGGTGACGCGATTTGATTTTTTACCACAGACTTTTGTCACATAGAAAGATAGAAACATAGGCTTCACATAGAAATATTTCGCACTTTTGATATTGATTCAATTACACCACATCCTCAGGTATTGCAGCAAAAACTTAGTCAATCAACTTGATGGGCTTACTCCTAAGTCATAGAACTCGTAACGTGAAGGAAATAATGCGAAGCACTTCTATGTGAGCCCCTATTTTTCTATCTCTCTATGTGACAAAAAAAATTGAGTGGAAATCAAAAATTTCTTTCTGCATCTAGTAAACTCTTAACCACTTCCCTCCTCCTTATTAAAAGTACGTACTGAATCCTAACTGAATCTTCGCTTGCTTAGAGGGTGGATTTCCTAAGAGATCAGTTTGCCAACTGTAACCATAATTAAATCTTAGTACAGTCTGCGAAGTAGGTCGCCAGCTGATTGCAGGCACGATAGAAAAAATATGATCAGAGATATTCCCGCCCGTTGATGCAAAAGTTCCTTTATTCCAATCAACATATTCAAATCTTACCGCTGCGTTCAATACCGCTTTTTCAAAACCGAGCATCGGCCTTTGAATGACCGGCTGAACAATATCAAAAAAACCTCCCTGTTGTTTTCTCCCAAATTGTTCTGTGTATGTATTTGCAATATCAACATTCACCAAGGCCCATTCACCGTTAAGAGCTGTTTTGGTTTTTGCAATGGTCGTGTTGAAGTCTACACAAAAAATATCAACCCGCCTTTTTTTATCCAGCGTTAAACCGTCCTCACGGAATTTATTGTAAACGCCTCCCATATATGATAATCCTAACTCGCCAATGTTGTTGTTTTTAACCGCGACTTTTCCAGTGAATAAAGGACTTCCATTGAAACTTTCTTCAAATCTCTCGGGGTTGTTTTTTGCAGCAGGCAAAAAAGTTTTGTTCTCACTATTCGAAATAATACTTTCATCAAAACCGTTTGTGAGATACACTTCATAACCATACACCCAGTTCTTAATATATTTTTTTCCGAATATTCCAAAGCCAACATTACTCCACGTGGCAGGCAGCATTTGGGTTGCTGAAACAGGGCGGTCTACAAACTCCCACTTCGGTCCATCATGATTTTGATTAAAAGCTCCGATCGGGTTCATAACAATACCCCCACGCAAATTCAGCAAAGGCGCAAACTCGAAATCAACGGAAGCAAATTCAATATTGATCTCTTTTGTTCCATCTTCAAATTCTATCTCACTCAGGAACTTCATTCTTTTTGCGATAGATGAAGAAACAAAAAGTGTCAACCTTCGCATCTGGAACTGATGGCCTTCGCTAATTCCATTCTCACCAACGTATTGATAATTTGCTTCTGCATATCCACCCAGGGCAACAGGCAATTTTCCAACCTGGAAAAACGGCCGGTTGTAGACTGCATCCATATTTAGTGTTAAGCCCTGTGTATCCTTTGAAGATCGTCTCAACAGGTCCGGATCGATCTGCGCAAAGACCGTATCGATGTTTAGCAATAAAAATAAAAGGAGTATTAAGCGATTCTTTTTCATGATTGCTTTCTCAGGTCAATGAATATTTCGTTATTAGTAACCGTCAATGGAAACGTTCGCACATTGTTGTCTGCGGGCCCTTTGGTAACATGTCCTTTATTATTGAACTCACTGCCATGAGCAGGGCATTGCAGGAAATCACCCGACACCTGTAATTCACTTCCCTGGTGTGTACACTTCATCCACAGAGACGAATATTCGTGATCGCTGAACCTGTAAACACAAATGGGATATTGAAGTGCGTCGTTCCTGATAATGATATAAGATCGATATGCTGAACTCCCTTTTTCTTTGATCTTAAATTCGTCTTTGCTTATCGTTATACCATCCTTTCCCACTTTTCCCTGCACGAAGCGTGTTCCAGAACATGCTGACAACAATGATGAGAGTACTGTTGCTGATATGCAGGCCGTGCATGTATTCACTATAAATTCTTTTCTTGTCATCTGTCTATGTGTTCAATAATTTTCCTGCTATCTTATGTGAAGTCTATGTCACTATCTGCCTATGTGTTTCAATTTGATCGTTTAAAATATCAGAGCGATTCCAGGAACTTCATAAGTTTCGTTTTGTCTGCAGGCACCAGTTGCTGAAAACTATTTTTACTTTGCGTAGCCTCGCCACCATGAAACATAATAGCTTCTTCAATACTCCTGGCTCTCCCATCATGCAATAAAAAAACCTGGCCGCCCTGTGAATTTTTTGATAAGCCGAGTCCCCATAATGCCGGAGTTCTCCATTCTGCCGGAAGCGCACTTCCTTCTGTATAGCCGTCGTTCAACGCTTGTCCCATATCGTGTAAAAGAAGATCAGTAAACGGGAAAAATGTTTTATGAGCTAATGCATTAATGTTTGATGGACCTGTTTGAAGTTGAGGGGTATGGCATTTGCCGCAGGAAATATTCATGAAGATCTGCCGGCCAGCAATTACATCAGGATCGTTTTGATCTCTTTGGATGGGTGCTTTAAGAGTTTGCAGGTAAAAAATTACGTCCAAAACAGTTTGGTTGGAAACTTCCGGATCCACCTGCAGGCCATTGTATGTGTTGTATGCTTCGTAGTTAGAATTAACACCCATATCCTGGTTATACGCATTTGCTGTTTGCTGCTGTAGATCATACACCGCAGCCTTCTTACCAAAACGTCCAATGTATCTTCCATTGCGTTCTATAGTGCCCGGGCGATAGAGGCAATAAGTAGGGATATTTATCCAGTTAGGACGCCCAGAGATTCCATCACCATTTACATCATTTTCATCTGCAAGCGCTAACAGAGCTGCATCCGGAACAGCTTCAAGTAATCCTAAACCCGTATTTGCCGGAGGAGTAAATTTTGAAAAGGTTGCGCCCGCCGGAATTTGCTCGGGTTGAAAACCGGGAAGAGCCCTGTTCTGTAATTGCGGACCTCCTAAATGAAGGAACCGGTTACCTGTTGTATCACTCTGACCGAACCGTGTGAGAGTTGTGAAAGGATGCCCTTTGCCATCACCCGCGTGACACGAGCCGCAGGAAGTAGCCACGAACGTTGGCCCCAGGCCATTGCCTACAGAAAAGATATCATCGTTAAATGCTACGTCACCCCGTAAAAAAATTATTTTCTGCTCAGGTGTAAGCCCTTCAATAGGGCCATCCAGTATCGAATCATCTTCAGGGGCATTGGGCATAAGCTTGTTGCATGATATCATACAAACAAAAAATAAGAACAGGAAACTAATAACCAGGAAGTGATTCTTTCTCATACTACACGACTTTGAGCAAATATAAAATAAATTATGAGTAATCTAAGATTATTGTTAGATTAATCTAACAATTTTGTTTTGGCAATATCTTTATATTTGTGCCTATGAAGTCCGCGCAATTCAGTTCTACTGAAGAAAACTACCTAAAGGCCATCTATTCCCTTTCTGAAAGAAACGGATCATTCGATACCTCTACTAACGAGATCGCCGAAAGGATCAAGACTAAACCGCCAACAGTCTCTGACATGTTGCGAAAGCTCACTGAAAAGAAATTGATCTCTTACGAGAAATATAAACGTGTTCAGCTTACAAAGGCGGGAAAACGTGCAGCGATCCTTATCATCCGCAAACACAGGCTTTGGGAAGTATTTCTTCATGACAAACTGCAATTTACCTGGGATGAAGTTCACGAGGTGGCCGAGCAACTGGAACATATTCAATCAGAACAACTGATCCTCCGGCTGGAAAAATTCCTGGGATCTCCAAGATATGACCCGCATGGCGATCCTATCCCCTCTGCGAATGGAGAATTACAACCTGTTCAAAGAACTACTCTCGCAGAAGTAGCAGAAGGAAAAAGCTGCCAGGTAGTTGGGGTAAAGGACAGTTCTACCCCTTTCCTTCAGTATCTGGAACAGATCAGCGTGGGCATCGGGACAAAAATTACAGTGATCGAAAAAATTGCTTTTGATGGTTCTTTGATCATTAGCCTCAAAAAAAATCAGCGATTATCTGTATCGAAGAAGTTCGCTGACAATGTACTGGCAACATTTTAAACCCCGAAGGCCGTAAAGGGTGAATAAGGAGTAGCTTATTGATTGCTGCAGAGACCATCGTCATTACGTTTGGTTCTTTTGTCCGGGATCGCTAATCATCGGTACTTTTGCGCAGGTGTTTTATCATCTGACCACAAATGATCCTACAGTACACATACCTGGTAAGAAATATTTTGATCACCATCTGCGTCATCTCATCATTGATGACACATGGGCAAGACCCAGACAGCACAAAAGTTGAAACCTTGCAGGAAGTTATCATTAAGGCGTATGAACATGGCAAACACATAAAAGATATTCCCGCAGCAATAAATTATATCGGGCGATCAACTTTGCAAAGGATCAATCCAACTTCAATAATCACAGCCGTGAATTCAATGCCGGGCGTTCATATGGAAGAAAGATCTCCGGGAAGTTTTCGCTTTAATATCCGGGGAAGTTCGTTACGCTCACCATTTGGTGTTAGAAATGTAAAAGTTTACTTCAATGATATTCCCATCACCGATCCAGGCGGAACTACTTACCTCAATGAGTTAGGATATTACAATTTTAATTCGATCGAAATTATCAAAGGTCCTGGGAGCAGCTTATACGGTGCGGGCACAGGTGGAGTGTTGCTAATTGAAAGTGTTAGTGAAAAACAGCGGCACGGTTTTTTTTCTGAATACACAACGGGCAGTTATAATCTTCATAATATTTATGCGTCGCTTACTATGGGGGATGAAAACTCCGCGAACACGATCGGGTTCCAGCACCAACAAAGTGACGGCTACCGCATTCACAGCAAATTAAGAAGAGACGTGTTTGCATGGCATGGAAATTATTCCTTTTCTAATAAGCAGCATCTCAAGACAACATTCCTGTACGGCGATCTTTTCTATGAAACCCCTGGAGCGCTCACAAAAAGCGAATACGATGTAAACCCGCGTGCAGCACGCCCGCCAGCCGGCGTAAATCCCGGAGCTGAATCAGCTAATGCTTTCATTGCTCAAAAACAATTTATCGCCGGAGCTTCATACACACAACAACTTTCTAAAAACCTTCAGAATAAAACTGTTTTGTACGGAATGTTTACAGAACTACGCAATCCCGCAATTCAAAATTATGGCCGCAATTCTGAACCACATTTCGGTACTCGTACTGTTTTTAAATTCAATCATTCATTAAATAATGCATCATTAAATATTGATGCGGGTGCCGAATTGCAACAGGGATTTGCTTCATTTAGCATTTACAAAAATGTTGGTGGCAATGCAGATTCATTGCGAACTTTTGATGAAGTGAATAACCGGCAGGCACTGGCATTTGCCCAGGCTTCTTTCGAAAATAAAGGCTGGATCATCACAGCCAGCGGAAGCCTAAATTTTTTACAGGTAACCTATCAACGCTTTTCGCCTGCATCATCAGGGAAACAAAAGAGAAGATTTAGCAACCAGTTTGCTCCAAGATTTGCCTTGCTGAAAAAATTTGGCGGTTTTAATATTTATGCAAGCATCGCAAAAGGATTTTCGCCTCCAACAACTGCGGAACTAGTACCTACAGGCAGTGCACCTAATCTTGATCTTAATGCTGAAGAAGGAATCAATTATGATGTCGGTTTTAAAGGAACTCTTTGGAAGAAATTATACATAGATGTGAATGCGTTTATTTTTTCTCTGCAGAATACTATTGTGCAACGGCGCAATGCAGCCGGGGGAGATTTTTACATCAACGCAGGAAAAACAAAACAACATGGCGTGGAGACTTATCTTTCTTATCCAGCATTTTCAGGATCGGGGTTTATCAGCAAGAGTACTTTCTGGCTTAGTCATACATGGCACGATTTCCATTACAAAGAATTCAAACAATTAACCAACGATTACTCAGGCAACAAATTACCTGCAACGGCTCCGCACATTATTTCAACAGGGGTTGATCTTTCTGCAAAGAATGGATTGCAGTTGACGATCACCTATTATTACAACGATAAGATTTCATTGAACGACGCCAATTCAGAATATGCATCTTCCTATCACCTCGCAGGCGCAAGGTTAGGTTACGAAATTCCGGCAAAGAAAAAATTAAGGATTAAAATTTTAGCAGGGGCAGATAATTTACTGGATCAAAAATATAGTCTCGGAAATGATGTCAATGGATTTGGTGGCCGTTATTATAATACAGCTCCGCGGCGCAACTACTATGCTTCCCTATCTGTAAATATCTTGTGATACTTACAAATGCATAAACGCTAAACAGCGCCAGGTGCAGTTTTCCTGCTTAAATATTTGTCGGCGATTTTTCCTATTACAAAAAATATTGCCAGTTCAGCAACGAACGTAACAACATACTCAAGCGAATTATACGAGTACCGTCCGATAAGCCAAAAATACATCACAGCAGAAATGGCACACACGGTACCTAAAAGAGCAATTCCCCACTTTGTAATTTCCAATCGCTGGAACGCCTTATGTTCCGTTAAAGTTGGCGCCTCTATATCAGGCTTCAATTTTCCGAGGAGGCGGATATTCTCAATGATATCAAGTACCCATGAAATGATCTGTGCCCAGGCAAGGGCGGCAAACAACCAATGTCCAAACGACGTCATTTTCCATGAGATCATCATGCACGCTATAAAGATAGACCCGTAAGCTGCGGGCATAAAAAGGAAGTCCAGGTACAAATTAGCCCGCAACACCCTTAATGTTTTTTTAGATTGTTCTCCCGGCAAACGGTAGATTCCTTTTATGAGGTTAACAACTTCATTAGGCGATGCCGGCAATTCAAGATCCATGATATTGAATTTACGGATCACAACATCCTGTGTATAAAAATTAGTAGTCTGTACTGCCATTATCAAACTGATGACTAACAGCACTGCAAAAGCAATACAAAATAATAACCAGCCTTCCGTAATATGTATAGCCATAGACGAAGTATTTAGGGTGTTACCACTGATGTAGGTTGAGTTGACGGTTGGGGAGCTTCTCCTTTTCGTTCGCTATTTAAGGTTACCTGCATAATTGTTCGCTTGTTCTTATAAGTGTCCCAATCAAATTTCAAAAGAAAATCAGTTGCCGCTTTTGCTCCAAGCACAAACATGTCGATCTTATCTTTATCAGAAAGAAAAAAGTTTAACCAATTGTATTGTGATAAGGGAATCTTTCCAATTCCTTTTTCAAACACTTTGTTCTTCAGTAAAAAATCTTTGTCGTAATAAAACCTTATCGTATTGAACATGCGGCCAAAGTAACCCACGAAGCTCCAGTTTGTAGCACGCTTGGTTGTTTCAACAGGCTTTGTATCATCCAAGTCTATTCCAAAAGATGGAACTCTTGGCACAACGATTTTGGGATTATAAAAAATATTGATCGGGAAATTTGAAAGCATTCCGCCATCAACAAAGCGCGCAGTTGTTGGAGGATCTTTTTCTCCGAATGTATCCATCCATGCTTTTTTGATCTCCTCTTTTTCGCAGGGTATCTGCGTGATCATGTAAGATTCAAAGAAAACGGGGATAGACATAGACGCCCGTATGAACCCGGCCGGCTGCAATGTGTCGATATTTTCCTTTTCACGAAACAGGTAACACATCTCCGGGAACTGGATCTTGTTTTGAGTAACAAGTTCTGATGTGATAAAAGTTACGTCACCGCGTAACCCGTTTGTTCCTTCGGGATGCTCAGTACGCAAATGGATACCTGGTACGGGTTCAGCTGCTTTATTATTCAGATCACTTACAGTTTTTACGCCGTGCGTGATCAACTGTTGTTTTATCCAGTCGTAAAAAAAATCACCGGGGTTAATTCCATACCCAGCATTCTTCAACCGTTTAAACAATCTTACAACGTAATAAATTCCGGCGCCTAGCAGCAAAATATAAAAGCCAGTAAGCACAAACGAAATTCTTGTCAACACCGAAACCCATAATAATCTATGCTCAAGGCCGAGACAAATAAAGTCTGCTAAAAATAAAAAACCAAGAATGCCGATAATAATGCCTATCCATTTTTTTACTTTCACTGAGAAGTCCTGGTGAGTAATAAATTTCTTTATAAGCAACCGTGCTGCGGGGTGTCCATCCACAAGGTTAAAAAAATTGAGATCGCAGATCGCTTTTAAGATTTGCGCAGACTTTGCATCCGTTTTATTTCCTATTACAGTCATCAGCGCTGTGTTGATGGCGCCTGCACTGGTGCCTGCCAGCCTTAAAAAACGGATACCCATTTGTTCAAGAATGTAGGTATAACCTACAAGCGCAACGCCTAAAACTCCGCCACCTTTCTGAACGAGATTTACATATTGATTTCCGTGCGCATCCAGGGCATCTGAAACGATCAATGGATTTGCTTCTGTAAAGGTTCCCCTAAGTGCGCTAAGGCATTTTTGTACTTCCTCATGTTCTGTAAAATCTTCTACCCGTAATTCTTTTTTTGAGGAGGTATCAACCGGAACTTTGGGCGCCATGTCAGTAAGTTAAGTACCTAAAAATAATGGAAAAAAAAATTGAGATGAGAGACCCTATGATTTTCGCCTCTCATTTTTATCGCAGACCTAAGCTCTATTAATCAACAAACAGTGTTGTTTATTTTAAAAAATGTTATTCATGGTTAGAAGATGATTTCGTCATTGCAAGGCTGAAATAAAAAGCGGAGCCTTTGTCCTCAGTACTCTCAACCCACATCTTTCCACCATGTCGTTTTACGATCTCATTTGAAATATATAAACCTATACCCGACCCGGAGAATGTAGAAGCGAGCCCTCTGACCCTGTAAAACCTCGAAAATATTTTCCTGACATCCTCGATTGGAATTCCGATTCCAAAATCCTGAACACAAACCGTAACATTCTTATCATCCTTTGATAATTTAACGATCACTTTATCTGCCTGCGGCGAATATTTCACCGCATTTGTGAGAACGTTTACAATTACCTGTTCAATACGCAGCCTGTCGGCTTTAATTTGAGCGTCCTTGGTACAACCTTCAATAGTTATTTTGTGCGACGATGCTGTTTGCTGGATATTATCTATAGTTTCAGTCACCAAGGCACACAAATCAAAATCGGTGAGATTTAATTGCAGGTTACCTGTTTGAATTTTTGAGACATCCAGTAAATCAGAAATAAGGTTCGACAATTTATTAACCTGCTTCATTGTTTTGCTAACAAATTCTTCATGCGGATTCTCCTTAAGTTTTATCTGCAATAATTGAAGATTTGCTTTTATCACAGTAAGCGGAGTTTTTAATTCATGACTTGCCATGGCCATGAATTCATCTTTATAGGTGTTCATCTCTTTCAGCTTCTCATTATATAACCGGAGTTGGTTGTCGAGCTTGACTCTTTCGGTGATGTCTCTTGCGATTTTTGAGGCCCCTATAATTACACCTTCTTCATTTCTTATCGGTGACACAGTAAGCGAGATGTTAAGTGACCGTCCATCTTTTGTCATCCGGATTGTGTCGAAGTGTTCCACTTTTTGCCCGCTACGTATCTTTTTGATAATCGAAGTTTCTTCGTCGCGAAGTAATGGAGGGATAAGGAGCGTAATATGTTTACCTATGGCTTCCTCGGGAAGATAACCAAACATCTTTTGAGCGCCCATGTTCCAACTTGTAATAATTCCGTCCAGGTTTTTACTTATGATAGCATCTTCGGATGATTCAACAATAGCAGCCAACCGGTACACACCCTCATTGATGCGCTTTGCTTCAGTCACATCTTCAAAAACGTTGATGGCCCCTGTTACTTCTCCGTCTGCAGAATACACCGGATCGATGTTCACCCTCGCGTAAATTCGTGTCCCGTCAGGCTTCTCCATGATGATCTCCTCGTTCCGAAAACTTTTTTTCCCTTTTATAGCACTGCTCATAGGACATAGATCGTGGGGTAAAGGAGTGCCATCGGTTTTGTACAATTTCCATGAACCACAATATCTGGTTTCTGTAGGGTCATTCAGCCGGGGGCGGCGTCCCCAAAGCTCAACAGCTTTTTCATTATAAAAAGTAATCAAACCATTCTTGTCTGTAGAGAATATTGCCATCGGCATCAGGCCGGTGAGTTGGCGGAACTTTGCTTCACTTTCACGCAAGGCTGTATCTGAGTTGTACGGTTCCTTTATTTCTTGCATACGGACTAGCAATTTAATTGAATTTCCCCGTAATGGATGAAATGAAGCATGCGTATTTTATTATTTAATTCACATTATTTCGTTGAACTTTATACGAATGAAACGAACACCAATCGTATTCCTGTTAGGTATCTTTCTTCTTTCATCTTTATGCGTTTGTTCGCAGCAACGCATCACAAGAGATATAAAATCATTTGGAGCTAAAGGAAATGGAAAAACAAATGACCACGCTGCATTCGTGAAGGCCGCAACTTTTTTTAATAACCGTGGCGGAAATGGAACGCTGGTGATATCCCCGGGAACTTACCTGGTAGGAAAGCAAATTTTTACAAAGGGCGCCAAAGATAAGCGTGCTTATGAAGCAGAAACGATTCTGCATATTTCGAATGTAAAGAATATGAGAATAGACGGAGCACAGGGTTCTGTTTTAAAATACGCTGATGGCTTGCGATATGGAACATTCGACCCGGTAACAGGAAAAGTTTTTGAACACGGTAATAAAGCTTTTACAAAACGCGAATACCAGGCAAATCTTAGTTACTGTATTCTTATTGAAGGAAGCAATGATGTTTCTGTAACGGGATTAACACTTAATGGAAACAGCGACAAACTTGTATTGGGTGGTTCATATGGTGATGTTGGAAGACAGATCGAGCACTATGGGATTTATATCAGGAACAGTCTTAATATAGTGATTGATAAAATGAACGTTCATCATTTTGCCCTTGATGGAATCTGCGTCGATAATGATGCAAAAGTTCCGAAGAATAATATCCGGATATTGAATTCAGTTTTTGAATACAATGCCCGCCAGGGATTATCGTGGATAGGTGGTAACGGGCTATTTGTGAAGAACTGTAAATTCAATCATATGGGAAGAGGAAAGTTTGTTTCTTCGCCGGGTGCCGGCTTGGACATAGAGGCTGAGAATGGACCGGTGAGAAATGGGGTGTTTGAGAACTGCGAGTTTGTTGACAATGCAGGTGCAGGTGTAGTAGCAGATTCAGGAGATGGCGGATACTGCACCTTTACAGCTTGTACTTTTTGGGGAACTACCTATTGGTCGGTTTGGATAACGAAACCCGGTTTCACCTTTACGCGCTGCAATTTTTACGGATCCTTCGTGCATGGATATGACGCGCCGGACGAAGAAAGTGCTACCAAGTTTTATTCCTGCAATTTTGAAGACAAGCCGTATAATGGCAAACAACCATATGGCACGTTTCTTATTGAGACAAATGGAAAAAGAAGAGTCTCTTTTTCAGACTGCAACTTTATTGCAAACAAGAAGAAGTTATGCTGGGTGCAGGCAACCTCAGACAAACCCGAAGAAAAGTACCAGTTCCGGGATTGCAGATTCATCGTGAAAAATGCGGATTATCAAAGCGGGGATTTTGTAGGAGTGCTGCGGGGTATGGCAATGAAAAATTGCACTTTTGAATTCAAAAATAAAGAAGCAAAAAATAAACGCTACTTGTTGGCCGACTATGATCAGCCGGTAAATATTAATTTAGGCGGCAACAAAATTGTCTTCGCAGAATGAGGATGACAGATTTGTAAATATGCAGATGTGCTGGCGCTCAAATGTGAGAAGCTAAGAATTTAAATAAAAGAAGGAGTTCATTACCGGCAGGTTCTTGAAATCTGCACATTTGCACATCTGCACATCTCCTGATCATTTAATTTTTATTTGCGTATCCTTTAATCCTTTTTCCTGGAGAAAAGCATAAAGATTCTTCGCCTGCTCTCCTCCAACTTTTGCATGATGCAGCAAGGTGAAACCATGAGCGCCTTTTGCATTTATCAATGCAGGATATTTTTCGACAATGGCCTTTACAATAGCAGTTTCTCCAAGCATAGTTAAAACAAAAATATTTGGGCGTGCTCCTTTATCTATGAGTAATTCCGCGATGGCCCGGTTACCCAAATGGCCTGCGCCTTCAATTGCTTCTTCAAAATCACCATTGCCCCAATCGTAGCGGCAATATAATAGATTCGGATATTCATCAAGCATTTGCCTTACAACATCTAATTTGCCATGGCCTGCAATAACAAATTCTTTTACAGTTTCCAGTTTGTAAGGTTCTTTATCAACGAAAGGTTTTGCAAATGTTTGAAATGGATTTGCGATCAATGCTGCTGCAGTTGCTGCAGAATTGAAGAGAAAGTTTTTCCGGTTCATTTGAAATATTTTAAAATAAAAGACGTAGCCTAATATAAAAAACTTTGACGATGAAATTTTCATTCATCTGGATAGACGGTTAATAAGGAAGTATAATGAACCATTTCCGCATTTTTTCTGAATGGCTGCAGGCAGGAATAAACAGAAGAGTTAGCAAGACCTCTGCAAAAAAACCAGGCGTCGCTAACCAGAAACTAAAACAACATTTTTTCACATGAAATATTTCTGAAAACTGGCAGGATGTTTTAAATTCGTTGTCCCTGCCCCCTCTCCATTACCACATACGGCCTGCGAAAAAGCCTTTTCATTTTTTCACCATTAAAATTTACTTCAATGAAAAAGATCATGGTTTATTTTGATTTTCCCGAGGCTACGCTTCAGCAGTATGATGCAATATGGAACGATCTCCGCGCAGCCGGGCATGCAAATCCAAAAGGATTGCTGTCTCATGCGGGAGCAGAAAAGGGAGATGGCGGTTTTTTAGTAGTTGATGTTTGGGAATCACAGCAAGCCTTTGAAGAGTTTAGTAACGTGCTGGTTCCGCTCATACAAAAACAAAACCTGCCGTTGGGTCAACCGATGATTTTACCTGTTCACTATTACTATGAAAAAGTTACCGAGATGGCGTGAGTGGTGAGTTGTGAGTTACCGTCATTAAAAACCTGTATGCACCTTACAGGTTTTTTATTTTTTTGTGAATTGATCAATAAGTTTCATAACCTCGGCACCTTCTTCTGCTGAGCATGGATTAGATCTTTTTCCAAGGAAATATTCGACGGTGCCTGCGATCATCGGCTGCTGAACATGCGGTAGCACATCGAATGATAGCGTTTCAGTCTTGTCACTTTTAGTGATTAATATTTTTGGCTCTCCAAAAACCGCGAAAGCGATCTTCCCTTCAGCACCAAGAATTTCACAATAGTCCTTTTCCTCTTTCGCCGGCGAATTAAAACTCCATATACCATTAAATAATACACCCGAACGGAATAAAATATTTCCTGCCACCAGATCATCCGCGCCATAACTTGCACTTTGATCAATCGCGTAACCAAATGCTTTCTCAACATCGCCAAAAAAATAATACATAAGATCAAGTTGATGCGGAGCAAGGTCGTGAAACAAACCTCCGCCTGCTATCGATGGATCTATTCTCCATGCATTTTTCGGAAGCTGTAGTTCTTCATGCGTAAGATGCCTTTTATAATATTGAAGTGTCGCAAAAGAAATCTTACCTATCGTATTTTCTGCAATAAGCTTTTTTACTTGTTTAAACATGGGCTGTTCACGACGATAATGAGCAACGACAAGTTTTACATTTTTTGCCTTTGCTGCATCTGCAATTGCAACTGCCTCGCCAAAGTTCAATGTCATAGGCTTTTCAACATACACATGCCTGCCTGCTGCGATCGCTTCGAGGGCGTACTGCTTATGCGATGAAGGTGGAGTGGCAATGTAAATTGCATTTACTTCAGGATCGTTGATCAATTCGCCTGCGTTTGTATACCATTTAGGAACCTGGTGTCTTATTGCATAACTTTTTACCCTGTCTTCACTTCGACTCATCACAGCAACCAAAGAAGAATTGTTGACTTTATTAAATGCAGGACCGCTTTTTACTTCTGTTACATCACCGCAACCGATCATACCCCAATTGATTTTCTCCATACAACACCTTTTAAAAATGTGAAGTTATCATAGCACATGGAAAGAAATTTCGGGATCTTATGGACGGACAAATAAGAATTACGCCGATCCATTTTGAAATACGGGAATTTCGCTCTATTTTGCAAGCCAGTTCAGTTTCTGAACAATTTTCCCCCAATTAAACACTCACTTTCCGTACTCCTGTGTAATTCCTGCTTTTAACTTATTTCTTAATTAAAATGTAGGCTATGAAAAAATTTTCCTCAACAAGAACCGGAGAAGCAATAATTGCGATCGCTATTATTGTTGGCTTTTACGGATTAATGGCAATCATCAGCGCTTTTACCTGGTAATTGAACATTGCGTTCTGAAGCACAAAATTCTTATGCCCCGGTCATTCCGGGGCATTTTTTATTTCCGGGAAAGTCCTTTCACTATTTGATAGCCAAAAAAGTACCCGATACTTGCACCGATGATCGCACTTGCAATGACCCAAATAATATTACCATCTGCTGCAAAGAAACAAATACCCGCACCCAGCAAAGCAAAAAGTATAACAGCAACTGTTACGATGCCTGTTGTTCTTTGTGCATTTATTTTTGGTGGGGCTGTGTCGGCCTTTACTTGTTTGCCGGGGTGATACTGGTGATGTGGTTTACGGATCTTTGGCTTTGATAAATACTTCTTCATAAACAATAGCAATTTTTTGGCAGAAAGAATTTCGTGTTCCTAAGTTACAAAATCAAAATTGCAGATCTAGTTTTTTATAAGAAAGTTCTTTACGCGACTAAGTTGTATTCCAGTAGTGACCCAGGTTCATTTTCTTTACCACATAGGCACATAGCACACATAGTAAAGCACATAGAGATCCATGTAAAAACTATGTTTCCTATCTGCCTATGTGGTGAAAAAAAATTCGAAATGAGTCACTAACCGTTTTTCATTGCATACTTAGTAAGCGATGATATTCTTATCACTGATCTCCATTTTGCCGTAAGGATTATCTAAAAACATTTTCCTGATCGCATCTCCTTCTTTGCCACCAAATACTCCATGTGAACGATTAAGATATAGAAGTCGTTGACTATTCGGCATATAGTGATGTATCATATCCATATATACTGGCCTGCACGCCGGATCCATTGCGCCGTCGCCAAGTAAGACAGGTTTATCCGAATAAAAAGGTTGTTTGGTTGTTGGCTTTATGGGAGGCACATTCCAGCAATCGCACATGGCTTTATACACATCGTTTATGTGATAACCTGCCATGTATGGATAAACTTTGTAAAGCTGCCAGATGATGTCTTCGTTGTGATAAGCAGATTGATCTGCGCAATAGACCGAGATCCGCATTCCATCAGGCGCCTGGTTCTTATTGAAAATATCGTCAAACTTATTTTTGATATAGCCCGTGTGCTTCCCGTTTATTATTTCTGTCACTACAAACGGAACATCTTTCAGTTTTGAATAATCAAGCATGCTGTTTACAATCACATCCAGCAATTCATTCTTTGTGTATCTAATGATCAGGGTATCAGTTGTTCCTTTTTCTAAATACTTCTGATAAAAAGTTTTTCCGGTGATTGACGTAAAATATTTACGGAACTTTTCTTCGAGGTTGCCATATAAGACTTTGTCGGCTGAATCTTTTTCGCAGCGCGAGGAAAGAATGCGAAATGCTTCATTGAAATTCGCAGGCTCATCCTCATCTATAGGAATGAAAGTGGGAAGCGGCGAATCCAGTATCAGGGATCTTATTCTCGACGGATCTTTCTGTAATACAGCGAGCATCAGTCCCCCGCTGTATGACCCTCCAAAAAGATTTACTGAATCAATTTTCAATACAGATAACAGGTCGTGAATATCCGAAACTGTTTCATCTGAATTATAACCTGACAGATCAATACCCTTGTCTTCTAACCTCTTTTTATAACGTTTCACTCCTTCTATCACCATACTATCTTTCGCCAGGTTTTTCCTGTATGATTCTTTGATCGCGGTATCCAATTCGAAACTTCTCAGGTAAGGCAACGAATATCTTGTTCCCCTTTGTTCAAATGCAATGCAATCTCTGTCATTGATGACCGTGCCCCGGGTTGCGCCGATAGCCCAGCCCAGCGAACTGTTGCCTGGCCCGCCACTTGTAAAAAGAACAGGATCTTTTTTTCCCTGCGATTTACTCCTCACAATTATAAAAGGCAGCTTGATCATTTTTGATCCTGCTTTCGTCCTGTTCTCCGGAACTACCAGGTAAGCACATTCAGTTTTGAAACTGCTGTCAATTTTAATGGGACATTCGCATGGTTCGATAGTTGGCTGATATTTTTTTTCCTGGCCGGTACAAAAATTACAAACCAATATCAGCAGCAAACATGATAAAAAAATCTTGCCGTGCATTCGCATAATTTCAAAAATATTTTTAAAAGAAGAACAACCTTTCTCTTCCACCAATTTTTTTCTTCACACCGGCAGGACGAACATTATAAGTAAATGTTGCCATGAAATATTGGGAAAGGATATTACCCTGCGATGTTGTTATCATATTCCTGTTAGCATACACAAATACATTATTATTTGTATTAAGTATATCGAACACACTGAATTTAAGAACACCCGCTTCATTTTTGAACATTGTGAAATTCACGGCTCCATTCCAACGAACTACATCTTTAGGATTTGGTGGCACAATGCTTCCGTTATGACTGAATGCCACCTGCGTTTCCCATATCACATGCTTTGGCCAGCGTACGATCAATTCATTTTCCCAGTAGTGATTAAATATTTCAAGTTTTTTAAAAACGGGATTGGTATAGTTGGTGAAGTTGTAACCTATACTATACGAAGTATTGTATTCTACCTTGTCATTCCAGTTTAAATTAATGCCCAGCCAGGTATTGATGTTATTTGTAGTCTGCCAGCTCTTCTCATTGTTGAACAACAGGCGGCTCCGGTTATAATTGAAATTCACCCCATGGTTCCATGAAAAAATAAATTTTGGATTATTCTTGTACTGCCTGTGAATATTATAGTTCACATAAAAATTACTGGTACCATCTGCATTTACCGGCATCATCGTCTGCACTCCCCTGTTATCAACGGTGATGCTTTGAATGATGTCGTTATTGGTAAATCCGCCATTAACATATACGCCTATGTTCAGGTTTTTCTTGGGGTTATTGAAATAATAATTCACTGAGAAATTACTGCGTTCTGAGGGAGAAAGATCAGTATTCCCTTTAGCTATAAAATATGGATTTGTATTATCACGAACCGGCAACAGGTAAGTATAACCAGGTAACGAAACGTCCTTGCTGTAATTAAAATTCAGTTGCTTGTACACAACAGAAAGAGCAGGTAAAATATTCACCAGCTCTTGCTTGATAGGTGAGGTTAGCGCTGCAAAATCATTATTTACATATTGGAACGATGCCCGTAGAGACGGTGTGATCGTAAGATTTTTCTTTTTAAATTCAAGCCCGGGAGTAAAAATAAACCTGTTGCTTATTCTTTCGAAGCCGCTGCTGAGTGAATTGTTAAGGATGTCGAACTTTCCATTATTGCCGCTGCTGTTGTACGTGCTGATATCATTATGAAGTTTGCTATACTCATAACGGCCACCAGCACGAACAGTGAATTTTTTATTCAATGGCTCACTGAAATTGAAATTCACGCTTGCCTCGCTCCGTGGTATGTCTTCATTCCTTAGCTGCGAATAAACACTGTCGAAAGTTGATGGATAAATGTATTTTACTTTAGATTCTGTCGTATTATCGTTGAGCCTGCTGTTCATATCGAAACTATGACCGATAGAATATCTCCTGCCTGCTTTGCTTTTTGAAAGATGTGTGAGCGAGAAGGAATGTTTATAATAACGCAGTTTACTGATATTATTCTGCATGATCCGTCCACTACTCAATTGCCCTAGTTTATTGTTGTTACTGGTTATATCACTGTTCCTGTCTTCATCAGAATTTCCCATTTGGTAATTTGCATTGATGAGAATATTCGTTACTGAATCGGGTTTCAACCTTGCACCGATACCCATGTTGTGAGTGTTGGTTACAACGTCGCCCGTCAACTTCGTGTTGGTATTAATAATAGTATCACCGGTGTATTGATCAGTATTGGTAATATTTAGCCTGTCTATATTTATGTGTCCATAAAAATATTGAACAAAGAATGAGCGCTTGATATTCGGCGCATGATTAATATTGAAGCCTGTGCCCGTGCTCGTTGATATCCCGCCGTAGTTTTGCGATCCGCCAAAATTTATCCCGTTGATAGAAACCCCGCTTCCACCCGGGTTATTCCAGATGCTGATGTTTCTCCCGGACATATTGCTTCCGTTTCTTTCAAGTCCTGCTGTTTGCATGAGTTCAGAAAAACTAAAGCCCGCCCTGTTGAGATTGTTGGTATAGCCGAGCACACTTACCTGCAATGTGTCCCTGTAAATATTTGCAATGCCACCAGCTTCGTATAGTTTCCCGGTGCCTGCACCCGCGTACATTTTTCCAAACCAACCTTTCTTCACACCTTTCTTCAGTGTGATGTTGATTACTTTGCCAACATTGTTGATGTTGTCGTCTCCGTTGCGCAACATCTCTTCCTTATCATCTATCACCTGCACTTTATCGATTACATTTGCGGGAAGATTTCTTGTTGCCATTTTTGGGTCGTCGCCAAAAAACGTCTTGCCATCAACCAAAATCCTGTTTACTACTTTTCCGTTCACTGCGATATTTCCATCACGATCTACCTGCACGCCCGGAAGTTTTTTCAAAAGATCTTCGACTAAAGCGTTAGGTAAAGTTTTAAAAGCTGATGCATTGAATTCAATGGTATCTTTTTTTATCATTACCGGCGGCCGCTCAGCAAATACCATCACTTCGTCCAATGTTTTGCTTGTAGCTATAAGTTTTACGTCATCGAAATGAATTTGATTACTTGAAGAAGACAGAGTAAAATCCTTCCTGTAAGCTTCGTAGCCCGAATATGTCACCATCACACGCAAAGGCAGGTCCAGCGGCAGGTTGGGAACCTTAAATTCTCCGTCGGGATTGCTCAAGCGGTACGTTACTATTGACGTATCCTTAGCCCTGAACACTGTAACGGTGGCCAGTCCAAGCACTTTTTTGCCCGAAGTGTCTGTAACTTTTCCGTTGATGCTTCCGGATTGGCTGAAGGATTGAAAGGATGCGAGTAAAATTGTAAGCGATAATATGATTCTCATTTAACAGGGTTTTCGATGATCTACGAAAAGTTTAGTAGATCAAATATAGGGACAGAATTTGAATTACGAAATTTTTCGGAATAAAAATTTATGGGAGCAAATATAATTGCGGGTGGCCTGGCCTTGCCTCCGTTCATAAAAAATCGATGAGCCTAAAAGGGTCTTATTAAAAAAAATTTCATCAACAAATAATCATATACTTGCCGCACCAAAAATTGTTAAATGAAAATAATATCACTGGTTGTTGCTCTGGCTTTATCAACTTCAATATTTGCGCAAACGGATGCTCTTAGAAATAAGATAAACCTGGCCGCTGATAAAATCGAGCAGAAGGTAATTGCATGGAGAAGAGATATTCATGAACATCCTGAACTAGGAAATCATGAAGACAGAACCGCAGCATTGATCGCAAAACATTTGCAATCGCTCGGGATCGAAGTAAAGACAGGAGTAGCGCACACAGGAGTTGTTGGAATTTTAAGAGGTGGCAAACCGGGACCAGTTGTGGCTTTGCGGGCCGACATGGATGCGTTGCCGGTTACCGAAAGAGTTCCTCTCCCATTTGCATCGAAAGTAAAAACGCAATACAACGGGCAGGAAGTTGGTGTGATGCATGCGTGCGGTCATGATTCGCACGTGGCAATTTTAATGGGAGTAGCAGAGATACTTTCATCAATGAAAAACGATCTCAAGGGTACAGTGAAATTTATTTTTCAACCCGCAGAAGAAGGCGTACCCCGTGGTGAAGAAGGCGGCGCAGAGATGATGGTGAAAGAAGGCGTGATGGACAATCCAAAAGTAGATGCGGTGTTCGGACTTCATATCAATTCACAAACTGAAGTGGGAACACTGGCTTATCGGCCGGGCGGTATTTATGCAAGTGTGAATGATATGAAGATCGTTGTGAAGGGCCGTTCTGCGCATGGCGCAAATCCCTGGTACTCGGTTGATCCCATCGTTGTATCCGCACAGATCATAAATAATCTGCAAACTATAGTAAGTCGTAATCTTAATATTACTGAGAACGCGGGAATCGTTACAGTCGGTGCCATTCATGGTGGAAACCGCAGCAATATTATCCCTGAGCAGGTTGAAATGCTGGGCACTATCCGGGCATTGAGCCTCGAGGATGAGAAGATGCTAATTGAAAGAGTTAGGCAGGTAGCAACTAAAACAGCAGAGAGTGCGGGAGCAACGGTTGATGTGCAGATTCCTTACAGCTCGCATTACCCGATCACATTTAATGATGCTGACTTAACGCAAAAGATGCTGCCGTCGCTTCAAAAAACTGCAGGCACGCAAAATGTTTTACTTCGTCCACCGCATACAGGGGCAGAAGATTTCTCATTCTACCAGCAAAAAGCGCCGGGGATATATTTTAATTTGGGCGGAATGCCAAAAGGTGGCAATCCTAAAACAGCTGCGTCTCATCATACACCGGATTTTTTTCTTGATGAAAGTGGATTTATTCTCGGTGTAAAATCGCTTGCTAACCTTGCAGTGGATTATATGGAAATGAGTCAGCCCGTGGGTAAGAAGAAAGGATGAGGAGAAGCTTCAAGTTGCAAGCTTCAAGCTTCAAGAAAGTCTCTGCTTACACGATGTGCTTGTAGAAAACTTGGCGGTGATGCTTATAAATGCAGTATGTAACTTGCTGTGCCTAAGAGCGCGAACCGGCACCTTTCACTTTGGCCAGACATCTCCTATCACTCCAAAAAATCTTATCTACACCTGTTAAAAACTCCAAAATCAATTACGGGTTACCTTTTAGAACTTTGCGTATTAACCGTTTTAACAACCCTAATTACACATGGTACAGAAGACTTATTTCAAAACAAAGGATTATTGCAAAGTAAAATTTTCTATCAACGTTGAAAATGCTGAAACTGTTGAGATCGTTGGCCTTAACAGCGATTGGAATACATCGATTACAATGAAGAGAAAGAAAGACGGAACTTTTACCTGCGATGTTTCTCTTCCAAAAGATCAGCAACAGCAATTCAAATATTTAGTGAATGAAACTGAGTGGATCAATGACCCTGAAGCTGACGCTCAACAACCCAACGAATACGGCGGAAATAACAGCGTGATCAACCTTTAAGAGCTGGATACTGGACTAGATTCTGGATCCTGGATGTTGTGATTCGCACAGTCTATCAAGATCTAGTATCTAGGATCTAGTTGCCAGAATCAAGGATCAAGAATCACCTCACATTCCCCGTACTGTTCTTCACAGTATCGTGTTTTGTTTCCATGATATTGCTTACGGCAGTATAGGCCCGGTTCTCATTTTGCATTTGGCTTTGCAACTGCAGGTATTGCAGGTTGAACGACATCTGCGTTTCCTGCATTTGCTTAGTGGCATCCATTATCTTAGGTTCTGAACCCGTATTTAGATCCTTAGTTATTGCGTTGTCATATTCCCTTTCCAGCTTTTCTACAAGCTGAAGTAATTTATTCTGCTTTTGATTTATCAACTGCATTTCATCCAGCAGTAATTTTTTCTGAGTCTTAACTTTCTTTAATCCTTTCAGCAGCTTTATATATTTCGCTTCCGTGTCTGCAATCTTCTTTGTTTTTTTATCAGCCATATAATTTTATTGAATTATTAAATTTCCCTGGATAACCAAATTCTTTCCAGCCTTTACTGTAAAAGAAGAATTTGAAGGCAATGTATATGGAACGTTCAGGATACACTGGCCTCCAGCAGTTGGATCGATCACTATCTCACTTCCGCCAACAGGGCTCGAAGGCGGGATAGTATTGTTGCTCCAGTTTGTAGACGTGTTCCAGTTTCCATTACCCGTAAAAGTATACAGTGCCGGAACAAATGCAGGCGGTATGAAGTTCCTTACATCAAATGAACGTAGCTTTTGGTTAATTGATAAAGCAGAAACCTGTTCATTACTTATATAACCATAAGCGCCATTCCTGAAAGTGATACCTTCTGCCTGCCCCATTACAAATACATTAGACATATCAATTCTTCTTTTATTTCCATTGAAATAATTACCACCACTATAATCGGAAAGCAGGTACATATAATGATTGTAAAATCCTGAGGCCTGGTAGCCCAATAAAGCTATTACCCCGTTGCCGGCTTTGCTGGCTGCCGTAACAAGGTAACCCGAGGCAAGCGTTTCCACCGGGGTAGCCACATATGTTCCTGCAGTGATCCCATTAATAACGTAGTGAGTGGTATTTATATCGATCCAGTTCTTTGAAAACAAATGGATCTTTCCTCCGTCTATTATAAAAGCTTCGCAATCGAATTTGGTATTATTTGAACTGGTAGCTACAGGCGGCTGCGGCTGATCGCTGTATGTAAAATTGATGATCTCTATCTTCTCAGCAGGGATTATCACCCGCGGGTTGGCAACATAATCCTGTGGTATTGCACTGAAAGGAAATTTGTAAATTTTAAGATCATTCCTTGCTCCATTACCATTATTACCGAAGTCGCCTATATAAAAATAAGTTCCGTCAAAACTTATTTCTTCCCAATCCATATTAGTAGCACCATATAATGTTACGGTCTGAAATATAGTGTTGGTCAAAGTATCGATCCTGTATATGGATGCCGGGTGCAGGCCGTCATTCAAACTCCATAAGAAACCTCCCGCCATCTGCAGGCCGCTGCTTTCAATTAAAGTATCACTTATGGGATCAACTTTTACCGGCGGAGTATAGCTGGTTGTGTTGTAGGTGCAGCTTCCATTGTTTGCGGTGGCGGAAGCGTTGTAATTATTTGCATTAGGGTCCGTGCATCCGTATACCTGGCTATACGAGCCGTATGATCTCAGGAGGAAGAATACAACAAGAAAAACTATTGGGTATGTTTTAATGCTAACAGGGGTCATCTTTTACAAAACGTTGGCGGCAAGATAGAAATTGTTTTATAAATGTTGCTGATGAATGATAAATTGCTATCAATTGCCGGCCATACGCCATCCGAGCCTTCGGAATTAAAATTCCCAACCTCTCAAACTGAATTCTTTTACATTTGCGCCTCACTTCATTAAAGCTAAAAAATCAATGGATAACCAGGCTGACCCGATCCTTAAGGTAAAAGATCTCAGTGTTTCTTACGGCTTGTTCAAAGCGGTGAAAAATATCTCTTTCGACGTAAACGCAGGGGAAATATTCGGGCTCCTGGGTCCGAACGGCGCAGGCAAAACAAGTACGCTCAGCGCAGTAGAAGGCCTTTTGAAACCGGCAGCAGGCTTGATCAGTATTGCCGGCTTTGATGTGAGAACAAAACCCTTACACGCAAGAGCCAATATGGGAGTGCAGCTGCAGGCTACCAGTTTTCAACCGGAACTCACCGTTTCTGAAATAATCGAACTATACGCCAACATTTATGGCGTAAAGCTTACCAAAGAAAGAATGCAGGATATCCTGCTGGACATTAAGCTGGAGTCGTCGTCCAACAAGCGATTTGGCCAGCTCTCCGGCGGACAGCAGCAAAGAGTTTCCCTGGTTATCGCCACCATTCATGAGCCCGTGCTTGTGTTACTTGATGAACCAACAACCGGCCTCGATCCGCAGTCACGCAGGCAATTATGGGAACGCATTGAAGCCATGAGATCACGCGGACATGCGGTATTGCTAACAACCCATTCAATGGAGGAAGCGGAAGCAGTTTGCGATCGGATCGCAATCATAGATCATGGAAGTATCATCGCGATAGATACCCCACAAGCGCTGATAGATATCAACCGCAACAATGCCGAGGTGATATCAGTTTCAAGAAAAGGAAAAATAACTTTAGAAGACGTATTCATCGGACTTACCGGGCGCACCGTTCGCTCGTAATATTGTAAACTATGCAGACTATCGTACCAAAAACCTCATCAGCATTATCTTCCCTGCTAAGGGCAGATTTTACTACCCAATGGCGCAACCGGCGTTCTGTAATTCTTGTTCTTTTAGTTCCCGTCATAATTCTCATCTCCTGGAAGGGAGCAATAGATAAACTCGGCGCCACCTTTGTCCTTTCGTCGTGTATAACAATAGGACTCACTGCTATCGGGCTCATGGGATATTCGAATGCGATAGCGAGAGACAGGGACAAAGGCGTTTTCCAAAGGCTAAGAGTGACTCCGGTTCCAACTTGGACCATCATGATAAGCAGGCTTACTGTTCAACTTATAATGATATTGCTGCTTACCGTAGTCATTTTTATTGCAGGTTTTTATTTTGACAAGATCACTATTTCTACCGGCGGGTATGTTGTTACTTTTTTTGCAGCCTTCATAGGCGGAGCCGTTTACCTTGGCCTTGGCCAGTTGATAGTAGGCCTTCTTAAAAATGCAGAGACCGTAAATTCAACTACAAGGCTCGTATACTTCGTCTTTATTATGGTAGGAACATTTGGTGAAACCGGGCTCCTCGGAAAGGATATGAAGGAAGTCGCCAAATGGTCGCCATACGGCACAGTCAAAACTATTTTATCAGCCAGCATGGATCCCGCCACATGGAATGGCGAAGCTTCTATGGCATTGCTCATAACTATTGCTTATGCTGCTGTATTCTCATATCTTGGAATCAAAAAGTTTCGCTGGAATACCCAGTAGGAAAAAAGCGAATTAACCAGCGTCTTTTTTTACAGCTATCATCCCCCATCAAGCATAAAAATTTTCAATTTGTAATATTTCTTATTTTAGAAACACAAAAGCGAGAGCATGAGCAGTTGCCTGGAAAAGGTATTTCATTTTAATAACGAGCTCACCGAAGAGCAGGTATGCTTCTTCAAGACGCATGGTGTGATTCAGTTTAAGAAATTCGTTTCAGCAGATACGTTACAGGCCTATATAAGCGAGGTAGAAAACGTGCAGGCAGAACTTCTCCGCAAAAACATTACGATGATCAACGGTATCCCGTTGCGTTTTGGTTACTCTTCAACCGGCGAAAAAATAATACAGCGGATCGCGTTCGCATCGTTACACAGTGAGATATTAAGTTCATTCCTTAAAGAAAAAAGGTTACAAATAATTTCTGAATTACTGGGCTCCGGCCGCATCGGTGAACATGAGAAAGACGGGATGATCATCAACCATTATGAAAATACTGCCACCAGCACTCTCAAAAATATGGGTTGGCATACTGACACGCCAAGAGACATTTTCCTTGGCAGGAAGATCATGCCCATGCTAAATATCGGTCTGCACCTTGATGACTGCCCTTTTGAAAATGGAGGGTTAAGAGTTTTGCCCGGAACTCACAAGCAGAACCTTTTCAAACTCTTGTTCAGGAAAAAGTATTTCGTCGATAATAAGCCTGACCCAGCGGAAGTTGGTTTTAACATTGAAGGCGGCGACCTCACTATTCATGATGGAAATTTGTGGCACAGAGTACAACGGTCACCCTTCGTTGGAGAAAAAAGCAGGCGCCGTGTAATATACATCCCTGTAATTACCGGTCGATACGAACCCAAACATCCGGGCAGCCCCACACCATTTTACCATAAGCTTTTCGGGAAAAATTTTAAAGATTTCTAAAATTTGCCGAAGCAGCGTATTAGTGGATGAAGTTCTCTTTTATGCTACAACGGAAGTAAATGTTTGTTGACAAATTTGAGATAGACGGTGTTTAAATAATACCTTTTTAGCTTTATCTTCACAACTTGACAACCAGTTACACAACGACAACGGTTGTATGCTGATACAACGCTTATGCTAAAGTTTATCTTACGTCCCTTTTTTACACTTGCACTTATATTTGCAGGCTATTTAGCCATTGCCCAATGCCCCGCTAATCTTGACTTTGAAAGCGGCACCTTCAACGGGTGGATATGTTATACAGGAAACGTAGTTGCAGTTGGGGGAACAAATCAGATAAATTTAAATCCGTCTGGCCCACAGTTTAGCCGGCACACAATGCTTTCTTCCGTCCCAGGCGATGGATTAGATGAGTATGGCGAATTTCCAAAGAATTGCCCTAACGGAAGCGGCCATTCAATAAAACTCGGTAATAATGCCGGCGGCGCGCAGGCAGAAGGGGTTTCGTATCAATTCACTATTCCTGCAAACGCACACCAGTTCAGCCTGATTTATTATTACGCCGTTGTTTTCCAGGATCCCGGGCACCCGGCCAACCAGCAGCCACGGCTTGAAATTGAGATCACAAACGTATCGGACGGCAGTTCCATAGGATGCTCTTCCTTCTCATTTATTGCCAGCAGCTCGTTACCTGGTTTTTTCTTATCGAGAAACCCGGGAGGTTCAACGCCTGTATGGTGTAAAGACTGGTCGGCAAATTCGATAAACCTTGACGGAAATGCAGGTAAGACGATAAAGCTATTTTTTAAAACCGCTGATTGTACTTTCAGCGCTCACTTTGGTTATGCTTATGTGGACGTAAATACAGAATGCAGCAGCTCATTTGTAGGTGCCACATTTTGCCCTGATGATACTGCAATAAATGTTAGAGCGCCTTATGGCTACCAGTCTTACAAGTGGTTCAACAGTAATTTTTCACAGGTGCTGGGTACGCAGCAGGTATTGACACTTAATCCTCCTCCGGCATCGGGATCTACTGTTGCAGTTGAATTAACTCCATACAATGGCTACGGTTGCAAAGATACTCTCACAGCAGAACTGCTGGATACACTTACTATTCGGGCAAACGCAGGGCCTGATAAGTTATCCTGCAATAATGCACCTGTTCAAATTGGCTCCCCTCCTCTCGAAGGATTGGTATATAGCTGGAGCCCCTCTACGGGTTTGAGCAATGCAAACGTCGCCAATCCAACGGCGTCTCCTTCGGTCACGACGAAATATCTACTTACGGTCCGGCACGACGGAGGCGGCTGCATTTCGGTAGATTCGGTCATTGTAAATGCTGCTGTACTTGATAACACGATTGAGGTTATCGGTGGCAATTCATATTGCCAGGGAGCGGCTCAAACGATACTAAAAGTCCAGCCTGCCGATAGTATCCAATGGTTTAGAAATGCGGTTGCAATTCCGGGTGCAAATCAAACACAATACACGGTTACCCAAAGCGGGGATTATTATGCTATTGTATTCAGTAGTTCCGGTTGTACTGCAACTACCGCCACAAAACAAATTTTTATTTTCCCGAAACCGACCGCCGGGTTTAAGGTAAATAGCACGAGCCAGTGTTTCACTGGTCATCAATTTATTTTTACAGACACCAGCACCTCGGTATCAGGTACACTCCAGTACGAATGGAATTTTGGAGATGGAAACACTTCCAATGCCCCCAGTCCAACACACAGTTACCTGCAGGCAGGTACATATCCTGTAAAATTACTGGTAACAAGCACTAACGGTTGCAAAGACAGCAGCCTGGTTAACGTTACTGTAAATCCAAGTGCTGTCGCAGCCTTTACTACCAACAATACCACGCAATGTTTTAAAGCAAACCAGTTTGTGTTCACCAATACCAGCACCATAACATCGGGCACATTACAATATCGCTGGGACCTGGGTGACGGAACAATTGTTACAACCAGAGATGTAACATATGCTTACACTTTACCTGGAAGTTATACCGTTAAACTTGTAATAATCGCACCGGGTGGTTGTAACGACAGCACTACCACAACTGTTACAATCAATCCAACTCCGAAAGCAGGATTCACTATTAATAATACGACTCAATGTGCCCGCGGTAACCAGTTTAGTTTTACTGATACCAGTTCGGTTTCGTCTGGCACATTACAATACGATTGGAATTTTGGTGATGGTAGTACTTCGAACTCTCCAAATCCAAGCCACACATTTACACAGCCCGGAACTTATACGGTGAAGTTGGTGGTTACAGCATCTTCTTCATGTAAGGACAGTGCATCGGCAGTTGTTACTGTAACTCCAAGTGCCATTGCAGGATTTACAGTAAATAAAGCTAGCCAGTGTTCTAAAGGAAACCAGTTCATTTTTACAAACACAAGTTCTATTTCTTCCGGTAGTCTGCAATACACGTGGGCACTAGGCGATGGAACTGTTGTTACGGCAAAAGATGTCACCTATAGCTATACCCAGCCGGGAACATATACAGTGAAATTGTTTGTAACAGCAAACGGCGGATGCAACGATAGCAGTTCATTCACAGTAACAGTGTATCCTAGTCCTGTTGCAGGCTTTACGGTTAACACCGCCAATCAATGTTTCACGGGGCATCAATATGTTTTCAGCAACAGCAGTTCTGTTTCAGCGGGTACTTTACAATACACCTGGCGGATGGGAGACGGCACTACGCTGAACACAAAAGACATTACTTACAATTATGCAGGCTCGGGAATATACCCGGTTAAGATGTTGGTTACGGGCGACGGCGGATGTGCAGACAGCAGTACTTTAACCATTGAAGTTTATCCAAATCCAATTGCTGATTTTACGGTTAGGGCGGTATGTACAAATCTTACTGTTCCCCTCGTAAATAAAACATTCAACAACACCACATCCACTCTGAACTTCCTGTGGGATTTTGGCAATGGGCAAACTTCTACTTTACGGGACCCGTCATTTGTGTACACAGATCCCGGAAATTATGTAATCACTCTTTCTGTTACTTCGGTTCAGTGCCCAGTACCACCCTCTTCAAAACAATTGCCTATTAGAGTCGATTCTGCAAAGGTGGGGATCAGTTACCCTGTACAAAATGCAGTCATGAATTTCCCGATGACATTACAGGCACGAACTTTTGGAAATAGTATTTTGTGGACGCCGTCGGCAAGCCTCGATAATCCACTTAGTACAAAACCCATATTCAAAGGACTTACCGAACAATTATATCTCATAGAAATTAAAACAGCGTCTGGGTGTGTTACCGTAGATACCCAATTGGTAAAGACCTATAAGAAAGTTGAGATCTATGTACCCACAGGCTTTACGCCAAACGGTGATGGCAAGAATGATTTCCTTCGCCCGATATTGATGGGATTCAAATCAGTTTCTTACTTCAGGGTATTCAACCGCTGGGGGCAAAAAGTTTTTGAAATGAGCAGCGATATGCCCGGCTGGAATGGAAAAGTGAAAGGAGTTCCACAGGATACACAGGCATATATCTGGATGATAGAAGCAACCGATGTTGATGGTATCGTTCATCAGGCGCAGGGAAGCACGGTGCTGATTCGATGATTGCAGATTACAATTTCAGATTGTAGATTTTAGATTTGGGGCAATGTGTAAGCGAGGCATTATTTCATCCCTAATTTTAATCGTAGCAAATCATGGTGGAACCTATTTCCTTTGTCAACCCTGCTGTCAAATAATATTACTTCTTTAACTGTAAATTCTCCAAAGTCTTTTTGTTGAAACAACGAAAGATCTACGCCTTTGAGCAATGGTCGTGACGCTATCGTTATGTGTGGGCTATAGTCTTTCGCATCAACAGCTACTGCGGTTTTCAAAAGTTCGTGGTGAATACGTTCACGCAGATCGTGGAGCTTTCGTGTTTCGCCGCTGGTACCGATCCATAAAGTGTGAGGCCGTTTGAATGATGGGAACGCGCCGATACCGGATAAACCCAGCTTAAAACTTTCAATATTAATTACTCCTGCCTGTAATGCATGTTCGATTTGAGGAAGCATGACGGGTTCAGTTTCACCTAAGAATTCCAGCGTAAGATGAATATTACCTGGCTTCTTCCATTTCCCATTTGCGCCAAGCGATTTGAGTTCCTCCTGGAATTGCACAAGAGATTGTTTGATCCCGCCTGGAAGTTCGATGCCAATAAATAGTCTCATGGCCGGTAAAATTTTGATCTTCCGTGGAATGGTTTTGGATATAAACATTTATCTTTTCATTCCTAAAAACAATAACATGAAATCATCAAATGCACTTTTACTGATACTTACCGGTGCTGCTGTTGGCGCCGTTGCGGGCTTATTATTGGCTCCTGATGAAGGTGCCGAGACCCGTAAGAAATTAATGAAGAAGGCAAAGAAGTATAAGAAGGCAATGGAAGACAAGATCTCGGATTATAGAAAGAAAGCATCAGATTATACAGAAGAAGCTGTAAGCAGCTGAGAAAGTTAGGTCGTTAATACGTTAATCCGTTTATTGGTTTATCCGTTTTTTATTAAATCCGTTTTTTGTTTGAACCGGATCAACAAATAAACTAATGAACGGATTAACCGATTAACGTATTAACGGATTAACGTTCTCACCGATTAACGATCACATATAAAACTGCTCTGAAACAATCTTCCCGTCTTTAACCTGGTAGACACAAAGTTCCGTCATATCCATTTCTTTATCATCCTTCATTACTACCTGCATCTTCATTGTGCAGGCAAAAGAATTAGTTGCCACCAGCGGATCAGACACTGTCATCCCTTTCATTTCTTTCACCATTGAATTCCATTTTTCTCCTTTCTCTTTAATAGCATCTTTACCTTTCGTTTCTTTCGGAAATTCAGGGGTTGCCCATGGTTCAATGCTGACCGCATCGTCACCAAATAATTCTTTTTGTGCTGCTTCAAAATCTCCCTTGCGGCAGAGCTCAACAAGGCGAGTGGCAATTTCAGTTGTTGACATAATTGTAGATTTTATCTAAGCTAATAATTTTTCCGTTGGCAAATGGGATTCAAACAATCCAATAAAAAAAAGTGCTTTAAACTTTATTGTACCTGTATATTATGATAATTTTACACCAGTATTGAACATATTAATTTACCTGTATGAAATCTAAATATGCTTTATTCCTGCTTACCGGATTTGCACTTGGCGCTATAACCGGTATGTTGATCGTTCCTCAAAAAGGTATCAAAAACCGGAGGGAACTTAAAAAGTCAAAAAAATATAAAAAAGCTTTCAGGGAAACCGCCTCCAAGTACAAAGAGAAACTTGCCGGGATAGATGAAGAGTAAATGTGATTTTAGATCTGCGATTTCAGATTTGAGGGCGAATTTAAATCTACGGGTAATAATTCGCTTTAAAAAATTTTCATCAAAAGCATCGGCAGGTAATTCATAATTCCCAATCCTACCAGCGATATCAGCAGTGAAACTGTGATCATTTTCATCCAGAATAACCGGATCGGAACTCTTTTGAAAACGTCAAATGAAAACCATAGGTTATACAGCGCCGAGAGAATGGTCTGCCATAAAAAAACGTCAGTTGAAATCACGTTTACCCTGAATAATACTCCGAGTACAAGATCGCTTAATGTAAGCATAAAAAAATAAGTTCCGCCTCCATATAAACACAACGTAAGCACTTCAATAAAATTAAATTTACCTCTTGCAATAACCAGGTAAATTATAATAGCCGACACCAACATAATAAATAGCATGAAGGGTGTGAAATGTGTACGGAGGAAGATATTGGACTGCTCTTCAACGTCAAGTGCTGAAGTGCTCGAAACCGAGTAATGGTAGTCAAACCTGTCGATCACGAAATTGTGAATCAAAATATAGATTCCCGTCAGGATAAGAATATAACCTACGGGCTTCTGGTACTCTTTTCTTTTTCCCTGTAAAAAATTTATGGCTGCCGTTCCGGGCTTTACAATAAAATGCCATACGGTATGAAAAAAACCTTTCTCGTAATGGGTTAGGGAGTGAACAGTTTCGTGCACGAGGTGCCTGCCGGTTAATCTTTCCACTTCAGCCTTTTGTCCGCACTCATTGCAAAAATGCCCTTTGAAAGTGTTTCCGCAATTCAGACATTCATGTATACTCTTCGGATGCCGGGGCATTTTTTTGCAATAAAAATAAGAACAAACGGTAACAGGTTTAGCCGTTTATTGGTTTATCCGTTTATTGGTTTATCCGTTTATTGGTTATTCCGTTTATTGGTTTATCCGTTTATTAGTCTATGAGTTTATCCGTTTATGAGTAAAGTCGCGACAGATTAACGGATTAACCTATAAACGGATTAACTTATAAACGGATTAACGGATAAACGGATATCACATTTCAAGCAGTTTATACATCTCATCCAGCTTCGGCGATAGGATAATTTCTGTCCTCCTGTTCTTTGCCCGCCCCTCCGGAGTTGAATTGCTTTCTACAGGATCGTAGTAACTATGGCCTGATGCGATCACTCTCCTGGGATCAACACGATAAGTATTCACCAGGATCCTTACGATGGCATCAGCACGGGCTGTACTCAGATCCCAATTATCCTGGTATTTTCCACGAATAGGAATGCTGTCTGTGTGCCCCTCAATATTCACAGCCACATCAGCATTAAGATTAAGAACTGCCGCAAGCTTTGAAAGAGCATCAACTCCTTTTGGATTTACAACGGCACTTCCCGAAGGGAATAATAAATTTTCTGACAGGCTCACATACACCTTCCCGTTTTTCTGAATTACAGAGAGATCACTTGAATTAAATCCTTTCAATGCTTCCAGCATTTTATTCTTCAACAGGTCTGCCTGGATGCGTTGCTGCTGCAGCAGCGTTTGTAACTGCTGAAGCCTTTGCTGCTGTTTTTGTAACTCCTGCTGACTAAGATTTAGCTGACTTTGTTGTTCTGCAGTTTGCTGGCCCAGCTGCGTATTCTGATTACTAAGACGTGATATCCTGTTATTGAGTTCTGTGATACTATTTTTTAATGCGGCAATGTTATTTTCCAACGAACTCACATTGTTCTGCAATGTACTAACCGTGTTAGAAAGCCGGATACTGTCTTCGCGTAACGCAGCTGCTTCCATTTGAGATTGCCTGAATATTTTTTTCGAAATACATCCCGTAAATAAAATAATGACAACAGATATTGCAATAATGTTTTTCATGACGCTTATTTTTTACCATCTCTAATCAAAATGGTGCCAAAGTCTCTTTTGGAGCACATGTTTTTAATAACTGCGTGTGGAGGGTTGAAGGTTAAGTGTTGAGTTTTAAGTTTTGAGTGTTGAGTTTGAAGTTTTGAGTTTTAAGTTTTAAGTGTTGAGTGTTGAGGTATTAACAGACAATTGGTTTACACTCGAAGATGACCAACATTCAACACTTAACACTCAAAACTCAAAACTTAAAACTCAAAACTTCAAACTCAACACTCCAAACTAAACACCCCACACAGTAACGATAATATCTCTGGCCCCGCCGTGGTCGCGGTGTTCGCATAAATAAATTCCCTGCCATGTTCCAAATGCCAGCCTACCGTTGTGAATAGGAATCGTGACAGAGCTGCCAAGCATGGAAGCTTTTAAATGCGCAGGCATATCGTCGCTGCCTTCGTCATCATGAACATAGTTGATGTTCTCGGGAACGACCTTATTAAAATACATTTCGAAATCTTTTCTTACTGTCGGATCTGCGTTCTCATTTATTGTTATTGATGCTGAGGTATGTTGAATGAATACATGACAAATTCCTGTTTGTATTTCTTTTATCTGTGGCATCGCATGTATCACTTCTGAAGTGACCAAATGAAATCCTCTTTTCTTTTCCTGCAGTCGTAATTGTTGCTGAAATATTTTCATGATCTCCTTTTAGATACGTAAAACACCAGGCAATATAAATGCTATTCATAATTTATTCGGTAACTTCCAATAATCTTTTTCAACCTATTACCAAAACAATATTTATGAGGTCAGTCGCGATCATTCTATTCATTTTAATTCCGTGCTTAATACAAGCACAAAACCGGCCGGACAATACCGTTGTGATCGGCAAGATCGATTCGGTGTATTCATCTTCATTAAAAGAAAAAAGATATTGCCTGGTTTATACACCGCCTTCGTATACTAATAATCTTTTTCCGTCACGGAAATATCCGGTGCTATATCTTTTAGATGGCGATGCGCATTTTCATTCGGTTACTGGACTTATCCAATTCTTAAGCACCGGCATCAACGGGAATTATGTGATCCCTGAAATGATAGTGGTTGCGATTCCGAATACTGACCGCACCAGGGATCTTACACCAACCAATACATTGAAAGGCCCCGATGGCAAAGAAGTGGCATTTCTGAAAACTTCCGGCGGTAATGCAAATTTTTTCAGCTTCCTTAAGAAAGAACTTATACCGCACATAGATTCTGCTTACCGCACCAACAGCTATCGAACTCTTATCGGCCATTCATTGGGCGGCATTACCGCAATCAACGCTTTATATGCGATCCCGGAAACTTTTAATGCATATGTATCGATCGATCCAAGTCTTTGGTACGACAACCAATTATTACTTAACAAGGCGAAAGATTATTTTGGTAAAAGCAATCTTAAAAATAAATTTCTTTTTGTTGGCCAGGCTAATACTGTCCAGGCCGATGATACCAGCCGTAACCTTCACTTTGAATCGATCATTCGCTTCAACAGCATTATGGAGAATTATAATACTTCGGGTATCAACTATCAATACAAATATTACCCGAATGATGATCATGGCTCTGCCCCGATGATCACTGAATATGATGCGCTTCGTTTTATTTTCGATGGATACAAGATGCAGTTGTTTAATCCAATGCTCACTGTTGCGAATGTAAAAACACACTTCGCAAACTTCTCCGCGAAAATGGGTACCTCGTTCCTTCCTCCGGAAGATATGATCAATACTTTGGGCTATGGTTTCCTGAATAGCTTCAATGATACAACAAAGGCACTTGAATTTTTTCAACTGAATATTGACCTGTATCCTTTCAGTGCAAATGTGTGGGATAGTATGGCCGAAACGCTGATGTACAAGGGAGATACGAAGAAAGCTATTCTCTACTATGAAAAATCGCTGGCGCTAAATCCGGATAATTCCAACGCAAGGGATATGATCAAAAAAATGAAGAGTTCGATTGGATCCCCTACCAAATAGCAACAACATTCCATAATATCAAAACTCCTGTTATGAAAAAGATCATCACAATCTTCATGCTTTTTTGTTTATTCGTTTTTCACAGGGTTAATGCTCAACCCTTAACCACGTCCGATGTTAAAGCGCAAATGGTAAAGGATTGGGAAAGGGCGAAATCTTACACCGTTGATTATCTGAATACGATGCCTGCAGATAAATATTCATTCAAAGCCGTTGACAGCCTCCGTAGCTTTGCACAACAAATGTTGCATCTTGCCCAGGGCAACTGGTTCCTGATGTCGAACGCTTCGGATACAAAACCACCAGCATTTATGATGAGTGATCTTGAACACAGCCCGGGCGCACAAAAGAAAGATTCAGTAATGTATTATGTGACTACCAGCTATGATTACTGCATCGATGCAGTAAAGAATTCTGACATGACCAAATGGGGAGAAAAGAAAAAATTATTTGGCAGGTTTGAAGAAACAAAATTTGCTATGATGAATAAAACTTTCGAGCACCAGGGGCATCATCGTGGGCAGACAACCATCTATATTCGTTTGCAGGGGATCAAGCCTCCGGAGGAAAGATTATTTTAAAAATGGGGATTGAGTCAAAAGTCATAAGTCATTGGGAGTGTAATTCGCACTCCTTTTTTATTCTATAGCAAGATCTACCCATGCCTTATAATATTCCCATTCTATCATCATTCGTATGATTTTGTTTTGCTGAGGATGTAAAGAGATCTTCAGTATCTCGACGGATGTTTCAGTTTTTTCAACGCTCAATTCGGTAGTGAACAGGTTCGCAGACGCATCGTACTCTGTTCCCCACACATCTGCCTTTTTATTGAACATGATCTGCCAGCCGGTTTCAGAAGGAAAAGTCCAGATAGAATATTTTCCCGCAGGTAACTTGTTGCCATTAACAACAAGATCTGAAGTTGTACGGAGCTGGGTTGAATTGTTGGAACCCGTTCTCCACACACGATTCCATGGAACCACTGCGCCAAAAATCTGGCGGTTGCGACGGTGTGGGCGCCAGTAATCAACCTCAATTTTTGTATCTCCTATCACAAGCCTCGTTGTATCTCTCATGATCCTCGGTGCTAAAGTTCCCGTTGCTACTTTTCGCAGTGCCAGTTCTGTGAGGTATTTTTTATAATCCTTGTTTGTCCTTTCAACCGCCGCAATCCAGTTAAGTGAAGATCCGATCGCATCGCCTGATGTCATTCTTCCATTATCCGCAACAAATAATTTAAGCTTACCCATGACATTGCTGCCTACCTTCAATTGATTTTTTCTTTCTCTTACCACTTCATACTTCCTGCATTCACCAAAGGATACCTGGCAATGAAATAGTGTATCACCGATCTTCGTTGGAGCGAAGAATCCCATGTACGGGAAAACAAAAAAACTGGCAGCATCAGCGGCATTCGATACAATTCCTTTTCCAACAACTGCTCTGCGGGAAACTTCCTGTCCATTTCTCTTTAAAGAATATATCGAGGAATCGCCCCTGAAGATATTGCTCCCTTCGCCTGTGAGAGTCCACTTGCCTGAATTATCGAGGCTATAAATTTTTGAGAACATTTGCTTTATATCGCCCGCCTCATCCAGTTCGCCCGTGCCTTCAAACATCGTTACGCTACCTACTACCGAAAGAATAGTTGTATTTATCTTTTTATTATCAAATTCAAAATACTGTATCACTGTAGTATCAGTTCCCAATTTGTAGGTGACAAAACCTTTATCCTGTTGTGAATATTTTTGAGCGTACAAACTATGGTAGCAAAAAAGGATTGAAGAAATCAAAAGTAATTTCGCATGAACAGGAGTTGATACCATGGGAGTTAATTTAGAAATAATGATACGCAGAAATCGGCAATATCTGTTGTAAAATTACAGAGGTTTCAGGTTCAAAGTTCGGCGCGCCTAGGATCTAGTATCCAGAATCAAGGATCAAGCCTCTCCTTTATCTTCAACTCCTCCCAGGGTGTGCTACCATCCTTTTCTCTGGTGAAAATATATTTACCTGATTCTGTCAATACAATTTCTGCTGTAGTATAAATTTTACAACCTTCTAATAAATGCCCGCCGATAGTTTTGCCAGTACTGTCGGAAATGCTGATGTGGATATGAGAACCATTTACCGAAACAGTTCCGGTGAGACTTACAATCTCAAAATGGCCGCTGCTTTTTGATCCCGCGGGTGCATTGGCAAACCTGATACTGTATTCAGTAAGGCTTCCGGCACAGGTAACCAGCCAACCCGCCTTTATGTTATGCTCATTTACAAATTGCTGGATACCGTTTCGCAGATCTTGTCCCGGCAATAAGCGAAATGCATGGGAAATGTCTATATGATCTTGCATATGTATTTTTTTAGCAGCACAGGAAAATAATTGAAATAGCGCCGCGAGATAAATTATTCTTCTCATCGATTGTACAATATTATAGCATCAATGTAAACTATAATTTTTCAATAGAAGTTATTGCGCACAATATTTGACCCTGTCGTTATTGAATAATTACTTTTACCCGAATATTTAAAAACATGATAGCACAGGTTATTGGTTACATAGCTTCTATACTGCTTGCTCTTTCTCTTCTGGTGAATAATGATATTAAATTCAGGTGGCTTAATACACTTGGGTGCGTTTCATTTATTATTTATGGGATCTTCATTCATGCTTTCCCGATCCTTTTAACCAATTCTATCTTATTCCTTATAAATCTTTTTTACCTTATAAAACTATATACTGCGAAGGAAGATTTCGAGTTGATAGAATTCAAAGGCGGGGAAAAGCTGGTTTTCAAATTCCTTTCATTTTACAAAGAAGATCTAGCTAAGTATTTCCCGGATTATGTTCATGAAGTGAATGAGAACAACCTCAACTTTGTTGTGCTTCGTGATCTTGTTATTGCAAATATATTTGTCGCACAACCAGATGGCAATGGTAGAGCGGTTGTAAAACTAAATTACACAGTACCCAAATACCGGGATTATAAGGTAGGCCGATTTATTTTCGAAAAAGAGAAAAAATTCCTCGTTTCAAAAGATATAAAGCAACTCGTTTACGAAAAGGTCTCCAATAAAAATCACGAGAGATTTTTAAAGGTTATGGGATTCATCGAGCAGGATGGAACCGGAATTTTTATTAAAGAGATCGATCATTAAACTTAAATCAACTATTGCTTAATGAATTTCAGATTACTTTCCTTTCCATTATTTTTTATTCTTACTATATAAATTCCTGAAGCAAACGACGAGATATTGAGCGTTGTATTTGAACTGCTTGTTTTTTGTTGCATCATAAGCTTTCCATAGATATCATATATCAGCAGGTCTGCCTGTGTTGTTACATCCCCGATTCTTACGGTGACAGAGCTGTTAGCAGGATTTGGAAAAACGTTTTGAGTTGTTACTTTCGGAATGAGATCATTTTCGTCTTCATACGAAGCTGTGCCCAGCGTCACTTTCAGGGTGTAGCAGCTATTGGCATTATTTGCTCCGCCATTTCCATAAACCCGTATGTAATAAGTGCCGGGAGTGTATGTCCTGCTGATTGTTTCACCCGCAGTACCACCATTTTGTGAAACTGCCAATTGCGTTGACCCGTTGCTCGCATACAATTTAATATCATAGTTGGCAGGCAAAGTCGTAAGCGTGATGGTTGCAGTGCCTCCTGTTGTTATTCCAAATTTGTAATAATCGTTGTCACTGCCGGGAGTGATCAGGCCTGTAATATCTGTGTTGAATGGAATTTGCGAAGCGCCGGAAGCGTTCCCGTTGTTTGAATTATCATACGGGCTACTGCAGGTTGCTACAAAACCAATATTCAGACTATAACATGATGAGCTGAATTTATTGGCATCTTTTCCAATCACCTTCACATAATATATTCCGGCAGGTTGGTTGAGCAATGAGATGATCTCATTACTGTTGCCGCCTTTTTTCGAATCATCCAGTTTTACGCCGCCGGAATTATAAAAATACAGATCGTAATTATTTGGAAGATTTGTAAGAGTGATATTGAAATTACCATTTGCGGGCACGGTCACCTCGTAGTAATCGATGTCACCACGTGAACCGATAGCGGCTGATATAACTGTATTGGTTGAAACTGCTGGAGCTGTTGCAATTGTTTCGTTTGACTCGTATGCGGTCACACAGTTTGAAGTTACACTTAAGGTAATGAATTGTTCCTGGGTATATGAACTGCTTCCCGAAGAACAATTTGTTCTTACTCTCCAATCGTATACACTTGATGATGCAAGTCCTGTAAGATTCACTGAAGTGGAAGTGGTATTTAATGCAGGCGTTATCCATGAAGAAGAACTGTTTAATTTGTATTCTACCGTATAATTAACAGCGCCGCTAACAGCGTCCCAGCTTACAGTTGCACTGCTTATTGTAACTGCGGTTTCGTGTAAGCCATTTGGCGCGTTGCATGTTGCTAAGGTTGTGAACTGGTCCTGGTTATAAGAACTACTACCAGAGCAATTTGTTTTTACCCTCCAATCGTATACACTTGCAGCAGCAAGGCCTGAGATATTTACCGAAGTTGATGTGGTAGCTGATGCAGCTGGCGTCCATGAAGAAGAACTGTTCAACTTATATTCAACGGTGTAGCTCACAGCGCCACTAACAGCATCCCAGCTTACAGTTGCACTACCTGAAGTAATTCCGCTTTCTTCTAAATTTGCTGGCGCATTACATTCCGAGGCGGAACATTCAGCAAAGCTCAGTGTTTGATCTGTTCTTGAATTTGATGATCCCTGCGATGCGCCAATCCCCATTCCCCTTCTTGCAAATGCTTTTATTATCGCGCAACTATATTGTGCTCCGAAAAATAATGTATCGGCTTTCAGAATTGCATTACGCCCATCGATAAAACCTGGACTGCATGGTTGTAAACGCATCCCTTCCACTACCAGTTTAAGAGCAATGGCATTACCTCCGCCACCGGCGGGATTGAAAAGGTTTGGATTGATGGTTCCCGCCTGCTGAATTATTTCCCAGGTCATATCCCACAATGCAGTGCACCATATTGTGCCCACACCATGCGGAACAGCTACGCTTGATATATTTCCATACGTCAAAGGATTTATACTCATATCGGAAGTGTAAGGATATTGGCGAATCCCTACACCTGTATTCGCTTGATTCAACGCATACGTGCCTACGCCGCGAGGTTTACTAAAGCCATCGCCGGGTAGTGCCGTTGCCCAGTTGTGCGTTATCATCAAACCGAAATAATCACTCCAGCCTTCTCCCATTTGTTCGGCATTTAATAAGCAACCGCTTCCACTTCCTGTCATCCTGTTGCTGATGCCGTGAGTATATTCATGGGCGATAATTCCGTTGTCAACGTCGCCATCGCGGTCGGGTGTTGGCGACGACCATAAAAACATTTGCATCCTTCCCCTTCCTCCATCCGGAGGTGTTGAAAAATTCGCATTGTTTGTTCCGGCTCCGTCCTGGGCTTCGGCTAAAACATAATCTCCACCGGCGCCGCCCAGTCCCTGGTTGTTGTTCTGAAAGTTTCTTGCTGATTCAGTGAATCCATATACATAAGCAAGATCATGAAGTAGATTATTCCAGTAAAATAAATTAGTGATGTTGAATTGCTGATTCGGCGCAGGACTCATTACAGTGGGGTCTACCGAAAAATCGGGAGCAAAATCAAAAGTAAGTGATGGCTGTGCTGTAGTTGAATTTCCTGAAGCACCTGCTATATTATCGGCATTCCTGTCTTCGTAAGCATACACATTATTTCCCCTCGTGATGTTATAGTAAGTAATGCCGTCGTAATGCCAGCCAAGCGTAGTGGCGTTTCCCGGCGACATACCCCATGGGTTAATAGCCAGTGCGGGCGCACCACCCGGGTGGGCAGGACTCTCAGCGGGATATTTGATCACGCGATAGGTGGCTGAATTTACGACTGATCCGTCACCAAAATGTTCCTGATCATCGTTTGAAATTAGTGGTATTCTATTTTTTGCATTATCCTTTTGAGCATGGTCGTTTTTAATATGATCCTTCATGGAATGATCATCGCTATCCCAACTACATTTAACGGTCAGGCTTTGTTTATTTATGATCGAATTATTTTTTGCATCGATTCTTACCAACCAGTAGTCTGCGTCATTTTTTGGTGCAATAAAAATTTGCCAAACTAATTTGAGTTCGGTCCCGGAAACGGGCAACCATACAAGTTCTGCAGTGATGTTCTCTATTGAAACACCCATCTTTCCAAATTCACTTTTATTCCCGTTGTCTGAAGTTTTTAACGGATTGATAGTTGATGGGGGTATCAATTTAAATTCTGAAAATGCTTTACGTAATGCATTCACAATATTTACTGTTGGAGTCGCGGTTGCATTCCTGCTAAGTTCACCAGGCGATGACAACCGGCTACCTGCATTTGAAACGAGCTGGTCATTTTTAAAAGCAAGAACCTGCATTTGATTATTTACCGGTACATTTTGATAAGCCTGCTGAAGGTATACCATGCGAATGTTTGAACCCGGGATGATATAAGTTCCTGTGATAATAGAATTATCGAGGTCTGCCAAATTCAATCCTGCAGCCTGGATATTCTTTTGCAGTAACTGTATTGCTATTGTCTTTTCACTATCCGACACTTGCGCTTTACTACAAAATGTAATAGCCAATAATCCTGAAAAGATTAAAAGTTTTTTCATGCTAAATAAATATTTGTTGATCAGAAATTCGGATAGAGAATCAGCGGAGTTTTTCTGTAGTATTCAGATCGGATTAAAAACGATGGGGGCTTGAAGCCTTAAAACTAATATTAGTTTTTCTTATTTCCTACTATGAACGGAAAGTTGCAGAATGTCAATTTGAAAGAGATTCAACAGGTGCTGCAGGCAGTTGATTTTGGTGGAAATCTTTAGGTTGAGTGGAGGAAAGGCCACCTTTCCTGGTCAGGCCACTTAAGTGGCCTGACCAGGAAAACGCACACCTCATCCCGCGGGAAATAAATCGCTTCAAGTAGATTTTATCACCTAAGAGGAAGGAGTATTTCACTTCTACCTTTTTCTACCAATATCCTGGCGCCACGATGTCATAAATTAAGATTTATTGCTTCGGAATTAATGCGCCATAGGCGCTACCTGTTTGTAGCATCACGCAACAATTTAATTTGGCACCGTAGGTGCTACCTTGTTTGCGGTCTTTTTTAAAATGCAAAAGGTAGCACCTACGGTGCAAAAAATTCATTGATGGAACATGCTACAAATAGGTAGCGCCTATAGCGCATTTTCTTCTCAAATCTTGAATTTTTCTTATTGCCAGGCTAAGGCCATATTGAAGATCCTTTAAAAACCCACCCTGAGGACTGTGTAAGGTAACATATGAAAAAGCCTCCCGGGGTTGGAAGGCTTTATCAAATGTTTTTTAATTACAACCTAACTATTGTTTGACGAACTTAAGAGTACTCTCCTTCCCATTATTCTGTATGCGTACTATGTAAGTACCGGAAGCAAACGAAGAAATATCCAATTGTGTATTTGCACGATTGGTTTTTTGTTGCATAATCAGCTTGCCATATATGTCGTATACTTTCATATCTGCTCCACTACTAATATCTGCAATCCTTACCGTAACAAACTTATTCGCAGGATTCGGGAATATGCTATTCGCAACTCCGGATTGCGTGATGAGATCTGCTTCGTCTTCATAAGAAGCTGTACCCAGTGCCACCCTCAAAGTATAACAAACAGTAGCGTTGTTTGCACCGTTATAACCATATACTCTTAGGTAATAAGTGCCCGCCGCAAATGTTGCACTAATGGTCTCACTGTTGGTACCACCATTCTGTGAAACTGCCAGTACTGATGTCCCATTGCTTGCATACAATCTCAAATCATAATCAGCTGGCAAAGTAGTAAGAGTAATAGTTGCAGTGCCTCCTGTTGTGATCACAAATTTATAATAGTCGTTATCGCTGCCCGGAGTAATAAGGCCTGTAATATTTGTATTAAAAGGAATTTGCGCAGCGCCCGCAGGTGTTCCGTTGCTACCATTATCATAAGGGCTGGTACAACTTGTTGCAACACTCCACCCGGTATTTAGGTTGTAGCAAACTGCAGTACTGAATGCACCATTGTAACCTATCACTCTTATAAAATAATTTCCTGCAGGTTGATTAGCCAAAGCAATTAATTCACTATTTGTACCTCCTGCAATAGATCTTGCAAGTTGAGTTCCTGCAGAATTATATAAGTACAGGTCATAGTCACCCGGAAGATTAGTAAGGGTTATATTGAAATTACCTGTAGCGGTTGTAGTTACCTGGTAAAAATCAACATCTGTATTTGTTCCAATTGCTGCTGATAAAACGGTGTTGAGTGGAACAGGAGCAGCTGCAGCCTGTGTCTGGTTCGGTTCGTAAGCATTCAAACAACCTGATGCAGCGGCGGTAGTAAATTGATCTTGCGTGTAGCCACTGCTCCCGGAAGAACAATTTGTTCGTACTCTCCAGTCGTACACAGTTGCCGCATTTAATCCTGTAAGATTAACTGATGTGGATGTTGTAGCGGATGCAGCAGTTATCCATGAAGAGGAGCTGTTTTGCTTGTATTCAACAGTGTAGTTAGAAGCGCCGGAAACCGCACTCCAGCTTATAGTTGCGCTGGTTTGTGTAACTGCACTTTCGCTTAAACCGGTTGGTGCATTACATGAGGGTGCTGAGCAATCAATAAAACTCAATGTCTGATCCGTCCTTGAATTTGAAGATCCCTGTGATGCACCGATGCCCATTCCCCTTCTGGCAAATGCTTTAATTATTGCGCAACTGTATTGTGCTCCGAAGAATAATGTGTCTGCTCTTAGTATTGCATTACGCCCATCTATAAAACCCGGACTGCATGGCTGCAAGCGCATTCCTTCCATCACAAGCTTCAGAGCGATTGCATTTCCTCCGCCGCCTGCAGGATTGTAAAGGTTTGGATTGATGTTTCCTGCCTGCTGAATTATTTCCCATGTCATATCCCATAATGCAGTACACCAAATAGTTCCTACACCATGCGGAGCAACCACGGTTGATAAATTTCCATACGTTAACGGGTTTATACTCATATCTGATGTGTAAGGATATTGCCGAATTCCAACACCAGTATTCGGTTGATTGAGCGCATATGTACCAACACCTCGGGGCTTGCTGAAACCGTCACCGGGTAGAGCTGTTGCCCAATTGTGTGTTATCATCAGCCCAACATAATCGCTCCAGCCCTCTCCCATTTGTTCAGCATTTGTCAAGCATCCGCTTCCACTCCCCGTCATCCTGTTGCTGATACCATGGGTATATTCATGAGCAATGATCCCGTTGTCAACATCCCCGTCGCGGTCGGGAGTTGGCGCCGTCCATAAATACATCTGCATTCTTCCCCGGGAGCCATCAGCAGGAGTAGAAAAATTAGCATTGTTTGAACCGCTTCCATCCTGCGCTTCTGCTAAAACATAATCTGCACCTGTGCCGCCCAAGCCCTGGTTATTGTTTTGAAAATTTCTTGCCGACTCAGTAAAGCCATACAAGTAGGCGAGATCATGGATAAGGTTGTTCCAGTAAAATAAATTGGTAATATTAAATTGCTGGTTTGGCGTTGGGCTAGTTACTGTTGGTTCCTGGGAAAAATTTGGAACAAAATCAAAAGTCAGCGAAGGCTGTGCCGTTGTAGAAGTTGCTGAAGCACCGGCAACATTATCAGCATTCCTGTCTTCATATGCATACACATTATTACCTCTCGTATTACTGTAATAAGTCGTGCCATCGTAATGCCAGCCTAATGCTGTTGCAGCACCAGGCGACATCGTCCATGGATCAGTAGCCAATGCAGGAGCGCCGCCAGGATGGCCGGGACTTTCAGCAGGATATTTTACCACGCGATAAGTGGCAGTATTTACAACAGACCCTTCGCCTAAATGATCTTTTGCATCTTCCGGAATAAGCGGCGAATTATTTTGTGCATGATCTTTTTGCATATGATCTTTCATCGAATGTTCTGCAGCATCCCAATTACACTTAACGGTGAGGCTTAGTCTGTTGATCACTGTGTTGGTCTTTGCATCAATTCTTACCAGCCAATAATCTTCTTCATTGCGGGGCGCAATAAAAATTTGCCACACCAATTTCAATTCACTTTCAGAAACAGGTAGCCATACAAGTTCCGCTGTTATGTTCTCAATTGAAACACCCATCTTACCGAAATCATTTTTCTTACCATCCAGCAAAGTTTGTAAAGGAACAATAGTTACAGGAGCCACCAGCCTGAATTCTGCAAATGCTTTTCGCAAAGCGTTCACAACATTTACAGTTGGAACAGCAGTGACATTCCTGCTCAACTGCGCAGGCGAAGACAAACGGCCGCCTGCGTTAGATACTATTTGTTCGTTCTTAAATGCAAGAACCTGGATTTGATTGTACACAGGTACATCCTGGTAGCTCTGTTGCAGGTAAACCATTCGTATGTCTGATCCCGGGATGATATACGTGCCTGTAACAATGGAATTATCCAGGTCTGAGAAATTTAAACCTGCAGCCTGGAGATTCTTTTGAACCAGTTGGGTCGCGATAATTTTATCGTTTTCTGAAACCTGGGCTTTGCTATAAAATGCAATAGCCAGTAATCCTGAAAAGATTAGAATTTTTTTCATGACAAGTAGTTTTTGTGATTGATCTGATTATAAATGCAGAGTCTTCAGGAGGTGTGGGGATTACAATTCAGGAAGACTAATTTAGGTTAAAACTCGAAGCAGAAATAATTTATTTCGCATGATATCATGAACATTTTTTACTACCCAGGATATCGAAAGAATTACTACGACCTCTTCAAATTGCAATCTGTAATTTGCAATTTGTAATTACTCGTATGCCTTCAAATCACTCATCAATCATCGCGCCGGCTGTAGAGGAAGTTGACAGGATCGCGGCGTTGTTACCCGCAGTTAATCGCAACCTGCAAATAACAAATTGTTATTGTGAACTATCAGCAGCATTTGCGCTACGCACAGGCGTCGTAGCTAACTGGTGCACGTTCGCAACGTGGGCATCCAAGCAGGCTGGAGTGACAATAAGAAATGAAGACCTGAAGCGTGCAATTGAAAATGCACTGAGGAACGATCCGGCAATTTCTGCGCTTCTGGAAATTATAGGCCAGCATGCAAGAAAATTGGGAGGAAGCCAACAGTTGAACGAATCCGCATTGAAGAAATTAATCAGCGATGCGGCAGCCCGTGCAGGTGATGCGGTTGCACGTGGCAATAAAAAAGTATTTGAAGAAATAGGGCATGAATTCGCTCGCTTTATAGCGACCTGCACCAATGATGATGTTTACAAACAATCCACCATCGACGATTTTTGCAGCAAACTTAGTAAAGGACCACCACCCGACGGGCAGGATCTGCTCTGCAAGGCATTTACAAATTATTACATTTCCTTTTTTGAAACTGATCTGAACAATCGTGAAGAATTGAGATTACTGGCAAATCTCCAGATCGGTTTTCATGAGCAAACAAGATTGCAGCCAGAGATCAGTGAATCTTTGAATGCGGCTCTTCCTGATCCGCAGCAAGTGAGAGATTACGTGTCGGATATTCTTGTAAATAGCAAAACCGTTTGGGGGAAGATTTTATATTTCTTTCAATGGATCATTGGTAAAACAAATTTGTTTAAGAGATCGATAGATTCATTGGTGCATGCTGCAGAAGGCCACATCCACAAGATCATCACTGAACATCTTATGACGATTACATTTCCACCCGCTAACGTTTTGCATTTGAGTCGTGACCTTAATTTAGTTTTCCCGGAAGATTTGAAGCAAATTCAAAATGCTGAACTGCTGGTTTTATTGTCAGAAGTTGATCCATCAATAGATGATCTTCACGGTGATGCGGCCACCGATTGGAGTGATTTGAAACAAAGAATGCGTTTTATTGCAGGCCTCTTTCGGTGCTATCATAATACGAAAGAGTTGTTTGATCCCGCATTTACTGCAGAGCAGGTTAATGTATTAAAATCGGGCGGGATTCCGGAAGGTGTACTGTAATAAAGATGAGTTACGATGCAGGGATCCACGGATGCAGAGATGCAGTTTGTATCAATGCGCCCTTGTATGATTGTATCCTTGTATCCTTGTATCCTTGCATCCTTTGTATTCTTGTATCACCGGATCATGCTAAATCATAACCGCATGTAAGAATCATACAGCACTTTATAAGAATCACCGGTTTTTTTCCAAATGAGAATGAACCTTACATTCGATTGCATTCCTGAGCCGGAGGAAAGATATGACCGCCCCCTTTGAATAACTACCTGGTCAAAGTCCTCGATCTTATCGATTTCGAGTTTCCATGTAGCCCCTTTGTCTTTTAGTGACAACCAGTAATTATCAATGTTAGGTCTGCCGGTAAGATTCGCACCACCTCCGATGATCAAAGCGCTATCAAGATAAAATGCAGATACATTTAGCATTTCATTTCGATTGAATTGCTTTTCCATTTCTTTATTCAGCTCAATTATTTTATCGTGAACTTTCGATTGCGCAAACGCGACCATCGAGATCAGCATCATACATGCGACGAGTTTTGTTTTCATGCGAGAGATTTTCATCAAATCTATTCATAGCTCTTTTATGTATCAGTTAATCATTGTTAATTGAGGTTACAGTTTCCGAAGTGAAGTAGCTTTATAAAGGTCTTTGCCAACAAAGTGATCGTAATTTATTGCTGAACAAAATGCCAGCATACTCCGGCAGGATCAATTATGTTCACCTCCCTGCCCCACGGCTGGTCTGCCGGTGGCCCTACCTTAATTCCAAACTTTTGCTCTAACTGTTTATCATTTATTTCTTTCCAAAATTCATCGGCGTTAACAATCCCAACACTCACCATAAAGTTTTCAGCAAACTCACGGTTATCAAACTTCTGCAGGATGAACATGCAACCATCCTTTTCAAAACCTGCAGCTCCGCCGCCATCCCATCTTGTAGTAAATCCCAATTCAATAAAAAACTGTTTCGACTTTTCGAAGTCGCTGCCAGATGGCACAAAAGGTTGAAGCGATAAAAATTTCATATCGTATTTTTTTTAAGAACTCACTACAATAATTTTTTCTTTTGCTGGATTCTTTCCCTCAGTGAATCAAAAAATATCTGCCTGTCCTTCTCTCCTATTCCGCTTATAAGAGTTGACTTCTGCATAACTGTTTTCAATGTTTCAAAAGTATATTCAACAAATTTTTCATTATCAGTCATAACATAATTTATCACGTTATGATTAAGAAATACCATTCGCCTGCCGTCCAATTCAACAGCGATGGTATTATCTCCTAAAATGAACTCATTGATGAAAACCTGGTACCTGGCTTTATGAATACTTGGTTTTAGTATCGAAAATTTATACCCGGCCTCTACCTGCTTTTCAATATGATCGACCAATTTCTCGAGGCAATTATACACGGTTAAAATATCGTCCTCCGATTTAAAAACTTTCGAAAGCCTGTAATAATCTATCTGTCTTATCGTAGTATTGATGCAGTCGAGATTCCAAATCTCAGTGGAAGGAATTTGCAAATAAAGATCGGCTACTCGCCTGCCAGTGTTATTGAAAATATCAATGAAATCTTCTATTAAAAATTGGCCCTTGTTAAACTGCGGGTAATTCAGATTATAGCGGCTCCAGAAATAACATTTGAAAGCTGCGAGTTCGGGGAACATGAAATGATGGAAGATCGGGATGTCTTTATTATGATACACCATTTCCTTTTCCGCGGCTGCATTAAAAAAGGAAAGCTGTTTAACAATTCCCTGTAAATAATTTTCAAAGTCAAAGGCATTTCGATCAATATAATTTCCGGAAAACAATAAAGCACCGTTCTGCAAATTAAGAAATCCATCCAAAGAAATATTAAAGCGGGAGGAAAGAAGATTTATTTCCTGGAAAGTAAGAGCCTTCTCGCCACGCAGCCTCCTGTAAGCGGCGTCGTTACTGATGTTCAGCAATTCAGACACTTCATCAACCAATGCCTTGTGTTTAGGCAGCCGTTCCTTTACCTGTTTAAAAAAAGCATTTTGCAATTCGATCTCGTTCATCTTAAAAGCAGAATTTTGCTTCTTAAAAATAGTTTTTTATTACTGGTATTTGCAATATCCGCAAAATTGCTGCGTATAAAACAACTTCTATTGCGGGTTCCGCAAAACAATTTTAATCATTTATTCTTCTTTAATTAGAGAATGCTTTCCGGTTAGAGGAACTTTAAACAAAATTTCTACTCATGAAAAAGATCCCGGTAATTCTTATCGTTTTCCGCTTTTTTCTTACCCCGGTAATTTTGTGCCTGGGATATTTTTACAAAAAAGAATACAGGGTACTTGTTGTGATACTTCTTTTCCTGGGATTATTATCCGATGTGCTTGATGGAATTATTGCAAGAAAGCAACAGGTTTCGTCCGCAACATTACGAAGACTCGATAGCCAGGTCGACATGATATTCTGGCTCTCCGCTGGCTTCACTGCATGGTTCATCTGGCCTGATGTGATCAGCAATAATAGAGTAGTCATTTATGCATTAATAGGAATGGAAGCATTGTGCTATTTAGTGAGCATCCTCAGATTTGGTAAAGAAACATGTACGCATGCCTATCTTTCTAAATTCTGGGGACTTACATTGCTGGCTGCATTCACCGACCTTATCCTGAATGGAAATGCAGGATTTCTTTTTATGCTTTGCTTAACTGCAGGAATTATTTCACACCTCGACAGGATCCTCATCACACTAATTCTTCCCGCATGGCAACATGACGTGCCCAGTGCATACCATGCGTACAGGATAAGAAAAAGAAAATCGTTTAAACGCTATATCATCTTTAACTGAACGATCGCATGTCATTTCTCTCTGTGATAAAATATTTGTACTTCAAAAAATTCAGCCGGCTGCTCTGGCAGAACAGTCAACATTCAATCAACTGCCAGCAAAAGGTTTTTGAAGAGTTGGTGCAAAAAGCAAAAGAGACTGCATTTGGCAAAGAGCATCATTTTGAAAGAATTTATTCTTATGAAAGTTTTTGCGATAATGTTCCCCTGAAAAATTATGAAGACTTTCTTCCTTATACCGGGAAGATTTTCAAAAAAGAAAAAGATCTGCTGTGGCCGGGATTACCGCAATATTTCGGCAAGACAAGCGGTACAAGTTCGGGCAATGCGAAATACATCCCGGTCACGAAAGAATTTATCAGGAGCACACAATTTGCAGCAAAGTATATGCTCGCAAATCTTGCGTTACAATCCGGGCATTCAATTTTAGAAGGCAAAGTATTTTACATCAGTGATCCCCATGTTTTTGAAAATAAAAATGGTTTTCTCTGCGCAGCGATATCGGCAATCAAATCACGAAATATTCCCCGATGGGTAAAACATTTTGCATTACCCGGCGATGCTGTGAATTCCATCAGCGACGCCGCGGAACGGCTGGAAAAAACTATTGAGGAAATAAAAGATGCGGATATCAGAACGGCTGTTGCTCTCCCGGTATGGTTGATAAAGTTTCTCGATGAATATGAAAAAACATCGGGGGAGAAATTCAAAGAACATTTCAAAAAGTTTAAGGTTCTTTTCTCAACAGGAATGAACTATGAGCCCTATGAAAAAATATTGAGGAAACATCTCGGGGAAAATGTTCTCATACTTGAAAATTATACCGCCACCGAAGGAAACTTCGCTTTCCAGGACAGGCTACATGAAAAAGGAATGCAACTCATCTGCAACCAGGGAATCTTTTATGAATTCATTCCTTTTAAGACGAACTCAATGAAACCTGGGCGGCTAAGGCTCCAGGATGTTGAAATACACACAAAGTATATAATGGCCGTATCAACTAATAGCGGTTTGTGGGCATACCGAATGAATGACATTGTCGAATTTGTTTCCATTAACCCGTATCGTCTTATTGTTTGTGGAAGGGTGAACGACGTCTTCTCTCCTTTTGGTGAACACATGCTGGCGATTGAAGCGGAGCAGGCCATTGGCATTGCATGCGAACAAACCGGGAATATCATCAAAAACTTTATTGTCACACCCGCAATTGATCACATCATGACGCCGCATCACACGTGGTATGTAGAATTCATTTCAGATTTTAAATACCCTGAAAAATTTTCACATATTCTAAATGACACAATTCGCAAAAACAACGTAAATTATAATGACCTTATCCATTCAAAAACCATCGGCGCTCCAGTGGTAGAGCCGGTAAGGAAAGGCTTTTTCGAAGGTCTTATGAGAATAAGGAAACAAAATTCTGCACAAACCAAGCAAAACCATTTTGAAACAGACCCAGGTAGAATTAAAGAGATCGAACAACAGGAAAAATATGCATACAGCCGCTGAAGAAGGATATACCTCCAGGCAGGAAATGGTGCATAGCGTTATTCATTTGTTTGGCGTCTTGTTGGGCATTATTGGTGTTTTGTTTTTGTCCACACAAACTCGCAATTCATTTAGCACCGGCTTCGTCGCGAAATTGATCTATTGCTGTTTTTTTCTCATCACGTTTCTCTGTTCAACCATTTATCATAGCGTACAAGAGCCAAGGCTTAAAGAAGTATTCAAAATACTTGACCACATAAGCATCTACTTTCTCATCGCCGGAACTTATACTCCATTTATTTTGATCTGCATGAACAACCCCGAAGGCATAAGAATGCTATGGGCAGTTTGGGCCGGCGCATTAGTCGGAGTTTTCTTCAAAGTATTTTTCGTGGAAAGAGCCCAGGTACTTTCAGTTTGCTTTTATCTTTTACTTGGCTTTCTATTTCTTTTTGACGCAAAAAATTTCTTTGCTGCTATTCCTGCGGGAACGGGGCAACTCATTATTTCCGGGGCCGTGCTGTACGTTGTCGGCGTAATATTTTATTTATGGAAAGGATGGAAACATCATCATGCCGCCTGGCATGTGCTCAGCCTCGCTGCAAGCCTCTGCCATTTTGCAGCAGTCTTTAGCATATAACTTTTCTATAACAGTCCTGCCATGAAATTTGCAACTTCTGCAAAATTTGCCAGTCTCGTTTTATCTTCTCTTGTGTATTTCACAAAAAGATTTCCCTGCAGTTAGTCACTTCAATTTGTAATCGCCCCAGGCGGGTCAGAGCTTTATGTTATCAAAATTTACTTTATGAAACAGCTGCTCTTAATCACACTTATCACTGTGTATTTTTTGCAAAGTTCTTTTTCACAATCACCCGAACCCGCTATTGAAAACGCAACAGAGATAATCATCGAAGACGTCCCGGCGGTCTCTTCTGAAAAGGACAAAAGGATAAATTTTTACGTGATCGCGAAATACGAAAAGAGTGACCTCAACCTGATGTTCGTAAAACTGCGGGCATTTTTCAGGGGAATTTTCAGCAGGAAATTATACATAATACATGCATCCTCTTCAGAAGATGCTGCAACAAAGATCGAAAGGATAGCTCATCGCCGCAGGAGATTAATAGGTACGTTATGGTTCGATAGTCATGGGCACTACGGTAAAGGCCATTCATTGTTCGATATCGGGCGAGATGAATTCAACTATAAAACTATCAGGGATCCTGTTCATACAAAACACCTGGTAAAAATTGCCCGTTACTGTGACCGCGAAACAAAGATCGGGGTGGGTTCATGCTATGGCGGCGCAACCTTTACATTTCCTGCTATCCAGAATTTCCCGGAAAGGAGAATGAATGGTGATTCATTGTTGATGGGTGTTGCCAATATATTTTCCGGGGCTTCAGTGTATGGCAGCGAGAGCTTTGTCATGAACCGGCTTGGCATGTGGGCAAACAGTTATGCTTTTGCAGGCTACCCACTTGACAAAGATTTTAATGATACGCTTTACAAACCGGTATGGGAGCATTTAGGCATGTGGAATAAATATTCTACCGCAACAAAAATGATCGAGCCGGTAAATACAGTCCGCCTAAATCGCCGCGGCGATCTTAGTACAACTAATGCGGCATATTTAAGTCATCGACAGTGTAAAATCAACCAGGAACGTAAATTAAGAAATCTGAAAGGCGGCTATTTTGATATGAAGAATTTGAGTCAGTAGGAACAGTGTGGATACAGGGATACAGGGATACGGGGATACAGGGATACAGGGATACAGGGATGCAGGGATGCAGGGATTCATGGATGCAGGGATACAGCGATACAGAAAATTAGCGGCTCACAAATGCGTTTGCATCCTTGCATCCTTGTATCCCTGCATCCATGTATCCTTGTATCCCTACTCAACGACCGCTATATCAAACTTTATCCAGATGTTTCTTTTTCTTAATGAGGTCGCTTACGCGCCAGATCATAATGATGTTGATAATAATTATTACCACTATCACGTAGCCGAGTGTATCGTAATGCTGTAACGGACTTGTCTTGGTTTTTTGAACAACGATCATCCCGCCAATACCAGCTGCAATTCCACCGGCAATTTGCTGTAAAGATGAATTGATACTCATAAAAGCGCCACGGTCCTGCATTTTAGGCAATGCGGATACAAGTGCCATCGCCGGCACCATCCTGCTCATTATCCCGATCATCATCAGGATATTCATAATTATCACTATCGCGAAAGGCACAGGTGAAAGATTCGTATATATCACAACGATTATCATCATCCATATCGCAGCAATGGTAAATATTTTAAACTTATCAAATTTGTCACTCACCTTCCCGATCAATGGCATAATAATCAGAGATGCCACACCGCCTACCATAAAAAGAATTGGTAATCGTTGGTACGACACGTTTAAATTATTCACAGCAAATGCACTTCCCCACGGCATCATCATAAATCCACCAAGAGAAAGCAAGGCCGTACATAAAAAACCGATCCGGTAGTTGCGTAATTTGATTGTATGCCAAAGGTGTTTGATCGCCGACTTTTCAGACTTTAACTCAAGATGTTTTGTAACGGGATCAAGTTTGAACATTACAGCAAGCCATATGAGAGTAGCAAAACCAACGATCATTAAAAATGGCGATTGCCATCCCCAGTGATTCGCGATATAAAGGCTGATGGGAATTCCTAAAACCTGGCTCGCACCAAAACCCATTTGGATAAAACCCATTGCCCGGCCACGCTGTTGCAATGGAAACAGATCCGCAACTATTGCAAGTGAGATAGATCCTATAACGCCCCCGAATATCCCGGTAATTATTCTTGCGGCTATCAGGATGTGGTATGTTGTTGCTAACCCGCAAAACAATGTACCGGCAATAAAGCCAACATAAAAGAAAAGCAGGAGTTTTTTTCGATCGAATTTATCTGCAAAGCCTGCCGTTAATAAGCCGGAGATACCTGCGCTGAATGCGTACGCGGAAACCGCAAATCCAAATTGCTCAGTGGAAAGAGACATCGATTTCATAAGCATGTCACCCAGCGGCGACATCACCATAAAGTCGAGCACTACACTAAATTGTGTAAGGGCTAATAACACAATTACGATTGCTTGGTAAGAGCTGAATTTTTTTTCGGTTGTTATATTATCTGCTGCCATATCCTGTTATTCTTTTGTGACAAGTCCTATCTTATTCTTCAAAAATAATTAATTGTTCATTGCCGGTAATTTTTTGCCGTGATTATGTAAGTGCAAAAAAAAACTGTTGCAAAATTAATTACAACAGTCTTCACTAAAATATCTAAATACTCAACGATTGATCTTCTGGAATACTTCTTTTGAAAGGTTCTTCATCAATTCCGTATTTTCCTTCGTATTCATTTTCTCAACTTTTGTTTTTAAGCTCCTGATATTACCATGCTGCACTGTTTTAAGCGCAAATTTTCTAACTCCTACATCCTGGTCGTCAAGCAGGTGGTCTATCATTTGCACAGCCGATGGCAAAGACGCGGAATGCTTAAGAGCATGGGCAGCCGCAACACGTAAAACCGGGTTGGGATGCGCTGCCGCAACTTTGATCCCTACCAACGCCTTTTCCGAATTCATTAAACCCAGGCAACTAACAGCCTTCGTTGCAATGGCGAGATTTGGATCTTTCGATAATTCTATCAGCATCGGGATGTCGTCTTCTTTCAGCTTTTTTACGATCTCTGGATAATCGGGTTCATCAAGATCTATCATTTTGATGAGCTCTTCTCTGGTATGTGGCATAAAAAAAATTTATGAGTGATTAATTGGTGAAAGGACTTGCGATCATTGTATTAATTTCTGATTGAATAAGATCTGGCGGCGGATTGGTAATATTACCCGTACCATTGCCAGTCATTAAACGGTTGTTATCATTTACGTGACCAAGGCCCAGGACGTGCCCTACTTCATGACCAAGTGTGTACCTGCTTGCGTAAGAAGCTACCACCACCATTGGCCGGTTTGCAGGGAATGATGCGCATCCGTTTAGTGAACCGCTGTTCCATGAAACAGAACGGCACAAATATACTACCACATCTATCGAGCTTGCGTTCGCCCTGAAATTAGATAACGCGGTTTGTTCTGCAGAAACTGATCCCATTGTGCAGGAGCCTGTGTCTATATCATTTAGCGGGGCCAATGTTGGATTTGATAAACTCAAAGTTTCGGTGCTTGCTACGTTCACTGAAATTCCTGCAACTGCATACACATCTCTCATTGCTGTAAGCATTTGATCGAAAGTGAAGCTGGTTGGACTTGTCAGGATCTTCACATGAAGGTTCACTGCAATACCAGGTCCCCAGCGTGTTCCATCCCAATATTTATGGAACATAGCATTATTGGTTCCGCGGACAAACAAATCCAAGCGGTTTGACGCCCAGGAAGTGGCAGATATATTACTTGTAATTATTCCGCCCAGGCTTTCCCAACCTCCCCAACTGCTCCCGTTCCACCACCGATGATAAACAGCGCCGTCTGTTCCTTTGGCAAAAACGTCGAGCCGGTTTGATCCCCAATGTACAACCGTAGGATCGCTGGTTATTACACCCCCTAAACTCTCCCATCCTCCCCAACTACTTCCATTCCACCAGCGGTGGTAACATGCATTATCAGTACCACGTGCGAAGCAATCAATGCGATTTGATCCCCAGCATGTAGCGGCTATATTACTTGTAATTATTCCACCAAGTGATTCCCATCCGCCCCAGTGATGACCATCCCACCAGCGATGATACATGGCGCCATCAGTGCCCTTTGCAAAAACATCGAGACGGTTTGCTCCCCAGCTTACGGCCGTAGGGTTGCTTGTAATAATTCCTCCCAGGCTTTCCCATCCGCCCCACTGGCTTCCATTCCACCAGCGGTGATAGAGGGCATTATCGGTGCCGCGTGCAAAACAATCTATGCGGTTTGGCCCCCAGCAAACCGCGGAAATATTGCTGGTGATAATTCCGCCTAATGATTCCCATCCACCCCAATGATGGCCGTCCCACCAACGATGATACATGGCACCGTCTGTACCTTTTGCAAAAACATCGATACGGTTAGGTCCCCAGCTCACCGCTTCGGGGTCGCTGGTAATAATACCTCCCAGGCTTTCCCATCCTCCCCACTGGCTTCCATTCCACCAACGGTGATAAAGTGCGTTGTCGGTACCTCTTGCAAATGAATCAATACGATTGGCAGACCAGCTCACCGACGAGATATTAGTGGTGATGATCCCGCCCAGGGATTCCCATTGTAGACTTGGCATAACTTACTTTTTTTGATTAATAATAATTATGGATTCCGCTTTTAACGGAAAGGATAATGACTCATAAGAGCCAGATCAGAAGGTATGTTTTTAGTTAACGGGGATTCAGGGGGAACAGAAAGAAAAGTCCATTAAAATTTCTTAACTAATGACTTTACAAACATAATATGAATATACATAAATAATATATAAGAATCATGAATGGCAAAATTCGTTTGTGTCCGAGTTTGTTTTTACCACCTGGCCACATAGGAAAAACAGATCTCGAACGTGCCTTTCTATGTGCCTATGATCCTATGTGGTAAAAAAATAAAACTCAACACAACCGGACGTTCCTGTGTTGCGGTTAGAAATTTTATTAAAAATTTAAAGGAATTGATTCCATGCACGAATGGCTCGGAATGAAGTTTAATAATGCAGCCGCTTAATTAAGGGCTGCAAATTGTGAGGTTGTTTTTCCAGGCAATATTTTACAAGATCTGGTACATGCCGTTGGTCCATTTCGATTAGTGTACCCTGTTCAATGCTTCGCGAAGATTACATTCTTTATACGTCCCGATCTCATCAGCTTCGAACGGCTGCAATTTTTCAATCAATTCTGCGACGTATTTATTTTTCAGAAAAAATTCCAGGACAAATGAATAGGCACAATTTTCATAATACGCTTCGTAAATATTTAATTTACCATGAACGGATAATTGCCTGAAGGCATTGAGATCAGTTGGACGTAAGAAGAATGCGAGCACTTTGCTTTCATCTGCATGGCAATTTTCTTTCTCCGACTGGATCAATAAATACCCGCCTGCCTGCCGCGCTTTTATTTCAACCTCCGGAATCTTCGAAGACCTTCTTGCTTTAGTAAATTGAAATTGAACTTCCGCTGGGACATTGCGGTGTTGGGCTATGTACCTGAAAATTCCATTTCTTTCAGAACGCTGAAGTGTAACATCCTGGTCGCTATCTACAGACCTGGAATATTGTTCCCATTCTGAAACGAATTTGTCAGTTTCAAGTTTCGTGTCGAAGAACACAAATTGCACAATTTTATCTTTTTTCATTTACTGCAAACGGGCTTTTGATAATTTGATCCAAGTAATAAATGCAGATAGTCACGCTGTGAAGCGGTGACTACCTGGTTTATTATTTCAACAGGTGATCGTGATCACCTCAATTTTTTCGCTTCTTACCATCTCCTGTTATCGGAACGGGCAGCCTTTTCTTTTGCTACACTAACCGACATCTGCCTGCCTTCAATTTCTTTGTTGTTCATTCCCTTCATTGCTGCTTCAGCTTCCTCTGCAACATCCATTTCAACAAATCCAAAACCGCGGCTCCTGCCTGATTCCCTGTCAAGAATCACTTTAGCAGAGCTAACATTACCATAAGCAGAAAACAAATTCTTTAAAGCTTCATCATCTGTGTTGAAGCTTAAGTTCGAAACATACATGTTCATAAAAAATAATTTAAAATATTAAATAAAATCCCCGGTGATCAGATTCGTATACAAGGAGTAAAGAAGGATAAACTGTTACTGAAGTAAAGAGTAAAAATTTGGAGCGGTCTAATACTAACTGTGAGAAGAACTAAAGATCACAGCATGAAGGTAGGCTATTAATCCCACTTTTACGGATTTAGTTAGATGCAATACTGTTAAACCTGCCGTGGCCTGCACTTAACTTCAAGACTGAAAGTGTTTTAATGAACAGGCTTACCATAATTTTTTTCGCCTGCCGGCACTCGCACCGTTAGCAGGTTTTCAATTGGCGGTAATGGGCAATTGTAACCGGTAGTGTACGCACAATAAGGATTGTATGACTTATTGAAATCAAGAACCAGGATATTATTTTTTATATCGCTGATATAAAATTCAAGGTAGCGTCCACCTCCATAGCTTTCAAAACCTGAAGTCGCATCACCAAAGGGAACAAACAAATAATCCTTCAGCTTTTTTGTTTTCATCAGTGCTTCCGACTGGTACACATATAAATTCAAAACAGAATCATGCAATGTGAAGGTGAGCATACCGTAAACAAAATGCTTCTTTTTCATACCGGATGAAGTATTCATATCGAAACCCTTTACGTCATCGATCCTCTTAAATGAAGCAGTTACACGGTAGTTTTCATCGATATCATAAAAATGAAGATGCTTCCTGTCATCACCTGTTACCACTTCGTGAGTTTTAATATAATTCTGCTGGTATGCAACAATGGAATCGCGATAAGTTTTTTGAGCTGAAGTTTTTTGCATCAAACAAAGAAGAGTAATTATGCTGACTGTATTTTTCATTATCATTAAATTAAGCAGTGCTGACCATGGTCCATGGTCGATGGTCCATGGTCGATGCTCTACTTCAGTATTTCTCTCGCCACCTCCATCGTTCCATCTATTTTTTCAGAATAAGTTAATCCAAGGATCGTTGTTACAATCGGATAGACATTTACATTTTCAAATGCAGGGATCTTTTTATGTTGCTTAAACGCCGGGCCCCATGCATAAAATGTTGCATACATGTCTTTCACCAGGTAAGGATCATATCCATGTGCCCCGGGGTTTGGTTTACGTGTGGAGAAAGTAAATGAACGTGGCCACGTTGGTATCAAAAGTATATCACCGATCCGATTCATGACATCGTCTTTATCACCATAGTGAAGATGGGCCGGCATATTTGTTTTTAAATATGTCGTGAATCCATTTTCAGTTTCCTTCAATTTGTTATAAGTTGGGGCCACATCATCCTTATTCTTTGTATACAGTTCTACAAGTTCTGCACCATGCGGAATTATGAATTTAGAAGTATCAACAACAGGAGGCAGGCGCATTGCACCGTCAACATCAATATTGGTCATGCCGTGATCTGCAACGAAAATAAAATTTACAGGCAAACCAGTTTGTGCAACTGCCACGGTAAGTCTCTGAATTACCGAATCCACGCTGCGAACCGCTATTCCCGTTTTTTCAGCGTCCGGGCCAAATGAATGGCCTGCATGATCGGTGGTTGACATATAAAATGTAATGAAATGCGGCCTTTTCTCTTCAGGGAGTTTAAGCCAATTCACTACTTCCTGCACCCGGTAGTCCATTGAAAGGGTATCGTTGAAGGCATAATAATATGTGGGCAAAGTTTTTTTTATGTCTGCTTCAGAACCTACCCAGAAAAAACTTGCGGTAAGCATTTGCTGTTGTTCGGCCAGCACCCAAAGCGGGGTTCCACCATACCAGCTTCCGTCCTTCACTGCTTTCGCATCACGCATCCCATAAAACGCTTTGCGGTTAGGATCATAGAAATAATTATTTACTAAACCGTGATGCGAGGGATACAAGCCTGTGACAAGAGTATAATGATTAGGAAAAGTAAGCGAAGGATACGATGGAATCATTCCATCAGCCCTTACTCCTCCATCACTAAGGGCGAGTAAATTTTTTGCCTGGTATTTTTCTGCATAATCATATCGAAATCCGTCTGCAGATATTAGGATAACGTATGGCTTTTGTTGTTGTCCGAGGCTGTTACTTCTTCCTGCAATAACTTTTTGAAGTGTGTCAACCTGTGCTGATACAACACATGCATAAAAAAGTGAAAGGAGAAAAAGGAGACGTTTCATGATTGCAAATGTAGGCAAGCATCATGAAGACAAAAAGCAGTGCTATTTACAACAGGATTTTTTTTAATCATGCAACTTTTTTTCGTCTTAGAAGGATAGGAACATAGGCTTCACAGAGAAGTGCTTCGCATCGCATTAATTATTTCCTGCGAGGTAAAGCATAAATTAATTTCACTAAGGTTTCTCTGCTCCATTTTAAAGATGTTAGTGCAAATGAAATTGATTAGCATAAACAGCGAAGCACTCCTATTTGTACCCTATCCTTCTATGTGACAACATATCCAGCACTTGATCTTAAGTGTTTCATTTTATAGGAACTCCACTTCCTTATTTCTTATTTCTCATTCCTTATTTCTTATTTCTTATTTCTCATTTCTCACTCTTCTCTCTCGTCTTCGCCGCTTTCTTTGCCGAAGCCGATCTGTCTGCTGCACTCCTCTTTTTGGCGGCAGACTTTGCCTGTTTTGAAAGGGCAGCTTTCGAAACGGTATTCGTCGGCTCCTTTTTTAAAGCCTTTATTGCGGCCCTGGATCTTTTAGCAGAAACCGGTTTATGCGACTGGCCTCTCTCGGTATCACGCTTCGCTTTTCGTTTTAATTCTGCGCTCCCTTTCGGCGGTGGTAATTTTACCCCGGCCCTTCTTGCTTCGGAAAGTCCAATTGCAATCGCCTGCTTGGCAGACCTGGCGCCATGTTTCCCTTTTCTTATCTTATCTATTTCATCATGAACAAACTCCCCCGCCTGGGTACTGGCTGATTTTCCTTCAGCTTTATCACGTTTGGCTTTTTTTATCGTGCTCTTGTCTGGCATAAAATTTTTTATAAAATCCTACCAACTTATATGCCATACGAGATCACGTACCTCAGCTGTTTGCCTCTGTATATTTTTTGAAGTTGTCGAGTATTGCCTGCCACCCACCTCTCTGCATTTCTACCGGGTTGGTACTTTCCGCTTCAAAAGTTTCTACAACTTTCGTGGTGTTGCCCTGTGGCTTGAAATCCACTGTTACTTTACGGCCGTCACCCAGCGTGTATTCCATATATTCATTGTCTCTCACTTCATCATAAACTCCGCCGAAATCAAAACCCATGCTTCCATCCTTTGCTTCCATCCTCGACGAAAAACTTCCACCTTTACGCACATCATTTTCTGCCCGTGGTGTGTGCCAGTCGTCAGATGCGTTGCTCCATTTGGTGATGTGTTCAGGCTTTGTCCATAATTCCCAAACCTTTTGTACAGGAGCATTGATAGTGTTTTCGATGGTGATAACTGTTTTGTTTTGCGTTTCCATTGTTTACAATTTAATTGTTATTGCTTTTGATTTATTATGCAAACATCCGGCAATTATTTAAAAAAAATGCTGTGCGAAAACGACAATTAAAGAGGCGGGATGCGACAAATAAGAAGAACACTTCACGCAAAGGCCGCAAAGGAAAGACACGCAAAGAACGCAAAGGATATTTTAGAATTTTAAGTATTCCCTCCGCAGGGAACATTCCGGAACTGGTTTACGCAGGGTAGGTGTTAACCTCTGCGTACCTCGCTACCTGTTCCCTGCGGCGGGGACTACCCACCGCTTTCCAAAAACCTCAACTCACATTACCAGTAGTATATTAGAATTTATTGCGGGCAATTGTTTCACAAAGGACAATAAAAAAGAAGCCAAAAAATATAGTAGCAGAAGGCAATTATTTCTAGATAATCATTTGATGAAAGCATAGTAATAATTCTACTACCAGTTATCGTTAAAAACAGAATCACTTGAACGTCGAACTTCAAACTTCTAACTTCGAACTTCGAACCTGCATAATTCGTGAGCAGGTTATTTATCTTTAACGACCAAAACTTATGCTTATGTCTGATGCGATCCAGATCGAAAACAAATCATGGCCCCTCTGGCGGAGGATCATCTTTCGTTTCTTTTTTATTTATTTTCTCCTCTACATTGCCCCATGGAATTGGTTCAGTGTTATACCCGGGGCAAATTTCATTTTACAATATTATTCCAACGCGATTGAGTGGGCTGTGATAAAAGCGAATGCAAATTTCTTCCAGGTATTTAATATCAAAAATGTACATCCTGTTTATAACGGAAGCGGTGATACTTCGTACAATTGGGCGGAGAATTATTTCTACCTAAGTATAGGAGCGATCGGTTGTATCGTGTGGACTTTGATCGACTGGAAAAGAAAAAGCTACCGGCAACTAAATTATTTGTTGTGTCTTGTTACCCGGTACAATTTAGCTCTCGTTGCATTTAGTTATGGTGGTTATAAGATACTCGCGTTACAAATGTCCTTCCCATTAATAAGCCAGCTGGCTACGCCGTTAGGCGACTTCCTGCCGATGCGGTTCTCATGGTTATTTATCGGGTACTCCACACCGTATGAAGTGTTTTCCGGTGTTATGGAGGTATTGGTAGGACTTTTATTGATTTGGAGAAGAACTGCTACACTCGGGGTGTTGGTAGGCACAGCGGTTTTCATAAATGTGATGACGCTCAACTTGTGTTATGATATCCCGGTTAAGTTGTTTTCGATGAACCTTGTTTTAATGTGCCTGTTTTTACTTGCCAATGAATATAAGCGGATACTTTGTTTTTTTGTGTTGAACAAGCCCGCTACTCTTTGCAATATTTATACATACCCACTCACGAAAAAATGGATGAGGATAACGCGGGTTGTTCTGAAACTGGGAATGCTTTTCATTGTAGGAAAATCATTTTATGAAACGTGGGGATACTTTAGAGAATCTAACCGGCTGGCTGAAGTAAAGCCGATAAACAGCGGCGTGTATAATGTAGAAAAATTTATTGTAAACAATGACACGATCCCTGCGTTGATAAGCGACACCCTGCGTTGGCAGGATATAATATTTGAAAAAGGCGGAATGGGTAGTATTAAAACCGGCGATACCATTTTTAGAAAAAGATATGGCAGGCAATATTTTGTTTTTACGGCCGACACTGTTGCACACGTTATCAAATTCAAAAAGAGTCCGCAGGATAGTTCGGGACTTGCCATGCAATACAATATGCCGGAGGTTAATACAATACAGCTTTGGGGCAAAAAGCAAAACGATTCTTTGTACATCGAGCTTAAGAAAAGTAACAGGCATTTTCAATTGGCAGAAAAACAATTCCACTGGCTTAGTGAAGCGAACAGGTAATGCCGGTCTGAAAGCCAGGCGGTCTGAACGTTCTACTTCATACCGGGAATTCCTTTCGTCAAGAAAATAGTACCATAGAAGTAAGTAAATTCACAGGATCGGAAGCAAATATGAGATTTGCTAAAAATACGATTATGAAAATCAGGAATGCCTTTTCATTTGCATATCTGCATATCCATAAATCTGCACATCACCGATTCTATCTTATAATTTTCTTCGCATTATTCTTCACCTCGTGCGCAAAAACCCAGGATAGAAATTATACAGGAAGTACTCCTGCTGACGCCCATGTAGTGAGAGAATTCCTCAACATCCCTGCAGGCGATTCTGTTGACTTCATTAGATGGAAGCTTGCATTACAAAAAAACAGTTACACCTTACTTTGCAACTATGGCATTGGCAAACCCAATACCAATGGCTTTATTGACGGCGGTAAAAAAGTGTCCCTAGGCGGTTCATTAAAAAAGGAAAAAAATTATTATAGCCTTTCCAGTGATAATAAAATTTTAAAACTGATCGAGCTAAATGCCAACCTGCTTCATTTACTGGATGATGACAACTCCCTGCTGGTAGGCGGAAGCGGATGGAGCTATACGATTACCAATAGTAAACCATCTATCTCCGATAAGTTCAGCATTGTATCAAAACAAACTCCATTAGCAGATTCAATGGTATTCGGGGGAAGAACTCCTTGTGGAATACCGGGAATTTTAGAGCCTGGGAAACCATGCTACAAATTAAAATTGGCGCTGGTGTTATATGCTAATGCAAAAAAAGATGGCCCGGGATCATATAAACTCCGCGGTACACCATGGCGTGACGTAGATAGCAAAAGAGGAACCTGGATCATCACCGAAAAAAATGGACGGGTCACATACCAGCTGAATGACGACAAAGGAAATGGATATATGTATCTTTTAAAAACTGATGAAAATATTTTGCTGATAACGGATGCGCAGGGTAACCTTCTTACCGGCGACGAAGATTTCAGTTATACGCTGAACAGGCGTAGGAGAAGATAGGAATAAGGAATAAGGAATAAGGAATAAGGAATAAGAAATAAGAAATAAGGAATGAGGAATAAGAAAGTTAGTTGACTCACAAAATTTCGATCCGCAACGCACTACACGCTTATCACTCCTCACAACGGAGTTGATACAGAGAGAACCCACACTTCGTTTTCAGTGTCAATACGCCTGCCTGCGGCAGGTAATTCTTTCACCCCGGAGAACATGAGGAAGGAGAGTTCTGCGCAGATAATGGATCATAAATCTCTGCGCGAGACTTTGCCAGCTCTCGTTCTCCGCGGTGAAAGTAATCTGCAACAATACCTTGCAAAACTGAAAATTAAGAGCAATCTTACAGTAAAAACAGCTATGGACTTCTCAAGATTCTTTACCAAGTATGAGATCGCATATGGCTCTGTGGCTTCGCTAAGGCGAACTGCAATTGATTGTTTCGATAATGGAAACACCCGTGTTGCAACGCTGGTCTTCTACCCTGACAGTGACGAGGTTCCGGCCGACACGATTTTTGTAAATACCAATCCTATATTTAATTTTCTTACCATGAATTTTCACAGGAAAGAATTTCCTGCCGTACACAACATTCTATTAAATGAAAGGCCATTATTGGTGTCAGCCACATTTGAAAACCTCGGCGGCATCGGATCTTTTCCTGCATCAAATACTTTCCTTGCCTGCAAATTTGAACCGGTTGGCGAACAGGAACCCTAGCAGATTAAAAAATAATTTCTATATTCATTTATCAAAACTATCTCTATGCTTAAAAAATTATTTCCTGTCATTATTATGGCACTAAGCTTGGCAGCTTGCAAGTCGAAATCAGCTTTCAACTACAGCCAGGAATTTGTAAAGAAAGAGCAAAGTCTCACCAACGATATCCGTACAACTGAAGATAATGTAAAAACTTTCTTTAATAACCAGCAATTCGATAGCATTGCAGCAGCAGGAGCAAGAATGGAAAAACTGGTTGACGCCAAGCTTGCCGAAATAAAATCGCAGCCAGCGCCTGATGCAAAAGAGGCTGAGAGTTTTAAGTCAGCGTGTATAAGGTATTTCGAGTTTATTAAAAGCGTGTACACCTCTTATAAAGAATATGGAAATGCTGCAACACCCGAACAGCGGGAAACTATATTGACAAGAATAAAAGAGATCGCCGATAAAAGGTCTGTAGAGATCTCGAACGTTCAGTCTGCTCAAAAAAAGTTTGCCGATGCAAATGGTTTCAAAATAGAGAAGTGAGGGAAAAGTTAAGGCAGGGTTCCTGTTTTTGAAGGATATTGTTTTTGAAAAAATATCATGCCGCTTATAAAAAGCCTCGATCGTTCCTTCTTTAATTTTCGGTATGCCTGGCTTCTGCAATACCATTAATTATACCGGGGATTCTCTCGAAGTCTGCATATTTATCAAAAATGAAATCAATTCCATAATCCTTCCATTGTTTCCGGTTAAGATCATCCGCGTCGGACGTTAATGCAATTACTACCGTGTCACAATTGCCAGATTTTATTGTCTTCAGCAATTCAACACCATTATTATCCGGATACTTCATATCTACAAGGACAGTATCCGGAGAACATTCCTGGAAAAAATATACCGCCTCAGCATAAGAACTTGCCCTATAAAATGTGGTGTCACGAACGGATTCAGAAATCAGGTTCACCAGCCTTTCAGCTATTTGTTTTGAATTTTCGAAAATCAAGATTTCCACTTTATGTATATTTTACACAAAGATGACGGAATGCAAGGCCGCGAAAGATAGTAGCCCGATGTAAATATTGCTAGAATAATATAAGGCTGCCGGGTAGTAGTTATTCTATGTCCATTTTTAATTGGTTGATTTGAAAGTGATTCTGCAACAATCAACCAATCGTCAATCAACCAATCATCAATTTCATACGTCTATATCCGAAATGATACGGTGTGATATGGCGTAGCGGGTAAGTTCTGCATTGGTAGACAGGTTAAGCTTCTCCATAATCTTGCTGCGGTGAGTGCTTACGGTTGTCAACGCCAGTGAAAGTGAATTAGCTATTTGCGTGATCGTTTGCCCGAAAGCAAGTAGTTTAAAAATTTCAAACTCACGGTTTGAAAGTAGTTCATGCGGTTGCTTTTCTTCATCATTTTGCGCCAGTAACTTTTCTGCTATCTTTCCAGCACAGTGGGATCCGAAGCTTGGAATTCACGTGACTTGAAGTCGCGG
>JADMIO012757362.1_pt1 | contig 72145 bp, 58 predicted proteins | sample 8958161 | NCBI WGS metagenome assembly JADMIO01 (sample SAMN16585339, study PRJNA669376) | soil metagenome | isolation source: Crop rotation soil | place: USA: Cullars Rotation, Alabama | collected 2011 | reverse complement strand
CGCGACAACTTGTCCACGTGGAATTCTAAGCTTAGGATCCCAATGTGCTGGAAAGAGACCGCTTTCATTGTGCGAGCGAAGGTGGGGCTTTCGACGATCAGTCCCAGGAGTTCATCATGGTTGAGCGAGACGATGCCGACCGAGTTGTTGAAGATGAGCACTTCGTTCTCGAAGAGGAACTGGTCGCGGTTCACGAGGAGGATTTCGATGAGGTTCGGGTCGGCGTTCTTCGGCAGGAACGGGTCAAGCGCGCGGACGCTCTCGACGGTGGTGGGCGAGAGGTAGCGCGTCTTGATCCCCTTCTTGATCTTCGCGTGCGTGTAGTTTTCGAAGAATTTCGGGAAGAACGTGGTGACGTTTTTCAGGTTCGTGTAGCCAAGAATCTCGCCCTTCGCCTGGAGCGATTCGGTGAAGACTTTCTCCACTCCGTCCTGCCCCTCGTAAAAGCGGATCTTCGGTTTGAACGCGAGCGAGCTCGCGAGCGACTTGAGTTCGGGCAACAAGCTCTTCGCGATATTCACCTGCTCCTCGGCGCGCTTCAAGACCTGTTCCGGCGGCTCGGGCGCGAAACAACGGACGCCGTTCTTGTTGTACTGGCTCAGAAGCTTCTTTTCGAGGAGGTTCTCGAGCGTGTGGTAGCAGCTGACCCTGTTCACGCCGCCTTTGCGCGCGATGTTCGACACCGGCCCGCCGTTGATTTCGAGGCACGCGAGGTAGATTTTCGACTCCTCGTTCGTGAGGCCGAGTTTGAGAAGTTCAGCGAGCATAGAGGTGTCATCCTGAGCGTAGCGAAGGATAGAAAGGCATGGTTCGCTACGCTCACCATGACAATCATAGCACTGTTGTAGAATTTCTTCTACACATTCTTCCCCTTTGTAATTGGCTTACAAAAGCCATAACTTCTTATTTGTTCCAAACAGTGTTGGACGGTTTTGACCCTTCACGGCACAATGATGCTGCCCGAAAAAGTAACTTCATTCACACTAGTCTGAAGCTCCCTTCTTTTTTCATGCTCAATAATTGCGCACAGTGCCGGCAATCGTTCGAAATCACGCCCGATGATGAGTCGTTCCTGACACTGCTGGAGGTTCCTGCTCCCAAACAATGCCCCTCTTGCCGTCTGCAACGGCGCCTGTGCGAACGCAATACGCGTAACCTCTATTACCGCAAATGCGATCTGACGGGGAAACAGATCATCTCCCAATATCACGCGGGACATCCGTTTCCGGTCTATGGAGTCGACTCGTGGAGCAGTGACCAATGGGACGCGACCGCTCACGGACGCGAGATCGACTGGAACCGTCCGTTCTTCGAGCAGTACAAGGAACTCCTGGCGGTCGTTCCGCATCTGGCTCTCTTCAATACGCCCGGCACGTCGGAGAACAGCGATTTCAACAACTGCACGGCGTACCTGAAGAACTGTTACCTGATCTGCGAAAGCGACTTCGCGGAAGATTGTTACTACTCGAATCTCCTCAAGAAATGCAAAGACATGGTGGATTGCTCGGTGTGCTATGATAATGAGCGTTGTTACGAATGCGTAGATTGCATCAACTGCCATTCGCTGCAGTATTCACAAGACTGTGAAAACTGCTCATCCGGCTATTTCCTCAAGAACTGCCAAGGTTGCCGCGACTGCATCGGCTGCATCAACCAGCGGCAGAAGCAATACATGATCTGGAACAAACAGTATTCAAAAGAAGACTACGAGAAGCATGCGCGAGCCTTCAGATTGGACACGCATGCGGGGGTAGAAAAGATGAAACAACAGTGCGGGGCATTCTTCGTCAGGCACCCGCATAAGGCATCCCACGGCGAGAAGAACGAGAACTGCGTGGGTGATTACGTCAATTCGTCGAAAAACGCGCAGCTGTGCTTCGACGTGAAAGACGTGGAAGATTGCCGCCACTGCGCCCGCCTCTCGCTCACCTGCAAGTCATGCATGGATTTCAATTCCTGGGGCGACCATGCGGAGCTGATGTACCAGGCGGCCAGCTGCGGCGATCACACCTATCAGGTCCGCTTCTGCAGCAACTGCATCAATGTCCAGCAGGCCGATTATTGCTTCGAGTGCTTCAACTCGTCGGAGATCTTCGGCTGCATCGGGATCCAGAAGAAGAAATTTTGCATCCTGAACAAACAATATGATGAGAAAGAATACCGCGAACTCCGGGAAAAGCTCGTCATGCACATGAAAAAAACCGGCGAATGGGGCGAATACTTCCCCATGGACCTGTGCGCCTTCGCATACAACGAAGCGTTCGTGATGGACCAGTTCCCGCTCATGAAAAAGGAAGTGGAAGAGCGTGGCTGGCGGTGGTACGAGCCCGAAGAGAAGGGCAAACGGTACATGGGCGCCAAGACCGTCCTTCCCGAGACGGCCGCCGAAGCGGACGACGGCATCTGCAAGGAAATTCTGGAATGCGAAGAAACGGGCAAACCGTACAAAATCATCCCGCAGGAGTTGCGTTTCTACCGCTCGATGAACATTCCCCTGCCCCGCCTGTGCCCCGACCGGCGTCATGCGCTGCGCGTGGCGAAACGCAATCCATACCGCATCTGGGACAGGCAATGCACGAACTGCAAAAGAGAAATCCAGACGACCTTCGCGCCGGAGCGGCAGGAGCCGGTGTACTGCACCGATTGTTACCTCAAAACCGTCTACTGATGCCCTCCTGCACCCACTGCTCATCGGCCTTCGACATCACGAAAGAGGACCTCGTGTTCTACGAGAAAATCTCGCCGGTCTTCAATGGAAAAAAGGAACTGATCCCGCCTCCGACCTTGTGCCCGCCCTGCCGGCAGCAACGGCGGCTCGCGCATTCCAACGAATCGCAGTTGTACCATCGCAAGTGCGATCTCACGGGACGGCAGATCATTTCGGTCTATTCCCAGGACAAACCTTTGAAGGTATATGAGCCCAGGGAATGGTGGAGCGACAAATGGGATCCGAAGGACTATGGCCGGGAATTCGATTTCGACAGGCCGTTCTTCGATCAGTTCACGGAGCTCCGGAACGATGTCCCCCACCTCGCGCTGCTCGTGGACGGCAACGAGAATTCCGATTACGTGAACTACTCGGGCTGGGACAAGAACTGTTATCTGTGCTTCTGCGTCGATTATTCGGAAGACTGCTACTACTGCCACGATACCTACTACTCCAAGAACTCGGTAGACTGCTTCTTCGGCTATGAGCTCGAGATCTGCTACGAATGCGTCGGCTGCAAGAAATGCCACCGGCTCTTCCACAGCCAGAACTGCTCGCAGTGCTCCGACGGCTGGTACCTGTTCGATTGCACCGATTGTCGCAACTGCTTCGGCTGCACCGGCCTCCGGCACAAGGAATACCACTGGTTCAACGAGCAAATTTCCAAAGACGAATACGAGAAGCGCATGCGCGAATTCCTGGCGCTCCCCCGGGAGCAGCGCAAGAAAGTATGGAACGTCTTCATGAAGCTGCTGCTCGCGTTCCCGCACCGCGAGATGGAAGGGACGCAAAACGAGAACGTGCTCGGGAATTACCTGTTCAACTGCAAGAACGCCTTCCATTGCTACGACAGCACCGACCTCGAGGACTGCAAATTCTGCATGTCGACCCGCGGCGCGAAGGACTGCCACGACATCGACCGCTGGGGAAAGCCGGCCGAACTCAGCTACGAATGCTTGGGGCTAGGGGAACGCGCAACGGGCGTGCTCTTCTCCTACTACTGCTGGAACGGCGACCAGAACCTGCTCTACTGCGTGCTGTGCCATAAAAGCTCCGATTGCTTCGGGTGCATCGGCATGCGCAACGCCCGGTACTGCATTTTGAACAAGCAGTACACGAAAGAGGAATACGAGGCGCTGATGCCGAAGATCATCGAACACATGCGGAAGACAAGCGAGTGGGGCGAATATTTCCCGGCCTCGATGTCAGTATTCGGGTACGGCGAAACGGTCGCCGACGAATACTTCCCGCTCGCGAAAGAGGACGTGCTCAAGCGCGGATGGAACTGGCACGACGACAAGGAGCGCGAAAACTACCTGGGCCCCAAAGTGGCGGTGCCGGAGCACATCAATGACGTGGAGGACTCCATCTGCGAGAAGATTTTGATCTGCGAGACCACGGGCAAGCCCTACAAAGTCATCCCGCAGGAACTGGCGTTCTACCGGGAGCACGGCATTCCCCTGCCCCGCATCTGTCCCGATCGCCGCTATCGCGACCGGGTAGTGCTCCGGAACCCGCAGAAGCTGTGGAAGCGTGAATGTGCGAAGTGCAAGAAAGAGATTCAGACCACCTACGCGCCTGAACGGCCCGAAATCGTGTACTGCGAACAGTGTTACCTCGCCAATATTTACTGATGCCCTACTGCGCCCACTGCCGGCAACCATTCGAGATCGCCAAAGAGGACCTTTCTTTTTATGAAAAGGTCTCACCCGTCTTGGGCGGCAAACAGTATCTGATTCCCCCGCCGACGCTGTGTCCCTGGTGCCGCGCGCAGCGACGGCTCAGTTTCCGGAACGAACGGCACCTCTATCACCGGAAATCGGACCTCACGGGCAACCAGATCATCGCGATGTACGATCAAAATGCGCCGTACAAGGTCTACGACCAGCTCGAGTGGTGGGGCGATCAGTGGGACGGGACCGAGTATGGACGGGAGTTCGACTTCAACCGGCCGTTCTTCGAGCAGTTCAACGAACTCCTGCTCGCCGCGCCCAAGATCAGCATGATCAACCGCGAGCACGTGAACAGCGAATACAGCAACTTCGCGCTGTGGAACAAGGATTCGTACCTGCTCTTCACCTCGGGCGAATGCGAGAACGGCTATTACTCCAACCGTTCCACCAAGTCGCGGAATTTCTGCGATTGCTCCAATGCCATCGACTGCGAACTCTGTTACGAGATCGTCGATTGCAGCAAGTGCTACAACTGCAGCTGGCTCCAGAACTGCCAGAACTGCACCGACTGCGCGCTCGGGTACAACCTGAAGAACTGCCGCGACTGCTTCGCCTGCTTCGGCATCCAGAACGCGCAGTACCAGATCGGAAACAAGCAGGTCTCGAAGGAAGAATACGAAAAGATGCTGCCCGAGCTCCGGCGGAACCTGGAGACGATGCGTGTGAATTTCCTCAGGCAGAAGGAGAAACTCCCGCGCAAGTTCATGGACGGGTTCGGGAACGAAGACTGCTCCGGCAACGCCATCCAGCACTCGAAGAACGCCCTTGAGTGCTACGAAGTGAGCAATGCACACGACTGTAAATTCGTGACCAACACCAGTTCGCTCAAGGATTCATACGACGTGAATAACGACGATCACTCCGAACTCGTGCTGGAATCGGTGGGCAGCGAGACCAACTCCATGCACTGCTTCAACGATATCTGCTGGTTCGACCGCGACAGCCTCTACTGCAACCTCTGCTTCTATTCCAAAAACCTCTTCGGCTGCTGCAGCCTGAAGCACAGGCAGTACTGCATCTTGAACAGGCAGTACGCGCAGGAGGAATATGAGAAGCTCGTGCCAAAGATCATCAAGCACATGCAAAAGACTGGGGAATGGGGACAATTCTTCCCTTCCTCCATCAGTCCTTTCGGCTTCAACGAGACGATCGCGATGGAAAACTACGCGGTGACGCGCGAGGAGGCGCTCGAGCGCGGCTGGAAATGGAAGGATGAAGACGAAACACAAGACAAGTACATGGGTCCGCCCGTGACGATCCCGGCGACCATCGAGGAAGTCAGCGATGATATCTGCCAGAAGATCCTCACCTGCTCCGTCACCGGCCGGCCGTACAAGGTGATCCCCCAGGAGCTGAAGTTCTACCGCCAGATGAATATCCCCATCCCCCGCAAATGCCCCGAGCAGCGGCACAAGGAACGCATGGCCATGCGAAACCCCCGCAGGCTCTGGAAACGCTCCTGCGCGCAGTGCAAGAAGAATTTCGAGACGACGTATGCGCCGGAGCGACCCGAAACGATCCTCTGCGAAGCCTGTTACCTCAAAGCCGTCTACTGATGCCCGCTTGCACCCACTGCTCATCGGCATTCGAGGTCACCAAAGATGATCTCGCGTTTTACGATTCCGTCTCGCCGGTGTTTAACGGGAAAAAAGAGCCGATCCCCTCCCCGATGCTCTGTCCGGACTGCCGCTGCCAACGGCGCCTGCTCTTCCGCAACGACCTGAGCCTCTACCACCGGAAATCGGACCTGAGCGGCAAGCAGATAATCTCGATGTATGCCCAAGACAAGCCCTATAAAGTGTATGACCAGGACGAGTGGTGGAGCGACCGCTGGAACGAGCTCGACTACGGCCGGCCGTTCGATTTCAATAAAACCTTCACGGAGCAGATGGCCGCACTCAACGCCGACGTGCCGCACGTGTCGCTGTTCACGACGAACGCGGAGAACAGCTACTACACCAACCATTCGCTGAGCGCGAAGAACACCTACATGATCGCGGGCGCAACCAACATCGAGGACTCGATGTACGGCCGCTTCGTGATCGACTGCAAAGATACCGTCGACGGCTTGAGCCTCTACGACTGCCGCTGGTGCTACGAGTGCGTGGCGTGCCAGGGCTGCTACCAGTGCCTTTTTGCCCTCTATAGCTACAACTGCAGCGATTGTCTGATGATCGAGGATTGTTCGGGCTGCAAGAACTGCACACTCTGCTTCGGGCTCAAGAACCAGGAGCATTGCATTTTGAACGAGCGGCTCGGAAAAGAAGAATACGAGAAACGACTCAAGGAGCTGCAGCCCCTCACGCCCGAGAAGATCACGATGCTCCGGGAACGGCTCGGCGCGCTCAAGAAGAATCTCCCCCACCGCCCCTCCTATATTTTCGGAAGCGAAGACTGCACGGGCGACATGGTCTTCGGCAGCAAGAACTGCAAAAGCTGCTTCGATGTCTCGGGATGCGAGGATTGCGCGCATATTACCAACACCCCCAAAGGATTCCGCAGCCAGGACGTCAATTACACCGCCCCCGATGGCGTCCGATTCTGCTACGACGCCTGCTCTACAGTGGGCGGCGAGCGCTGCATGGCCACCTTCCTGCAATGGTACGGCAGTGACGCGTACTACAGCCGCGAATGCCACCACTGCAGCAACATCTTCGGTTGCGTGGGGATGCGCAGGAAACGCTTCTGCGTCCTGAACAAGCAATATACGGAGCAGGAATATAACGAATTGGTCCCGAAGATCATCGGGCATATGAGAAAAACCGGCGAGTGGGGTCGGTATCTCGATCCTTCACTTTCAACGATGGGTTACAACGAAACGCTCGCGCAGGAGTACTTCCCCATCATGGAAGACGAGGCGAAGAAGCACGGCTTCAAATGGTACGAAGAACCCGATAAGAAAGACGCGTACATGGGCCCGCAGCGCGAAATCCCGGGTGATATCAAGCAGGTGGATGATTCCATTTGCGATCAGATCCTCATCTGCTCCGTCACGAAGAAACCCTTCAAGATCCTCCCCCAGGAGCTCAAGTTCTACCGCACGCTCGGCATCCCCATCCCCCGCAAATGCCTCGAGCAGCGGCATCGCGAGCGGCTGGCGCTCCGGAATCCGCGCAAACTCTGGAAGCGAAACTGTGCCAATTGCAAGAAAGCGATTGAATCGACCTACGCACCCGACCGGCCGGAGATCGTCTACTGCGATGAGTGTTACCTCAAAACCGTCTACTGATGCTCAATTGCAAACAATGCTCGGCAACGTTCGAGGTCACGAAAGAAGATCTCGCGTTCTACGACAAGATTTCTCCGGTTTTTGGCGGCAAAAAATACGCCGTTCCGCCGCCCACGCTCTGCCCCGACTGCCGCATGCAACGGCGGCTCGCATGGCGCAACGAGAAGCGCCTGTATCACCGCAAATGCGACATGACGGGGAAGCAGATCATCTCGATCTACGCGCAGGACAAGCCGTATACCGTGTACGAGCATCGCGAGTGGTACTCGGACAAATGGGATCCCCTCTCGTACGGGAAAGACGTCGATTTCGGCAGACCCTTCTTCCCGCAATTCGATGAGCTGCTCCATGCCGTGCCCATGCGCTCGGTGAACCTGCAGGCGGAAAACCTGAACAGCGAATTCACGAACCTCTCCACGCGCAACAAAGACTGCTACATGATCTTCGCGGCCAACGACAACGAAGACTGCTACTACGGCACGTACCTGCACCGGAGCAAGAACCTGGTCGACTGCTTCTTCACCTTCGATTCCGAATGGTGTTACGAGTGCATCGACTGCTACCGCTGCCACCGGCTGCTCCAGTCGCAGTTCTGCGAGGGGTGCAGCGAATCGGCGTACTTGTTCTCGTGCAAAAGCTGCACCGACTGCATCGGCTGCGTGAACCTGGTGCAGAAGCAGTACCACGTGCTCAATAAGCCCTATCCGAAGGAGGAATATCTCAAGATCAAAGAGCAGCTGCGCACCGACCCCGCGGTCCGGACGCTCTTCCTGGAGGAATTCCGGAAACTGCGCCTCTCGCTGCCGCACAAATGCTACGCAGGCATCAGCAACCAGAACGTGGAAGGCGACCACGTGTCGTACTCCAAGAACGTCCGGCACTCCTTCGATTGCACCTACCTGGAAGATTGCAGTTTCTGCACCTGGCTGCACCAGGGCAAAGAATGCTGGGACTGCTACGCGTGGGGCCTGCCGGCCGAGCTGGGCTACGAGAACCACCTCATCGGCAACGGTTTCTACAACGTCCTCTTCAGCGAATCGTGCTGGAACACGGTCAGTAACCTCCTGTACTGCCGGTACCTGCTCGACGGCTGCAGGAACTGCTTCGGGTGCGTGAGCCTCGTGCGGAAGGAATTCTGCGTCTTCAACAAGCAATGCACGGAGGAGGAATACGAGACGCTCGTGCCCCGCATCATCGAACATATGCGCAAGACGGGAGAGTGGGGCGAATTCTTCCCGCATGCCCTCTCGCCGTACGGATACAATGAAACCGTGGCGCAGGAATACTTCCCGCTGAGCGAAGAGGAAGTGAGGAAGCGCGGCTGGAACTGGCAGGAGGAAGAGAATCAGACCCAGAAATACCTGGGACCTCCGCCGGTCCTCACCGATGACATCGCCGGGGTCTCCGACGACATCACGAAGCAAATCCTGACCTGCGAAGCGACGGGCAAGCACTACAAAATCATCCCGCAGGAGCTGGCCTTCTACCGCCAGATGGGCATCCCGCTCCCCCGCCGCTGCTTCGATGCCCGCCACGCCGACCGGATGGCGAAGCGCAACCCCCGCAAGCTGTGGGACCGGACCTGCGCGAACTGCAAGAAGGCCATCCGCACGAGCTATTCCCCCGACCGGCCGGAGATCGTGTACTGCGAGGACTGTTACCTCAAGACGGTCTACTGATCGAGCTGCACTTCGTACTTTTTGAGCTCGGGAAAGAGAGGCTGGCCGTTCACGCCGGGGCCTTCGGTTCCGTTCACGCCGCCGCGCAGCACCTGTGTCATCCTGCGCCTGCGGTCCTTCAGGAATTCCATCACGGGCGTCGCCTGCAGCACTCCCAGCGCTTCCACCGAACAACCGAAATCCATGTGCCTGCCGTCGAGGACTATTTCCGCCGCATAGGTCAGCCGGTCGTCTTCGTTCGCGGTCGTGAGCATTTTCACACCCATGTCGATGCCGATGGAACGGATGAAATCGGGCACCTGTTTTTGGAGCAGGCTCTCCGGGTCGACGTAACTCGTCTCCTGCTTGACTTTCCTGTTCCTCCGGTCCACTTCTGTTTTCAGCGTTTCTCTCGCAACGCGAGAAACGACTATGGGGGCCTCAAGGGCCGCTTTGGGGGTGTGCATGGGGAGATGCTACGGATGTGCAAGCGGGCGGCAACAAAACGGATGTACCGCCTTTGTTCCCCCCATCTCGAAGCCGAAAAATCACCGCCTGCCCGGGTCCTGACAAACGGTTCATGGCTCCCGGCTCGCGCTCCACATCACTTCGAACCACGCGCGGAAGGCGTCGGCGAGGTTGCGGTTCTCCAGCCGCACGATCGTCTTCTCCTCGTCGAAGCTGAAGAGCGCGATGGTGTCGCCGAAAACGATGGTGTCGGCCACGAACTTCACGTCTTTGGGGAGGATGCGCAGCGAATACACGTCGCTCGGGTTGCTTTCCTCGCAATACCGCCTGGCTCCGCCGTTATCCACCAGCAGATCACGGCCTTTGAGCTGCACATCGGGACCGAACAGCAGTTCGGGGACCGATTTCCCGAATGTGTCGTACATGGCCTGCACGTTCATCATCCCGACGAAATCCTCTTTCAGCAGGTCGCGGTACACCTGCTTCATGCCGTCCAAGCCGTGCGAGAGGGTGACGCGCGGACGGCCTACCGCGGCGCCGCTGAGCGACTGCAGGAACGGCAGCGCGCCCTCCACGAGCGGCAGAAGTTCCCGCGCCTCGCGCTCGCGGTCTTCCACCAGCATCAGGAGCCTGTGCGCGGGCTCGGCCACGAAGTGGATGATCTTCCCCTGCTCCAGTTCCGATACCAGCCCCTTCTTCTCCAGGCTGCGAAGAACGGGATACGTGTGACTCCTGGATTGCCCAGCTGCCTTCGCGATGTCGGTGACGCGGCCCTTCTTCAGCGGCAGAAGCGCCAGGTACACTTCCGCTTCTTTCTCATCGAGCCCGATGCGCTTGAGGAGCGGCCGGAGCGAGGGCCCGAGCGGCGAGGGGAAGTGCGCGTTCTTGGGGGTTTTCAACGTCATAAAATGTTGTCCGTACTCACGGACAAAATAGAGAATCGTGTGCGCAAACACAAGAACTTTGGCTTGTATTTGACTATGTACTGGAAGAAACAATTTGTTCATACTATCGGACATGCCCTCTAGCCCCTCCTGCCGGCAGTGCGCCAAACCATTCGATGTTTTACCCGAGGACCTCGCGTTCCTGGAAAAGCTCTCGCCCGTGATCGGGGGGAAAAAGCAACTGATCGCGCCGCCCACGCTCTGCCCCGAATGCCGCCAGCAGCGCCGCTGCGCGCAGGGCAACCAGATGTATCTGTACAAGCGCCCCTGCAGTTTCACGGGGGAGATGGTGGTCTCCAACTACTATCCGGAGGCCCCGTACCCCGTCTACAAGCAAGAAGTGTGGTACAGCGACCAGTGGGACGCGACGTCGTATGGCCGCGATATCGATTTCAACCGGCCGTTCTTCGAACAGTACGCCGAGCTTCTCCAGGTGGTCCCCCGCTACGCGCTGCATACCACCTATCAGTACGATGAGAACTCCGAGTACGTGAACTACTGCACCAAGAACAAGAACTGCTATTTGATCTTCGATTCGGACCTGAACCGCGATTGCTACTACAGCTACAGCATCAATACCTCCGAAAGCTGCGTGGATTGCTTCCGCGCCGGGAAATCGGAGCTGTGTTATGAGTGCGTCGATTGCCAGCAGTGCTACGGCAGCGCCTGGCTGCAGGACTGCGAGAACTGCTCCGGCTCGATGTTTTTGAAAAATTGCATAGGCTGCAAGAACTGCCTCATGTGCAGCAATTTGAGGAACAAGGAGTACTACGTGGAGAACAAGAAAGTGGACAAGCAGACGTTCGAGAAAATCCGCGCGATGCTCACGTCGCGGACGGCTATCAAGGGAGCACGCGAACGATTTGAAAAATTGAAGCTCGAGTACCCGCAAAAGTACATGCACGGCACGCAGAACGAGAACGTGCTGGGCGATTACCTCACGCAATGCAAGAACGCGTGGCAGTGCTTCGACAGCCGGAACCTGTGGGATTGCCGCCGCAACTACCAGGGGTGGATGGCGACCAAAGACAGCATGGATACCCAGGAAGTGGGCGACTGCCAGCTGATGTATGAAAGTGCGTTCTCGGGTTCGGCGTGCGAAAAATTCGCCTTCTGCACGCACTGCTTCTACGGCAGCGATCTCTTCTACTGCAACTTCTGTATGCACTGCAAAAACTGCTTCGGCTGCGTGAGCATGAACAGGAAGGAGTACTGCATTCTGAACAAGCAGTACACGAAGGACGAGTATGAAAAACTCGTGCCGAAGCTCATCGAACACATGCGTAAAACCGGCGAGTGGGGTGAGCTCACTCCCGTCTCGATGGCCTCGTTCGCCTATAACGAAAGTCTCGCGCAGCACTACTTCCCCCTCACTCCGGAGGAGGCCCGCAAACGCGGCTGGCAGTGGCGCGAGGAGGATCCCAAAGCGAAGCTCCCGCCGACGGCCGCGGCGCCGGACGCGATCGACCAAGTGCAAGAGACCATCACGCACGAGATGCTCGCGTGTGAAACGTGCAGGAAGAATTACCGCATCATCCCGCAGGAATTGGCTTTCTATAAGCAAAATCGCCTCCCCGTCCCCGCCCGCTGCTTCGATTGCCGTCATAAGGACCGGAGCAATCAGCGCAATCCGCGCGTGCTGTACGACCGCGAATGCGATAACTGCAGCAAAAAGATCGAGACGACGTATGCACCGGACAGGCCTGAAAAGATCTTCTGCGAGGAGTGCTACAACCAAAGTGTCGCATGAATAAAACCGCCTCTCTCTCATCAGAGGACTGCCTCATGCCGGCACTACGCTATCTCTTTCCTCCAAAACGGCTGGAATCGGATGAGGGCGTCCACGTTACGATCGATACGCAGCGTCAATTGATAGAGGCAAGCGGCCGTCTGCTGCTTTCTGATCTCTTCAACGCCAAACGTGCGACGGAGGGACTGCAGGCCGTCGGACCCGAAACGGCCCGCGAACTGGATACCATGCAATACATTGGCATGGGAAGATTCGATCTCGACGACCCGTTCGTTCGCGAAGAACTCGGGCATTTAATAACGACTACGTTCCTGGCGGCAAGCGTGGGGCATGACGATCACGAGATCGCCATGCTCATCGGTCATGAAGCGAAAAATCAAATGGATGCCATCCAGGCGGATCAGATTGAAAGAAAAAAGAGAAAGAACAGACAACCTTCTCCCCTGACCGCTCATGACTGCCCATAGCACAACCTGTCGTTCCTGCTCCACGACCTTCGACGTCACGGACGATGACCTCGCGTTCCTCGACCGCATTTCTCCCGTATTTGCCGGGAAGAAAGAACTGATCCCCGCGCCCACCCTGTGCCCCGATTGCCGCTTGCAGCGGCGCCTGGCGCATCGCAACGAGAAGAGCCTCTACCATCGCGCGTGCGCCAAGACCGGCAGGCAGATCATCTCCATCTACCCGCCGGATGCCGCCGCAGTCGTCTACGAGAAAAACGAATGGTGGGGCGACAGCTGGAGCGGGATGGACTACGGACGTAACATTGATTTCGCGAAGCCTTTCCTCGGGCAAGTAGCCGAACTCCAGCGCACGGTGCCCCGCATGTCGCTGCAGCAGGAGAATAACCAGAACAGCGACTACACCAGCAACGTCTCGCACCTGAAGAATTGTTACCTGCTCTTTTCGGCCGACTTCAGCCAAGATTGCGCCTACGGCGTGTGGGTGGAACGCAGCCGGGACTCTCTGGATACCTTCTGTATTGACGAATGCGAACGCTGCTACGAGTGCGTGTTCTGCCAGAAGCTGTACGGCTGCCGGTATGCTTTGGACAGCTCGCAGTGCAGCGACTGCGCGTTCATTTTCGACTGCCGCGGCTGCAAGAACTGCCTCATGTGCTGGGGGCTCCGCAACAAGGAATTCTGCATCGCCAACGTGCAGTACACGAAGGACGAATACCTGAAGAAACTGAAGGAATTCCCGCTCTCCTCGCACAAAAATGTGGAGATCGTGAAGAAGCAATTCGCGCAGCTGCTCGCAAACGTCCCGCGTCCGCACCTGCGCAAGCACGGGACGATCATCGACAGCACCGGCGACCTGCTCCAGAACTGCGGCAACTGCAAAAACTGTTACGAACTCCGCGAGGGGCGCGACTGCGTGAACACCATCGGCTTCCAGGCGACCGACGCGCGCGATTGCAGTTACGTGATGGGTGAATTCGCGTACGAGAACTGCGAATGCTTCCCCACTCCCACTCACTCGGCCTTCAACCTGAACAGCTACACGGGGAATGACCTCTACTACTGCGACATGTGCATGCTGAACTGCAAAAACTGTTTCGGATGCGTGGGGCTCAAGCGCGCCCAATACTGCATTCTGAACAAGCAATATACGAAAGAGGAGTACGAAGCGCTCGTGCCCAAGATCATCGAATCGATGAAGAAAGACGGTTCCTGGGGCGAGTATTTCCCGATGAGCCAAAGCCTCTTCGGGTACAACATCTCCGAAGCGCAGCAGTACTTCCCGATGAAGGAAGCCGAGGCGAAGAAGCAGGGCCTGGGCTGGACCGCGGAGGACAAACAGGAGAAAAAAGCGGCCTCAAAGGTGGACGTCCCCGATGACATCGCGCAGGTCGACGACAAACTGACGGAAAACATCCTCACCTGCGAAGTGACCGGCAAAGCGTACAAAGTGATTCCCCAGGAACTGAAGTTCTACAAAGAACTGGGCATCCCCGTGCCCCGCAAATGCCCCGACCAGCGCCATGCCGAGCGCATGAAACAACGCAACCCCCGGCATTTGTGGGACCGGCAATGCGCGAATTGCAAGAAGCCGATCCAGACGACATATTCGAACGACAGATCCGAGATCGTCTATTGTGAAGAGTGCTATCTCAAGAAAGTATACTGACCTCTGCCCCTCATTGAATCTGCTTGTTCCCTCGGAACAGCTCGTCCAATTCTCTCCGACAGCGCTCAATGTGCTCGGGTTTGAAATTTTCGCTCTCTTTGTCGAGTGCCCTTTGCCATGCCCGGTATAGGGTTTCCGCTTCGTGTTGGAATTCCCGTAATACGTCATCCAGATGCCTGACCGCTTCGATCGCATCGTGTTTCGTGGGATTCTTTTTCATCAGGTCCAACGTCGCACGATGGGCTTCGATCAATCTTTCATATCCGGCGCGCAGCGGAGTGACGTATGCGTCGACCACGGGTGTCACTGCCGTGACTGCCGCATCGCGCGTCTCGGTATCTGTCAGCCACTTGGAAAGATCATTCCCTGCGTTAGACGCCCGGCTTGCGAATCTCAGATCAATGCCGGAATCAGTGGGCGCGTTGAACATCGATGCGAGACCCGGCAGTGGGTTTTTGTTTTTTTCCGTACTCTCTGCCCCCAGACCCAGGCACTTTTCCATACCTTCCAAACATTGAACAACGCGGTCAGCCTCAAAACTGTCATGGCACATCTCGGAAGCCTCGTCGAGAAGACGTTCTGTTTCTCGCAGATTGTCGTGCATTGTCGATGTGGCCTTATAGTGCAAGTTATATTGAAGATCCAGGCTTGAGGCATTTTCAGACATATGAACATTATACTTTAAAATACGAATAAGTACATAGTACGCTCGCGTCCCATGTTTCACTGCACACGCCCCCTATTGCGAGGATTGTTGTTTAAAGCAAATATAGTGAGCGTATGCATGGTTCGGCTGCGCTCACCACGGGAAAAGCATGCGGAAATTGCAGCGCCTCATTCGATATACCCGCAGACGACTCGGCGTTCTATGCACAGCTGAAAATCCCGGAGCCCGCCTGGTGCCCGCCGTGCCGCGAGATGCGCCGCATGGCCTGGTGCAATGAGACGTCCTTGTACCAGCGCGAGTGCGCGAAGTGCAGGAAGAAGGTGATTTCGGAATTCGAGCCCCATAACCCGCGCATCGTCTACTGCATCGATTGCTGGTGGGGCGACGGTTGGGACCCGAAGCAGTACGGGCGCGCCGTGGACCTCTCCCGGCCGATCATGCAGCAGATCCACGAGCTCGAGCTCGCGATTCCCCATGCGGCGGTCAATACCGACCTGCAGAACGAGAACAGCGAATACACCCACTACGCGGGGCACGAGAAGAACTGCTACATGATGTTCCATACGTCGTTCGCGGAGGACTGCTACTACGGCTACGGCGTGAAGAAGGCCAAAAGCTGCATCGATAACCACTACTGCCACGAATCGGAGCTCTGTTACGAGTGCACCGACGTGCACGGGTGTTACGACCTCGGTTTCTCGCAGGATTGCACCAACTGCAGCGAGAGCGAATTCCTGTACGACTGCATCGGCTGCAAGCACTGCCTGATGTGCACGGGCCTCCGGAGCAAGGAATACTGCATCCTCAACGTGCCCGTGGGGAAGGACGAGTACGAGGAGAAGCGGAAGAGTCTCCGGAACGGATCGTACGCGGTGCAGCAGGCCGCACTCAGGAAATTCGAAGAACTGAAGCTGAAGCACCCGCGCAAGGCGCTGCGCATGGAAATGACGGAGGACAGCATCGGCGACCACCTGTACCGCGCGCGTAACGCCACCTACTGCTTCGACTGCAGCGACGTCGAGAACGGCAAGTACTGCTCGCAACTGCAACTGGGCACCAAGCAGTGCTACGACATCTATCAGTTCGGCATCAATATCGAGCTGTGCGTGGATTGCAGCCAGATCGGGTACAACTGCTACAACTGCCAGTTCGGCTTCGAGATCATCGAGCAATGCTCCGATCTCCAATACTGCATATCATGCCATTCCACCAAGAGTTCGTTCGGGTGCGTGGGACTCAAACAGAGCCGCTTCTGCATATTGAACAAGGAGTATCCCGAAGCCGAGTACCGCACCCTGTTGCCCAAAGTCATCGAACGCATGAAAACCGATGGCGAATATGGGGAATTCTTCCCCATGGCCCTGAGCCCCTCGGGCTACAACCAGACGATGGCGCAGGGCTGGTACCCGATGACGGAAAAAGACGTGAAAGCGAAGGGCTGGAACTGGGAGAAGAACATGCCCTTCACGAAAGGGCAGGAGACGGTCACATCGCTCCCCGATGCCGTGGGCCAGACGCCCGAGAGCATTACGAAGGAGACGCTCGCGTGCGTCACGTGCAAGCGCAACTACAAGATCATCCCCCAGGAATTCAAATTCTACCGGGAGAACAATTATCCCCTGCCCCGCGAGTGCTTCCCGTGCCGGCGGCAGCGGCGCCTGCTGCAGCGCACCCCGCGGCGCTTCTGGGACCGCTCGTGCGCTCGATGCAAGAAAAGCATCAAGACGACCTATGCGCCCGAGAGGCCCGAAATCGTCTATTGTGAATCCTGTTACCTCGCGACGGTGTATTGATTGGCATCAGTTAGCTATTTGAACGGGATTCACCCTGAGCGAAGCGGAGCGGAGTCGAAGGGCGATACAAGCCCTTCTGAACAGGTATACTGACCTTATGAAGAAATCCTGCACACAATGCTCCACCAGTTTCGAAGTAACCGACGACGACATGGCGTTCTACGATCGCGTCTCGCCGGTGATCGCCGGGAAAAAGTACGCGGTCCCCCCGCCCACCCTCTGCCCCGACTGCCGCAGCCGGCGGCGCATGGCGTGGCGCAACGAACGGCACCTCTACACGCATCCCTGCGGGCTCTGCAGAAAGACCAAGGTCTCGATGTTCCAGCCAGGCGCGCCGTACCGTGCCTATTGCAACGATTGCTACTACGGCGACGGGTGGGATGCTCTCTCCTGCGGACGTGACTATGATTTTTCGAAGACGTTCGCCGAGAACATGGATGCCCTGCTGCATGATGTCCCCCTGATGATGCTCTTCCTCTCGGGCGTGAACGAGAACTGCGAGTATACGAATTACTTCGGGCCCGATTCCCGCAATTGCTATCTGATGCACAACAGCGGCCGGGACGAAGACTGCATGTACGGCCGCGGGCTGATCGAATCGAAATCGTGCCTGGACATGCTCATCGGCAACGGCAACCAGTTCTGCTGCGAGTGCGTCAACGCGAGCGAGTGCTACCGCACGTTCTACTCCCAGAACGTCGCCCAGTGCACCGAGAGCGCGTTCTTATTCAACTGCCGGCGCTGCAAAAACTGCTTCGGCTGCTCGAACTTGGTGCAGAAGGAATACCACCTCTGGAACAAGCCGTGCACGCCGGAGGAGTTCAAGACGCAGATGGACAAGCTGCACTCGGCGTCGTTCGTCGCGGAGAGCAGGCAGAAACTCGAGGATCTGAAACGCAAAAGCATTCACCGCGAGAACAACAACATCAACGCCGAGAACTGCACGGGCGACTACATGACATCGTCCAAAAACTGCAAAGATTCGTACGAAACCAAGGGCTCCGAGGACTGCAAATGGCTGCTCTGTTCCAAGCTCTGCAAGGACTCCTATGACCTCTTCGGCTTCGGCTACGATTCCGAATTGCTCTACGAGAGCGTCGGGAGCGGCCTCAGCACGGCGCTCCTCTTCTCCTGGATCTGCACGTCGGTGAATGATTCCGCCTTCTGCCTCCAGTGCAATAACCTCCAAAACTGCTTCGGCTGCGTCTCGCTCCGGCACAAAAAGTACTGCATTTTCAACAAGCAGTACACGAAAGAACAATACGAGGAACTGGTGCCGAAGATCATCGCTGCGATGCAAAATGAAAAAGGGCCTGCCATGAACCGGAGCGCCGAAGACGCGACTGGTTCATGGGGCGAGTGGCTTCCCTGGACGATGTCGCCCTTCGGCTACAACGAAACGGTGGCGCAGGAATTCCTTCCGCTGACGCGTGACGAGGCGGTGAAGCGCGGTTTCCGTTGGAACGATGCATCGCCTCCGCCGCCCGAAGCCAAAAAGACGATACCCGCCGGTTCGCTCCCCGATTCGCTCAACGACATCCCGGATGACGTTTTGAACTGGGCCATCGTCTGCGAAGAGACGAAGAAACCCTTCAAGATCACGAAACAGGAGCTGGATTTCTACCGCGAGATGCATCTGCCGTTGCCGCACGTGACGCCCAATGAACGGCACAGGCGGCGCATGGCGCTGCGCAATCCCGTCGTCCTTCACGATCGGACGTGCGATAAGTGCAGGAAAGCGATCAGGACGACCTACGCGCCCGGGCGGCCGGAGAGCATCTACTGCGAAGCCTGTTACCTCGCTACCGTGTACTGATCATGACGAACTGTACGGTCTGTTCACGGGCATTCGACGTCTCCCCGCGCGAGCTCGACGCATGCAGGAAATTCGAAGTCGAGCCGCCCGACATGTGCTTCACGTGCGACCATATGCGGCGGCTGCTTTTCCGCAACGGCCGGCATCTCTACAAACGGAAATGCAATTTCTCCGGCCAGCAGATCATCTCGATCTACGCGCCTGAAAAACCGTACAAGGTCTATAAAAGCGAGTTCTGGTACGGCGACAAATGGGATGCGGCTTCGTTCGGCCGCGAGATCGACTGGAACAGGCCGTTCTTCGAACAACTGAAAGAACTCCAGCTGGAGGTGCCGCGACTGGCGCTCACGAACATCAAGGCCGAGAACAGCGATTACTGCAACATGACCGAAGGGAACAGGAACTGCTACCTGATCTTCGGCGGCGACTTCAACGAAGACTGCATGTACGGCACGTTCGGCATGCACAACAAAAGCGTGATGGACTGCGATAACAGCAATGATTCCGAGCGCTGCTACTTCATGAGCGACTCTTTCAACTGCTACGGCTGCCGCTTCACGTTCGACAGCAAGAACTGCAGCGACTGCGCCTTCGTGAGCGATTGCACCGGTTGCCGCGACTGCGTCTTATGCACGAATCTGACCCAGAAGCAGTATTGCATCGAAAACACGCAGTACACGAAAGACGAGTACGAGAAGCGGAAAGCGGAGTTCCTGAACGGTTCGTATGCGCAACGAAAAAGGAATCTCGCGCGTCAGGCCGAACTCCGTGCCGGGCGGGTCGTGCGGCCGACGCACATGCTCTCGTCGCAGGACTGCAGCGGCGATTACATCGTGAACTCGAAGAACTGCCACGACTGCTACGACGTCTGGGACTGCGAGGACATGCAGAGCGTGGTCCTCGCCAGCCACATGAAAGACGGCTACCGGTCCGATTGCGTCGGGCACAAGTCGGAGCTGTGCTTCAACATGCAGTCGACGGTGAACGTCTACGACTGCCGGTGCTCGTTCTCGGTGTTCGATTCGCAGTCGGTCCGCTACAGCGACTTCATCCTGAATTCCAAACACCTGTTCGGGTGCATGGGCATGCGCCGGAAGGAATACTGCATTCTGAACAGGCAGTACACGAAGGAGGAATACGGGAACCTGACGAAGAAACTGGAGGAGCACATGCGGAATACCGGCGAATGGGACCGGTTCCTGCCTCCCGAACTTTCATGCTTCGGCTTCAACGAAAGCACGGCGAACGATTTCTTTCCGCTCGCGAAAGAGGAAGCCGAACGCCTGGGTTTCGAGTGGTTCGACGCGCCGGAGGAAACCATACAGGCCGAGCGGACGATCCCCGCCTCGCAGCTTCCCGATGACATCGCGCAGATCCCGGATGACATCCTGAACTGGGCCGTCACGTGCGAGAAAACCGGGAAACCCTTTCGCATCATCAAGCAGGAGTTGGATTTCTACCGCCGGGAGAACCTCCCGGTCCCACGCCTGCACCCCGATGCGCGCCACGCCGAGCGCTTCGCCATGCGGACGCCGAAGACGCTCTGGAAACGCACCTGCGCGCAGTGCGGCAAGGATATCGAGACGGTGTACGGTCCCGACAGGAGTGAGACGGTCTATTGTGAATCCTGCTACCTTGCCACGGTCTATTGATCGACATCAGTTCGCTACTTGAACGGGATTCACCCTGAGCGAAGTCGAAGGGCGAGGAATGCTATTTGAAGGAAGTATATTGACCGTAATTGCCCGTAAAGCCGTTTTCTGGTATACTTCTTCGATGTCTCTCGACGCCCCTCTCCCGCAGCCGCCCCCGGAAAACCAACCGCAGCAGAAGCGGAACGCCGACCAGCAGCGTCGCCGTCCGCCCGAGCAGCAGCGCCCGTCGTTCGAGCTGGGCCAGTCGTATCAGCTGAGCCGCCAAAGCGCCAACAAGGCGCAGCAGTACTTCACCAAGATCGACGGCAGCACCGGCGCCTACCAGAACACGGCCGAAGTGGCGCAGAAGTTCATGGCGTCGAACCCCAATTTCCAGAGTTATCAGAAATCAAGAGGCAGTTTCGCGCCGCCAAACCAGGTGCCGCTGGGTACCGCCGGCGACGGTTTCGCGGGCATGCCGGGCGACCAGGTGATGTCGTTCCCGGCCGGCGGCCCCCGCGTGGCGCCCAGGAGAACGCCTCCGCCGGGCGGCGTACCGACGAGCCCGAATGCGCCCTTCACGCCGCTGCCCGGCGAACAGGTGTTCTTGGGGCCGAACGGGCTCTCCGTCCCCGCCAACAACAAGACGCGGATTGATGCCGCAATGCAGGATCCGGCCTTCCGCAAAGCATTCATGGAAGAAGCCCAAATCTACAGAAAACAGGTAGGTCCGAACGGCCAACCCGCGCGCTACCGCGACGTCACCCCTGGCAGGACGCCCGATATCCTGCGGCCGGCGGAAGCCGCACCCCGCCGCATCGGCGACATCGCGGCCTCGGGGACGAACCTGCTGCGCACGTCGACGCTTGGATCGGGCTGGAACGTCTCGCACGACGCGACCACGAACATCATCACCGCCGCCCGCGCCGGCCAGACCATCAGCGCGCAACTGCAATGGAGAAACAACGTCGCGTTCCTGAACCGCGCCGGCTTCCCCGAGGTCCGTGCCAACTCACCGCAGGAAGTGCGCACCCGCTTTCTCCAGTGGATGCAGTCGGGCGAAAAAGAGGCGAAGAACAAAGCGGCCGGGGCGAGGTAACCGTGCCGTTTTTGTGCGTCCGAAAGCCAAATCTTCCATTTACTATGGGCTCCTTTCGTGAGAAAATAGAGGATACCCATGAAACTCGTCCACCTCCACGTCGTCGTGCCCCAGGGAACCGAGGGGAACAAGAAACCGGAATCGAAGTTCCAGGAGCTGCTCATCAACATGCGCAACACCTTCACGGGCAAGCGCGTCGCGCTGGAGTATTTCGGCTACGCTCAGTACACGTACTTCTACATCACGGTGGAGGAGAACCTGCTCGAAACCATCGAAGGCCTCGTGTATTCCACGTTCCCGGAAGCCGAAGTGAAAACGGTGCAGGACTACACCCTCGCGTTCGACCCGAAGAAACAGGCGCTCGCGGGAGGCGTCGTCAGCCTGCACCACAGCGACATCTACCCCATCAAGACCTACGACGTCTTCGAGGAGGATTCCGCGTCGCGGCTCTTTTCGACCGTCTCCAAGATCGGCGCCCAGGACCAGGTGTGGGTGCAGATCATCGCCGAACCGCAGGACGACACCGGCGGCTACCACTTCCGCCGCGGCTGGCGCACGAGGTTCGCCAACCTGCACCACTTCTTCTCGGTCCGCGACCGCCTCCGCGAAGGCGGACGGAAGGCGATCAACGATATCCGCCATCAGAAAGCCCATGAGAAAGCCGAAATCAAGCCCTACAAGGTGAGCATCCGCTGCGCCTACATCGCCCCCGTGCAGGCCGACGCCGACCGGAAACTGCAGGCGCTCCTCTCGAGCTTCTCGCAGTTCAACGACCGCGACATCAACGAGTTCCACGGGCATCACGTGCACGGGACGGCCGCCTTCATCCGCGACTACCGCGCCCGCACGCACGCCAAAGACTACGTCCTGAACGCCAAGGAAGTGGCAACCCTCTACCACTTCCCCAACGCCGACTACGTGCCCCACATCGTGCACGTGCTCGCGCGGCGCAGTGACCCGCCCCAGGACCTGCCGAAGGTGGGCGAGAAGGACGTGAGCGGCTTCGGGCTCACCAACTACCACAACAACTTCGTGCCGTTCGGCATCCGACGCAGCGACCGCCGACGCCACCTCTACGTGGTGGGCAAATCCGGCTCGGGAAAGTCCAAAATGCTGGAACTGCTCATCAACGAAGACCTCAAGAATGGCGAAGGCCTGGCCGTCCTGGACCCGCACGGCGACCTCGTGGACGCGATCATGCGGTTCATCCCCGAGCACCGCATCAAGGACGTGGTGCTCCTCAACCCCGCCGACGTCGATTTCCCCATCGCCTTCAACCCGCTGGAGAAGATCGACGACGCGTACAAGATGCAGCTGACGGTGGGTTTCATCGACATCTTCAAGAAGCTCTTCGGCGGCAACTGGACCTACAGGCTGGAACACGTGCTCCGCTACACCACCCTCGCGCTCCTCGATAGCCCCAACACGACGGTGCTGAGCATCCTCAAAATGCTCACCGACAAGAACTACCGCCAGAAGATCGTCTCGCGCATCCAGGACTCGGTCGTGAAAAGCTTCTGGGTGAGCGAATTCGCGGCCTGGAGCGAGAAGTTCGATGCCGAGGCCATCACGCCGCTGCTGAACAAGGTCGGGCAGTTCGTGGCCACCAACATGATCCGCAACATGATCGGCCAGCCGAAGACGCTCTTCGATATCCGCGACATCATGGACAACAAGAAGATCCTCCTGATGAAGGTGAGCAAGGGCCTGCTCGGCGAAGAGAACTCGAGTTTGATCGGTTCCATGATCATCACGAAGCTCTACCAGGCCGCCATGAGCCGCGCCGACATGGCCGAGGACAAGCGCACGGACTTCTACTTCTACGTCGACGAATTCCAGAACTTCGCCACCGATACGTTCACCGAAATCCTCTCGGAAGCGCGCAAATACAGGCTGAACCTGACGATCGCGCACCAGTACATGGGCCAGCTCTCCCCCACCGTCCGCAAAACCGTCTTCGGCAACGTGGGCTCCATGGTGAGCTTCCGTGTGGGTGCCGAGGACGCGGCGATTTTGGCCGAGGAATACAACCCCGTCTTCAAGGAACGCGACATCATCAACCTGGGCGTCCGCGAGTTCTACGTGAAGATGTCGGTGAACGGCGAACTGCGCGAGGCGTTCTCGGGACGCACGCTCGACGCCCCCAAAACCGAGCGCGACTACACCCCCGAGATCATCGCGCACTCCCGGAAAATGTTCGCGCGGCCCCGCACGGAAGTGGAAGAGAACCTGAAAAAGTGGGACGAGGCCGCTTCGGCGCCTCCGAAAGAGGATGAAATGAACGTGGAGGAGAAGTTCGAAGAGCCGTTGATCTGATCACGGGATATCGTTCGCATCGAAGCGCTCCTGCACTTCGAAATCTTCCATCGGACGGAGGTCGCGGTCCATGTCGGGCTTCCACGCGGGGTTGCGGTAGATGCCCAGCACGTCGATGCCCTCCAGCGTGATGGAGGCGAGCTTGTCTTTCGCGGGCAGGGCGGGGGCGTAGTGGGAATCGTGGAAATTATCCAGGACGTACTTCGTTTCCCGGTTATTGAGGACCACGAGCCGCTTGCGCTGCTCCTGCGTGAGGATGTTCAGATTCTCCCATCCCGGGCTGCTCGTGACGTGCACGGAGATCAGCGAGCCGGAATCGTGCGCAAGGATCCACTCGAACCCCTGCCGGTACGAGAGGCCCCAGTAATCGAGCGCGAAGTAGCCCTCCACCCATTCGGGGGGGATGGAGAAGTACATGTATTCGAGCGGATGGTTGCGCACCATCCAGAGGGCCGAGGAACCGGCGCTTGCGATGCAGAGCGCGACCAGTCCCGTCCGGAGCGCTTCGCGCAGGGTCCTGGACGCCGTTCGTCCGAGCATGTTCCAGATGGTTTGAAGACCGTGGACCGCGAGCAGCAGCATCCCCGGGTAAATGAAGTACAAATGCCGCCATTCGTCGAACAGACGCCCGCGCATCACGATGACGATCAGGATGGGTACCATGAACCACAGGAAGAAAAGCAGCGTGTCCCGCCTTTCGCGCGCAAGCGACCACGGTCGCTTCACCGTCACCACTGCGAGTTCACCGGCCCCGATGAGGAAGAGTACCGAGTACAGGAGCGGCGTTTTGGTGAGGATATTCACCGGTATCCAATGCCAGGGAATCTCGCCCACCATCTCGCCCAGGTAGAACCCGCCGGGGCTCTGCTGGGCCGTCATCATATTCAGCATGGCATCGTAAAAGTGCGTCAAGGGTTGGTGCCACAAGAGCGGCCAGAACGCGATGGTGGAAAGGGCGAAAACGATGCCGTACACCGCGAGCACCTTCAGGTGCCGCATCCAGTCCACGTGCCCGTCCTCATGCGCTTCCCGCAGCACCAGCAGCGCGAAGAAGATGGAGACGTAGATGGGCACGAAGAGCCCGCCGACGCGCAAAGACATGATGAGTCCCGAGGCGATGCCATGGAGCACCGCCCGGCCGTACGTCGGACGGTCGAGGAAGAGCATCAGCGTCAGCATTTTGATGACGAAGCAGACCATCGCGGGGATGTCGCGGGTGTTCACGAACGAATGGCCGAAGAGACGAGGGCTCAGGAAGAAGAACAGGACGGTGAGGAGCGCCCAGCCGCGGTGCCGGAACGTGCGCACCGCGATGCCGTAGAGCGCCACGAGCCCCGCCCAGTAGAACAGGAATCCCATCGCGTGGCGGAGGATGTAGACGTGCCGCGCGTAGCGCAGATGCAGGAGCATCTCGACGGCGTACTGGATGATTTCGAACCACGCGCCGTGGAAGCGGATCCCCACGTTCGTGGGGTACGCGCGCCCGTGGAAGATGAAGCCGAACGCCTCCTCCCCCAGCACGTGCATGGCCTTCTCGTCCCACGAGATGCCGTAGTCCCGCGCGACCACCAATCCCAGGATGAGAAGCGCGCCGAAAAAAACGCGGATCCCCTGCGCTGACATGAGCCATTTCAATACCCTGCTGGAGGCATGCTGCCGCGAAGAAACGGGTGTCGGCATAAAGGGAATACCTGCTCAGGGGCGCAGTTTCCCGCAGTCTAAGTTCTTCCGGGGACTATTCAAAGAGGAAAATCCAGACGAGAATAGTACGGCCTGGGTGATAATCGACGGCTCCAGGCGATTGTGGCAACCGCTAAAAAAGGGTATGGTATCCCGGCTGAAATTGGCCAATTAGCTCAGCTGGTTAGAGCGTTCGATTCACATTCGAAAGGTCCTCGGTTCGAATCCGAGATTGGCCACCATTTTCTCCCTCGTTATGAGCATCGAAACACAAGCATCGGATTCCCATAAGCCTGCCGACAAGGAAGACTGGCGCAGGCTTGCAGGTATAGATCTGGTCGGTTGGCAACGTGACCTCAATGAGGCGTTGCTGGCGAATCTCAAAGCAAGCGGCGCACATCCTGAAATGGTTGCGGGGTTGGCGCACGATCTCGATGGTCTGCTTACGCAAGCGCAAGCAGTGCATGACAGGGCGGTACACGAATCGGGAACGGAACAATGAAACGCCTCATCATCAACGCCGACGACCTGGGCATGAACGCGGCCCGCTCCCATGGGATTTTCCTGTGCTTCGAACAAGGGATCGTGCGCAGCGCGACGCTCATCCCCAACGGCAGCCACAGCGACCAGGCCGCGAAGCACGCGCGCGAACGCGGCCTGCCCACCGGACTTCATTTGAATTTCACGGAGGATTTTCCCCTGAGCAAAGCCGACCACGTATCGACCCTCCTGTCCCCCGGCGGCATGTTCCGCGACCGCCACGAGCTCAAACGGCTGCTGGACGAAGGCACGGTGGAGAAAGAACACGTCGAACGCGAGGCGCGCGCGCAGATCGAGTGGATGTTCGACAGCTACGGCCAGCCCACGCACCTGGACGGCCATCACCACATCCACATTCAGCCGTTCATCGCGCACATCCTGATCCCCATCCTCGACCGGTACGCGATCCCCGCGGTGCGCATGCCCAATGAACCGCTCCCGCCCGTGGGCTGGAACATCACCGAGGAGCAGCTGGAGAAATCGAAAGCCATCAGCGACATGGCCGCGGCGGCCCGGCCGCTCTACGCGGCGAACGGCATACGCATGACCGACCACTTCCGCGGCCTGGCGATGAGCGGGAATGCCAGCAAGAAAGTCCTGCGCCACATCCTGAGCCGGCTCCCCGAGGGCACGACGGAACTGATGACGCACCCCGGCAGCCCGGCCGCCTACGGCTCGCCGTTCGATCTGGACCCGCAGCGGCAGACTGAATTCAACATGCTCATCGACGACACCATGCCCGAGCAGCTGAAGGGGTATGGGATCGAATTGATCTCATTCCAAGATCTGTAAAAGCTATTAGGTTCAGTAGGTTTATTATGTTTATGAGGAATTTTCCTCATAAACCTAATTCTCCTAATCAACCTACTGACCCTTACTGCTTTGCAAATTCAGGGTCAGCGTCGAGACGGCTTTCCTCCGGCAGGATCTGCCCCTGGTACTTGCTGTTCGGCTTCTTGTAGTAGGGTGTCTCCGCGGCCGAACTCATCTGCTCGAAGGCGATCTGGCAGATGCGCATGCCCGGGTAGAGCGCGATGGGCATGCGGTTCAGGTTGCTGATTTCGAGCGTGATGGTCCCCGAGAAGCCCGGGTCGACGAAGCCGGCGGTGGAGTGGACGATGATCCCGAGGCGGCCGAGGCTGCTGCGGCCCTCGACGCGGACCACCAGGTCGTCGGGGACGGTGATGACTTCCTGCGTCACCCCCAGGACGAACTCGCCCGGCTGCACCATGTAGGGCTCGTCGTCGGGGATCGTGATCATGCGCATGTTGCCCGTGAAGGTCTCGGGCTTGCGGGGGTCGATGACGGCGAATTTGCTGTGCTCGTAGAGTTTGAAGTTGTTGCCCAGGTGCAGGTCCATGCTGGAGGCATGGATGTAGGGGAACAGTTCGGGCTGGGGCGACTCGATTTTCACCCTGCCGGTCTTGAGCGCCATTTTAATGTCCCTGTCTGAAAGAATCATAACAATAGGAGAGGACTTGCCGCGGCGTAGTCACGTCGTACGTGACGGAGCCGGGTCATGCGCAAAGAGTACCACCAGTAATGGTATTTGCCATGGCAGGGAGACACAAAATGTACTCAGGAAGGTTGAAGAAACACTGGTTTCCGGGCCATAATGACCGTCCCTATGGCACAAGAAACCCTGCGGGGAAGAGCGGGCATGGCGGCGGAAGACGGCGACTCGTCGGAAGACGACGCGGCCTACGAGTGCGAGCGGCTCCGCAGCAGCATCGAACGGCAGTTCCGCGACGCGATACGCTCCGACGGCGTGGTGATGAACGACGAGGTGATGAAGGCGTCCATGGAAGGATTGCAGGAGGACAAAATGTTCCAGTACGGCGCCCGGTCCTACAAAGAACAGAGGGAATGGCTGGAACAGAGCGACAGGAAAGACACGCCCAAAACGATCGAGGAAGCCCGGAAGTACTCGTCGATGTACCGCGAAGCGGTATCGACCATGCGCCAGGAGGGCGCCCTCACCGAACAAAACGAACGGAACCTCCGCGCCCTCATCCGCCGCAACAGCGACAGCTGGATCCGCGTGCGGGATTTCTTCGAGAAGCCCGAACACGAGGAGAACAGCTTCAAAAGCTGGGTGAAGAACTGGAAGGAAATCGGTGAGAAGATGAAGGATATCAAGGGGCTCAAGCAGAAAGCGATGTACCTGAAGGGCGTGGTGCCCTCGGTGGACGCGCTCGAGACGGACGAATTCAAGAACGGCAAGGCAAGCAAACGCCTGGAGATGGTGCGCAAGGCACTCACGGACCTCACCAAGTACGAGTACGGCCATCAGGAAACCTACAAGGCCGCGAAGGCGCACCTGCGCTACGCGGTGGAACAGGGCGGCCTGCCGGCATCCAAAGTCGACGGCTGGCTGGCGCACATCTTCACGAAAACGGACGCCGAGACGTACGTGCTTCACGTGCTCCCCTCCCGCGTGCGGGACTGGATCGACGAGAGCAAGACCTACTCGGACCTCGAAGAGCGCGCCAAACAGGCGAACATCTCCTGCAGGACGCCGGAGGAGTACCTGGGGATGAGCTACCAGCAGCGCAGGAGCGAAGTGGCCCGCCTCCGCGGAGCCCTCGATGGCATCGAGAAAGCCTCGACCCACCCGATGCTGGCGCAAGTGCAGGAGCGCCTGGACGCGGAAGATTTCGGGACCGCGAAGAAGCTTGCGACGACCGTGGGCGCCATGCCCAACCTGACGAGTGCCGACCGGCGGTACCTGTTCGACCTCACGCAGCAGATCGACATGGAGTTGCAGGCCTCGGACGGCGCGACGTCGGGCAAGGCGGAGAAGAGCCCCGAGATCGAGGTGCTCGAAAAGCGCGCGGAGCTGGAGAAGGAGATCCACAAGCTCCCGCACGAGCTCTTCCAGTATTACGTGTGGGCGCTCCGGGAAGGCGGCCCCAAGAAGTGGGCGCGCCTGCGGCGCCTGCGCGTCTGGCACTACAACGTGAAGTGGGCGCACGCGCACGGTTTCCTGCCCGACGAGAAGGCCTTCCGGCAGATCAAGGAAGACACGCCACGCGATACCCGCCACATCGAGCGCCACGGCCACCGCGCGCGCGGCGTGGAGAAGATCGACGTCAGCAAGATCGGCCAGGGCGAACAGAACATGTTCCGCCCCATCGCGTCGGGCCTCTCGCGCGGCGCCACCTACTTCCGGTTCGGCAAGAACGACGTCGACCCGCTCAGGAAGACCGTCGATACCGAACTCACCGACGAGAAGATCAACTACTGGGGGCTCGCGATCGGCGAAGAAACCACGCTCAAGCAGTCGCTCGAATCATACGATCCCATCTCGAACGCGCTCAAAGGCCTGCAGGGCGCCGAGAATGCCGCCGGCATGCAGAACGAGCGCATGGATGCCGGCTACGGCACCATTGACACCGAAGTACAATATTCCACGGCGGCATAATTTTCCCACGTTTGCCCATGAAACGCTCCACCCTCTTTCTCCTGTGCCTGACGCTCGGCCTCACGGCCTGCGGCGGCAGCGTCGCGATGTCCGACGATCTCCAGACGCGGCTGCAGAACCCGCTTACGGCCAAGCGCTACTGGGCCGAGACGGTCGAGCGCATGTCGCTCCTGCAAATCCACAAGGACAAAGCGCTCGAGGATCAGCGGACCGCCGCCGTGGTGGAATCCGCCAAGCAGGACGCTCTCGCGAAGGAGCATGAGGCCGATGCCCGCATCGGCGCCGGCCTGATCGGCCAGTTCCTCACGATCTCCGAAGACACCGAGGGCCAGGCGTTGCTCGCGGAGGGGACGCTCTGGCTCGGCACCGATTTCGCAGCATACCCCGGCCTGAACCTGCACCTGTACCTCACCGAAGCGGTGGACCCGCGCGACGCGGAATTCCCCGACAAGACCGCCCTCGACCTGGGGCTGCTCCGCTCTCCTTACGGCGCGCAGTCGTACGCGCTGCCGGAAGAGGACAAAACCACGCCCTACCGCACCGCCGTCCTGTGGGACGTGCGATTGGGCAGACTCTATGGATTCGCTCAGCTCTCTCGCTGATTACAGTTTCGGCCCGTCTGTTTTAAGAGCTGCGTCCACGGCTGCCGAGATGTCGGCGAGCGTGGAAGCGACCTTGGTGCCGTTCACGACGTACGTGGGCGTGCCCTGCACGCCCATCTTCACGCCCTGGTCGTAGAGCGCGAGGATCGCTTTGCGCTTGATGTGCGATTTCGTGCAACGGTTGAACAGGTCCATGTCGAGCCCGAGGTCGGTGGCCCAGGTCTGGATGCTGCCCTTCTTGAGTTCGGGCTGCTTGGTGTAGGCGACGTCGACGAAGTCCCAGAACTTTCCCTGGTCGGCCGCGCACTCCGAGGCCTCGGCCAGGTCCATCGCGAAACGGTGGATGTTCTGGAGCGGGAAGTGGATGAAGTCGAAGCGGATCTGCGAGCCGTACTTCTGCAGGAGCGGCGCGTTGATGCTGGTGTAGGCCGACATGCACGCGGGGCACTGGATGTCGCCGAACTCCTGCACCGTCACGATCGCGTTCGGGTTGCCCTTCGGCGGGCTGCTCAGGTTCGCGGAGATGCCGGTGGTATCGACGCACGCGGCGAGAAGCAGGGACGTGAAGAGGAGTGCGGAGAGTTTTTTCATGAAATGAGAAAAAGGCTCGGTTATAGTGCTAAATAATCAAATTGTTCGCAAGTAAAACATTCTCCCGCTATTCTCGCCCCATGTCCCTGTACCGCAAATACCGTCCCAAAGCCTTCCCCGACGTCATCGGGCAGGACCACGTGGTCACGACCCTGGAGAACGCCGTGGCGCAGGGGAAACTGGCCCATGCGTACCTGTTCGCGGGGTCGCGCGGCACGGGCAAGACCTCGGTGGCGCGCATCCTGGCCAAGACCATGCTGACTCTGGGCATGGACGACGCGAAGCTGGCGCACCAGGTGATGCAGGCGGTGGATGACGGGAGCCTCGTGGACCTGGTGGAAGTGGACGCGGCCAGCAACACGGGCGTGGATAACATCCGCGACCTGATCGAGAAGATCCAGTTCTCGCCCGTCGTGGCCAAGGCCAAGGTCTACATCATCGACGAAGTGCACATGCTCTCGAAGGGCGCCTTCAACGCGCTCCTCAAGACGCTCGAGGAACCGCCCGCCTACGCGTACTTCATCCTGGCGACGACCGAATTGCAGAAGATCCCGGCGACGATCCAATCGCGCTGCCAACGCTTCACGTTCCGGCAGATCAAGGAAGACGACATCGTCACGAACCTTCAGAAGATCGTGGACGCGGAGAAGATCGAGATCGACCGGCCCGCGCTCCGGGCCGTGGCACACCACGCACAGGGCGGCATGCGCGACGCCATTTCGCTCCTGGACCAGTTGCGCTCGCTGCCCACGGTGACGCTGGAAGACGTGCAGCAGCGCATCGGCGAATCGGGGCAGGATTTCGTGGAAGGGATCTTCGCGGCCATCGAGCAGGGGGACAGGGAGGCGATCGTGAAGACCGTGGGGAAGATCGAGCAGGCCGGCATCCCGCTGGACGTCTTCACGCGCCAGCTCCTGGGCGAGGCGCGCGCGCGGTTGCACGCGGCGGTGGAGGCGAAAGAACCCATCGCGGACCTGAGCGCGCTTCTCTCGCATCTTCTGACGGCATTGAGGGATATCCGCCTGGCGCCCGTGCCGGGCCTGGCCCTGGAAACGGCCCTCCTTCAGCTGTGCGGACGCGACGAGGAGAAGCAGGAGAGCCGCGGCTTCTTCGGGCGGGCCAGGAAGACCGAAGCCGCATCCGAGCCCGCGAATGAAGCGCTCGCGCCGGCCGAGGACTCCCCCGCACCCTCAAGAACGGAAGCGAAGACGGAAAAGAAGGCGGCGAAGAAGGAGAAGGAAGCCGAAGCCCCCGCGTCGACGGTGGAAGCGCCGGAGCTGAACCTCGCCGCAATCAACCGCTCGTGGCCCGATGTCCTGAAGGCCCTGAAGACGCCCTCGGTGCGCATGTCGCTCAAGAACGCGCACCCGCACGGCGTCCGCGCCGGCACGTTGCTTTTGGTGTTCGCGTCGGCGTTCCATCGCGACAAAGTCGCCAACACCGATGCCTCGCGCGAGGTGGAAGAGGCGCTCCACTCCATCTTCAAGCGTCCCGTGAAGATCAGCTGCGAGCTGCAGGAAGAACGCACGACGACCCCGGCGGCGAAGAGCGACCTCGTAAACCTGGCAGAGGCAGCGAGCGAGGTTTTTTGAAAAAGGTGAAATGGCTTCATGGCAAAATGGTGCGCATGCGGTCTGCGATCTTATCTGCCGTAAAGTGCCAGTACTTGCGCTGCTCGCCGTGTAACCATTTCACCATTTTTCACTGTAGAATCGGTTCATATGCATCCTACTGAAGCGAAGAAACTCCTCCGCCAATCCATCGCCGAGCGCCTCGCGCGCCTGAGCCCCAAAGACCGCGCCGCGGAAAGCCGATCGGTGTGCCGCAGGGTGATGGAGAATCTGCCGACCCCCCCGCTCTGCGTATGCGCGTACATTCCGTTGAAAGACGAAGTGGATATCCATCCGCTGCTCGAGGAATTGCTCGCGACGAACTATGAGCTCTACCTGCCCCGCTTCGAAGGCAAGCTCGTCTTCCGCCGGGCGACGGACCTCAAGACCCTCACGAAGGGCAAGTTCGACATCCCCGAGCCTCCGGCCGATGCGGCAATGCTTGATCCCCAGGCCGAGACCGTCGTGCTCGTGCCCGGCCGCGCCTTCACGCGCGACGGCCAGCGCATGGGCCGCGGCAACGGCGGGTACGACATCTGGATCCGCGGGCAGCGGAAGGCGAACCCCGCGACGCAGTTCTGGGGCGTCTGCTTCGAGCATCAGGTCGTGAACGAGGTGCCCATGGAGGGGCACGACGAGCGGGTGGATGCGACGGTCACCGCGAGAATGATCATTCGACCTTGAAGGATTGATCAATTTCCTTGGTCATTGATCATTGCGTCATTGATCATTTTCTCTGTAACCTTCAATCCCCTTCCCCACGTTTCCACCTATGTTCACCTACGCCGACCTCAAGGCCGCCGATCCGGACATTTACGCAGCCTTGATGGGCGAGCAGAGGCGCCAGGTGGAAGGCGTGGAACTGATCGCCTCCGAGAACTACGTGTCCCCCGCGGTGCTGGAGACGATGGGCACGGTCTTCAACAACAAATACAGCGAGGGCTACCCGGGCAGGCGCTACTACGGCGGACAGGAGTACACCGATATCATCGAAACCCTCGCGATCGAGCGCGCCAAGAAGCTCTTCGGCGCGGGCCACGCCAACGTGCAGCCGCACGCGGGCGCGCCCATGAACGTCGCGACGTACTTCGCGCTGCTGGAGCCCGGCGATACCGTCCTGGGCATGGATCTGAGCCACGGCGGGCATTTGACCCACGGCCACCCCGTCACGTACCTGACCAAGATCTACAAGTTCGTGCGCTACAAGATGAAGGACGTGGAGACGGGCGAGATCGATTACGACGAAATGCGCGAGGTGGCCAAGCGCGAGAAGCCGAAACTGATCCTCGCGGGCTTCAGCGCCTACCCGCGCGAGCTCGACTACGCGAAGATGAAATCGATCGCCCAGGAAGTGGGCGCCTACACGATGGCCGACATGGCCCACATCGCGGGCATGATCGCGGGCAAGGCACTCAGGAACCCCTTCGACGACGGTTTCGACGTCATTACCACCACCACGCACAAATCGCTCCGAGGACCCCGCGGAGGATTGATCATGACGCGCGAGGCGGAGCTCGGGAAGAAGATCGACAAATCCGTGTTCCCCGGCTTCCAGGGCGGGCCGATCATGCAGATGGTGGCCGCCAAGGCCGTGGCCTTCGGCGAAGCCATGAAACCCGAATTCCAGACCTACGCGAAGCAGATCATTGCAAACAGCAAGACGCTCGCGAAGTTCTTCATGGACAAGGGCGCCAAGCTCGTCACCAACGGGACCGACAACCACTTGATGCTCATCGACTGCGTCACCTCCTGGGGCATCCCCGGCGGCGAGGTGGAGACCGTGCTCGACAAAGTGGGCATCACGCTCAACAAGAACATGATCGCGAACGACCCCCGCAAGCCCATGGATCCCTCGGGCGTGCGCCTCGGCACTCCGGCCGTGACCACGCGCGGGATGAAGGAAGGCGACATGGTCACGCTCGGCGAGTTCATGCTCCGGGCCGTCGAAAAGCGCGCGGACGAGGCGGCGCTGAAGAACCTCCACGAGGAGGTGAAAGCCTTCTGCAAGAAGTTCCCGGTGCCGGGGATCACGGCCTAAGGATGAAGAAATACGTCCACAGCGTCGTGGTTCGACGGGCTCACCATGACGCATTGCGGCCACTTGTTGAGCGAGTACAGTATCCACATACGTAAATACGTGCACAGCGTCGGCTATGCCCTTGCCGGCCTCGGTCATGCGTTTGTGACTGAACGTAACTTCCCCGTCTTCGTGATCGCATATGCCGCCTCGCTGGTGTTCACGTACGTCTTCCATCCATCGCCCATGGAATTCATCGCCGTGATGATGTCGGGCGGGTTCTTCCTGAGCATCGAACTGCTCAATACCGCGCTCGAGCGCTTCGCGGACGCCTTCGATACACACACGCGCAAACAGGATGATGTGCACCACCAGGCGATCAAACGGACCAAGGACGTGGCGGCCGCGGCCGCGCTCGTCGCGATTCTGGCATGGGTTTCGACCCTCACGATGGTGCTCTGGCCCCGGATCCTGCCCCTCTTAAAGTAAACAGAAATGGACATTGGATGCGTTTAATGGATTTCACATTCGGTGATCGCATCATGATTTTTCGGTACCATTTTTTCGCCAGAACGACCGAAACATGATGAATTGTTAGATAGTCTAACTAGTAGGCATTCAACCATTCAGGGCATTTTAATGAACAATAAATGTATTCTTCCATCATTCACACGTTCACGAAACACCAGACCATTGCGCGATTCCATGGCTCGATTATGATGATGTGATTTCCGCCGATGGAGATCCCGCACACACTCACAAACACCAACCTGTCCTTTCACACCACCGGCCGTCGCCCCCGCCCATCTGCCCGTCCAACCAAGTCAGGGCTATGGCCGGCAAGCCGACGCATGCAGAGAGAATGATGACCATCCAATGGTAAACGTTCCTCCCAGCCACTCATTTACATGATTGTTCACACCTGGGTCTAGCGACCGTCTTGCCCGGGTGGTCACCATCCTCTCTGCTCCGCAATGCCGCCCTTCCACATGAGGACCGTGAAGGGTGCATCCTTTTCTCCCCAGTGTTTCTCTCGAGGCTTTACGCCACTTGCAGCGACCGGTCCGGGGACTTCGGGCGGGACCCGAGGAGAAACAAGAATCCCCAGCGGGGCACGGAACGAGGATCCCTCATCCTCACCACACCAACTCTCACACACAGCTCAGCCAACGTCTTACACAGACACACTGACGCACAACGAGAGACACACAAAAGACTCCTACCGGGGTCTTTTTGTTTATGTTGGCGTCATATCAAACGATCTTTTTCTTTCCATCTGACCGGATTCGATTCGATATACTGCCGGATTCGCTGCAAGTCCATTGCTGATCGAATGACGCGTTCGTAATAATTTCGCTGCCATAATTTGACCCCGGGTGCGTTCCGAATGATGTTGATGCGTTTGGTAACGGCGGATTTGTATGAACGTATGACCGCACCCAATGAACCTGAAGCCGGACCTCGTAATAATTTGCGATCCATGTCCTGATCGGCGTCTGTAGGGGCGTAGCATGCTACGCCCCTACGCACGATGCCCGAATGAATGGTCGCATCATGATATAAATGCAAAATTCCATGAACATGGTTGGGCATGATCACAAATGCATCCAATGTTATAAATGGAAAATGACGGGGTAACGATTTCCAGGAATCATGAGCGATTTGACCGTATGCATTCAGATAAAGCCGGCCATTGGCATCGATGTCCCCGAGGACATTTTCCTTTCCTGAGACATTGATAGTAACAAAATAGCTGTTGCGAGCGTCGTAACCGAATTTTTTCAACCGTATCGACCGCCTATGATGTTTCTGCCAGTAATCGGGGTAGATCATCCGCATGATTCCACGCTACCGACGGTCGGATCGGCCGGCATGACCATTCGGATGCGAATTTTTATGTGTTTTGCCTTTAATGACTCGCCAAAGCCATCAAAGACGTTCTGCATGGCAAAAGAACGTCCTATTTTTCCTCCTTCTTCGGTTTTTTCTCCTTCGCCGCCATCATCGTCTTGCTGGGCGGGGGCACGCCTCCCGTGGCCGTCAATTTCTTCTCCAGGTCCTTCATCTTCGCGTCTTCGTCCTTGGTGAGGGCTTCCCCCAGGAACTGCTTCTTGCGGAGCGCATTGAAGTCATTCAGCCACATTTCGCGGTCGCGCCATTTGCGGTAGTCCTCCAGGCTCATGCCCTTGGCCTTGGCTTTCTTCTTCTCCTCGTCTTCCTTCTCCTTCGATTTCGCCGCTGTTTTGGCGTTCGAACGGGCCTCGCGGCCGCTCTGGACCCATTTGCCGATCTTGTCTTCCACGGTCTTCCGTTCCTCGGCGTAGCGCTCGCGGGAGAGTTTCTTGATGATCGCGATGCGCTTTTCATCCTGCCCGAACTCCGGCGGCGGGAGCATGCTCACCGAGAACGGCTTGCTGGGGATGCCTTTGATCATCAGGCGCAGGTAGGCATGGTATTTGGGGAGGCTCAGGATGTCCTTGGGCAAAATCATCTCCTCGAACTGCATGCTTAAGGGTTCGGCGTCGTCGGAACCGACCTGGAAGCTGACCATGCTGCCCACGTTGCCGAAGACCGCGTCGCGCAGGGCGGTCGATTTGTCTCCGATGAGGAGCTGGTTCACGTACTGGTGCGCCATCGTGAGGTTCAGGCGGTATTTGCGCGCTTCCGAGAGAATGGTCGCGAACGATTCCGTGGCGAAGTTCTGGAATTCGTCCACGTACAGGTAGAAGTCGCGGCGCTCCTTCTCGGGGATATCTGCGCGGCTCATGGCGTCCAGCTGGAATTTGGTGACGAACATGGAGCCGAGGAACGCGGAATTGTCCTCGCCGAGCTTTCCCTTGCTCAGGTTCATGAGGATGATCTTGCCCGTGTCCATCGCGTGGCGGACATCCACCTTGCTCGTCACCTGCCCGATGATGTTGCGGATGAGCGGCGTGCTGAGGAGCTGGCCGATCTTGTTCTGGATCGCGGCAAGGGCTTCGGTCTGGTATTTCTCCGACCACGAGGTGAACTCGTCCTGCCAGAAGCTCTTCACGACGTGATCCTGCACGTGTTCGAGGATCTTGGCACGGAACGTCGAATCGCTGAACATGCGCATGATGCCGAGCATGGACTGGTTCCCGGCTTCGGTGAGCGCCAAAAGGGTGTTCCGGAGGATGTATTCCATGCGTCCCGAGAACGCTTCGGGCCAGAGCTTCTTGAAGACGGACATGAGGCCCGAGACGACGAGCGCGCGCTCCTCGGCGTCTTTGCACTGGAGCATGTTGAAGGCCATGGGGAATTCCTTGTCCGAGGGATCGAAGAGGATGACGTCGTTGCTGCGCTCTTTTGGCACGAACCGCAGACACGCTTCGATGAGGTCGCCGTGCGGGTCGATGACGGCGAGGCCCTTTCCCGCGTGGATATCGGAAAAGATCATGTTCTCAAGCAGCGTCGATTTTCCCATGCCGGTTTTACCGATGACGTAGACGTGGCGGCGGCGGTCGTCGGGGCGGATGCCGAATTTCTTCCGTTCGCCGCGGAAGACGGCCTCGCCGAGGACGGTGATGTCGTCCTCGTTCTCAGCCAGCGGCAAATCGACCGGTGGCTCCAGTTTGCGGCTCATCACCCAGTCGATGTTCGGCGTTTTCACGAGGATGTTCGGGACGTGCCAGAGGGTGGCGACCTCCTCGGCCGAGAGCACGTACGGGCGGATGCGGAAGCCCGCGGGCAACCGGTCGAAGACGCGGGACGGCAGCGGACGGAAGCCGTTGCTGAGCGGCAGCGTGAACTGACGGAAACTGCCGCTGACCTCTTCCAGCTTGTACTCGGCGTCTTCCTTGTGGTCCGCGCGGGCGATGACGCTGACGCGCACGTTGACGCTGAAGAGCAGGTGGTTGAGCTTGTCGACCGCGCCGGTCATTTTGTCTTCGCGTTCGTGGCTGCGCATGCTCACTTTCTTCTCTTCCTCCTCCTCACTGTCTTCGATGACGTCGCCCGTGACCATGGATATTTTGTACTTGGAACCGAACCACGTGCGGAACCCGCCCATGAGCAGATCGAGCGGCCACCAGACGAGGCCGCGCCAGCCCGTGGAGAGGTGCACGCGCGAAAAGAACCGGCGGTACGCGCTCCAGTGCTTCGGGAGCCCTTTGCCCAGGAGCGGCAGGAATTTGAGCGCCCCCTTGCGGAAATGCTTGCTCATGGGCGTGATCACCACCTGTACGTGCGCCCGCATCCCCGGTTTCGGGTAGCGCACCAGCGCCGAGGTGACGCCCGCGATGGTATCCACCGCCTGGCGCGACGCGAGGTCGATATATTGCGGATGACGCTTGATGGGAAAGAGTTCGCTGTCGGTCAGGTCCAGGTCCTGGCTCACCACGATCTCGCCCTCTTTGGGTTCGAAGAGGTCGAGGGGCGCGGTATCGATTTCGCTGTCGGCGTATTGGCCGTAGAGCTGGCTTTCCACCAAAGGAGCCGCCTTCCGGGCGGCACGCACGAAGAGGCCGATTTTCCCCTCCGCGTAGCCTATTTCCAGGCCGATGGGCCCCTTGCCCTTGAGCGAGTGGAGGGAGGTCAGCACCGTCTCCATCGTGAGCGGCCCGTGCGAGGCCTGCTTTTCCTCGGGATCGGGCAGGGCGGGACGGATGCGGAGGAGGATCTGATCTGCTGGAGGCATCAGTGGGAACGCAACAGGTCGGCGACGAGTTCGAGCGCGACGGTATTGTACGCGTAATCCATGCGCATGGGACCGAGAATTCCGATCATGCCCTTGCGGTCGCGCACCTTGTACGCCGTGACGATGAGGCTGCAGCTCTGGATCTGCTTGAACACGTGCTCGTCGCCGATGTAATACCGCGTCTGGTCATCCACTTCCACGGCGTCCAGCAGCTCGTTCAGCCGCTCTTCCAGCACTTCCACCACGCCCGTGGCGAGGCCGGGATTCTCCAGGAATTCGGGCTGGCGGAGGATGTTGGCGAGGCCGAGGTAATAGACGCCCGGCTTATGGGGGACCGTGGCGAACGCGACGTTGGGGATCATCTGCGCGAGGAGCGCGACGGCTTCGTAGGCCTTTTCCTGATCCTTCCGTTGGAAATACTGCTCCTTGAGACCGACGAATTTCTTCCGGACGATCTTCTCCTGCGGACCCGGCTCCATGAACTCCTTCACGTACGCGCGGTAGCCCTTGGAAGTGGGAATGCGCCCCGCGCTGATGTGCGGCTGCTCCAGGAACCCTTCGTCGCACAGGAGCCGCATTTCATTCCTGATCGTGGCTCCGGACACGGAAAAACCCGCGGCCTCCAGCAGGTTCTTGGACCCGACCGGGATGGCCGTCTGGATGAACTGATCGATGATCGCGGCCAGGAGCTTACTTTGACGGGAATCCATTGAGCGAAGTATAGCACTCTTGGCTTGAGAGTGCTATTGGCCCGTAGGCTTAGTCTCGAAATCAACTACGGTGAAACTCTTGGCCTGTCTTCGCTTCTTCTTTGGATCATGAAACTGCACGAGAACGTTCCGCGGTTCCAGATCCATATGGATGTTTTCCAATGCACGCCGCAGGATCGACAGCTCTTTTTTGTATCCCCCGTGATCCTGCAAATTCATGGATGCAGGCACATATTTTGAAAGGAGATAGATATTTCCACGGTCGTAGACGGATCCGACGAATTCCTGAACCCTGAAACGCGGATCCCCTATCGCTTCTACGGCCTCCTTCGCTTCCTCTGCTTTGTCGATCTCTTCCGTTCCATGATGAACCTTCAGAATGTCGACTCGTTTGAATACATGGTTTTCAAACTGTCGAACGCGGCTGCTGTCATAGGGCCTGCAGAAGAGTGACTGCACTTCCTTTGCAAACGTGTGACTGCATCTATCGATGTTTTCAGCCGAATTCTCGATAAAATGTGTTGGATTGTCACAAAAAGAACTGGGCAATTGCATGAGCATCTCCTCGGCCATATCCATATCGTGCAAGCCGTCCTCTTCGTCATTCCAAAAAACAGGCTTCTCGTGTGTCCATGTATGGATTTTTCCTGATACGTCCGTTTCCTTCAGCAAACCGATGCCGCTCATTTCACTCCTGTCTCGTGGCAATGCACGTGCTGAGCTCTCATGGCAGATGTGATACCAGTTTTCCGCTGCGAATACCAAGAGAATACGAAAAGCGAATTGGTGCCTGAGCACTTCGTCCTTTTTGCCCTTCAGTACAGTACCCATCACGCTTAAAAATTGGTGAAGGTGACGAACCGCATCGGTTCGGGAAGGCCTGTGTTTCCCCAGAAAGTAATACGCATGTGATACCAATCTCTTCCAAATCTCCTCACGCTCTTTTGAACATTCGAGAAATTCTTCCGGAAACTGACGAAGTAGATCGAACGCCGTGTTTTCCTCTATATGATTGATATTCTCGTTGTAACCGAGTGAATCTGAAACAGCCGCAAATGATTTCACCCATTGACTCAGCTGAGACTGCCTTGTTCTTAACCGTTCGTCTTCGGCAAAACGGGCTTGCTGACGTTCCGTAGGAATATTCTTCTCCATCTTTTATATTTTTGTCAAATTCAAGGCAGAATGCAAGGAAAAGATTCGATCGCTTTCTGCTCCTTCCGCAGGCAGAAAGCCCGCACTAGCGTGTATTACGCAGTCTTCTTTTTGGAGGCCGCCTGGATCTTGCGGAAGCGCTCGACGCGGCCGCCGCGGGCGGCTTCGGCCTGCTTGCCGGTGTAGACGGAGTGGCAATTGCGGCAGTTTTCCACGCTCTGCTCCTGGACCGTGCTCGGGATCATGAAGACCGACTTGCAGTTGCTGCAGGTGGTTTTGGCGTCCTGGAAGACCTGGGGGTGGATGGCGGATTTCATGGCTGGGAGAGTTTACAGGAATGAAAAAAGCCTGCAAGGGCGTATGTATTTGATAGAAAGAGAAATGGTTGAATGGCGAAATGGCTACATGGTTATGGGTCTAATCACCATTTAACCATTCAGCCATTTCACCGAATATCCTGATTTCACGCACTGCCTACTTCTTTCTCCAGCTTCTTCGAGCGTCTTTTCGCCGCGCGTTGTGCCTTTTCCTCGATTTCGGAGAGCTGTTCCTTCTCCGCCTCGAGGGCTTCGACTTCCGTGCTCTGCTCTTCCAGGGCCGCCTGGAGCACCGCTTCTTCGGCTTCCTTGTCCTGGAGCACCACGCTCATGGTGGCGACCTTGTCGCCGCCGTTGAGGCGCATGACGATGACGCCCTGCGTGGCGCGGCCGCGGGAGGGAATTTCTTTGAGTTCCATGCGCACCATCTGGCCCTGCTTGCTGACGCAGAGCAGGTCCCCTTCCTCGCCTTCGTTGAGCACGTGGGCGCCGATGATGTCGCCCGTCTTGGCGGTCAATTGAGCCGCCTTCACGCCGCTGCCGCCGCGACCCTGCAGGCGGTACTGGTCGACGGGCGTGGACTTGCCGAGGCCGTTCTCCATCACCACGAGCAGCTTGCTCTGGGGGTTGGTGATGACCGCCGCCTCCACCACTTCATCGCCCTGCCCGAGCAGGATGCCGCGCACGCCCGCCGCCGCGCGTCCCATGGAGCGCACGTCGGTTTCCTTGAAGCGGATGGCCTTGCCCTTGCGGGAGAGGAGGAAGACTTCGTTGTTGCCGTTGGTGGCGCACACCCACTTGAGCTCGTCGCCCGGCGGGAGCTTCTGCGCGATGAGGCCGCTCCTGCGGATGTTGTCGAATTCCGTGACGGCGGTGCGCTTCACGGTGCCTTTGTTCGTGGCCATGAAGAGCTCTTTGACGCCGCTCAGGTCGGCTTTGAGCATCGCGGTGATGCGCTCGTCGGGCTGGAGCTGCAGCAGGTTCACGATCGCCTGGCCCTTCGCGACGCGGCCGGCCTGCGGCAGTTCGAAGGTGGGGAAACGGAACACGCGCCCGGTGTTGGTGAAGTAGAGCACGTCGTCGTGGTTCATCACGTGCAGGAGGCTCATCACTTCGTCGTCTTCCTTCATGGTCATGCCCTTGATGCCCTTGCCGCCGCGGTGCTGGGCCCGGAACTGCATGGGGCTGAGGCGTTTCACGTAGCCCGTGCGCGTGAGGGTGACGATCATCGGGGCGTTCGGGATGGTGTCCTTCGCGCTGAACTCGCCCACCGCGTGCGGCACGATGGCCGTGCGGCGCGCGTCGCCGTAGGACTTTTTGATCTCGAGCGTCTCCTCTTTCACGATCTTATCGATGCGCTTCTTGTCTTTGAGGATGGCCTCGCACTCGGCGATGAAGGCAAGCTTCTCGGCGAGCTCTTCCTCGATCTTCTTGCGCTCGAGGCCCGCAAGCGTCTGGAGGCGCATCTGGAGGATGGCGTCGGCCTGAAGGTCCGAAAGCTTGAACTTCTTCATGAGGTTCTCCTTCGCGATCTCTTTCGTCTCGCTCTTGCGGATGGTCTCGATGACGGCATCGATGTGATCGAGCGCCTTCTTGAGGCCCTCGAGGATGTGCGCGCGCTCCTTCGCGCGGTCGCGGTCGAAGGTGACGCGGCGCTTGATGACGACCCGGCGGTGGTCGATGAAGATCTGGAGCAGTTCCTGGAGGTTCAGGAGGCGGGGCTGGATGCCGTCGCCGAGCGCGATCATGTTGTAGCCGAAGCTGCTCTGGAGCTCGGTGTGCTTGAAGAGCAGGTTCAGCACCTTCTGCGGGTACGAATCCTTCTTGAGCTCGATGATGATGCGGATGCCCTCGCGGTCGCTTTCGTCGCGGATGTCGGAGATGCCCTGGATGACCTTGTCGGTGACCAGCTGCGCCATCTTCTCGATCATCGTGGACTTATTGACCTGGTACGGGATCTCGGAGATGCGGATCTGGTAGCGGCCGTCGCGCACTTCCTCGATCTCGGCCTTGCCGCGCACGGCGATGGTGCCGCGGCCCGTGAGGTACGCCTGCTTGATGGCTTCCTTGTCGTAGACGATGCCGCCCGTGGGGAAATCGGGGCCCTGGACGAACTTGAGGAGGTCTTCCACCGTCGCGTCGTCCTTCTCGAGCAGGTAGAGCGTGGCGTCGAGCAGTTCGCCCATGTTGTGGGGCGGGATGTTCGTGGCCATGCCCACCGCGATGCCGACGGTGCCGTTCAGGAGGAGGTTCGGGATCTTGGCCGGGAGCACGCTCGGCTCCTTGCGGGACGCGTCGTAGTTCGGGACGAAGTCGACGGTGTCTTTCTCGATGTCGAAGAGGACTTCATCCGTCACCTTCTCCATTTTGGCTTCCGTGTAACGCATGGCCGCGGCGCCGTCGCCGTCGATGCTGCCGAAGTTGCCCTGGCCGTCGACGAGCGGGTAGCGCATCGAGAAATCCTGCGCCATGCGCACGAGCGCTTCGTACACCGAGCTGTCGCCGTGCGGGTGGTACTTACCGAGGACATCGCCGACCACGAGCGCGCACTTGCGGTAGCGGGCCGCGGACCGGAGGCCGATTTCGTGCATGGAGAACAGGATGCGGCGGTGCACCGGCTTGAGGCCGTCGCGCGCGTCGGGGAGCGCGCGGCTCACGATGACGCTCATCGCGTAGTTCAGGTAGCTCTCCTCCATTTCGCTCACGATCGGCCGGGGCGCGATGCGTCCGATGTTCGAAATCGATTCGCCGCCGCCCGAAAGAGGCTGCTGCGGGTCGGGGGTCGGGGGCGTTTTGTCGCTCTTTTCATTATTTTTGGCAGACATTCGAAAAGGGGGAGGTGTATCGGGAAAATGATACAGAAAACTCGCGGGGAAAAAAGCCCTTTGCAGCAAAAGATTGCGTCAGGGAGCGATTTTTACACATCAAAAATGCACGTGTGGCAAGTGCCGCCGATGAGGTAGGCTGGACGCGTGTTATCTATTGTTTCAACGCCGATAGGAAACCTGGGGGACATCACGCTCCGGGCGATCGAGACACTGAAGAAATGCGATGCGATCGTGTGCGAGGACACGCGCGTGACGGGCAATCTGCTGACACAACTCGAGATCCCGAAGAAAGAACTCGTGAGTTTTCACGGGTACACGGATTCATCGAAAGCCGATTGGTTGATCGAACGACTCAAGCGAAATGAGCATCTGGTGCTGACGAGCGATGCCGGGACGCCGGCCATCAGCGACCCGGGGTACGCGGTGGTTTCGAAGGCAGTCGAGGCCGGCATCAAGATCGAAGTCATCCCCGGACCGTCCGCGTTCCTCGCGGCCCTGAGCGGGAGCGGGCTGCCGATCCATGAATTCACGTACCTCGGCTTCCTGCCGCTCAAGAAAGGCCGCAAGACGCTCCTGGAATCGCTGAAAGAGGAAGAGCGGACGGTCGTGTTCTACGAATCGGTGCACCGCATCGAAAAGACGCTCGGCGAGATCGCGGAAGCATTGAAGGATCAGCCGGACCGGAAGGTGGTGATCGCGCGGGAACTGACTAAAATGCACGAAGAGTTCATCCGGACGACCGTCGGGGGGCTTCAAGACGCAACGAAGACGCTCACGCAGAAAGGCGAGTTCGTCGTGGTGATCGGCGGGGCCTGAACCGTCCTAGAACAGCACCGGCACGCCGCCCGCCCCTCCCGGCGCGCAATGAACGACCCACGCGGCCAGGTAGATGGGACGCTGGGTGTTATAGAGGAGGATCGCCGCGGGCTTCGCCCACCACGGCAGCGAGGTGATGTAGAAGAGCATGTTCGTCTGCCACTGGAAGAACCCCATCATGCATTGCGCCGTCGTGAGCGGGCCGCCCGCTCCCCCGCCCCCTCCGGGGGGCAGGCCGCCTCCGGGCGGGCCGCCGACGCCCGTGTAGTTGACGCACGCGGGGACTCCGAGCGCCGCCGCCCATCCCGTACCGTGGGAAAAATCAGGGAGTTGGCCGGCGGACCAGTCGATGAGCAGATTGCGCAGGTACCACTGTGCGCGCTTCGGGAAGAAGGAGATCGCGTCCACGTAGCCGTAGGTGACGTTCGGGTTCGTGCTCACCGCGAATCCGTTGGCCACGGGAAGCCGGGGCACGTCGTCGAAGTCGATGGGATTCGCAACGCAGCGGTTGCCCGGCGCCAGGAACTGCGTGCCTTTCGGATAGTTCCAGGAGGATCCGTACGAAATGAGCGGCGGGCACGCCTTCTCGCCCGCGTTCGGTGCCGGGAACGGCGGATATCCTTCCGGGGGCGTTCCCGCGATCCTGTGGCCGGGCGTGTGGCGCGTGGGCCAGGGCGGCTCGGGTTCGTCATACGGAGGTTCCACGGTGTTCGCCGCGTTGCAGGGTATGCCGGGGATGCTGAAGCGGCAGATGGGATCGCGGACGCACCGGGGCACGGGGCCGATGCCGAAGAGGCCGGTGCTGAGCGGGTTCACCGGCGCGAAGACCCAGTACCAGTTACGGGCGGCGGGGTCTCCCGGAGGCGGCACGCACGCGCACGTCCTGCACGTCTGGCCGGCGGGGCAATCGGCGTTGTTGCCGTCGCATTGCTCACGGGGGCGCTGCACGATGCCGTCGCCGCAGTACCCGGTGCCCGGGACCCGGAAGCGGCAGTCGGGCCCGCAATCGCTCTCCTCCTCGTAGTTGAAGGCGCCGTTGTCGCATTCCTCCCCCGGGTCCACGACGAGATTGCCGCAGAGATCGGAGGCGGGCGCAGGGGCGCACGTCATCGCGGCATTCGTCCTGCACCGCGCGCCGCCGTCGGCCGCGACGGCGATGCACGTCAGAGCCGGATTCGCGTTCGCGCAGGTGAGGGCGTCGGAGGGACCGCCGCAGACGTCGCACGGGCACGACGTGGTGGGGCCGCCCGCGAGGCGGCATTTCTGGCCGATGCACAGGAGCCCGGACGCGCAATCGTCCTCGTTGACGCACGCGCCGCACAGGTTGGCTTCCGCCGGCGCCTCGGCATTGCAGAACGAACTGCAGCCGTCTCCGTTCACCGCGTTGCCGTCGTCACAGTCCTCGGAGGCGTCCACGACGCCGTTCCCGCATGCGCCCCCCGGGCCCTGTTCGCAGACGCAATCGGTGGAAAGACAGCTGTCAGGCCCGCACGTATCGGCCGCGCCATTGCCTACGTCACACTCCTCTGCTCCTTCCATGATCCCGTTGCCGCAGACGGCCATGCCGGCGGAGGAGACGAAGCCGGCATTCACGAGCGCCGTCTGGCTCGGCCCGTGCGACAAAAACACCTCGGTGACGAGGAAGACCGCGCAGACGATGGCACTCACCGTGAATCCCGAAGCCAATGCGAGGGAACGAAGGCGCATTGGAGCCGAGTGTAGCAGACTCCCCTCAGGGCATCACGCTCCGCGGGTCGACGTGGACCCCGTTCTTGATCACTTCGACGTGCAAATGCGCGCCCGTCGTCATGGGGCCGGCGCCGTGCGTGCCCGGCGTGCCGCCCGAGCGCCCGATGACCTGCCCCTGACGGACTTCCTGACCGTTCACGACGCCGAACGACGACAAATGCCCGTAGAGCGTGGCGTACCCGCCGCGGTGGCCGATGAGGATGTAGGAGAAGCCGCGCGCTCCCCCGTCGCGCGCGAGGAACACGATGCCGTCGGCGGCGGCCGCGACCTCGGTGCCCTGCGGCACGGCGATGTCGATGCCGTTGTGGGGCACGCCGAAGTGCGCGTAGTAGCTCTGGTCGTGGAAGCCCGCCGTATGCGTGCCGTCCGCGGGCCAGATGAACGTCGTCGCGGACGCCTGCTCGCGGTAACGGCCCGGCTGCGCGGTGCGGAGGCCCTTCTGGATGAGCTCGCGTTCGGCCCGCGCACGGAGGCGGGCTTCGATCTGCGCCATGTCGCCCTGCATGCGGAGGATTTCTTTCTCGACGTCGGCCGTCTCGCGGCGGATCTCGTCCATTTCCTCCTCGCTTGCCGCGAGCTGTGCCTGCGCGAGCGCGTGGAGCCGGTCGGCCTGCAGGTACTCCTTCTGGACCTTCACGCGTTCGGCTTCCGTGGAGGCGAGCTGGGCCGCCAGGTCGCCCGTGTTCTCGAAGAGCTGGGCCTGCGAAAGCAGCGAGGTTTCGCGCGTCTGCTGGAGCGAGATCAGCACCTGCGCCTGGGCCCGCGAGAGCGCCTCGCCGCGCACCTGGTCGTCGACGCTTTCTCCGAGCGACCCGCCCAAAAGGCGCTTCGAGAAGAGCCGGAAGGGCGAACCGCCGTCATCGGCGACGAGGAACTGCAGGAAACCGCCGCGCGCGAACCGCGCCAGCCGCTCGCGCTCGCCGTCCATGCGCGTCACCGACCGCACTTCCAGGTTCATGAGCGCGTCGGCGTCGTCTTCCATGGAGCGCATGCGGTCGCGGAGCAGCGCCACCTGGAGGCGCAGCGCCCGCTTCTTCTTATTAAGGTCGGCGAGCTGCTTCCCGGTCGCGTCGATCGTCCTGCGCGCCCTGTCGGCGCTCACGCCCGCGGTGGCCGCCTCGCGGTACCCGTCCCGCGCGCGGTCGAGCGCGTCGGAAAATTCCTCCTCCGCAGCGTCCCGGTTCAGGATGGTCGCGAGCCCCGCTCCGCCGAGTGCGACGGGCACGATGAGCGTCAGCAATGCCGTGATCAGGAGGACGCGGTTGAGGGTGTGCATTTCAAGACAGTATAGCGGAAAACCGGAGTTTTTGGAACCGTCCCCCGGGCGCCTGCTATACTCGAAACCTATGATTGCCCACCTCCGCGGAGCCGTGCATAAAATGGACCTGGGGGAAGCGACCGTGGACGTCGCGGGAGTGGGGTACAAGGTGAACGTGCCGCTGGACGTGTGGGAAGGCCTGGAGGAGGGCCAGAACCGCATGCTCTGGATTTCGACCTACGTGCGCGAGGACCGGTTCGAGCTCTACGGCTTCGCCGACGCCGCGGGCCTCCGGATGTTCGAGGAGTTCCTGAAGCTGCCGGGCATCGGGCCCAAGACCGCGCTGGAGCTGTGCGCCGTCCCCCGCTCGCTCTTCGCGCAGGCCATCGCCGAAGACGACCACCGGCTCCTGACCTCGGTGAAAGGCATCGGCAAGAAGACGGCGGAGAAGCTGCTCGTGGAGCTGAAATCGCTCGACGAGAAGCGCCCGGGCATGTTCGCCTCCGCCGGCGCCAAGGGCAGCTTCGACCAGGACGCGATTTCGGCGCTCACCGCGCTCGGGTACGACCAGCAGACGGTGATGCACGCGCTGAAGGAGCTTCCTCCCGCCCTGACCTCGACCGAGGAGCGCGTAGCCGCAGCGTTGCGTTCGCTCTGAACTTCTTCGTTCCTATGCTCCAACTCGATATCACCGCCGCGCTCGCCAAGGCCATCACGCCGTCAAAAGGCATCCCCGATCAGGAGATGGTGGCGCTGCGCACGGGCATGAAGAAACACGTGGAGAAGTGGCTGCAGGAACGCGAGCAGGGCGACCACGCGTGGTCCATGAACCCCTACGACAAGCAGGCGGCCCAGCGCGTGACGGAGACCGCGATGACGGTGAAGGGCAAAGGCATCCGCACCGTCGTGTGGGTGGGCATCGGCGGCTCGGGGCTCGGGCCCCGCGTGCTGCAGGAGGCCTTCGGGCGCAACGACGGCATCGATTTCATCGTGGTGGATACCATCGACCCGGCCGTCCTCGGCGTGCTGCTCCACGAAGTCGACTGGCGCTCCACGCTGCTGGTGGTGGTGAGCAAGTCGGGCGAGACGCTCGAAACCATGAGCGCGTTCTTCCTCTTTTTGGACAAGCTCCGGAGCCAGAAGAAGCTCCAGGTGCAAGACAGAGTGATCGCCATCACGGACCCCGAGAAAGGCTCGCTGCACGATTTCTGCATCGAGAACGGCATCACGATGCTCCCCCACCCCTCCGACGTCGGCGGCCGGTATTCCATCTTCACGCCCGTGGGCCTCTTCGCCCTGGCACTGCTCGATGGCGACGTCTCGGCGTTCCTGCGCGGCGCGAAGGAGATGGATACTCTCTGCCAGAAGACGCAGCTCGACGAGAACCCCGCGGCGCTGCTCGCGAGCGTGCAGTGGATCCTGGATACCAAGCGCGGGTACCCCGTGCGCGTGATCATGCCGTACTCGACCCGGCTCCAGTCGCTCGGGCGCTGGAACCAGCAGCTGATCGCCGAAAGCCTCGGGAAGAACGAAACCGGCAACCCCATCCCGTCCGCCAGCATCGGCACCCAGGACCAGCATTCGCTCCTGCAGCAGTGGATGGCCGGGCCCCGCAAGCAGTGGCACATCTTCGTGCGCGAGCTGGAGAAACCCCGCGTGAGCGTCCCCGAGGACCTGCCCGGCCCCTTCGCCTACATGAGCGGCAAGACGTTCGGCCAGCTGCTCGACGCCTGCTACGACGGCACCTCGGCGGCCCTGACGGAAGTGAAGCGGCCCCACGTGACGCTCGCGCTGCCGCGGCTGGATGAGCTCCACCTGGGCCAGCTCTTCTTCCTGTTCCTCACCGAAGTGGTGATGCTCGGGAAGCTCTACCGCATCGACCCCTACGGCCAGCCGGCGGTGGAAATCGGCAAGAACATCACGCGCGGCATCCTCGGACGCGGCCGCGAGTGATTCTTAACATGTTAACGAACGAACCGGTTTGCGCCGCGCCGACTCTGTCTTATACTTCCCTCCCGTTCCCCTACACCCCCTATGCCGAAGGCAATCACCGACGCCGATTTCGAGAGTGAAGTCCTCAAGTCCGCCGTTCCCGTCGTGGTCGATTTCTGGGCTCCCTGGTGCGGTCCCTGCAAGGTGATGCTGCCCATCATCGAGGAGCTGGAACAGGAACTGGGGGGCAAGGCGGCCTTCGTGAAGATGAACGTGGACGAGAACCCGGAGGTGCCCGGCCGCTACAACGTCATGAGCATCCCGACCTTCCTCATCATCAAGAACGGCGACGTCGCCGGCAGCTTCATCGGGGCGAAGTCGAAGGAGGACGCCCGCAAGGTGATCGATACCGCGCTGGCCGCATAAGCATGACGACGATCCTGAGTCTCATCGGGATCATCGCCTCGTTTTTCATGATCAAGAAGCGCGAGATGGTGGCCGATATGATCGGCGAGGGCGAATGGATGCGCAAAATCGGCGGTGTGCACCTGGTGGTGGTCTACTGCGGCATCTTCCTGTTCTTCTGGAGCGTCGCCGCCCTCACGGGCACGCTGGATATCTTCTTCTCGCCGCTCAAATCGCTCCTCAGCCCTTTCATGGGCAAGCCCGAAGCGACGCCGATGTACTGATGTGATTGGTGGAGCTGAGGGGAGTCGAACCCCTGGCATCCTGCTTGCAAAGCAGGCGCTCTGACCACTGAGCTACAGCCCCACTGTTCCGATTGTACACTACGCAAAAACCACATATTTGACTGAAATAAAAAAATACGATAATTTAGCAAAGTATGGGTATCAATAAACCGACGAACCCAGAAGGTGGTAACGGGATTCTTCCGTATGCAATAGGCACGGCGATGTTTCTTCTGGCCATGGGCAGTTGCTGCACTCTCCGCATCGCCGGATGCATGGCCGAGAAAGAGCGGCAGGAAATGAAAAAAGAAGCCGACAAGAAATTACCCGAGGGGCTGGAGAAGAAATAACAAAAACTTACGTCACAATCTCCTCCACCGCGTCTTCGTCGATAGCGGTGCGGATTTCCATGCCGATGCGTTCGCCCATGCTCATGGGGTGCCCGTACAGGTAGCCCGAATACGGCGTGGCGGCCACTCCCGGCGAACCGGGAACGCGGAAACTGACGTCGAAGATGACGATGTCCTCTTTCCCCTCTTCGGCCACCACGGCGCCCTGGAGCGCGAACGGCCCTATGATGCCTTTGCCGGACGGGTCGAGTGACTTGGGCAATTTCTGCGTGGCTTTCACGAACTTCTCGCCGAGCTCGAAGGCCTTCTCGAGGATCGATTCCTTCACTGTCACCGCGATGTGCCCCGTCTCGATGCGCTTGAGCGGGATCTTCCCGGCGACGTTCCGCTGCTCCTCGGCCGTCATGTGGAGGAAGCCGTCGAGGTTCGTCTGCCTGCGGGTATCGGTACCGAGCAGTTCGAGACGTTTGCTGATGGGTGACCAGAAGAAGTTGAAATTGACCGCCGCGCCGACGATGAATTCCTCGATGGGCGCCTCGCGCCAGTTGAGGGCGATCTTCCCCCCCCCTTCCAGTTTCATGCCGGTGTGGACGTAATCGTCGGGCGAGGTGACCACGAAGAACCCGCGCTCGTACCCGCGTTGCGCCTCGGCGGCTTTGACGATCACCGGACGGTCGATCTCGTCGGGGGTCTTGAACAGTTTGGGGATCCGGATGCCTGCGTCACGGAGAAGATGATACTGGTTGTACGGCTGGTTGCGCTCCTCGAGCTTGAGCAACGTGCGCGAGCCGAAGATGGGGACCTGGAAGTCGTTCTCGACGGCGGAAAAATCGTCGAAGTAGACCCAGAAGTACCTGTTATGAACAAAAACCGTGTTCATTTTCCGCAGCTTCTGCTGGATCTGCTTCTTGAGAACGTCCTGGAATTGATCCACCACGATCGTCTCGTCGACGCAGCCGACGTCCTTCCTGGTCTTGAAGTACTTCGCATACGTCTTCTCCCTCCCCTTCCTGCCGATGCAGACCGTCCCGAACCCGAACATCTTCGCGCCGTGGCACACGTCGAGGGCGCTGTGGCCGCCGAGGACGCCGACCGTCAGGTTCTGGAGATCGTAGCCTTTGAGGAGAGTTTTTGCGTTCATTGGCGAAAGTGTAATGAAAGAAGGGCTGGGAAACCAGAAGCCAGAATCCGCGTAGGGTGAGAGGTAAAAGTCAGAGGTTTGAAATACCTTTCTCCTTTGCCTCACCTGGTTTCCGGTTTCTGGCTTCTTTGCCTAACCAAGTATTTCACTGAGTTTCCCCTCCGAAATCGCCTGCTTGATGTCGCGCGCGATCCTGCGGCCCGTCGACATCGGCACGTCGTACTTGAGCGCGGTGTAGGGCGAGCCTTCGACGAAAGGGTTGGTGCCGGCGACGATGCGCGCGCTGATCTCGAAGACGAAGACCTGCACTTTGCGCGTCACGATGGTTTCCAGGCAGAACGGCCCGAAGAGCCCTTTGCCTGCCCCGAGCGTCTGGCTGGTTTTGACGACGCGGTCGCCCATGTCGAAGAGGTCCGGGAGCATCGACTCGCGGATGACGAGCGGCATGTTCCCGACGATGGTGTAGCTCGTGAAGATGTTCGCGGCGAGCTGATCTTCGGCGCGGATGCGGCCGATGGAATCGGCGTTCGATTCGTAGCGTTTGTCCATGCCCATGATCTCCAGCTCGCCGGTGATGGGCGAGTAGAAGTAGTGGACGTACACGGGCACGCCCACGATGTATTCCTGGATGACGAAGTCGTTGTCGTCGGGGTATTTGCGGTTTTTCACCTCGTAGAACTGCTCGGCCGACTTCGCCACGAAGTACCCGAACCCCCCGCCCGCGCCGTGGAATTTGACGATGACGGGACGGTCGATGTCCTCGGGTTTCTCGAAGACGCGCGGAAGCAGCAGTTCGGCTTTCTCCAGCCACGTGCGCTCCATGTGGCGGTTGCTTTCCCACTCGAGGATCTCCTTGGTGCCGTAGTACATCGCCTTGGTCTCGCGCACTTTGTCGGGACCCAGGTACGCGACGAACGACCCGTGCGGGATCACGATGGCGTTCCGTTCGCGGAGCATCGGGTCGATCTTCGTGTGCCACTCCGCCCAGTCGTCCACGAGCACGATCTCGTCGGCGACGCCGTAGCTCTTGTAGGGCCGCTCCTTCCCCTTCTTGCAAACGACGAGGTTGCGCATCCCCTCGTCGCGCGCGCCCTTGAGGATCTGCAGGGCGCTGTGGCTGCCCATGGTGGCGATCACGTAGTCCTGCGGATTACGTGAAACCTGAGAGGGCCTGTCCTGAGCGGAGCGAAGGACCATAGGGATTTTGGTGAATGTATCGCAATTGAAGCGCGAAGGCAAGAGATCCACGAACGAATGCCCGTACCTTACGATTTCTTTCTGCTCCCGAACTTCGCTTCGATCGTGTCGCCGTCATGGAGCGGCATATCGGGTGCGCTGCGGCGCCCGTTGATGCGGATGGTTTTGACGAACGGATGGCGGTTCGGCGCGATGATTTTGATGAAGTCCATGGCCGTCGACGGCTTGGGGATGTGGTACATGGACCCCTCGGCGTCGAAGACGATGAGCCGGTCTTCGCGGAAGTAGGTGCGGAGCGCCTCCTCGAACTTCTGAGGCGAACGCGCGGAGGCGCGGAGATGCGTGAGGTTCTGGAACAGGCTCACGCGCGCGGGCTGCGCCGTGAGCGCGTACACGTACTCTTTGTAGCCCTGATGGTTGGCCAGGCCGTACTCGCACTCCACGTGCATGGCCTCGGTGCGGATCTGGATTTCCACCGGCTGCTCGGTGACGCCCGGGAGCGGGAACACCACGGTGTGGATGGAGCGGTAGCCGTTCTCCTTGGGCGCGCCGATGTAGTCTTTCAGCTTGCCCGGCATCGGGCGCATGCGGCCGTGGATGACGCCGAGCGAGCGGTAGCAATCGTCGACGTCCTTCACGATGATCCTGAGCGCGAGCCGGTCGGCCACTTCCTCGAAACTGCGGTGCTTGAAGACCATCTTCCGGAACGTGGAGTAGAGGCTCTTGCGCCTGGTGCTCACGTGCGCCCGGATGCCGCGTTCCTTCAGCGCCTTCAACGCGAAGTCGCGCGCCTGGCGCAGGCACGCGTCGTCGGCCTGGCGGTGCGCGTCGAACTGGTCCCGCAGCGCCTTGGCCTGCGCGGGGTGCGCCACGGGGAAGCAGGCCTCTTCCATTTCCACGCGCCACGCGTGGAGGCCCAGGCGTCCCGCGATGGCCCCGTACATGTGGAGCGTCTCGCTCGCGAGGAGCTTGCGGATGTGTTTCGGGAAACGGTCGAAGTGGCGGATGTCGTTCAGGCGGTGCGCCATGCGGAGCGGCAGGAGCCGCGGCTCGCCCGTGAAGGCCGCGATCACGGCGTCGAGGTCTTTGGACGACGAATCGATGTGCAGGCGCCGGAGGCTCTTCATCCGGCGCACCAGTTCGCGCTCGGGGGACTTGAGCGGCGACGCCTTCAGCAGGCGCTCGCCGTCGGGATGTTCGAGGAGGTCGTTCAAGAGCGCGACGGCCAGGAGGGACGCGTCTTCGCCGAGTTCCCGGAGCGTCACCGCCACTTCCAAACCGTGGAGCGCGTAGCTCTCCCCGCTGCGCCGGCTGAGCCGCTGCAAGTGTTCGCGCGCGTACTCGTGGATATAGTTCAGCCTCGCCGCGTCCATGGGCGGCAGTCCGCGCGTGAGGCGTGCGAGGAGGGATGGGGGCATCCGGGCGAATGATAGAAGATCGAAGAAAAAAGGCCAAAACATTGTTTTGACCTTCGATCTTCAGATTTCAGATTCAATACCCCCTGTACTCGCGCCCCATCTTCTCCATGATCTCGCACTGGGTGCGGCGGAGCGTGTTGCCGACGTACTGCTCGCAGTCGTTGTCGATGCCCGCGGAGGGTTCCACGGAGGGCGACGCGTGGCCGCAGTACGCGGATTCGGCGTCCTTCTGGATCTTCTTCAGGGCGGCGCGCGCCTTCGCGAATTCGGGGCGGACGGGCAGCGTCTTCTTGAGCACGGCCTCGATGTCGGCATTGATGTCCGTGGCGGCCTCGCAGGCGGTCTTCATCACCACGACCGCTTCGGCCGAGGACGAGGACGATTCCTCTTTCACCGTCGGCGCCCTGCTCACGTCCGTCGGCTGCACCGTGGCGTCCTTGTGGTTGCGGCCGCGCGCGAGTTCGGAACCCGGGAAGGTGTTGAGCGCGAGGAGGTCGGCTCCCATGGAAGCGTTGCTGCCGTGGGGAAGCACGCCGGTGACCGTGAAGATCACGGCAAGCGCGACGCTCGCGAACCCGGTGACGATGTCTGCTTTGGACATAAAGTTGTGGGTATGAATGTGAATCGCGGCGAAGTCCGCTGACGACGCCGGATCGGGACAGTATGCCAGAAAGCCAATATTTATTCAATAGAAAAGCCCGGCTTCGTCTGCGGACTACGACGCGGCATCCTCAAAACATCGCGGCGTAGTTCCGAGCCGAAGCGAGGAACGAAGACGGATGGAGGTGCCGGCGAGGATCGCACTCGCGCATGAGGGATTTGCAGTCCCTTGCCTTACTACTTGGCTACGGCACCAAAAGACCGGGGAAGGATACGAGAAATGAGGGCACATTGGAAGACGGATCGACAGAATGAACAATGACGCAGTGAACAATGAACAATGGAATGATCAACAATAAAATGCACAAGTAACAGGCTTTTTAAAAGCTTTCCATACTTGACCATTGCTTCATTGTTCATTGATCATTTCGAACTGCTCTGCGCCGCCGGCTCCTTCAGCGTGGACGATTTCACGATGGTGGTCACTTCGTTCTCCAGGCCGCTGCCGATGGAAAGCGGCGTGAGCGCCGTGAACGTGTAGCCCGTCCTGTTCTTGCCCACCACGCTCACCTGGTAGAAGCGGCGCTCGGGCTCCTCGGGGAGCGGCTGGGCGCTGAAGACGTGCATGTCCACGGCATTGCCGTCGATGGTGACCGAGCGGCTGTCGATGAGCTTGTAGCCCGGGAGCGTCGAGACGGCGCGGATGCTGGCCTTGCTGTAGGCGGCGGAGTCGGCGTCCTGAGTGAGTTTTTCCTCGGTGACGGTGACGGTCGGGAACTGCCCCGAGACGGCTTTTTCGGCCTGGAAGGCCGCGATCACCTCGGCCGGGAGGCCGCGCTCGTCCAGCGTCTCGCGCGCCACCACGTTCCATCCGTCGGGCAGGCAGACGCCGATGGTCCCGTCCCAATACTGCTGGGTGCAGACGGCCTTCGAGGAACCGCCGCCGCCGCACGCGGAGAGCAGGAGAGGGATGGCCGCGAGGAGAAGGAGACGGCGACGCATATCGGAGGAAGCATACACAGATGCGAGAGCGCTGTAAAAAATGCAAAGAGCAAAAGGCAAATGGCAACAAACAGCAAAAAGCTGACGGCGGAAGTTTCAAATTGTTTTACGGATTGCATTTTGGTCCTTCTTGCCATTTGCATTTTGCCATTTGCCATTTCATCGACAGTGGACAGACTCACCTTTCATGTCTTTATATCCCCACACTCGATTGAGAAAAACGGCTTTCCCTGCTATAATTATCCGATTTATGCGTTCGAAGTTTCTCACCGCCATCCTGCTCGCAAGCATGCTCGTCCCCACGCACATCAGTGCCGCGGGGCGCGTGACCGTGGAGACCACCATCGCGGGGCTGGAGGCGCAAGCGGAACTCGCCGGGTTCCCGGCCAGTACGAACGTGGAAGTGCACGTGGTGAGCCCGTCGAACGACGACAGCGCCATCCCCGCGCGCACGGACGCCTCCGGCATGGCCCGCGTCTCGATCCCCTCCTCGCTCCTGGAAGAAGCCGGCACGTACGAAGCCTACGTGCGCTTCGGCACCGGCATCGCCGCCACCGTCGACTTCGAGGTGCTCCCCGACCGCGTGGACCCGGGCAACTCCACGGTCGCCGCCGATTCCGGCTCCGTGACGCCCGACGGCCGCGACGAAGTGACCGTGACGGTGACGCTCGTGGACGCCTACGGCAACCCGCTCGGCGGGCGCCCGGTGGAGCTCATCAGCAGCAGGCCCGAAGACAAGATCGCCCCGCTCACCCGTGAAACCGACGCGTCCGGCGCCGAGCATTTCTCGGTGCGCACGCTCAAGCCGGGCCAGATGGTGCTCCGCGCCATGGACCTCCTGAGCGGCACCACCATCGGCGGCAGCCTGCAGATCGCGGCGCAGAACGGCGTGACCGACGCGCGCCCCGTGGGCAACTCGTACACCGCGCAGCTCACGGACCCCGAGCCCGCGGCTCCCCCGCTCCCGCCGTCCGGCTCCGAACCGGCAAGTTCCGGCGTCTCCTTCGGCAGCGCCGAATCGTTCGACGTCACGCTCCAGCCCGAGCAGCCGAAAGTGAACGAGGTCCTGAACCTGACCATCGAGGCGCTCGACGCCAACGGGCTGACGGCCGAAGACTACGTGGGCCAGGTGGAGCTCTACACCGACACCGACCCCGGCGCCGTCGTTCCCGGCTTCGGCGACGGGCACGGCGAAGTGAGTTTCAAGGCCCGCGACCTGGGCCTCCGCCGCATCCCGCTGAGCGTGAGCTTCTCGAGGCCCGGCCGCCAGACGCTCAAGGTGATCGACAAGACCGACCCCGCGCACGTCATCCAGGGCAGCATCACGGTGAACGTGAGCGGCGGCGAGGTGCAGAGCGGCCGGAAGATCGAGATCCTCTCCCACAAGGACGGCGGCCGCGTCACGGGCGTGAACATCCTGCTCGAAGGCATCGGCCCCGCGTACTCGAACCTCACGGTGACGGGCGGCCTCACCGACGTGGCCGGCGAAACCGACGGCGCGGGCAAGTTCTCCATCCCGGTGGACCTCGACCCCGCGCTGAACGAATACGTGCTCCGCGTGCGCGAGGAAAGCCGCGGCGACGACTCGGGCCCCATCCACCTGGTGCGCGACAACGTCGCCCCCCTCGTGCAGTTCCATTTCGACCCCCCGCAGCCCCAGGAAGGTTCGGAAGTGCTCCTGACCGTCGCGAGCGAACCGCATCTGAAATCGGTGACCATGACCATCTCCAACCAGTCGCTCGAGCTGAGCGAGCTGGTCGCCACCCCCGGCCAGTACCAGGTGGTGTTCCGCGCGCCGCCGCAGGGCCAGTACCCCGTGAGCGTCGCGGCCACCGACGACGTCGACAACACCGGCAACGCCGCCGGCTCGATGCTCGTGCGACCCCGCGACGTGCCGGTGCCCCAGAACGTCCGCACCGAGACCATGTTCAACGGCGTGAACCTTTCCTGGGACGGCCTCGACAACGAAGGCATCGATTCCTACGTCGTGCACGTGGGCACCGGCGCCGGCGCCTTCTCCTCGTCGCTCGACACGCATGACGCCCGCACGGGCGTGGCCGTGATGGGCCTGAAGGGAGGCGTGACCTACTACTTCAACGTGACGGCGAAGAAAGGCATCCTCGAAAGCCAGCCCAGCGAGACCGTGACGGCCGTGCCGCTCGGTCTCTCGATGGACGCCAAGGCCCAGGACGGCGCCCTGCTCATCGAGTGGTCGTACCCCGACGAGCAGGTGAAATCGTTCATCCTCGAGTACGGCATCGAGAAGGACAAGTACCTCGAACGCCGCCTCATCGAAGGCAAGCAGCGCGCCTACATGCTGCATGACCTCATCAACGGCATCACCTACCACATGCGCATGACCCCCGTGTCCGTCACGGGTGACGTGCTCAAGGACATGGCCGCCGAAGCCGAGGGCACGCCCAAGGCCGGCACGCCCGGCTTCCACGCGGGCCCCAGCGACCCCGCCCCCTTCCCCACCGACCCGAACGACGCGACGGTGGCGCCCCCCAACGGCATGCACGACGGCGCGCCCTCCACCACGGGCAGCGGCATCCCCTCCGTGGCGCTCATGGGCATCGTCTGCGGCACCGCCATCGGCTTCATCCTCTGGTGGAACAAAAAGCGCTCCCTGAAGCAGGCGGAGGAGTTCCTGAAGATCATGAACGCAAGGTACGGACGTTGATGTTCATTAGAAATAGGACGAAAGCATAATGGTAACATGGCGAAATGGTGAGCAGGCAACCTGCAAGCTGCATGACAGAAAAACCCGTGACCCGCTTGCGCACCATTCCACCATTCGACCATTCGCCTCTTTGATTCTATCACCCCCTCCATGTCAGCCTTCCGTACCCTCTCCATCGGCGGAGCCACCTACGACCTCTTCGTGCGCACGGGCAAGGATATCGTCTGCGACGACTGCGAACCGAAATCGCTCCTGCTCCCCGTCGGCCGGAAGATCCGGGTGCAGGAGGTGATCGAAACCTGCGGCGGCGGCGCGGCCAACAGTTCGGTGGGGCTCGCGCGCCTGGGCCTGGAAACGTCTTTCTGCGGCATCATCGGCAGCGACCAGTGGGGCGAACGGATGCTCCAGAACCTCCAGAAGGAAGGCGTGGACGTCTCGGGCGCCACGGTCATCGAGAACGAAACCTCCAGCTTCTCCATCATCCTCAATACCGATTCCGGCGAGCGCGTGATCCTCTACTCCACCGGCGCCAACGCGCACCTGCACGACGCGACGTTCGACAAGGACCGGGCCGGCCGCATGGACTGGCTCTACTTCAACCACATCCACGAGAAGAGCCACGTCATCGAAGACGACATCGTCCGGATCCTGAGCGACTACCCCCGCGTCGGCATGACGTGGAACCCCGGCGGACGCCAGCTCAAGAAGGGCATGGAGGACCCGGGCAACGCGGCATTGCTGCGACGCACGGGGTTGCTGCTGCTCAATAAGGAAGAGGCCGCCGTCTTCACGGGCAAGAGCACGAGCGAGGACGCCATCCGGGTGCTCCTGAAGGCCGGGGCCATGCACGTGTGCATCACCGACGGCCCGCACGGGTCGCTCGCCTCGGACGGCCGGACCCTGTACTTCTGCGGCGCCGTCGAGGGCGCCCCGGTGACGGATTCCACGGGCGCCGGAGACGCCTTCGGGACGGGCGCCACGTGGGCGATCGTCACGGGACTCGGCTTGCCAATTGCCCTCCAAGCGGGTACGATAAATGCGACAAGCGTCCTGGGTTCCATCGGCGCTCAGGCCGGTCTCCTCACACACACCGAGATGCAGAACAGGTTGAACCAGTCTGCGCTCCGGGTGGAGGCACGACCCTTCTGACGCTTGGGATATCTACCCCCACCTCATCATGTCGGACGACACGCTCGTGCAGATCCAGGAATTGATCGACAGCGCCACGTCTTCGCTCAAGACCGCGCACGCCCTGCTGCGCGACATGACGGGGGTGAGCGACAGTAACCGCGAGCGCCACATGCTCCGCGCGGGTTCCATGGCCTCCGGCGCGCCGGCTACGGGCCGCGTGATCGAGGGCAGTTTCGACGGCCAGAACATGGTGGACAGCAAGGGCCAGACGTACCCCGTCCCGGCGAACTACGCCAGCAAGAGCAAGCTCGTGGAAGGCGACGGCATGAAATTGACCATCACCGATGAAGGAAAATTCATCTACAAGCAGATCGCGCCCACTCCCCGGAAGACCGCGCTCGGCGTGCTCATCCAGGAAGACGGCCAGTACAAGGTGCTCTCGGACGGCAAAGCCTACCGCGTGCTCCTGGCTTCGGTGACGTTCTACCGCGCCGAAGTCGGCGACCAGGTGACGGTGCTGCTCCCCCAGCAGGGCGACGCGAAGTGGGGCGCCGTGGAAGCCGTGATCCCCAAGCACCTCGCGGACGCCGCGGCGAAGGGCATGGTCGGCGGCAGGGATGACGGTGAACTGAGTCCGAACGTCGAGTAGAGGTAAAAGAGGCAAAGGAGATAAGGGAGGAAAAGGAAGACAATTTTCTTTTGCCTCTTTTTTCTCTCTTACCTCATTCACTTCTTCCGCCTGTGCTATCCTTTGGCGCGTGAAACTCCGCCTCTCCCTCGTCCTTCCGCTCGTCTGCGCTTTGCTCGTGGCGGGGGGCGTATGGCTCCTCATCTGGTGGCAGATTTCGCATACCTCCGACCGGCTCCGCAAAAACATCTCCGGGGGAGGCACGACGGCCGATGCCGCCTTCGCCCTGCCCGATGACATCGGGGACGAGGGCGACGCGGTGCTCATCCACCTGCGTCAGGGCGATCTGCAGGCCCTGCAGGGCGACTGGGCCGCGGCCGAAACCGAGTACAGGGCGTCGGTGGAGAGCGGCGGCGGCATCCCCGCGCTCCGGAAGCTCGCGCAGGCCGAGATGCAGCGCCGGAACTTCGACGGGGTGAAGGCGACCATCGCCACGCTCAAGCGCGAGGGCGCGAAGGAGGAAGACATGCTCCTGCTGGAATCGCTCGTGCTGCTGCGCACGGGCGAGTTGACCCAGGCCCAGACGCTTTTGACGGGCGCCGTCGAGTCGCCCCAAAAGCAGTACGGCCTGGCGCTGCTGGCCATCGTCCAGGGCGACAACGAGACGGCGAAGAAAGACCTTGCCCAGGTGCAGACGGGCTGGGACCCGACGCTGCGCGCCTACGCCCGCACGCTCCAGGCCGCCTACGACGAAGCCGCGCTCTTCCCGCAGACCAAACCCATCCATTTGACGACGCTGCTCGCCCGCTCCCTGGCCCAGGCGCAGGAGTGCGAACTGGCGCTGCCGCTGCTCGCGCCCGTGGTGAAGGAGCAGGACGACTACCGCGACGCATGGATCGTGCAAGGGTACTGCCAGCTCACCACCGAGCGCTTCGACGAGGCGCTCGCGTCGTTCGAGAAGGCCTACAACATCGACCCCGAGAAGCCCGAGATCCAGTACTTCCTGGGCCGCACCTACGTCGCGCTGAAGGACAACGCCAACGCCGCCACGTTCCTGAAGTACGCGCTCGAGAACGGTTTCGAGCCGAAGAAGGAAGCGCGCGTGCGCCTGGCGGCCGCCGCCTCCGCCGCGGGCGATACGGAGCTCGCGTGGGAGCAGTACGACCAGCTGGCCCGCGAATCGGACGTGGACATCAAGACGGTGGAGACGCTGGTCGCCCTCAGCCTCACGATCGGCAAGAAGCAGGAGGCGATGGGCTACGCCGAAGCGGCGGTGAAGCGCTGGCCCGAGGAGGCCAAAGCCTACGAGCTGCTCGGCTGGACGCAGGTGGAAAACGGCGACAAGGAGACGGGGAAGAAGAACCTGGAGCATGCCCTGGAACTGGACCCGGATTCGGCCGGCGCGAAGGACAAATTGGGCAAATTATAGTCTCGTAGGAGAGGAAATTTTCGGGAAATTTTGCGTATCGCCCCTCGGTTTTCCGCTTTTCTAAGCACAAAAATTGACCATCTTCCCCTGGCAAAGTGGCCTCTTAGAGGCTTGTTTTCCTCGGGCCGAATCAGGAATGTAAATGATCATTTTTCATTACCTCTATGCCGATCCATTCCTTCAAGCCACGGGGCGAAGAACTGGCACAGCGCGTGATGCTCTCCGCCTCCCCTCTCACCCCGCAGCCGGCCCCGTCGCTGCAGGCCCAGGTGGCCGAGATGACCTCGGAGCCCCGCCGGGAAATGAGCGTGCTGTTCGAGATGCCGGACGCGCCTGCATCGGAGCAGCCGGCCGCGCGCACGGCCCACGCCGCGCCGCAGAACGAAGCCGCGTTCATGGCCGCGTTGCAGAGCTTCGTCTCGGAAGAAACCGTGGACGTCGGCACGGAGCACGGCGGAACGGAAGAAACGGATACGACCCACGAACACCCCGAACATGACCCGAACCATCCGGGGCACGTGGACGGCGACGAGCATGAAGGAGAAAAGGCCGGCCGCGGAAAAGACGAGGAGCACGAAGAAGGCAAGAAACATGGAGAGGAAGAGGAGGAAGAGCACGGGCATGCGCACGCGGAACATGGCGAGCACGAGCATGTCCACGCCCACGAGGAACACGAGGAGCATGTGCATCAGCATCATGAAGAACACGTGCACGTGCACGATCATCCGCACGAGCACATCCATGGAAACCACGAGCACGGCCATACGGAGCATGAGCATACAGAAGACCCGCTTGCGGAGGACGAGCACGGCGAACACGGACACAAGAAGCACCGCGAGCATGCGGGTCATGACTCGGCGCATGCGAAACACGAGCCGCATGAGGACCACAAGGCCCACCATGCCGACCATCATCACCATTGCGACGAGACGCACGACGAAGCCCACTGCGACACGCATCACGAGCACTGCCACGACGAACACGGGCATACCCATGAAATCCGGGTGGGCGGAAATCTGGAAGCGATCATAAAGGAAACCGCCATCGTGGTCGGCGCCGGGCTCATGAGCGAGCCGGAAACCGATCCCGACGGCAAGAAGCGGACGCGGTACTCCGCCTGGGATACCGGCGGCAAGAACTCGAATCCTCAGGCCGAAAACAGGCGCGGCGGAGCGGCCGGATGGAGAGATTTGGCCTGGGAAGGCATCCTCAACGCGATGCCGTCGACCGCGAAGGGCGGGCCGCGGCACAGCCCGGATAATCCGGACGGGGCCTACGTCATCCCTCTCACGCCTTCGCGATCCGCGTGACCGTCGCCTGGGCAGTGGGCATCACGAGCATGGAATCGATGTTCACGTGCGGAGGTTGCCGGAGCGCGAACGCGATGCACGCGGCGATATCCTCCGGTTTGAGCGCTTTGACCCCCTCGTAGACCGCCTTCGCCCTGGGAGCGTCGCCGCGGAAGCGCGTGAGCGAGAAGTCCGTCTCCACCAGCCCCGGCGCGATGTCGGTCACTCTGACGCCGGTGCCATGCAGGTCGATGCGCAAATTCCGGCTGAGCATCTTCACGAACGCCTTCGTGCCGCAGTAGACGTTGCCGCCTTCATAGGCTTCCAGGCCCGCGATCGAGCTCAGGTTCACGATATGGCCTTTGGTCTGTTTGAGGAACGGAATGCACAGCTGCGCGACCCGCAGGAAGCCTTTGACGTTCGTCGCGAGCATTTCTTCGATGTCTTCCCATTTCGCTTCTTCCAGCGTCGTCCTGCCGCGCGCGAGACCGGCGTTATTCACGAGCGCGTCGATGGAATAGCCGTTGATCGACGTGAAGAACGCCGTCACCTGATCGATGTCGCTCACATCCACATCAAAAATCCGCACGTCGACGTTGTGCGTGGCCTCGATCCCCTTCTTGATCTCTTCGAGCTTCTCCATCCGCCGCGCGACGAGGATCAGGTTCCGGCCGTCTTTCGCCAATGCCTCTGCGGTCGCCTTCCCGATGCCCGCCGACGCGCCGGTGATGAGGGTGTAGGTCTTAGACATAGCTTAAAATCGGTATAGTATTCGAATAGTCGAATCTTTCATTATTCTATGACCAGCAACTCTACCATTAAAGGCAATCTCCCGACCGAAATTTATAACATTGCTTACTTAATAGGATGGGCCTATGTCGCTGCATATTCTTATGAAATCGGATATTTATCTTATTTTGGAATACCAGGAAGTCTTGCTGAAATAAGTCTAGGAACATATATGGATTTCTTTTTCTTAATAGTCGGAATTCTTATTTTTTTTACTATAATCAATAAGTGTTTAGCAACTGCTTATAATTATTTTTGTAAAATTTTTCACATAAATTCCAAAGTCGAGAAAAGGGAATTTGCATACCTTTGTTTATTGGTTCTATGTCTAATTCCTTTACTACCAGCTCTCGACTTTATTCGCTTAGTACCACCTCTGATTTTCTTCATTTGTATTCTAACCACAGGTGTGGTTTTGGTATTTCAATTGCTCTCGAAGGATGAAGAAAGCGATTTCTCTTTCCTGCCTATTCCTCAAGGTTTTTTAATTTTAGGATTAGTCTTTTTTTGGACAGTCCTTTATAGCTTTACAACAGGTATTTCAACCGCAACCAAACAGTTTATTTTCCCAACAACTGTAATAGATAATGAAGAGCTTGCACTGATTGCAATTTATAACGAGAGAGCAATAGGAATTCAGATTCCAAATGGTGAACAAAAACGCCTTGAGAATTATAGAATTATCGACTTAAGTCGTACTGATAAACCTTATCTAAAGATAACATCTAAATTTCTTGAGTTCTGCGATTCAAATGCTTGTCCTAAAGTAATAAAAGAATTCTAGAAACCAATGTAAGTGCCAATTCTTCTTATTTTAAAAAATGCCGAAGGCAGGCTCTGCCTGCCTGGAGGCATACTTCTCAGGGAAAGGAGAGCCCCCGAGAGGAAAACCGCAGGTTTTTCTTTCGGGAAAACAAAAAGACCAGACGAGCTGGCCTTTTTGTATTTGTTTTTTCTCCGCGGCTATCGACGGTGTTTCAGTGAGGGACAACCGTTGAGCCAAATGGAGAAGAAGTGAGGAGAGGCGTCCTCGGTTCCCTGCCTTGCTGGGGTTGCTTGTTTCTCCTCGTCACCCGGACGAAGTCCCCGTACCGGTTTGCCACGGAGTCGCGTAATGCGTCTCGGGAAACACTGGGGAGAAAGGGGGGCGCACGCCGCTGGGGCAACCTCGCATCCGCGGCGCGACCTTGCAGAGCAGAGAGGGGTGCAGCCACCCTTCCCCGGAAGGATGACCACGCCTCTCTCTACATTTCGTGGAAGGCAAACCTGCGGTTTTCCTTCCACGGACCATCCTTTCCCTGTGTGGTGCCGCTCCAGACTGGCAGAGCCAGTCTTCGCGGCGGATGGTCTTGATGATGTGAATGAACGGTATCGGGGCCCCGGTTCGTTTTGCGTGTATGTTTGTGTGTCGGTTGGTGTGAGTGATTCATCCGGTGCGGACAAATCGGGACACTGTACGCTCTACAAATTTGAACAGCAAGGAAGTGACATGGCACAGAGAAGAAAATGTGTTCTGAATACATTTTTGATTCATAAAGTCCATCCCTGTAGGCTTACGACTCATTCCCCCATTCACCCATGAATCTGCCCGATGAGCGTTCGAAGCGGTTCGTTGCAGTGCTGAACAGGAAAGTGGAGACCGGAAAGCTCCTCAATGCGTTGGGTCATATGACCGCGGGACTCGCGGGCGGCTCGGCGAAGGGGCAGGATATGTGCTTCCTTCAGTACGAAGATGCAAACGGCGGCGCGCACCCGAATATTTCGCACTTTCCCTTCATCGCGCTCCAGGCGGACAATGCGAACCAGATCCGGACGGTGCGGAACGAAGCGATCGCGCGCGGCATCCCTTTCACCGATTTCGTCAGCACGATGACGGTGGGGACGTCGCAGGAGCAGCGGGACCGGACGAAGGCGACTCCCGAGACGGACCTGGAGTACTACGGCGTGTGCATGTTCGGGGAAACGGACGCGCTGCGGGAGTTCACGAAGAAGTTTTCGCTTTTCCGATCCTGATTCCATAGAATGGCGCGGATGAAGAAGGTCAAAATCGCCACGGTCTTCCAACGCACGCTTCTAATCCTTTTGGGCGTGGGAATCGTCGTGACGGGCGCCGTGGGCGCGTTTTTCCTGATCCACCGGACTCCCCTGCCCGCGGAAGTACTCCCCGCGGACGAGGTCGTCTCGTATTGGCATGCGACCGACCGGGATGCCGTGCAGAAGGAGGCGTCGTTCGCGCGGCGCGCGGAATTGCCGCAACTGCGACCGGGGTTCGACCTCGCGGTGCTGCGGAACGGGTGGATCGTCTTCCCCTCCGTCCCGGGTGAGATCGCCGGGGCGCGGCGGACCGGGGACGGCCTCTCGTATGTTGCATCGGATGACGGGGCCGCCGCGCTGCTCGAGGGCTCCGCCCCCCGCCTTTCGAACGATCCCGCGTTCCGCGCCCTCACGGGCGGCTTCGCCCCCGACCTGCCTCTCCTCTTCTCGCGCGTCTCGGCTACGCCCGGCACGACCGCGGCCGAATGGATGCTTGGGAACCCGACGGCGACGCTCTTTACGCAACAGGGCGCGCGCAGCACGGTGCGCCTGTACGTCTCGGCGGGCGATGCGCCGTGGGCCGCGCCCCTGCCGGTCCCGGTGCTCGATCCCCCGCCCGCGATGAGCCTGACGATGTCGGCCCCGGCGGAGACGGTGACGCGCTACCTGGCGTCGTTGCCGCCGCAAGAACGCACGCTGAAGGCCGCGATGCTGGCGACGGGCCTGCAGCGGATGCTGGGCTCGGACGTGAGCCTGGAATTCGACCTCTTCCCCCTGCTCCAGAGCCGCGCGACGCTCGCCATGGGCACGGCCTCGGGCGGCACGGTGCCCTGGGTGCTGGAAGGCGAAGCGCGCGGGGCGGGCGTGGAGAAGCTGCTCCGGGATTTCCATGCGAGCGCGGGCGGCGCGGGCAGAGGCAGCGTGAGCGTGCGCCAGTTCGAAGACGGCGTCACGGTGCCGCAGGTCTCGGCGGGCGGCGCAAGCGGCCTCCGGGAAACGGAACAAGGCGGCTGGACGGTGCTCACGAGCCCCCAGCTGATCACCGCGCTCCGGGGCGACCGGTTCGTCGTGAGCAACAGCAGCGCGTGGATGGGCCAGATGACGCGTGAGACGGGACAAACGGTCCCCCTGCCGCTCAGTAACGGCCAGTTCCTCATGGGCGGGGTCATCGCCGGGGACGACACGCCGTTCTTCTCCGTGAACGATCCCGGCCTGCGCGCCGTCGTGGGCCCGTTGCCCCCCGCCTTCCGCTGGTCCATGGAACAGCTCGGGCAGGTGCGACAGCTGAGCTGGGAAGAGCTGCGCGAGTGAAAAGTGAATAAGTGAAAAGAGAAAAGTCGTCATAGCTGCTCTGGAAGCGCGGTTATTGCCATTTTTCACTTTTCTCTTTTCACTTTTCTCTCCGCGACAAACCAGCTACTCTGCCCTCCCGTGTCCTTCTCCTTCATCAATACATCGAAGTACCTGCTCGCCGTCTCGGCGGTGCTGGTCGTGGCGAGCGTCGTGCTCTTCATCGAGCCCGGCCCCAAGTTCAGCATCGAGTTCACGGGCGGGACCCTCATGGAGCTGAAGCTTCCGGCCGAGGCCACGAAGGACGAACTCCACGCGGCGCTCGACGACTTCAAGGAGAAAGAGAAGACGGAGCTGGGCAACTACTCCATCACGGTGATCAACGACCAGCAGGGCCGCTCGTTCCTGGTGCGCACCGCGCCGCTGAGCAACGAACAGCACGTGGCCCTCATGGCGAGCCTCACGGGCCGCTGGAAGGACCTGCAGGAGCTCAAGTACAACACGATCGGCCCCAGCCTCAGCCAGAGCCTGAAGCGCAACTCGGTCATCGCGCTCAGCGTGGCGTCGGCGGCCATCATCCTGTACCTGGCCTTCGCCTTCCGCAAAATGCCGCGGCAGCTCTCGCCTTGGAAATTCGGCGCGCTGGCCGTGCTCGCGTTCCTCCACGACGTCATCATCACGAGCGGGCTCTTCATCGTCGTGGGCTGGTTCACCAGCTTCGAGTTCGACCCCCTGTTCGTGACGGCCCTGCTCACGATCCTCGCCTACTCGGCCAACGACACGGTGGTCATCTACGACCGCATCCGCGACAAGTTCCAGTCGGAGGGCGGCAAGGCCACGCACCTGGAAAGCATCGTGAACACCGCCCTGCGCGAGTGCGTCACCCGCACGTTCAACACCGTCATGGCGGCCCTCATCATGCTCGCGAGCATCTTCTTCCTGGGCGCAGACAGCATCCGCTGGTTCGTCCTGGCGCTCATGACGGGCACGCTCGTGGGCGCGTACTCCTCGTACTTCATCGCCGCGCCGCTCCTGGTGTACTGGAAGAAACGTTCATAGTTTTTAGTGTGTGGTTTTTCGTTTGTAGCGGCTGATTTTTCTGACTACAAACTATTAACTACAAACCAAAAACTCACCGACCCTGGCATTTCCTTCACCTCACGTCCTACACTTCCCCCATGCCAACCATCTCCCCCGCCAAGAAACTCGCCCAGTCCCGCGTCCAGTTCACGGTCGTGATTGACGATGCCGAGGCCGGCAAAGCCGAACAGAAGGCCCTGTCGCGCCTGGCCCAGCACGTGAACGTGGCCGGTTTCCGCCCGGGCAAAGCGCCGGCCGACATGGTGAAGGAGAAAGTGAACGCCGAGGCGCTGCTGGAGGAGACCGTGCGCGAACTGCTGCCCGACGCCATCGATTCGGTCATCCGCGAGCAGAAACTGACGCCGGTGGTGCCGCCCCGCGTGGAGGTGACGTCGAAGGCGCCGCTGACGATCACGGTGACGATCGTCGAGAAGCCGGAGGTGAAGGTGAAGAGCATCGATACCAAGGCGCTCAAGAAGACCGAGCCGAAGTTCGACGAGAAGGACGTGGAGCGCATGGTGCAGTACATGCTGGACCAGTACCGCACGTTCGAACCGGTGGACCGCGCGGCCGAGAGCGGCGACCAGGTGACCATGGATTTCGTGGGCAAAGGCGAAGACGGCGCGGAACTCGCGGGCACGCGTTCCAGCAATTACCCGGTGATCATCGGCAGCAAGTCGCTCATCCCGGGCTTCGAGGACGGCCTCCTGGGGCTCAAACCGGGCGAGAAAAAGCACCTGAAACTGACGTTCCCGGAGAAATACCACGCAGAGCACCTTCAGGGGAAACCCGTCACGTTCGAGGTGGACGTGAAGTCGGTGGAGAAGGTCACGAGCGCCTCGCTCACGCCGGAGTTCGTGAAGGAGAAGGGCCTGGGCGATTCGCCCGAGGACGTGCGCACGCGGATCTCGAACTCGATGCGCGAGGAGGAGGAACGCATGGACCGCGACCGCCGCGAGCAGGCGTTCTTCGACCAGGTGGTGAAGGCGACGCAGATCGACATCGCCCCCGAGCTCCTGGAGCAGGAGGAGCGCATGCTGTTGCAGAACCTGACGCAGCAGCTGGAGGAGCAGAAGATCGACGTGATGGAGTGGATGAAGCGCACCAAGCGCACCCCCGAGAGCGTCCAGAAGGAACTGCGGGAGGAGGGACGCAAGCGCATCACGCTGCGCTATGGCATCGAGTGGCTGGTGGAGAACAAGCAGATCGACGCGACGCCCGCCGAGGTGAAGGAGCTGGCGGCGCAGGCGCTCTCGACCGTGCCCGACGAGCAGCGCGCGGAAGCCGAGAAGTATTACGCCGAAGGCGCCGAGGGCTACGAGAACCTCAAATGGCGCAGGAAGGTGGAGAAGCTGGTGGAGTCGATGCTGGCCTGAAACACCGTAAAACCCCTTAAAACCAAGGGGGCGCATGCGTGCCTATAGTGGCTTCTTTCGGCGTTTTCGGCTATAATGCTTCGATGCCTCCGAATGCAAACTTCAACATGCCGGGCGGCGGTTTCGGCCCCGGGGAAAGTGGAGACATATACGACATCGATCGTCTCTACGATCAGACGGTGCAACGCGCCAGGAAGACGCAGAGGAGCGGACCCAATCCGCACTCGACCTTCGGCTACGCGCAGCAGGGACTCTCGCAGATCAATCACAACGCCCCGCATGGACGCACGTGGAACAATTTCGATAATCCGACGAGTTCGACGCCCCCGAACTTCTACTACTACGGTCGCAACGGCCAGACCCGCGCGTTCAGTTCGGCCAGCGCCGGCTACAGCTACGTGAACGGGATCCATAACGGCACCATCGATCCGCATGCTGCCTCCTACGCTCCGTCGCAGACAGGTGGTTTCCCCATTTTCCCCGTCGAACCGGTCGGGTACGTCCCGACGCTGCCGCAGCAAACCGCGAAGAAGCAGTATGCGGCGAAGCAGAGCTTCACGAGTTACGTGGCACCGGAGGCGCAGGTGAAAGCCGCCGCCGACAATCTGTATACGAACCCCGCCCTGCAAGTGCAGGCCAAAGCCAAGATGGACGCGCGTCCCCCGGAGCCCGAACGCCCGATGCCGGATCTGGAGGCCCCGCTTGCCGCCGCGCTGAAAACGCTGTCCGAACGGCGCCGTGACTGGTCATTCGAACGTCCCGCAGGCACGAACGAGATCCTGGCGACCAAAGATGATCACACCGTTCATATCCAGCTGGAAGCACGCAGGAGCGGCATCGTCATGCGATGGTATTCGGATGTCCTGCGCGGCTGGACCGGCGAATGGTATGCGGCCCAAGACGCCGCGGTGATCGTGAACCACATGCTGAGTTCGATCAATCGGCTGGAGGCGCCCGCGAAGGAGAAAGCCGCGAAAGAGAAGCAGCAGAAGGAACTCGAACGGGCCATCGAGGCTGCCCGTGTCCAGATCACCGAAACGCTCCCCAAGCAGTTCGCCTGCACGGTGGAGCGCGAGGGCGACATGTTCCGCGTCACGCGCCTGGACATACCAGGGGCGCCGACGCACGCCTACACGGTCACCGGCACGCCCGGCGCCTACCAGGTCCGCTGGATCCACGGCACGCAGGGCATGTCCCCCGAGACGTCGGCGGGCGCGGTGGTGCAGCGCATCGCCGTGACGGAAGGCCTTATTACGAGGCCCGTGTTCGAGGGGCGCCAGAAGCAGCGCGAATCGCTGCTCAAGACCCGCACCGACACCCTGCAAGCCGCCCTCACGCGCCTGCGCGCCGAGTACGTGACGACGGGCGTGACGTTCGAGCCCGATCCCCTGGTGGGCCCCTCGGTCTCGGTGACGCTGCCCGGCAACGTCCGGCGCATCGTGAGCATGGCTGCCGGGACGGAAGGCGTGCGCACGTACCTGCAGCTCGCCGAGAGCGACTGGCGCGGCCCGTACACGTACGTGGAGAACGGCATCGCGAGTCCTGCAAGCCTTGCCGCCTTCGCCACGGCCCTGGGTAACCGTCTGGGCCTCATAAGCAACGCCGAGCAGGCCCGGCGCGACCAGCTCGTGCAGCAGGGAAACGCGATCATCGCGAATTTACGTGAAACGCACGCGCTCCCCCGGGAAGCGACTGCGGTCGTCACGTTCAACGTGCAGCAGAACGCGGCCAGGATCGTCATCAACGGACTTCCGAACCAAAACGGCAACGGCACGCGGAGCAGAACACTTGCGCTATACCGCACCGGTACCGATTCCCGCATCTATCGCGTCGAGATGGACGGCCAGGGGTACACGCGCGGCGAATACGTGCCCGGCGCCGACGGGTTGCTGCCCCCGGACCAGCTCGCCGCCCTCGTGCGCGAGATCGGCACGGCGCTGAATATCGCCACGCAGGAATCGATAAAGAAAACCGAAACCGAGCGCAAGATGCGACTGGCCCAGGTGAACCGCATCGTTTCCCACTTCCGCGCGAACCACGTGATGACCGGCATCACGATCTTCCCGGTCATAGAAAGCAACGCGGCCAATGCGCAGGGAGGGACGTTCCGACTGGAAATCCGCCAGCCCGCTTTCCAGCACAGTGGGATCCGAAGCTTGGAATTCACGTGACTTGAAGTCGCGGCC